>Ga0123519_10000350_pt1 | contig 80592 bp, 81 predicted proteins | sample YelNatPaOPRAMG02_FD_87396 | JGI IMG/M metagenome (GOLD analysis project Ga0123519, IMG submission 87396) | Hot spring microbial communities from Yellowstone National Park - Yellowstone National Park OP-RAMG-02 (version 2) | ecosystem: Environmental > Aquatic > Thermal springs > Hot (42-90C) ...
ACGACAATACCATTGTGGGATTCCAGATGAAAAGGGGCTCCGCCGTCAGGGAGAAATTCCCCAGATCCCATCAAGAGAAATCCACCTGGAGAAATAAGCCTATAAAAAATTTCGATCATTTTTTTCCGGGAACTGTCTTCAAAATAGATGATCACGTTCCGGAAAAGGATGCCGTCATAACTGTTTGCGGGTTTCGAAAAGGACAGGATGTTTTCCCGGGAGAACCGGACCGCCTCGCGAAGCTCATCCTTGACCCGGAAAGAATGCCCCTCCCGGACGAAGGCCCTTTCGAGGAGGCCGGGCGGAACGAGCCGGACGGATCGCTGGGCAAAGACACCCTCCCGGGCCTTGGCGATCTGGCCGGAAGACAGGTCGATCCCCTCCAGAAGGACAGAGGGCAGACGGCCGGCCACCAGCGCCAGAAGGGCGAGGGAGTAAACCTCCTCTCCGGAAGAACAACCGACCGACAACAGGCGGACCGGAGCGGAGCGGATGGGGTGGGAGCCGAGGAGCAGGGGGAAGATCAGGTCCAGGCCGGCGCGATCCCGAAAAAAATAGGTCTCGCCGGTCGAAATGGCGTCATAAACGGCAAGCCATGGCTCCTGGTCCGGCGGTGTCCGTTCGAGCAGGAGCCCCAGCGCTTCAAGGGAGTCGAGAGAGAAGGATTTCAGAAGACCAGACAGGCGGCTGTCCAGGAGATAATGCCGGTCGGGATCGTGGTGGATGCCCGTCACTTCGGACAGGAGGCGGACAAGCCGGACCGGAAAGACCCGTCTCACGAATCCGGGTTCCCGGAAACACGGATCGCGAAAGCCGGCTCAGTTGCCATGCCGGACCGCCTGCCGGGGGGAGGGAGCTTCCGTCTGGCGGAGGTCCGAGAGGGCTTTCTTGAGGGCGGACAATGCCTGGCCATGGATCTGGGAAACACGGGATTCGCTCACACCGACAACCTGGGCGACCTCTTTCATCGTCAGTTCCTCGTAATAATAGAGGGAGAGGACAAGACGCTGCTTCTCCGGCAAACTGTCGATAGCGGCACACAACGCTGCGGAAACTTCATTCTGCAGGACATTTTCCAGGGGATCCCCTTCCATCGCCGCGGATACGCGGTCCAGGAGAGTCGGACTGTCCGAGTCTTCCGGGTCCATCAGATCTTCGAGGGAAACGAGGGTGTGGGGTTCAAGTTCGACCGACATCCGGTCGAACTCCTCTTCCGTTATCCCGAGTCCGCCGGCTATTTCCCGTCGGGTCGGCTCCCGCTTGAGGCGGGAAGTCAGTTCCTGGCGGATCTGCTGGACATGTGACAGCTTTTCCCGGACAGAACGGGGCATCCAGTCCGCCGAACGGATCTCGTCGAGCATCGCCCCGCGAATCCGGTGTTCTGCCATGGTCTTGAACTTGATCCCGCGCGTCGGATCAAATCGGCGGGCGGCGTCCAGAAGACCTCCCATCCCGGCGCTGATCAGGTCGTCAACATCGAGTTCCGGAGGCAGCCGGTGAGAATACCGGAGCGCAAAGAACTTGACCGTGACGGCAAACTCTTTCAGTGTCTTGTCATCAAGCTCCAACGCCATTGGCGAAACACCTCCACGGATTAAGGTTTCCGGCAGACCTCGCATATTCTGAAGTCACTCTTCTCTTCCGACCAGACGCTTCATCAACAGCCCGATCCCTGCAGAAACCTCCTGACGGGGAGGACGGGAAAGAAGATCCCGGGCCACTTGCCGGACAGCCGCAGAAAAAGGCGCACCGGGAAGCATTTCCGCGAGCGCCTTCTGGGAACGGACCGCCTGGGTCACGGACGGATCCTGGGGCAAAAAACCGGCGAACGAGAGATTCAGCCCCGGCAAAAAACGGTCCGCCACCCTGGAGACGAGGTCGAACAGTTCAAGGCCCTCTTTCCGGTCCCGCACCATGTTTGCCAGAAAAAGAAGAGGTTTTCCGGAGTAGCGCCGATTCAGAACCTTCATCAGGGCGAATGCGTCCGTACGGCTCGTGGGTTCGGGGGTGACGACGATCAGGGTTTCCTGGCTGGCCAGGTTGAAGGTCAGGACGTTTTCCGAAATGCCGGCTCCCGTATCGATCAGGAGGATATCGAGATCCGACTCCAGTTCATCGAATGCGGAAATCAGCTTCAGGTTCTGTTCGGGTGTCAGGGCCGTCAGTTCCTCGAAGCCGGATGCGGCCGGCAGAATCCGGATGCCGGCGGGGCCCTCTATCAGGACCTCGGAAAGCTTCCGGTCTTCAAACAGAAAATCCTTCAGTGTCCACCGGGGACGGAGGTTGAAAAGGACATCGATGTTGCCCAGCCCCATGTCGGCATCGAAGACGAGGACACGCTTTCCGAAGGTTTCAGAAAACGCATACGCGAGATTTGCGGTGACATTGGTTTTGCCCACCCCCCCTTTTCCGCTGGTTACGGAAATGATCCGGGGAGGGGAAACGTTTCCCGTGATGTCTTCCAATCGGGGTTCCCTCTTCCGGAGACCTTCCGCCTGATCATTCATCTATCTGAATCCTCCCATCATCCATTGCGACAGCTTGCCCGCATGTGCCACCTCGATATCGTCCGGAACCCGCTGTCCGGTGGTCACATACGCCACCGGCACGGGGGAATGGGCCAGAAACGGATAGACGGAACCGAGACACCCCGTCTCGTCCAGCTTGGTCAGGATCAGGGAGCGGGGGGAGAGCGGCATAAACCTCTCCAGCGCGTCCTGAAGGTCCGCGGTCTTTGCCGGCGCGGCGACCACAAGGGACACGGTCACCTCCAGGTGATCTTCCCGGGATACGATGTCCACGAAGGGTTTCAGCCGGTCCGTCTCCCGGGAGGACATGCCGGCGGTATCGACCAGAACCACCTCCCCGGGTGACACCTTCCGGGGATCCAGGAGTTCCAGGAGGCGGGCGGGGGTGTTGGCGACATCGACAGGCAGCCCCATGAGATCTCCGTAGATTCTGAGCTGTTCCAGTGCTCCGATCCGGTAGGTGTCCAGATTGACCAGCCTCACCTTTTTTCCGTGCTGCAAGGTGAATCCGGCTGCGAGCTTGGCCACGGTCGTCGTTTTTCCCACACCGGTCGGCCCGGCCAGAATACAGACCAGCGGCCCCCTGTTTCCGGAACGGTCGAGGAAGGACCCGCCGACCCTGATCTGTCGGGACATCAGGTACTGGAGGAGGGAGCCGGTCCGCTCCGGATCCTGAAACTCCGAGGGTGAGTAGGAAACGGTACGGAGACCCTTCAGGAGATCATCCTGCACCTCGCCCGTCACCCCCGCCCGCTCCAGAAGGGCGGATGCGACATCCATCTCTCCGGGAACGGACAGGGTCTCACCGGAAGAGGCATTCCCTCCTGCAATGGATTCGACCGTTCGGACGAGTTCCATGACAGTTTCCCGGGTTTTGGGTCCCCAGTCTTTTTCAAATTTCAGGACGGTTTCCCTGAGAGATGCCACTTCCTCCCGCAATTTTCGGGTTTCCGGGTGGATCGGACCCGACGGCTCACTTCGCGATTCTCCCGCGGAAAGCCATGGAGGGTCAACCCCCGGCAAACCGGCGGTGACCACCACCCTTTCCCCGGCGCCGCCCGAAGGCTTTCGTGTCTGGGAACCCAGGATAACGGCATCCGTGCCCAAAGCCTTCTTGACCTTTCGGAGGACATCATTCATATCCTCCCCCTCAAACGTCCGGATCACCATGGATCACTCCTCCTGAAAACGGACAACCTCCTGAGACACGATCGGTACGTCTTTCGGTACCTCCAGCGGAGACAGGACCGGTAGCGACGGAAAATATCTTTCCAGAAAACGCCGGACGGGCAGGCGTGTCTGGGACGATACCAAAAGAACCGGCTGGACTCCCTTGCGCCCCTGGCTCTCCATGACCTGCCCCAAACCAGTCAGCAATTTCTGTGCTAACCCCGGATCCAGGGCGAGAGGAGATCCTTGTGGTGTCTGTGCGGCCTGCTTGAGAAACACATCTTCCCATCTCCGGTCAAAACTGATGATCGGCAAGCTCCGGTTTTTCCCCGACAGGTAGGGGTTCACAATGGATCGACCCAATGCCTGGCGGACCCCTTCCGACAATCCGGAAACATCCTTGGCATCCCTTCCCGCAGCGATCTGGTCGGAGACCGACTCCAGGATCGTCCGGAGATCCCGGATGGACACCCGCTCCGAGAGCAGCGCGTGGAGGACAGAAACAAGGATCCCCAGAGACACCTGGCCCGGCACCAGGTCTTCGACCAGACGGGGATAGTCTTTCGAAAGGGCATCCAGAAGGCGCTGGACTTCCTGGCGCCCGACCAGTTCGGCGGCATGCCCGCGGACAATCTCCGTCAGGTGTGTCGACAGGACCGTCAACGGATCGACAACCGTAAACCCCTGGGATTCCGCTTCCTCCCGCATGTCGGGGCTGATCCAGGTGGCAGGCAACCCGAACGTCGGTTCCTTGACGGGGGTACCCTCGATCGTGACAGTTTCATGACCCGGGTTCATGGCAAGCAGCATGTCGGAAAGCAATTCCCAGCGGGCGACCGGAGCGCCCTTCAGGAGAATCACATATTCGTCGGGTTTGAGCTGGAGGTTGTCCCGGATATGGATAGGAGGGACGATGACGCCCATTTCCTGGGCCAGCTGACGCCGGATCCCCCGGATCCGGTCGGTGAGGTTCCCTCCGGAATTGCCTTCCACCAGATCGACCAGGCCATAACCGACGTTCAGCTCCAGAAGGTCCAGGGACAGAAATGTCTCGACGTTTTCAGGGGGAGGGGGGGCCGCTTTTTCTTCCGCCCGGCTGTCCATCACTTTCTTTTTCTCGACCGACATCCGACGGTAAGCCATCAGCCCCGTCACCGAACCCAGAAGGAAAAAAGCGGCGTGCGGCAGTCCGGGGATCACCGACAGGAGGAAAAGAATCCCCGACGCACCACCCAGAGGCCGGGGCCGGGTCAGGATCTGTTCCCTGATTTCGCTTCCGAGGTCGGTTCCCGAACCGGCCCGGGTAACGACGATGCCGGCGGCGACGGAGACGATGAGGGACGGAAGCTGCGCCACCAGACCTTCCCCGATCGTCAGCAGCGTATAGTTGTGGAGCGCTTCCGGCAGATCCAGCCCCTTGAGGACCATGCCGATTACCAGCCCTCCCAGGATATTGACGAACAGGATCAGGATCGCCGCGACCGCATCCCCCCGGACGAACTTGCTCGCACCGTCCATCGCTCCGTAGAACTCCGACTCGCGGGCCAGATCCTTCCGCCTTTTTCTCGCCTCCTCTTCCTTGATCGATCCGGAATTGAGATCCGCATCGATCGCCATCTGTTTTCCCGGCAGCGCGTCCAGGGTAAATCTTGCGGCGACTTCGGCAATGCGCCCGGCGCCTCTTGTCACAACGACGAAATTGATGACGACAAAGATGGCAAAGAGAACCAGGCCCACCGCATAGGAACCACCCACCACAAACCGGCCGAAGGACTGGATGACATGACCCGCTGCTCCCGTTCCGTTCTGGCCATGGAGAAGAATCAGACGGGTGGAGGCCACGTTCAGGGAGAGGCGGAACAGGGTCGCCAGCAGGAGAATCGAGGGAAAGATGGTGAACTCCAGGAGATTTTTGGTCGTCATGGCGACCAGCAGGATGATCAGGGAGATCGTGATGTTCGTCGCCAGGAAAAGATCCAGCAGGATCGGGGGCATCGGAACGATCATGATGAACAGGATCCCGACCACCCCGCCCAGGATCAGGATGTCGGACCGGCTGTCCAGAATGGCCGGCCAGAGTGACGAAGTGCGGTTATCCCTGGAGGACGCCATGCGTCATGCCCTCCCAACGACCCTGCTCATAGAGTACGGATAGTACTTCGGCGACCGCCTGGTAGAACTCGATCGGAATCTCCCGGTCGACCGGGCAGGCGGCGTAAAGCGTCCGGGCCAGCGGCGGATTTTCGATGACCGGGACCTTCGATTCGGCGGCGATCCGGCGGATATTGAGGGCCACCTCGTCCTGCCCCTTGGCCACAACGACCGGAGCCGCCATTTTCAAAGGCTCATAGCGGATGGCCACCGCAAAGTGTGTCGGGTTCGTCACCACCACCGTCGCGGTCTTGACCTTTGCCATCATCCTCCTTCGCGCCATCGCTCGCTGGATGGACCGAATCCTTGACCGGACATGCGGATCCCCTTCCGTCTCCTTGAACTCTTCCCGGATCTCCGAGCGTGACATCCGGAGAGACCGGTTGAGCTGCATCCGCTGGAGGAAAAAATCCAGAATGGCGATCGCGACAAAGAGAGGGATAAGCCGGTAGAGCGCATCCCGGAGAAATCCGATCAAGGCACCCAGAAATCGGTGGACACCGGCCGACTGAAGCGACGGAAGGCGTTCCCAGTCACCGCGAAGAGACCACAGGACCACGAACATCACCAAAACAACCTTGAGCAGGTATTTGGCAAGCTCGATCAACGATCTTCCCGACAGGAGGCGCCCCATTCCCTTCGATGGGGATATCCGGTCCCATTTGGGAACAAGCGCCTTCGGCGACCACACGGGTGCCCCCTGGACCAGAAAAGCCAGGACGGACGCCACAAGGAACCCCCCAAAAAGGGGAAAGCCCGTTTTCAGGAAAGTCCAGAAAATCCCTCCCAAGAACGGCCCCACCGAATCCGGCGTCAGATGGATCACCGGAGCCTCGGAAAACCCCCTGGCCATCTGGTCTTCAAGACTGACCATGATACCGTGTCCGGTCGCACCGAACAGGAGGAGGGCCGAGATCAGAAAAAACAGCGAACCGACCTCGCGGCTCCGGGCGACCTGCCCTTCCTCCCGAGCCTTGTCGAGTTTCCGGGCGGTCGGTTCTTCCTGTTTCTGCTCGAACTCATCCGCCATGTGCGGCCACCAGCTTCAGGATTCCTCCCAGGGTTTCTTCCATCCGGAAAAAAGCCTCTTCCAGAACGGAACCCAGAAAGGGCAACGACAGGATCAATAAACCCAGGCCCCCCAGCACCAGGACAGGGAACCCCACGGATATCAGGTTCATCTGGGGCATCATCCGCGAAAGAAAACCCATGGCCAGGTTCAGCACGATTCCGCCGACCAGGAAGGGGGCGGCAAGCGTCAATCCCAGGACCATGAAGTGCGAGAACACCCCCAGATACCCTTCATAAAAAACCGTCCGGAATTGTCCTTCTCCGGGCCCCACGACGGCATAAGAGCGCCCGAGCGCCCAGATCAGGGCTTCGTGCGTCCCGGATGCGAGAAACACCAGAAATGCGACCGTGTTCTGGAAGGTGCCCAGAAGCGGAACCTCCGCCAGACCCAGGGGGTTGATCACATCAATCAGGCCGAACCCCACCTGGACCCCGGCCAGCTCTCCCGCAAACGAAACGGCGGCAAAAATCAGGTAGGCGGAAAATCCCAGCGACACACCCACCAGGAATTCGACGACCAGAGAACCCAGCCAGGCCGAAAAAAGGCGGGGAGGGACAAAGTTTTCCAGAACGACCGGCTCGATCAGGAAGGCCAGGGATACGGCGATCAGCCCCTTGATCCGGACGGGGACGGCCTTTCCCGACAAAACCGGCATACTGACGACCAGGCCGGATACCCGCGCCAGCACCCAGACATACAGAAGTATCGTTTCTGTCCGGACCGGGAAAAGATTCATTGAACAACTCCGGGAAGTCCCCGGAAAAGGTTGGCGGTATAGTCAATCAGTTGACGGACCATCCACGGCATCAGGATCAGGAGAACACCGACCACTCCCGCCACTTTGGGCAAGAAAGAGAGGGTCGTCTCGTTGATCTGCGTGACGGCCTGGAAAAGGCTCACCAGGACCCCGATCACAAGGCTGACCAGAAGGACCGGCAGGGTCAGGATCAGGGCCATCATCAACGCGTTGTGGGTCAGGTCGATGGCTGTCTGGACATTCATGGGACTCGCTCCTTGTTTACCGCTCTGTGACCGGTCGACGGCGGGATAGTCCTTCGGGTCTGTGCAAGGGATATGCCCGGGCCCCATCGGGAAGAAAAACCCGAAAACACGGGAAGGGTCCCCGTGTCATTTTTGTGTCAGTGAAAACTTTTGACCAGCGATCCCACCACGAGCGACCAGCCGTCCACCAGAACAAACAGGAGAATTTTGAAGGGCAGCGAGACGACGGTCGGAGGAAGCATCATCATACCCATGGACATCAGGACCGATGAGACGACCATATCCAGGATCAGAAAGGGCAGGTAGATCAAAAACCCCATTTCGAAGGCTGTCGACAATTCGCTGACCACAAAAGCGGGAATGAGGACATAGGTGGGAATGTCGTCCGGCCCCGCCGCCGTCTTGGGGAGACGGGCGATCCGGGAGAAAAGGGCCAGATCCTTTTGTCGCACCTGACGGAGCATGAACGCCCGGACCGGCTTCATGGCCCGGTCGACCGCCACGTCGGGAGCGATCTTCTTGTCCAGGTAGGGCGTGATGGCCGTCTCATCCATCGTTTTCCACACCGGCGCCATGACGAAAAACGTCAGGAAGAGGGACAGACCGACCAGAACCTGGTTGGGAGGAACCTGGGCCGTTCCCATCGCCTGGCGAAGAAAGGACAGGACGACCACGATTCGGGTAAACGAGGTCATCATGACCAGAATGGCCGGTGCCAGAGACAGGACGGTCAGGAGGAGCAGGAGCTCGACGGTGACGGCCACCTGACTGGGGGCGGGTGTCCCCGATCCGAAAGAAAGGTGGATGTCCGGCAGAGGCGCCACCGGGGTTTCGTGCAGATTTTCCGCCATCAGCGAACCCGGCAGGATCAGGGACAGGAGCAAAGCCAAAAGACAGCCGGCCAAAACTGCAGGCGCTCTCAGACGCTCCACCGGCGGCCCCCGTCTCCTTCCCTCTCCGTCTGTCCCCGCCGGATGCGGGCCAGGGCTTCCTCGACCACCGATTCGAAACGGTCTTCCCGGGAAGTTCCGCGACTCTGGACTTCGGGGTCCTTCACCCCTGCCGGAGAAGCGGACACAACGGGTGGACGGGATCCGGCCGCAATATCCCGCGAGGCGACCGCCAAAGCGGGAGAGTCGTCTGCCGTCTTCCCCCCCAGCCGGGCCAACAGGGAGATGTTCTGGGGGGTGACCCCCAGCAGAAAGGATTCATTCCCGACTTTCACGACGGAGACGGTCGACTTGGGTGCCACGACGACCGTCTGGCAGATCCGGATGTCCTCCTGCGATCCGGAACGGACCGCCAGGGTCTTTTTCTGCAGAAAACGGATGGCCCAGACGGCACCCAGAAAAAGGGCCAGTACGAGAAGAAGGGACAACGCGAGACGCCCCCCCATCCACAAAAGCGACGGATGATGACCCAAAGCGGAATGACCCATAAAGCCTCCTTGAAGGGCACAACGGACAGAATTTTCTAAAGGCTCTTGATCCGCTCGATGGGGCTGACGATGTCCGTCAGACGGACGCCGTACTTGTCGTTGACCATGACGACCTCCCCCCGGGCAACCAGTTTGTCGTTGATCAGGATCTCCATGGGTTCCCCCGCCAGCTTGTCCAGTTCAACGACCGAACCCTGGCCCAGCTGGAGAAGATCTTTGATCAGCATCCGCGCCGTTCCCACACGCACACTGACCGTCAGCGGTACATCCAGAAGAAAATCGATGGACTCCGGCGGTTCAGCCGTCTTGTCCGGTTCCTGCTGGACCGGAGGCTCATCCCCCTTGTCCTGCTTGGCCAGATCGGCTTCCCATGCTGCGGCCAGCGCTTCTTCGTCCAGCGGTTCATCTGCCATCTTGCGTCCTCCCCTCCGCCAGCGCCTCCATCCGGAGGCTCATTGAATGACAAACTCCGTAAAATAGACCGAACTGATCCGGCCCAAGGTCAGGATGGAATTGACCCGATGGCGAATCTGGTTCCGGAGTGCCAGCTTTCCGCCCGTCGTCCCCAGATCTTCCGCCGTTTCCGAGCCCAGGAGAATCAGGATGATATTCTGGATTTCGGGCATCCTGTAATCGACCTCCTTGGCCACCTGGGGGTTGTCCAGCTTGAAGGCGATCCGGACCTTCAGATATTTGGAGTTTTCCGATGACTGGGTGTTGAGGTTCACGACAAAGGGCTTGAGGTCGATGATCGGATGGGTCTTGATCATCTTTTCCATCTCCTTTGGCGTCATGGCAACCTGGCTCTCGCTTTTACGGGAGTGTTTCATGAAGAAAAAACCGCCCGCGCCCAACAGGGCCAGCACCGCAATACCGATCAGCGCCAGCTTCTTGACATTCCGGGGAGGCTTCGCGCTTTCACCTTCCCCCTCATCCCTTTCTTCATCGTCCGCCATGGACTCCTCCTTCGTTCAGGCACCGGATTGGCGGTCGCGTGCCATCCGTATTGACTCCACCGGATGAGCAAGTGACATGCCACCTTCTGCCCGGTTACCGGCTTCCAATCATCCTGCCAAAAAAAAGGGGGGTCGTCAGCCCCCCCGTTCCACCCCTGCACGCCCGCGAACCTATCCGATACGCGTCAACAACGTGTTCAGGATGGTATTGTCTGTTGCGATGATTGAAGCACTGGCCTGATAACCCCGTTCGGCCGTAATCATGTCAACCATTTGACGACCCAGATCGGTCGTGGAAAGCTCCAGTGAATTCGAGAGGAGAGCACCCCGTCCTCCCTGACCGGGACGGCCGAAATTGGGGACCCCGGAGGCGATACTTTCGATATAGGCGTTCCCTCCGACGCTGGCCAGGCCACCGGGATTGTTGAAACTGGCGATACCCACTATACCCAGCACCTTCTGGACACCGTTCGAGAAAGAACCGACAATTTTCCCGTCCCGTCCGATGGCGAGGTTGTTGAGATCACCGGATTTGTGCCCGTCCTGGGTTTCCTCGATCGTCGAGGACGGTGAATTGTACTGGGTCAGCTGCAACACCTGCTGGGTTACGCCGTTGATGCGGTTGGGGCGGATGGTCTGCCCCTTCGTGGGAATGACCACATCGAAAGAAACGGGCGTTGCCGCCTTGTCGGCGAGCGTCGTCTGGTAGAGGGCGTGCGTCACCCCGTTGGTATCCCGTTTCAGGGGGGAACCGCCATAATTGACCGACTGGACATTGCCGTTCCCGTCGAACTGGATCAGCCCGACCATGCCCTTGAGCGTCTGGGGGGTTTTCCGGCCGAGCGGAGGATAACTGATGGAACCGCCGCCCTTTGTCAGGGTCGCTCCGTCCATTGTGGCCTGGAAGGCCCACTGTCCCGCGACGGACGTCGGGATGAACTTGTAGGTCAACAAATGCTGGATGCCCAGAGAATCGAAGATATTGCTGGACTTCTCAAACATCCTTCCTTCCTTGAGCTTTTCGGTCATCCCCGCGTCGAGATTGATATGGGAGAAGACGTTCTGCGTCGCCTTCGGGGGCACCGTCGTCTGGGGAACGAGAATATCCGACAGAATCGGCTGGATTCTGCCATTCTTGTTCATGTATCCCTGGAGGGCCCGTCCCTCGGTATCCACGATCCGCCCGGACTTGTCGAGTGCCAGCTCTCCGTTGCGCGTATAAAATTTCTGACCATCCCTGGAACGCACCGTCAAAAATCCGTTTCCCTGAATCGCCATGTCCAGGGCGTTTGTCGACGCCTGGACGCTTCCCTGGGTAAACTCCTGCTGGATGGCTTCGACATAAACGCCGCTTCCCGGCTGGGAGGTGTTGACCGTATTCGACCGTCCGGTCATGGTCTGTCCGTAGACGTTCGCAAAAACCGCTCGTCCCTGCTTGAAACCGACGGTATTGAGGTTGGTGATGTTGTTGCCGATGACGGACATGTCCGTTCCCATCGAATTGAGACCACTTGTAGCCACATACATGGACGAAAGCACTCCCATTTTCAACTCCTCCTGTCAATTGTTGACTGCGTTTTCCCCACCGGTGTTGCATGTCCCGTCGCTCCGGCCGCTCCGGATGGAGGGGCGACGGAGGCCAGGGGCCGGTTTGCCGGGGAGACATCCGGACGGGGACGCCGGGAAACAGGGGGTTCTCCCACATGGGAAATGTCCCCGAAGGCCACCGGCTTTCCGTCCACTTCCAGAACGGGTTGTCCCTTTTCGAACAGGATTCCTGTGACGGTCCCCGTTTCGACCGGCGTCGCCGGAACCGCCTTGTGACGTCCGTCCATGACGTCGACTTCAAACGAATAATGTCCTTTCGGGGCACGCGTCCCCTGGTCGGTCACTCCGTCCCATACCAGCGTGTGATTCCCCTGTTCCATGGATTTCAGTTCCACCGTCCGGACGAGATGGTTCTGGCTGTCAAAAATCCGGAGATGGCCCGAAGCCGACGGGGCGGACTGCCGGAAGGAGAGGGACACCGAACCGTCCGGTTCCAGCCGGAAAGAATTGCCCTTCATGGTCACCTCCTGCCCCAAAAATCCCACCATCATCATCTTGTTCGCGTCCGCCCCGGAGTGGACCATGCTGCCGACCCCCCGGTTCAGGTGTGTCAACTGATCCAGCTGGGAAAACTGCGCAAGCTGGGCGGCAAACCGGGTATTGTTGAGCGGATGAAGCGGGTCCTGATACTGCAGCTGGGAAATCATGAGATGGAGAAAGTCTCCCATCCCCAGTTTCTGTTTGGGCGGAGGGGCCGTCTTGGGTCCCAGCCTTTTCGCCGATTCGTCCCGGATATGTGCGAGACTGTTCTTTTCCGACTGAACGATCATTTTGTATGCCCTCCTGTTCTAGGCGATCCTGTGATATCCGCCATCCGCCGGGGCGATGACGTCCCGGCGGCCTTCCATGACATTTTCGTGACGGTCGGACGGTTCCGTCCGGGGGGGGAGCTCCGTCCCTCCACCCCACGCATCCCTGCCGGAAAAGGGAGACCCTCCTCCCCCGGGGTCCATATGGAGCGATGACGCATCCGTGGTCGGAGCGGCTCCCCCGGTCACCGGCAAGGCGGGGTTTCCGGAGGGCGCCAGAGTGGACACATCCATGCGTCCCAGGGAGAATCCTTCCCGTTCAAGCCGTTTCCGCAGGGTGTCTCCGGAAGAAATCAAGGCCTTCCGGACGGACTCGTCCCGAACATGAATCGAAAGGGATACCGTCCTCCCCCCCTCGTCGAGATGAACACTGACCTGAACGGGACCCAACGCCGGAGGGTGAACCCGGAGCGTCACCTCTCCCCCCCCCTGCCGAGCCGCCTCCAGAACCTTTTTGGAAAAATCCGGAACGTCCGCCGATATTTTTTCCGGGGAGCCCGAATCCGTTGAGACAGAAGGCTGCCAGGCGGCCAGCCCGTCAACGGCTGACGCATCAGGGGGAGAGGATCCGTGATGGCTTTCTACCGTCAAAGAATTGTTCTGGCTCATCGATCCGGTGGCGGACGACCGGCCCGGCTGGGGGGAAATGTCAGAAACCGCGGCGGGTTCGGAGAAAACCGTATCGCTTGAACCTTCCTTTTCCCCCGACCCCAATAAACCGGCGTCCCGGGACAAGCCCTGACGGCTGGGGTTTTCCCGGACAACTGTCCGTGCAGGCGTCTCCGAAAAGCTGGAAGGGCTGGAAACAATCGATGTGGTCATTTTTTCAGGAGGAGCCGTCTCCGGAAGGGAGGAATCGGAGCGGCTGCGGGTCGGGAGGGTTGCCCGAACAGGAAGGGATCCGGGCGGGACGGACGACTCCGGGCGGATCTTCCGGTTTCGCGCTTGTATCCAGGGCAGAAGAGGAGGTTGAGGGGTTTCCTCTTCCCGCGGAAGACCGGATAATTGCGCGTCCGCCTTCCGGATCCGGGAGTCAGGAGCAGCCCCCCGCGCCACAGGCGTCTTCTCCGGAGGGGACGGGTGGGTTTTCCCGGTTTGCGGATCGACTTGTCCGCCCATCGAGATTACCGGCGCGTCCGGAAGCGGACCTGCCGGATCGTGTGAATCTTTCGGCAGAGACCCGGAAACGGGGTGGCCGACCCCCCCCGACTGAACCCCCGGAGCGCGGGAGGCAAGAACGTCGGAAGCTGAAGCTTTCGCTATCTGCCGGGGTTCCTTCAGGGGAGGGATTTCACCGGACCATGGAAAACCCTTTCCCATGGTCTGGTCGAGATGGTGGCGGAAAGTTTTTTTACGGAGCGGAGAGCCTCCCGTCCGAAGTTTCTTGCGCAGAGGGCGGGGAGAAGCGGTCTCACCTGAAATCTTCCCGGCAGAAACGGCCGTAGACGGATCCCCTCCAGGAGTCAGAATCGTCGATATGGTTTTCATGGCCCCATTCCTTATAAAAGAGCTATGGGGATCTCCGGAGGTCCTCTCCGGAAACCGGACGGGTCGCCAAGTCCGAAGTGATACGGACAGCGGTCGCGGGATCCACATAACGCATGATCCGGGATGCCTTCCTTGGATTCATGCCGGCGATCAGCACCGTAACCAGTTTCCTGGGCATGATGTTGATCTGGGAGGCCGCCGTCCGTGGGGCCATCTTTTCATAAATGGCAATCAGTTGCTGCATCTTTTTCGATTCGAGCTTTTCGGCGAATTTCCGGTCTTTGTCGATGGCCCGTTCGATTTTCCGGTTGACCGCAATCTGGCGCATCAGATCCTGCCGGATCTCCAGAAGTCTTTTTTCTTCCTTCCGGATCTTCTCCAGCTGCTCGGCCGGCAGGGAGGACGCCGGCGGCGGGTTGTTGGCCGCCCGGGCGACATCAAAGGATCCGGAAATCAACAACACCGCAGCATATACGATGAGCACCACCCGCCCGGGGATGGCGATCCGTCGGGCTGTCATGCCCCGGCCTCCCGGGAAGTTCCTCTCCTGCCCGCCAGCGCGTCGTCCATCCGGCGCTCTTCGTGATAAAGCAGAGCGCGATCCCGGTTTTTCCGTTCGTTTTCGATCAGGATCTCGATTTTCTTCATCTCGTTCCAGGCCGACGTCCAGATGGCCCGCCGATCCTCGAATGAACTCTGGAGTCCGGAAAGCTCCTGGCGGACGCTCTCCATCCTTTTGTCGAGGACATCCAGATACAGGTAACAAATCTCTTTCCAGGACAAGGAATCCGGCTGCTCTTCCAGGGCGATGAGACTTTTTTCCCGGTCGTCTTCCGTGTCAAGCAGGGTTTGCCTGGCCCTCTCGAGAAGCCGGCGGGATTTCTCGAGCTCCTCCTCCGCCTGCCGCTTCTGCCATTGCCGGTATTTCCTCAAGGATTCCATCCTGTTGTCTTCTGTCATGGAATGTCCCTTTTTGCGAAATTTTTCATGGCGCTTCTCCGGCGAAGAGGTCTTCCAGCTCTCCGAGGCTTTCCCCGAAGGACACCCCCTGGCGAGCATCCTGTGACAGGAATTCCATCATGCGGGGATGGAGGGAAATCGCCTGGTCCAGTTCCCGATCCGTCCCGGGCACATAGGCACCGACACGGATCAGGTCCTCCGACTTCCGGTACAGGCTTTCCAGACGAAGAAACGTTCCGGCCAGCTCCCGATGGCGATCGTCCGCCAGTTCGGACATGACGCGGGAACGGCTGCGGGGGAGGTCCACCGACGGATAGATCCCCTCCGCCGCCATCTCCCGGGACAGTAGGATATGCCCATCGAGGATGGCTGCCAATGCGTCCGAAAGCGGGTCCGACGTCATGTCCAGCCCTTCCACCAGTACCGTATATATTCCGGTGATGCTTCCTTGCCCTTCGATACCGCCGGCTCTCTCGACAAACCGGGGAAGCTGGGCAAAGACGGAAGGGGTATACCCTCTCGCCGTCGGGGGTTCGCCCGTCGCAAGACCGATCTCGCGAAGCGCCATCGCAAAGCGTGTCAGAGAATCCATGACGAACAGGACTTTCTTGTTCCTTTTACGAAAAAATTCTGCCACGCTCATGGCGAACAGGGCTCCGCGGACCCTGAGCAGGGAAGGCTGGTCTCCTGTCGACACCACCACAACGGAGCGGGACAACCCCTGGCTCCCCAGATCCCGTTCCAGAAATTCCCGGACTTCCCGGCCGCGCTCTCCGATCAGCGCCACGACGCTCACGTCCACATCCGCCTCCCGGGCCATCATTCCCAAAAGGGTACTCTTCCCCACTCCCGCTCCGGCAAACAACCCCACTTTCTGTCCCTGCCCCAGGGTGAGCAGGGCGTTCAGGGATCGGACGCGGGTATCGAGGACGGTGCTAATGCGGCTTCTTGCCAAAGGGTTCACCGGTTCACCGTAGAGGGGAAGAGGAACCTCTCCCGCGGGATCTTCTCCGGAATCCAGACTTTTCCCCATCGGATCGAGCACCCGTCCCAGAAACCGCTCGGACACCCAGGCCTGGGGACGCTTTTCCCGGCAGGCGACAGCCAGCCCGGGGCGGATTCCGCGGAGTTCCCCGAGAGGCATCAGAAGGGATCGGCCCTCCCGAAAACCGACCACCTCGGCAGACACCGGAGGATCCGTCGCAATTGAACAGATTTCTCCGATCCCGAGTTCAACCCCCCGCGCCTCGATCATGAGCCCGATGCCCTCGACGACTGTCCCCTCCCGGGAAAATGGCTCCCACCTTTCCACCGCAGCCCCGAGAGCGGAGACCTTCCTTTCCGAAACCGTCCGGACAGTCTCCCTGGCATCTTCGAGAGTCGTCATGACGCCAATGCCTCCTTGATGCGGGACTCGATGTCGGCAAAGGCACTGGACAGGTCGAACTTCACCGCGTGATCCCGGACAGACAGGCGAATCTCCACCCCCGACAGCTCCGCCGTCGCCGCAGGACGAATTTTACGGTCTGTCAGCTCCTCAAACCAGTCGGGAAGATGGCTCTCAAGCCATGCATACATCTCCGGAGAAAAAAACAGGTCGGCCTCCTGGGTCTGTGCCCATTTTGAGATCAGGTTCTCCACCAAGGAACGGACCCCTTCCGGACGTGAAAGGGCTTCTCCCAGAAGTCGGGTCAGGGCTGTCAGGACGACGTCCGACAGGTGATCCATCTGGTTTTCCAGCTCCTCACCCAAAAGCCTTGGCAATAACAGGGACCACTCCGAAAGGGTGGTGCGGATTTCAGCCGCATCTTCCTGCCCTTTGGAAAAACCGTCCCGGTAACCGGCCCGGTACCCTTCTTCGCGGGCCTTGTCCTCCAGCGACTTGAGCCAGAGGGACTGGGCAAGACCATCGAGTTCCATCTGGCCCACGAGGTCTCCGGGATCCCGCTCTTTGCCCGACCGCACCCGGGAAGGGACGGAAAACAGATCCTGAAATCCATCCTGGATCCCCCCGCCATGGCTTTCGGCGCTTCTCTCCGTCATCGGCCGCCCTCCTTGCTGAAAAGCCGGTTAGACAATCTTCTCGCCTCCGCGTCCGGCGATCACGAGCTTCCCTTCCCCTTCGAGCCTCCGGACGATCTTGAGGATTTCGGCCTGGGCCGCCTCGACCTCCCGGAGCGGAATCCCGCCCATCGATTCCATGTCGTCCTTCAGGACCGTCTGGGCACGGGTGGACATGTTCGACAGGAATTTCTCCCGGATCTGTTCGGACGCTCCGCGGAGCGCCTTGACGAGGGATTCGCGGGGAATCGCCTGAAGAATGGACTGGATTCCCCGGTTGTCCACCAGCAGAAGGTCGTCGAACACAAACATGAGCGACCGGATCTGCTCCGACAGGGTCTGGTCGTTCTGGCTCACATAATCCAGAACCACCTCCGCCGACGAACGGTCCATCTCGTTTAAAAGATTCGCCACCTTTTCGATCCGGCTCGATCCGCCGCTGGAACGGGAGGCTCCCATGACCTGCATCTCTGTCGACAGGACCTCTTCAAGCTCCCGCAAGACCTGGGGATTGATGTCCTCAAGCGTCGCCATCCGGAAAACCACATCCGCCCTCAACAGTTCCGGCAGGTAGGACAGCACGTTAGAAGCCTGCATCGGGTTGAGATAGCTCAGGATGAGAGCGATCGTCTGGGGGTGCTCCTGCCGGATGAGGTTGGCGATGGATTTGGGGTCCATCCACTTCAGCGACTGGAGACTGCTCCCCTCCTGGTCGTTCATCATCTCGAGAATCTTGTCCGCCTGCTCCTTCCCGAGCGATTTTTCGAGAATGGCCCGCATGTACTTCTCCCCGGTGTTCGGCAACCCCCGGGTCATCTTGTACAGGAGGGAGAACTCGTCCAGGACGGCGTCCACCTCCTCCGGCTGGATATCCCCCATCTGGGTGATCAGGTTGCTGATGAGAGCCACTTCCTTGGGCTCCAGGTTCTTGAGAATTTCCGCCGCGGCATCGGGGCCTACGGTCGCCACAAAAATAGCGGCCTTTTCCAGTCCGGTCAGTTTTCTCTTGGCCACTCCCCCGCCTCCAAAACCCTGGTGCTACTTTTCTTTCAGCCAGCTTCTGACGACCGTCGCCGCCTGGGACGGATCTTCCTGGGTCATCCGGGCGACCTCTTCCCGGGAAGAGCGGACCGGTTCTTCTTCCGTTCCACCCCCCACGGATGGGCCCTGGGCGACTTGCATGGCCGGAGCTTCCGGCTTCCACTGCACCATGGCCTTCAGGAGCGGCCGCAAGACCAGCAGACTGAAGATGACCATCAGGAGACCGCCCAGAAAGATTTCGAGAAGGGGGACAAACGGCGCGATCTTTTCCTGGAAGGTCTGGTCGATGTTCTTCTGGACAGGAACGGCAGCCCCGCTGAATGGTACGGACAGGACCACGACCTGATCCCCCCTTTTGGGATCATATCCTATCGCATTCTGGACGATTCGGGTAAAGTCCCGGATTTCCTGGGGGCTTCGGGGCTGCAGGACGGTTTTGGGTCCGCTCTTCCCGTTAATGGTCACGGGAACGGCATTGACCAGGACCGAAACGGAAATTCTCCGGAGGTCTCCCACCGGCTCTGTCACATGCTGGTCCGTCCGGCTGACATGATAATGGGCAATCTGCTTTTTCTTGGAATAGCGCGTTTCCGACGTATTGTTCGGCCCCAGCGGCGGAGAAGCCACCTTTCCGTTGGGACCGGGAATATTGGAAAGGACCCCCGGAACACCCACCGGCAGAATATGGCTTCCGACGGACTTCTCCCGGATCTGTTCACGGTCTTTCAGGACACGGCCGTTGGGGTCCCAGGTGCGACTCGTTTTCTCCACCTGGCGGAAGTTCAGCTCGGCGCTGACCCTGACCACCGACTGGTCCGGCCCGAGCACCTTGTCGAGCATCGACTGGAGCTGATGCTGGAAAGAATGCTGGACCTCCCTCTGGTAAGACAGCTGGGCTTCCGTCAGTTCTCCCGGGACGAGCCCCCGACGTTTGCGATTGAGAATCTGCCCTTCCGTATCGACCACTGTCACCCTTTTGGCGGACAGGCCGGGAACGGCGTTGGCGACCAGATGGACGATGCCGTTGACCTGGGGTCTCTCGAGCGTCATGCCGGGTTTGAGCCGGACCAGAACAGAGGCGTGGGACAGGTCGGGCTCCCGGAGGAAAACCGTCCGGCGGGGAAGCACGATCGAGACCCGGGCCAGGGCGATGGGCGTCATCTCCTCGATCGTCCGGTCCAGCTCCGTCTGAAGGGCTTCCAGATACTGCACCCGCTGGACAAAATCCGTCGTGGCAAGCGAGGGATGGTTGAACAGGTCGAAGCCGGCACCATGATGGCGGGGAAGGCCTTCGTCCGCCAGTTCCATCCGGAGGGCATACACCTGGCCCGAAGGAACCCGGATGACGCTCCCTTTTTTCTGAAGGCTGTAGGGCACCCCGAGACGGTTGAGCCGGCCCTGGATGGCCATTGAATCCCCCGGTGAGAGGTTGGAAAACAGAATCCCGTCCCCTCCGTTTTTCTCCATCATCGAAAAGAAGATCCCCCCGGCCACGATCCCCGCAAACAACACAAGGATTGTCATCCTGCGGGCGGCGGGCATCTGGGAAAATCGATCCATGAAATTCTGGAAAACCTGCCTGAATCCGTCCATACGGCCTGTTCCCTTCTAACGAGCGGGGTTCCCCGGACTGGTTGGGGGTCCCGGTTACATCGGCATATTCATGACGTCCTGGTAGGCCCGGACGATCCGGTCCCTGACCTGCATCATGAGCTGAAAAGAGACATCGGCCTGGGCCATGGCCACCATCGTCTGGTGGAGGGTCACACCATCCTGTCCGGTCGCAAAATCCTGGATGGTCTTGTCCGCGGCGTTCTGCATCTGGTTGACCTTTTCAATGGAATCCTTCAGGACATGGAGGAAGGACGCCTCGCCCGATTCGGCATCCGGAGGCCGGGAAATCCCGTCGGCCATGCTGGCCCCGGTCATCTCCCCCGATGACAGGATCTCCTTTGCGTGAAGCGGATCGCTCAGCATCTTTGGCATCCTCCGGACATCGACCGGCCGGCAGGCCGGATTTTCCTGTCGTCTTTCCTATGCATGGATGGTCAGGTCCTTTCGGGCCATCTGCTTGGTGTTGTCCAGCGCCGTCAGGTTTGATTCATACGCGCGGGAAGCGTCCAGCAGATTGACCATCTCCTCGAGCTTGCTGACATTCGGCCGCCAGACGTACCCGGATTTGTCCGCGTCAGGGCTTCCGGGGTCATACACCTTGTTCAGCGGACGGGGGTCGCGGATCATCCCCATCACACGGACCTCTTTCACCGGACTTTCTTTCGGACTCCGGAGAACGTCGAAGAACGATTCGCCGGGTCGGACAGCAGCAAAAATGACATCCCTGCGTTCGAACACCCCTCGCGGATTGCCGTGGACGGACTGGCTGTTCGCAAGATTTCCGGCCAGAACGTTCATCCGGACACGTTCGGCCTCCATCCCCCCCGCCGCAATTCTCATCGCGTCAGAAAAACCCATGTCTACCTCCCTTCACCGCGGATGGCATCCCCCATCATCCGGTACTTCCATGCCACCATGGACGCCGCGGCGTTGTAATTTCCCGTGTTGGAAGCGATCTTCTCCATTTCCATCTCGATGTTGACCGTATTGAGATCGTTGCCCACGGTCTCATCCTGATTGATGACCAGATCCCCCGTGACGCGATCGAGGTCATAGCGATCCTCCTTTTTCAGGGAACGGGCCAACTGGGCCTTGAACGAGAGGTCACGGGCCTGATAGCCGGGCGTGTCCTGGTTGGCCACGTTGGAGACCAGAAGCAGGTGTCTTTGGCTCCGGATGTCCAGGTCCTTTCCCAAAAGATCGATGGTCCGGTCGAACAGGTGGATGTGCGCCATCTTTTTTCCTCCGCCAATTTTCCACAAGTGGGTAGCAATTCCCGTTCCAGCAGCATAAAGCCCGGTTTTTCCTGAATTTGGCGATCGGGTTCCCCGAGCGATGCGGCAATTTTTTCCCTTCTTCCGATCCTTTAATCCTTCTCTTCCGGGCCCGGGGGATCTCCGGATGACATGCCGTACTCGTTCAGCTTGTTCCTGAGGGTTCGCACACTGATCCCGAGCAGTTTCGCCGCCTGCGTCCGGTTCTGCCCGCAAGCCTCGAGCGTCACCCGGATCAGTTCCCGCTCGACCTCCCATACGGACTGTCCCGCCCGGACGCCCGCTGTTCCCCTGTCACGAAACGGATCGCCGGATTCCTCCGCCCGTTCTCCGGAGAAAACCGTTGCCCCCCCCTCTTCCCCCAGGAGAGGCAGGAGATGCTCGGGCCGGATCGCGCCTCCGACCGCCATGAAGGACGCCTGGACGATCACGTTCTCCAGTTCCCTGACATTTCCGGGAAAGGATCCTCTTTTGATGCAGTCCAGCGCCTCCGGCGTCAATTCTCCGACAAACGTGTGTTCCTGGCAGAATTTTTCCCGGAAATGTTTCGCCAAAAGGACGATATCCGAAGGGCGTTCCCGAAGCGGAGGAACCCGGACAGGAAATACGCGCAGCCTGTAATACAGGTCTTCCCGGAACTGTCCGGCTTTCACCATCTCTTTCATGTTCCGGTTCGTGGTGGCGACGATCCGGATGTCGACCGGCACCGGACGGGCGCCACCCACCCGATCCACCTCCCTCTCCTGTATGACCCGCAAAAGCTTCGCCTGAAGAGCCAGATCCATCTCGCCGATTTCGTCCAGCAGAAGGGTTCCGGTATGTGCCAGCTCAAACTTGCCGATCTTCCGGGCGACAGCTCCCGAAAAAGCTCCTTTTTCGTAACCGAACAGTTCGGACTCCAGGAGGCTTTCGGGGAGCGCCGCGCAGTTGACAGCCACGAAAGGCCGATGGACCCGGGGAGAGCGTTCATGGACAAATCGCGCCAGAAGTTCCTTTCCCGTACCGCTTTCCCCCTCGATCAGAATCGTTGCCGGTGTCCGTGCCACGCCGTCAAGCATCCGGAGAAGTCCCATCAGTCCCTCGTCTTTCGTCAGTATCGGACGGGAAACGCCTTCCCATACAGGCCGACCGGCCGAAGGCAACACCCTTCCGGCGGATGCCGACAGTTTTTTCCGGAGTTCATCCGGAGAAAACGGTTTCATGACAAAGTCGACGGCCCCCATCCTCATTGCGTCAACCGCCTGCGGAACCGTTCCGAAAGCCGTCATCAGGATGACGCGCGTCGCCGGACTGATCTGGCGCAGGGACTCGAGAAGCGCCCAGCCATCCATTTCCGGCATGCGCAAATCACTGATCACCCAATGGTAAGGGCCTTCCAGCCGGACACGTTCCAGTGCTTCCTGACCGTTTTTCGCCCAGTCCACATGGAAACCTTCCCGGCTCAGGCTCTCCCTGAGCGCCAGTCCCATTTCCCGTTCGTCGTCGACAACAAGAACATTCGATTGGTCCGGACTCACTGTTCCTCCTCCCTGGTGGACGATCCGGCCCCTGCCTTTTCCAGACAGCCAGACCCGGCCGGAAACTTGATCCAGAACGCCGTATGACCCGGACGGGAGTCAAACCCCATCGTCCCCTTGTGGGCTTCCGCGATATTGTGGACGATGGACAGACCCAGCCCCGTCCCCTTGGGCTTTGTGGAAAAAAACGGGGCGCAGACATGTTCTTTCGCCGTTTCCGAAATCCCCGGCCCATTGTCCCTCACCCGGAGACAGAACCATCCGTCGGGAGAGACCTGGCCTTCGACACAGACCTCTCCCCCAGGTATCCCCTCCACCGCCTGGAATGCATTGTTGACCAGGTTATACAGGGCCTGATACAGAAGGGCTTCGTCCGCGCAAATCCACGTCTCCCGGTCGCCCTGCACATCGAATCGCACGGGGGGATCTCCCGCCCGAGCCCGCATGTCGAGAATCCGGCGAAAATCCGATTCGGCCCGGCGGAGAAACGCACCCAGATCCATTCCTGCCAGAACGATTTCCGGCGGCCGCGTATAGGAAAGGAGATTTCCGATCAGACGGTCGAGACGGGACACCTGCACGCGCATATATCCGACCCAGTCCGAAAGAGGGGTGTCCGGCGGGACCTCCTTTTGCGCGAGGGAAGCAAAAATCTCAAGGCTTCCCAAAGGATTCCGAAGTTCATGGGCGATCGTGGCCACCATTTCGCCCATCTCCTTGAGCCTGCGATCCCGTGCCACCTCCTCCTCCATCTCGCGAAGACGGGTTCGGTCGGTCAATATCAGGACATGGCCCGCCGGCCGGCCGTCCGGATCCCGGACGACGGAGCGGTTGAGGATGAGGGATCGTCCTTTCCAGAGAACCGGAAACTGAAAGGCTTCGTCCATCACAGGCCAGACGCCCCATCCGGATAGCACCCCCAGGATCTCTTCTTCCCGTTCGCCAATCCATTCGACAACCTTGGGGTTGGTCCACAGGATTCGTCCTCCCGACGTCAGGACGATCACCCCTGTCGACAGACTTTTCAGAACGGCGTCCAGAAATTGCCCCTGACTGTCGAGAGCCCGGTCTTTTTCGCGAATCACACGGGACAATTCGGCGATTTTTTCCTCCAGCCCCTGATAGGTGCTGACCAGCCGGTCGGAAGCCTCCCGGAATGTCGAAAATGCCTCCGACAGGACCGAAACGTTCCGGGAAGCCTGAGGTTCTGTTGCCATTCGCCACCCCTCCTCAATAACCGCGCAGCGCCATTTCCCGTTTCAGACGGATCCCCCGGGCCCGCTCCCGGGCCACTTTGCCCAGAGGTGATCCGCCTTCCGCCCGGGTCACCTTCAAGAACCAGTCGCGAGCCTTGCCGGCATCGCCCAGAGCCAGTGCGATATTCCCCAGCTGATACAGGGCCCAACCCGATCGCGGATCTTGCGGGAACCCTTCAACGAACGACTCCAGCAGACGATAGGCCCTCTGCGGGTGATGGATGTCCCGCTCCCACTTTCCCCATTGGTAAAGAAGCCCGCCCAGAGCCTTCCGGTCGGCGGGATCCCGGGAGTCGTCCAGGAATATTTTGGCGAGCCGGGCATCTTTTTCCGCCTGGAACGCGTTTTCATCCCCCCGGTCGAGAACAAACAGTCGCACCAGGCTGCGGCCGGTGGAAGAATCTTCGGGATATTCGCGGACCCTTTCCCTCAAAAGATCCGCCTCCCTTTGATTTTCACCCCTTCTCCGTGCCAGACGCGCCAGCCGTCCCATCCAGACAGGACGATCCGGAGAATGCCGGGGGAGATCCAGAAGCAAAGTCTGCCCGTCCGCCCATGCATGACCGAGATCTCCCATTTTCTCCTGAATCCGGACAAGATCCCCCAGGATCCGGGCTCTCCATGCAAGGCCTGCGATCTGAAGTCCCTTCCGGTACCACACAAGGGCCCGATCCGGATGTCCCAGAGCCTCCTGGGCTTTCCCTTCCAGTTCGTAAACGCGGGGCATCTCCCTTTGCGCCCCAATTTCAAACGGGGTCGCACGGGGGTCCCGGATACCTCCCTTCAGCGCGTATCCATAATCTCGAACGATCCGGACAATCCGATCCGGACGAAATGGCTCCGACTGCCGGATAATCCAGCCCGTCACCAGGGCCGTTTCCAGACCGGCCAGACGCTGTCCGTCGGGCGACGTCGGGTCGGCATCGATACTGATTCGGTGGAGATTGTTCAGGGCTTCCCTCCACTGATTACGTCGGGCGAGAAGCGGGGCCGTCATCGAAAGGGCCATGACACGGGAGGAGACCGATCCCCTTCGGAGACTGACCGCCAGCAACCGTTCGATTTTCTGATCGAGGGCACTTCTGCTGTGGGGCTGTCCGGGAGGGATTTTTTGGGAAAGACGTTTTCCCGCGATATGGGCCACTTCGAGCCTTCCCCTGTCTGCCCACTCCGAGTCAGGATATTCATGGATCAGTTCCAGAAGACGTGCCTGGGCCGAAGACTCCTTTCCCATCCTTCCGGACAGCAGGGCCATTCGGTAAAGCGCTTCCGGCACAAGGGGGCTTGCAGAACCGAAACGCAGGAAGTTCCGGTAAAGGGAAAAAGCCCGGCGGTTATGACCTTCCCGGTCGGCGTATAGGGCCAGGACAAAAAGATCTTCCGGATGTTTGTAAGGATAGCTCCCATCAATCGCGAGCGCCTTTTCCAGAAGGTCCCCGGCGTTCTTCACATCCCCCAGGTCGATTTCGATCCGGGCCCGCTCGTACAAGAGGGGAAGGATCATCGACCTGTTTCCGGGATGTTCCAGGTCTACCCGGGCTGAAAGACGTTCGACGACCCTTTCCGCTTGTCCGGGTTGACCTTCCTTTCTCAGGATTTCAGCCAAGAGGATCCGGCTGTCGAAAAATCTCGGACCGTCCGGGGCTTCCCGGACCGATAGTTCAAGATACCCGCGGGCTTCGGCAAAGAATCCCATCCGATCCATCAACTCTCCCATCCGGTAAGCTACCCGCCCCCGGTCCCACCCGGGGGGATTCGCATCGTGCGCCTGCCAGTAAAGACGGATAGCCTGCCTGAGCGCCCGATTGCGGGAGGTCTTGCCAAGCCTGGGATCGCGGGCCAAACGGCTTTCGATCCGTCCGAGAAGGAGGCGCGCCGGACCAATTTTCACCGATCGCGGGTGTTGGTTCAGAATTTTTTGGATCCAGTTTCTGGCATGCTCCATATCCCCCCGGTCGAAACTTTTGACGGCTTTCTGGTACAGCACGGCGTCTTCGCCAAGCGGGATCGGAGAAACAGGGGTGTTGCCGGTTTGGGCCGAAACCCGATCGATACCTGAGGGGAGAATGGAAAAAAATGAAAAAAGGGTGGACCATATCAGGAAAAAAAACACCGTCCCGATATCATGCCGGACAGATTTTTGCGTTCTCTCTCTCCCTCTTTTTCTCACGAAACTCCTCCCGGACCCTGTCGTTAGCAAAACAGGCGTTGGCTGTCGAAGGTTCCCTTAAGCAACGAACATGCCATCGGAGGGAAGCCCGGAGAATGAAGGCGTTCTGAATGACCCGGAAAGAGGAAATGTCATTAATATGACAGACGGAAAGGATGTCGTTCAGAGGGCGGGTTCAGGGAATTTCGGGAAGGTTTCCTTCAAGACGCTTGAGTTTTTCGATCAGGGTCGTCCGGTTGATGCCCAGGAAAGCGGCGGCCCGTGTTTTGTTTCCGGAAAACCGCCTGAGGGCCTTGTCGATCATCGATTTCTCGAGTTGGGCAAAATAGGCCGGCATATCGATCCCGTCACCGTCCAGAAGCGCCGATATGTCTTGCAGCGCTCCGGAAAACAGGGAGGGGGGAGCCATGCCCTCCTTGATGGGGTCGGCAGAAACCGGTTCCTTTTCCGTCCGAAGGAGTTTCTCGGGAAGGTCCCTCTCCTCCACGACCTCTCCCCCCTTCAGGACAAGAAAACGCTCAACCAGATTTTCCAGTTCACGGATGTTGCCCGGCCATTCGTAACACAGAAGGCGTCGCATGGCGTCAGCAGAAAAACGGACCTTCTCCCCCCGGCCTTCCAGCACCCATCGCGTCACAAAAAATTCCACCAGGAGACCGATGTCCGCCACCCGCAGCCGAAGCGGAGGAATGTCGACGGGAATGACGGAAAGCCGATAAAAAAGATCTTCCCGGAACTGTGACTCCCGGACCATCTGTTCGAGATTCCGGTGCGTTGCAGCCAGAATCCGGACATTGGCCTTCTTCGGCTGGCTTCCGCCGACCCTTTCATAGACCTTTTCCTGAAGAACCCGCAAGAGCTTCACCTGGAGGGGGAGGGGGAGTTCACCGATCTCGTCGAGGAAAAGGGTTCCACCCTCTGCGAGCTCAAAACGGCCCGCCCGCTGACTGACAGCCCCCGTGAAAGCCCCTTTTTCGTGTCCGAAAAGTTCGCTTTCGATCAGGCCTTCCGGAATGGCTCCACAATTGACGGGAATAAAAGACGAGCGGCAACGGTTGCTCTTCTCGTGGATCATCCGCGCAATCCGCTCCTTTCCGGTGCCGCTTTCCCCGGTAATCAGGAGTGTCGAATCGGTTTTGGCCACCCTGTCGACCAGCGACAGAAGATGGCGGATCGGGGGGGAGTCCCCGATAAAGGAAGTCACCATATCATTTGCCCCGTTCCGTCGAAGAAAAACGCGCGCCGGATCTGACGGAAGTGATCTCCAGAAATCTTTCCCGCAAAACATCGGAAGAAACCCGGCCCATGGCGGGATTCTTCCGGACCCACTCTATTAGATCTGCCGGGTGATTGACAACCCTGTCCGAAAGATCGGCCGTACGGGCGGGTGAGGAGGACTCCCGATCCCGATGGCGATTGTGGGGGCAGACATCCTGGCAAATATCGCACCCGAACAGCCAGTTCTCCCCCCGGGATTGCCGGAGGGTCCTGTTCTCGTCTCCGGGAGCCTCAATCGTCAGGTAGGAGAGACAACGGGTGGCGTTCAGACGGAAGGGCCCCCGGAACGCTTCTGTCGGACAGGCATCAAGACAGATCGTACAGTTTCCGCAAGGCGAAAAATGCTCGAAAGGAGCGGAGACGGAAGCGAGAGGCGTCTTCAGCAAAAGCGAGCCGATGGTAAAATGCGAGCCCAGGAGCGGGTTGATCAGAAGGGTGTTCTTCCCGATCACCCCCAGCCCTGCTTCCATCGCGAGAGATTTCTCCATCAGAGCCCCGTGATCCGGCTTGATGGCAGGACGGTCATTCGGATCCAAAAACGGACGGATCCGTTCCGCCACCTGCCGGAAACGGACATCGAACTCCTTGTGATAATCGGGGCCTTCCGCGTAGCGGGCAATCCGGACCGGTTCACCCGAAATCACCAGCGGCTTTCCGCGTCCCCCGACCGGAAGCAGTGCCATGACGACCGTCCTGTAGCCGGGATATCCTTCCTTCAGGGAACGGCGGCGGACGGGATTCCGGGCCATCCAGTCCATACGACCGTGGTCCCCCCGTTCAAGCCATTCCAGAAAGGCTTCGAATTCAGGGCGGTCCGAAGAATCCCCCAGGATCGCCGCCACAGGAAACACCTTCAGCACTTCCGAAAGAACCTGACGGGAACGGGTTGCCGCTCCATCCGGCACCGGCATCTCCGATTTGCGCGGATTATCCGGAGATGGGGCATTCGGCCGGAGTAAGGCTTTCAAAGGATGATCCCCGAACGCTCCCGGAGCATATCCCTGTCCCGCAGGATTTCCTTCATCAGATGCAGCAGGGAAGATTCGGAAAGTTCCAGTTCCGCGGCCACCTTGAGAAATGCCCCTTCGTCCGTCAGAATCTCGCTGTGTCCCATTCCGAAGCCTTGGGCTATCTGGTCGGAGAGGGAAACCAGGAGGACCATCTGCCGCTCCTCTCCCGGGGCCGACGCCGGCTCATGATGCCACCGGATCGGCTGACGGATGATCAACGGAAATCTCCACGCCGTCACCAGGCGCGCTCCAATCTCTACATGGGAGAGACCGAAGACATCCTTTTCCCGGACATAGTCGGGAAGATCCGGTGAGGCGTCGCGGTCCATCCGGTGGATCAGCTCCGGAGCATACATATAGTAGGGAATCTTGCCAATATCATGGAGAAGCCCGGCGACTCCCGCCTCATCCACGAGCGGAAAGCGGATTTGCGAGGCAACTCTGCGGCAGGTGACCGAAACGGCCAGACTGTGGGCCCATAGCTCAAACACCTTCGGTTCCTTCCGGACCTGATCGAACAGGCTGGTTGCCAGGATAATGGCCCGGGCGGATGAGAGTCCCAGGCGGATCAGGGCCTCACGGACGCTTCCGACCTTTCCCGCATAGGGATAAAAAGGTGAGTGCGCCACCTTCAGCAGCCTTGACGCCAGTCCCGGGTCCTCCTCAATCAGGCTGGCAATCTCCGACAGTGCCACATCCGGATCATCCATCCGGTTGATGAGACGACGGGAGGAGGGGGCGATGGAAGGCAGAAGAGAGAGCTCTTCGATCAAGAGAGCAAATTCATCAGGAGAAAACATCCCGGACTCCCCTACTGTGAGACGTTGACAATGCCTCCCCGACCCTAAAGGGACAGGATCTCCACCATTGCAGACCGGCTGTGGGCCTCTGCCAGCAAAATCTTCAAGTCGCCTGCGCCGAGTCCCAGACGATGGAGCGCATCCACAAAAACGGGTTCGACAAACTCGAATTCGGGGCTTCCGAATCCCATGGCAACCGCCATCTGGTCAGCGACAATCAGAACCTGGGTCAATTGGGGGAACAACAGTTCTGCGGGTGGATCGTGCAGGAACAGGACGGGATCCGACAGGATCCTCGGCATTCCGAACTCCTGGATCAGCCGGTTTCCGACAAACGAATGGTCCACCCCGAACACCTCCCGCTCCCTTTTCCAGTCGGGAACAGCCTGGGGCGAATCTCCCAGCTGGAAAGCCTGCTGGTAGAACTCGGGAAACTCCTCATAGAAAAAAACCTTTCCGATATCGTGCAGGAGGCCGGCCGTCCGGGCTTCCTCCTCCCAGGGAAACCCGAGGTGCCGGGCCAGTATTCTTGCATTCAGGCTGACGATCTGGCTATGGGACCAGAGCTCGGGAATCCCCGCATGGACCTTGGATCGGTCCAGCAGGACGGCCGACAGGACCAGTGCCTTGGTCGTGGAAAACCCGAGAAGTTTCACGGCCTGAAGGACGGTATGCACGCGGCCCGTAAAACTCGATGTCAACGAATTGGCACTCCTCAGGATCTGGAGAGAGAGGTCCGGATCGCGTTCGATCTGGGTTGCGGTCTGTTCGAAGGATGCCGATTCCCGGTCGATGGACCGAAGGACATCCCGGACAACGGGGGAGGCGACAGGGAGCGCCCCATACTTCTTGAGCCTTCGGGAAATATCGGTCAGGTCCGGTTCCATCTTTGCCGTTCCTCCAAAAACTTCACCAGAACGAATCCGTCAGGGGGCTTTCAGGTTTTGCTCTCCGGCATACTCTTCCAGCGCCTGGACAAAGAGGCGGATGATCTGTTCCTTTTCGGGAGAGTCGGAAAGTTTGGAAAACCGCTTCCGGACAGATTCCTTTTCTTTTTCCAGCATCATGTCGAGTTCTTCCCGGCTTTTCCTGGAGTTGTCCTGGACCAGAACTTCCCGGATGCCCCGCAGGAGGAGAACTCTCTTGAGATCGGCATCCAGAGCCCGCGGGGACTTCACGAGAAGCCTTCCCAGATTGTCCTTGATATCCTGTGCGATAACGACTCCTTCAGGAGCCGCTTCAAGGTCTATCTTGATCATACGGGACACGAGCGAACCTCCTCCTGTAAAAGCTGTTCCAGGATCTTTTCCCCTTTTTTGCCATACCAGCCCGAAAACTCATTCTCCAGACAAATCCCGGAAAATCCGGGCATGCAGAGGCTTCCCTGATACAGAATCCCTTTCGACGTGATCCTGAGAGCGCCTCCCAGTACTTTTCGGGATTTCCACAGCAGATCTCCACACACCGGCTCGTCAAAACAAAGGCCGCGAAGCGGAGCAGACGGCAAGGGAGTACCCTTTAATGCCACCGTATCGACAGACAGGGAGCCGAGAAAATGGCTGAGCCACCCATGGACCAGCGGATAAAACGAACGGGGAGAACAGGCGGGGCGGGGCGACAAAAAAAGGCTCAGACAGAAGTCGTCCTGATGAAGGACAGCCCCGCCGCCGGTCGGCCGCACGGCAACAACCGGGGAGAGAATCACCCACTCTGGTGGAATCGACTTCCCAAACGTCCTGCCCACAGTCACACTGGCCCCTGAAAACCGGTATGTCCGGAGAAGGCGGTTCCATCCTGTACCCATCCGTTCGAGCAGGCAGAGATCGATTGCCATCTGCTCATCGGCGGATCTGGGACGATCTTCCAAAAACACGATTTTTTTCCCGGGCAATATTCCCTCCATCACCTCCGAACGGGTGCGGCCAGCGGATCGACGAGAACCGGCTCCCGTGCGGCCTTCACCTCGTCCGGCCGGGAAACAGGCGTCTTTTCCGGGGCCCTGTGAAGCCGATCGGGATCGGACGCGGCCAGTCCGACCAGGCGGATGAGATCGTCTGCGAAGCGATCCAGCATGGCGCGGGACTCGCATTCTGTCGGCTCCACCATCAACGCTTCGGGGACGATCAGCGGGAAGTAGATGGTGGGGGCGTAATACCCCGCATCCAATAAACCTTTTGCCAGATCAACGGCCCGAACGCCCTCTTTTTCGAGCGACCGGGCAGACAGGACAAACTCGTGGGTACACAACCCATCCCCCATCCCGGGAAGGACACCTTCCAGCTTTTTCCGGAGGTAGTTGGCGTTGAGCAGGGCATAAAGAGAAACCCTCTTCAGGCCTTCCTCCCCCAGCATCCTCATGTACGCCAGGGCTCTCAGTAGCACGCCGGCAGAACCGTGGAAGGAACGGATACGGCCGATGGAGTCCTCCCCGTCGACAACACTGTACTTCTTCCCCGAACGGACAATACGGGGATTCGGGAGAAAGGGTGACAGGAATTCCCGGACGCCGACCGGTCCCGATCCCGGTCCGCCTCCTCCGTGCGGGGTCGCCAGCGTCTTGTGTGTGTTGATGTGAACGATATCGAATCCGAGATCCCCCGGACGCAATACACCCAAAAACGCGTTCATGTTCGCCCCGTCCATATACAGGAGGGCTCCCGCCGCCTTGACCTTCCGGACAACCTCGGACAACTCCTCCTCAAAAAGTCCAAGGGTGCTGGGAGCCGTGATCATGACCAGCGCCGTCCGTTCCGATAACGCCGCAGACAGGGCTTCCAGATCGATATGTCCCGACGCTTTTGACGCGATCGTCCGGACGGTGAATCCCCCCATCGCCGCGCTGGCCGGATTGGTTCCATGGGCCGAGTCGGGAACCAGAATCTCTGTCCGGAAGGCTTCCCCCCTGCTTTCGAAATACTTCCGTGCCAGAAGAATTCCCGTCAGTTCACCGTGGGCTCCTGCGGCAGGTGCCAGGGTCACGGCATCCATCCCGAGAACCTCTTTCAGCAGTTCTGAAAAGGTCCAGAGTGCCCCCAGAAATCCCTGCATCCCCTCCTCGTCCGTCAAGGGATGCAGATCCGCAAAACCGGGCAGCGAAACCACCCGATCCATCACCTTGGGATTATATTTCATCGTGCAGGAACCCAATGGATAAAAGTGGGTATCCACCCCCCTCGACAACTGGGAAAGGCGGGTAAAATGCCGGATCGTTTCCAGTTCGGAGAGCTCCGGAAGCCCGGACGGAGTCTGGCGGCAAATCCCTGGCGGAAGATCCGTCACATCGACCGGACGGGAAACCGGACGAACGCCCCTCGCCCCCGGACGGGAAATCTCCCAGATGGACGGTTCCATTTCCGGGCGCGAAGCGCTCTCTCTTTTTTCTGAAGGCTCGCTCATCGTCGGTTCCCTCCCGCCAGAATCTCCTTCACGGCGGCCAGGACACCCCCGATTTCCGCATCGGTCCGGACTTCCGTCGCGCACCACAACATCCTGTTTTCTCCTCCGATCCGTCCCACTCCCGCCAGCGGCAACCCTCCAAGATAGCCCCGCTCCAGCAAGGAAAGGCTGAATGACCTTGCGTCGATGGGAAGTTCGACCACGAACTCATGAAAATGGGGGACCCCTTCATGCAGGACACGCACACCGGGGATCTCCGAAAAGCCCTTTTTCAGTTTCATGGCGTTTTGATGCGAAGCCGAAGCCGCCTCCACGAGTCCCCGCGGCCCCATCAGGGCAAGATAAATTGTCGCTCCAATAGACAGGAGGGTTTCGTTGGAGCAGATGTTCGAATTGGCTTTTTCCCGACGGATATGCTGTTCCCTCGCCTGCAAGGTCAAGACGTACGCCCTTCGTCCTTCCTGGTCCGTCGTCTGGCCCACAAGCCGTCCGGGAATTTTTCGCATAAAAGCCCTCGAGGCCGTCATCAACCCCAGATAGGGCCCGCCGCCGGACATCGGAACCCCCAAAGGCTGACCTTCTCCCGTCGCAATGTCGGCACCCCACTCTCCCGGTGTCCGGAGAATCGCCAGGGAGTGAGGGTTGGCGTGCAGTATAAACAGCGCGCCCTGTCCGGAAAGCATCTCCCGGAACCCCGAAAAATCTTCGACCGTTCCCCAGAACGTCGGGATGGAGCCGATGAATGCCGCCACGTCTGAAGACAAAAGATTCCGGAGTTCTTCGGCCCGCGTTCTGCCTTCTGACAGGGGAACCGTCCGCATGCTCACACCGAGTCCGGTGGTGTAAGTCCGTATGACCGACACAACCGCCGGATCCAGACCCTCGGATACGAGAAGCACAGAGCGTCCGGTGTGGCGAACAGCCACCAGGCAGGCTTCCGCGGCTGCCGTCGCGCCGTCGTAGAGGGAGGCGTTGGACAGATCCATTCCATAAAGTCGGCTGATCGCCGTCTGGAATTCAAAAATAGCCTGAAGAAGTCCCTGGGACGCTTCCGGCTGATAAGGGGTGTAGGAGGTCAAAAACTCGCCCCGGCTTGTAAGCGAATGGACGGCTTCAGGGATGAAATGCTCATAGGAACCGGCTCCCCGAAAAACAACCGCTCGGGAGGATCCGGCATTTTGACGACCCCAGAGTTCCATTTCTGCCAGCAACTCCCTCTCCGTCATTCCCGGTCCGGCAAGGGGGAGTTCAGGAAAGGTCTGGGCCGAAGGGTATTGGCGGGTCAGGTCCTCAAGCGAAGCAACGCCGACAAGCCGGAGCATCTCCTGGGTTTCTTCCGGGGTATGCGGGATAAAATCAGCCATGTTCCGGATGCCCCCCGCCCTCTTTCAGGAATGTCTCGTATGCCGGACCATCCATCAGAGACTGGACGTCGGCGGAATGATCGGGACGAAAACGGAAAATCCACCCTTTCCCGTAGGGGTCCCTGTTCAGAAGTCCGGGGTCGCTTTCCAGTTCCTGGTTAACGCCCAGGATGGTTCCACCCACAGGCGCATAAATGGAAAAGGCTGCCTTGACCGACTCGATAATGGCCGCTTCCCCTCCCCGGGGAACCTGGCGGCCGACTTTTGGCAGTTCTACAAAAACCACGTCCGTCACCTCCTTCTGGGCGAAGTCCGTGATACCGACATTCCACTGCTCCGGCGTATCTGACGGGGCCATCCATTCATGTGTCCGGGTATATCGCCTGTTTTCAGGCATGCGTTTCTCCTCCTGTGACCGGCCCTTTTCCCCTTCTGCCGGTCCATGATTGAAAGGTTCCTGTTAATGTGGGCCGGAAAACCGGCCATTGGGCGTCCTTTACGGAAAGAACACCGGTTTTTATGAAGCACCGCCGGACAGGGCAGTTGACACAAAAGGCGTTTTCCTGAAAAGAACCGGGATGGCGTTTCCGTGGATCCGGACAAACCCCGGTTCACCCCTCCGGAAATCCGCCAGAAACGAACGCTCCATGTACGCCAGTCCAAAACCTCCCCCCACGCGCGGGGAATATCCTCCCGAGGTCACATGCCCTACCGGGATTTCCGACGCATTTTCAATGAGGCATCCCGTTCTGGGAATCCCCTTTCCGTTCAGGATGAAGCCCCCAAGCGCAGGATGGGTATCATGGATCACAGGCAACCCGTCCTTACCCAGAACGGCCGTTTTTCCGACAAAATCGCCTTTCGAGCGCGATACAACAAAATCCAGCCCCGCATCGAAGGGCGAGAGCTCCGTCGTGAGTTCCTGCCCATACAGGGGATACCCCATTTCCAGGCGCAGCAGATCCCGCGCACCCAGACCGCAAGGCAAAAGGTTTCCCGTTTTCTTTCCGGACGCCAGTAGTTCCTCGTAAAACGGGACTCCCGCGCCAGAAGGGCCAAAGAACTCCCATCCGTCTTCTCCGGTGTACCCCGTCCTGGCCACCAGAAACTCCCCGGATCCGCCCAGGTTCAAAAGCCGGGTTTCTCGCCGTTTCATGTCCAGGACATCCGGAAGAATCCTGGCCAAAACCCCGGATGCCCCAGGCCCCTGAAGGGCGATCCCCACGTGATCGGGGGAAAGGTCGACAAAACTGTCCCCGGGCGGAAGGTGCTCCCGGATCCATTGCCCGTCCATACCCCGGTTCGAGGCGTTGACAACAAGATCCACCCGTTCCCGTCCAAAGTGGTAAGCCATGACATCGTCGATCACTCCTCCCGACTCCGTCAGAAGGTGACCGTAAAGCGCTTTTCCGGAAGGCACTTTTTCAAGGTTCGACGTCACCAGCCTGTCAATCGAGCCCAGCGCATCACGTCCGCGGATAACAAAATGCCCCATATGGCTGATATCGAAAATTCCCGACTGTTCACGAACAAAACGACTTTCTTCCAGTATCGTCGAAAATCGGACGGGAAGAATATATCCATGGAAATCGACCATATGTCCCCCTTCCCGGATATGGGAAGGAGAAAGGGGAAGTGTCATGCCGGAAGACCTCATTTCAGAAGGGAGTGATGGCGCACATACCCGGACGCGAAAAAACAGGGGAACTGGATGGAAGAGACCGGAAGGGATCTGCGCCGGGAACAAGATTGTTTATCGGAACGACGCCTGGGGTCACCGGAAATACCGGTTTTTTCAGCGCAACGGTCCAGGGAGTCGGACATGAAACCTTTCCATCAAGTGAACGACATCCGTCATGAGCGACAGGCGTATCATCCGGATGACCGGGAGAGGGGTCGCCTTCAGAAAGCGTCTCAATTTTAATGCGAGGTCAGGTTATAAAGCAAGAAGGTTCCTTGTTCCCGCGACAGTTTTCGGGAAGTCTGAAGATCGGCTCGGGTCAGGGAAACCGTTGTTGCGATTGCACAGGAAAGTCCTCCAAAACAAGGCCACCGGACCCTCCCACCCCCGTAAACCGAAATAATTTGCAGAGTCCACAGCGAACACCTAAAATAACAGGATCGGAAATACCAGCCAAAAGGAATCGCGGGTCAAAAACCCAAGAGAGGATGTCATGCTCGAACTGATCAGAAAGATTGCCGTCGAACGCCCCAAGGTACTGGGAACACTCATGGTCCTGGTCGGGGCCGTTTTTGTCATATCGATGGGGTGGTGGGGTTTTTCGGCCTACAAAACCGGGAAGCCAGGCGTTGTGGCGCGGATTAACGGAACGCCCCTTTACGCCACGGAGTTTTCGAGAGATTACGAAATTATGAAAAACAACTATCAGCGTCTCCTGAACGGAGCACTGGGGAAGAAGATCCTCTCCGAACTCAATTTCCCCGGTCTGGTCCTGCGGAACATGATTTTCAGGCAACTCTGGATCGATGAAGCCAACAACCTCCGTCTGGTCGTTCCGGACGCGGTGGTCGTCCAGGAAGTCAGCCGGATCCCTTTTTTCCAGGAGGGGAATCCACCGGTTTTTTCACCCAAGCTTTATACACAGTTTCTCCTCGAGACCCACCAGTCGGCCAAGGATTTTGAAAAATCCATCCGGGAAGACCTGCTGGTCCAGAGGGCCCAGGTTCTGGTCCGGGCGATCCAGACTCCGGCCAAACCGGCAGGGCAACCATCGACTGTCCTGGATGACTGGCAGAAAAACAGGCTGGCTCTTCAGGAAGAAACCCTGCAGTCCTTCCAGATGCAGCTTGAAAGCAGTTCCAATGTCAAGATCGACCAGAAGGCATTCAAAAAACTGTCCAAATCTCTTCTCTGACCCCACAAGGGGCCGGAGTCCGGCAACCGGCTCCGGCACTCCCCGTTCCTAGAATATGTTGACGCCCGCCCCGATCGAAACGAACTGGTAGGGCACAGGAAATGTTCCCGCGCCGATTTCCCTCCACCGGACTTCGACAAAAAACTGCCTTCCCGACGAAAGGGGGCCGTTCAGCTGGGCCCCGGCATCAAAATAGGTATTGTCAATGCCGTTCAACATGGCCTGCCCAAAATCTCCAAAGACGTCCAGGGAGGCTTCGGACCAGGCAAAGAGGTTGACCAAAATCCCGCTGTAAAAAGGGATGATGTCTCCGGGAATGGCGCTTGAAGCTGCTGTGTTGGCCAGATAATCCGCTCCGGCCCGGATACCGAAATTCTTTGTGAACCAGTATTGAAGGTTCACACCGCCTCCCGCCAGCCACTTGCCGTCGGCACCCGGAACATTGATCGGATCCATACCCTCACCTTCAATCCCCACACCAAACTGGTTGGCCCCTCCGGGCGTTGCGTCGGCGTCTTTTCCGGAAAGGAACACCATGGTCCCAACAGCAATCGTGATCAACAGTAGATATTTGAATCGCCCGGTTACCCATCCAGTCTTCATTGCTTCTCCCCCTACATTTGAATATAACTTTCCCTCGCTCCGGGGTGTGCCGGCTGCTCGCGAACGGACACCCCGCTTATTTGAAAAACTTTCCGGAATGATAAGAATCATTGTCTTTATCGGCCGATCAAACCTGTTACGATAGAGCCAATGCATCAGGAAAAGGCTTTTCCCCCAACCTATGGGCAACCATCAAGGAGATCGGCGATGAAAGCAAAACGGCTGGGAAACCCCTTCCACCCCAGACTTCTGACAACGCTATTATCTTCCGGAATCGGGAGGATTTCGGCGATAATGTTGATGGCCTGCGGACTGCTTCTTTCATCCAGGAGCCCCCTGGATGCGGGATCGATAGAGGCGCAGGCTGCCACGCCTCCCGTCGAGGCCCCATGGAGCCATACTCCGCCTGTGGGATTTCCTTTCACCGTGTTTGGCGTGGACAATGTTCCGGACCTCCATGGGGATCCGGTCCGCTCACAGTTGACTCTCTTTGTGGCCGGAAACCAGTTCATGGTTTTTCCGGAGCTTCTCCGGGTCTTCCGCAAGGAACATCCGGAAATCAGACATATCTTCTATGAAACACTTCCTCCGGGGATTTTGGCCAAGCAGATCGGTGAACAAGGGCTCACTATCGGAAACCTTCACCTGACCCTCCGTCCGGATGTTTACGAAAGTGGCCTGAAAAGGATGTCCCAGGAGGAGAAAGCCGGTCTCATCACGGGAAAACCCGTCGCATTTGCGCAAAATGACCTGGCCATCATGGTTTCGAAAGGCAATCCGCTCAATATCCAAAACCTGCAGGATCTGGGAAAGCCCGGGATTCGTCTTTCCCTTCCCAACCCCCGGTGGGAGGGGATCGGAAAACAGATACGGGCCAGCCTCCTGAAAGCCGGAGGGCCCCGGTTGGTGAAAAAAATCTTTGAGATCAAGAAAAAAGACGGGACGACATTTCTGACCCATATCCACCACCGGCAGACAGCCTACCGGATCCTGCGAGGCCAGTCGGATGCCGGTATCACCTGGATATCGGAGGTTCTGTTTCAGAAAAAAATCGGCCATCCGGTCACACTGGTCCGCATTCCGGTGAGACTCAATACGAAAGCGACTTACGTGGCGGCCATGGTGAAGGGTGCGCCTCACGCCAGTAACGCGCGTCTCTGGCTGAAATTCCTTTCCTCCTCCCGCGCTCGCTCCATCTACAGGCAATACGGATTCAGCGCACCTTCATCCAAGAGTTAAGCGAAGGAGACAACGTAAACAACCCGCGACTGAAGTCGCGGGTTTCCTCGCGGAGGGCCTATGAAAACCACCCGTTCCAGACTCCTGATTGCAACCGCCGGGATACTCTCCCTGGCGCTTCCCCTGGCTTCTCCCGTCCCGTCCCGGGCATCATCGGAAGAGGCCGTCCGTCCGCCTTTTCATGATACCCTGATGTACCCGGTCACCACGGGGAAGGGGAGTGTCCTGCCTGGCGCCACCCTTGTGCCGGATCAACCGATTTTTGATTTCCAGGGCGTCCCCGGATGGATTCAGGGGAAAAAGTATACAAACGGCATGGGTGTCACGATTCCCAAGTACGAAATCCTGGTCATCAAGGGTAGTCGTCTAAAAGGCGACTCTGTCACCATTCCGGCGGGTGGAGTATACTTCGACGCCTCACCGGCCCGGGGGGAAATTCCGATGACAGGATCGGCAGATTACTTTCTGGGGAAAAAATATTATTTCGTGGATTACAGAGCGCACATCATTGTCCGGAAGAACACCCTGGTTGACACACAGCACTGGACGACCGTCGGGAATCATCTCTACCGGCTTCTTTCTCCGCCGGTTCCGAAGGTGATTCCCAATCCTGTTCTGGCCTGGAGAACCTACGACGGCGTTTCGATCCGACCATGGGCCGTCACCCAGCGATGGAAGGATGCCGGGCATCAATGGGCCGACCAGACCCCGATGACGTACCTTCAGGGAGTGATCGCAAAATCAGGGGAAAAATCCCATTCCGTCCTCTACCGGACCTTGACCGGAACAGCGATATCGAAAGAATGGTGGGCTTCACGGAAGGACTTCTTCGGAGAATTATCCAAGGGGCAGAGCATCCGGACTCCGGACGGAAGCGTGAAGATTGAGGATATCCGGTCAACCCCCAAAGGCCGGACCGTCTCTCTCACCGTTCGGCCGCGAAAAGGAACGCCCAGACGATACAACCTGAAGGATTTCCGTTCCCCGATGCTTCCCGAGTCCCAGACGATGCGGCGACGGATGATCGCCATCGACGGACCGGTCGCGGTCGTCCTCTGGCCCAAAGGATCCGTATCCGGCCAGAAAGTGAAAATCTGGATTTACGGAGATGTGCGGGAATGGAAAACAAACGCGCCCTTTGGCGGGCTCAAGGGGTGGAACTACTTTCCCATCGCCTGCCCCATCGCCCACCACATCGGTGGAATGATCTACAATAGCCACTCCCTGAGCCTCCGTCCTGGGGAAAGCATCCCCCTTCCCGGACGTTATGGGTGGCTCAAACTTGTTTCAGTACAGGGTCAAAAAGTACAATTTGAAGTGGGATCACATCATCAATGGACTCCCCTGATGACAAAGTCTGGGAACCTGGATTCGGTTTTCGGTGAAGGACGGGCAGTCCACGGAATTCTCGGGACGATTGATTCAAGCCGCCTGGATCTGGACCAGTCTGTCACCACCCTTCATAATTGATAATTTTCGGGGCATACATCAACGAACCCCGAACCAGATACCATTTCCGAAAGGAGTCCGGCATGTTTGGCTTGTTCGGCAGGGGAGATATCGAGATCCTCCCACATGAACTGAAAGAAAAGATGGAAAAAGGCGAGGAAATTGTCATCCTGGACGTGCGGGAAGACTGGGAGCATGCACGCGTCCGGATACCCGGAGCCAGACATATTCCTTTGGCCCAGCTTCCCCAGGCCCTCTCACAAATCGACCGGGACAAGGATATCGTGGTTTACTGCCACCACGGCGTCAGAAGCATGCAGGCCTGCCAGTTCATGAAAAAGAACGGATTTGAAAAAATCAGGAATCTCAGGGGCGGAATAGACGCTTACGCAAGGACCGTCGACAAGACAATGCAGACTTACTAAAAATGTTGCCGCAGGGCCTCTCTACCGGGGCTCTTCTGCGGCAATAGGGGATATCTACCAGAACGCGCCGTAGTGCTCCGCCTGTAACCGCGTAGCGGTTCAGGGGGTGGTGAAGCGGCGCTATCGCCCGCAGGGCGATCATTCCGGCCTTTCCTGTTGCTCAATGTATTGTTTGAGCACGGACAGTGGCGCACCACCCACCGTGAGGATGCAATAACTGCGGCTCCAGAATACCGGCTTACTCCAATAATACCGTTCCCCGCCATCTTCGGAATCAACTGGCGGAACTCAAGCGGTTGGGACAGGAAGTTGCCCGTAAAATTCGCATGGCGCAAAAGTTGAGCGGCAAACAACGGGGATTCCCCGTATCGGCCAACCTGCGTCGAGCCATTCAACATTTGGCCAGGCTGCACGCCAAGGTGTCCCGGCAGCACAAAGACTTTATGCACCAGACCAGCGCCTGGTTGGTCAAGCGATTCGGCGCCATAGGCACCGAGGCGTTAGCGATAAAAAAGATGGGGCGTAAGGGAGGCGCACATAAAAAGGGGAGCAACCGTGAGATTCATGCTGCCGCACCAGCGACTTTTCTCAGAATGACCAGGACCAAAGCGGAAGAGGCTGGGTCATGGTACGAGGAAGCGCCGACGCGGGAGATCAAGCCAACGCAACGCTGTCATGCGTGCTGGAAATTACCAGATGAGAAGAAAACGCTCTCGGACAGGGAACACCAGTGCCCGCATTGTGGCGTCACCTGTGGCCGCGACGAAAATGCGGCTTTGGTACTGTTGCGGTGGCTTGAAATGAGATTGGCCGGTGTTTCCGGCTCCGGGCGGGAACCGTCCGAGGTGTGGAGCGGTGGAAGTTTCGCCGCGATGAAGCACGAAACTCACGCCATAGCCGTATAGGCTTGGCGGGAGCAGTTCATTTCGCTTTTCCCGAAGGATTGTCGAGGACCGGAGGCCGATGAACGGCATCCTTGACCATGGATGGCATTTTCTCGATTCCCGCCATGGATTCCAGCGCGCGAATCCACTTCTCGCGGGGAACCTTCGACAGGTTTTCTTCCCTGACTCTCATCCGTCCGTTACCAGGCGGCACGATCACGTCATATTCGTTGGCTTTCCAGTATCCTCTCGTCCGGCTTTCAACAAGTCCCAGCTCGTTGGTGACCAGAATCAGAACGGTTTCTCCCGGCTGAAACCGGAAAGCAATCGGCCTGTGTTCCATTTTGGTTGTCTCCTGAAACAGTCCAGTCTGTTGGTTTGATCGAAGGCAAATCATACCACAGGCGGTCCTGAACTCCAAAATCGGACAAGACTCTCAACGTGTCCCGGTTTGCCTTGAGTCCCGGAGGCTACCGCCGTATAATCCTCCCATGTCGTTTCTTCCGGGCGAACCCCTCATCCTCTATGATTCCCGCGGCCGGAGCCATTACATACCCGCCCTTGTCCCGAACAAGACCACGAACATCAATGGCCTGAGGATTCCCCACGACCTTCTGATTCGGGAAGGAAGGGAGGGCTCGACACTCCCCATGGACAAGGGTGAAGGGCTGGCAATCTTTCGGCCGACTCTCCGGGAAACATTGACCCATCTGAAACGTCGGACGCAGGTCATCTACCCCAAAGACCAGGGGATGATCCTGATGTGGGGGGACATGCGTCCGGGACTGCGCGTCCTGGAATCCGGGATCGGATCAGGTGCCATGACGATTTCCCTCCTGAGGATGACTGCGCCGGGAGGGCACGTCACATCCGTGGAAAAAAGGGAGGAACACGCCACCCTCGCGATCCGGAACCTTGAAAGTCTGATCCCCGAATATCTCCCTTCCCACCGGCTTGTCATCGGCGATATTGGCCAGGACAACCTTCCCGACATGCTGGGAAGCGAACCATTCGACAGGATCCTGCTGGATTTGCCGGAACCCTGGGCGGCTCTCCATCGGCTCCCGGAGGTCCTCCGGCCCGGAGGCATCCTCCTGTCATGGGTTCCCACCCCCCTGCAGGTTCACACATTGTCACTGGCGCTCAAGGACAGCGGAATTTTCCACCTGATCCAGACGGTCGAAACCATCGTCAGGGACTGGGAATTCGGACCGACATCCGTCCGTCCGGCCCACCGGATCATCGGCCATACAGGATACCTCACCATTGCCCGCAAAGGAGATCCGGGGTTACCCTATATCCCCTGGGAAGCGCCGTTCTAGCCTGAAGCATCAGTTGCAGGGGGCTCGTACCGGAAGATACCCAACCGGTAATAGGACAACCCGTCACCCTGGTCCTCTTCTCCGCTCCAGAGAAGTTTCCATCTGTTCCCCAGCGCCACGGAAAAACGTTCCCGGGTAAAAAAAACGTCATAATGACCACGGTGCCTGACGAACGTACGGCGCCGGACCTCGTCGGGATGGTGGCGAAACTTCTCCGAGAAAGCGCCCAGAAGGAGGACCGCCCCCGGTACCGCCAGACGGGAAACCCATAACGGATACTGCTCCCTTTCGGAACGTCTCAGGTGATGAAAGACGCCCCAGTCGAGAAAAGCATCGAAAGACCCATCCCGGAAAGGGAGGGACAACAGATCGCCCTGGATCAGTGGAAGATTTCTGTCGACAAGGTTCCTTGCCGAACGGAGGGGTTCAAGGACATAATCCATTCCCACGACACGACAGCCATGGCGCTGCAGTACCGACAGATTCCTTCCCTCTCCGCACCCGATTTCAAGAACCCGGCACCGGGAAGGCAGATAACCTTTTTCGAGAGCGGAGAGAACCAGTCGGGAGGCTCCCGTACGGGGCCAACCCACCTTTCCCGACCGATAGGCTTCCTGAAAGAAAACTTTCTGCGTCTCATACAGATCCGGCCGGTGTTTCCCGTTCATGGTCAGAAAGTGCCTCGCGCCTTCGTGGATACCTTGTTGTCCCTCCGATAAGGAAATAGCCCTCCACCGGTCTTGCAATCGGGGTTTCCCCGGTACAGAATAAACCATTCTCATATGAAATTTCGATCCTGCATACCTGAAGGAGAATTCTTGGCATCATCTCCCCGGATACCCCGTGTCAGCGCACCGGAATTTCCGTCCGGCAGGGACTGGCTCAATACGACACGTCCCCTCTCGCTCGCCGCGCTCAGGGGAAGGGTCGTTCTCCTCGATTTCTGGACCTTTTGCTGCATAAACTGCATGCACGTCCTGCCGGATCTCTCCTATCTCGAGGAAAAATATCCGGATACGCTGACGGTCATCGGTGTTCATTCCGCCAAATTCTCCAACGAAGGCGAAACGGAACAGATTCAAAAGGCGATCGACCGATATGGCATCCGTCACCCCGTCCTCAATGACCGCGACTTTACGGTCTGGAACGCTTACGGAGCCCACGCCTGGCCCACGTTCGCCCTGATCGATCCGGAGGGGAAGCTGGTGGGCATGGCCTCGGGAGAAGGAAAGAGGGAGGTACTGGATCAAGCCATTGACTCCCTTGTGACCTACCATCGATCCAATGGAACGCTGCTCCCGTCGCGCCTGCCCGTCCCTCCAAAAGCCGATGTCTCCTCTCACCTTCGTTTTCCGGGAAAGCTGGATATTGACGGGAACCGGGTACTTGTTTCCGATACGGCGCATCATCGGCTGCTGCTGCTTGACTGGGACGAAAACCATCCAGAAACTGCCCGAGTGCGGGAAATCGTTGGACAGGGAGCTCCGGGATACGAGGACGGATCTTTGACCCAGGCCCGCTTCCGCGATCCCCAGGGGGTCCGGTTCGATCCCCGGGATCCGATGGTGGCAGTCGTGGCCGATACGGGAAACCACGCGCTGCGGAAAATCGACTTTCGCACACGAGCCGTCAGGACGATCGCCGGAACGGGGGTTCAGGGATGGGCCCTTTTCGAACCGTCCCCTGCCCGGAGCACCCTCCTCAACTCTCCATGGGACATCTTGTTTCTGGATGGCAGCCTTTATATCGCAATGGCAGGCCCTCACCAGATCATCCGCATGGATGGAAAGGAGGAAACACTTTATCCGGTTGCGGGATCGGCACGGGAGGATCTTGTCGACGGCGCGGGAGACCAGGCAGCATTGGCCCAACCGTCAGGACTGACAACGGACGGAAGGCGAATCTATTTTGCGGACAGTGAAACCAGTTCAGTCCGGGAACTTCTTCCGGGACCCACCCCCCGGGAATCACGGGTCAGTACCCTTGTGGGCAAGGGGCTGTTTGAATTCGGTGACCGGGACGGGGACTTCCAGATTGCCCGGTTGCAGCATCCGCTCGGAATTTTATGGGACGATGGCCTACTGTTGGTCGCAGACACCTACAACCACCGCATTCGGGCCTTGGATCCCAAAAATCGTGAAGTCGTCTCCCTCACGGAAGGTCGATCCCTCGACGAACCCTCGGATATCAAGAAGGGACATTCGGTCTTTCTCATCACCAACACCAATGCCCATGAGATTGTTTTTCTCCTTCCGTCGGCCGACGGACCGGTTCTGGGAAAGGTCGACATCCGGCTGTAAGGACAAAATCCGCCGGTTTTTCCGGCGCGTTTTCTTTCCAATCCGGGATCGTTGCCCGCGTTGCAATGCCAGGCGAGGAACTTATGCCCATTCAGCTCAGACATCCAACTCTCCGGAACATGAGGTCACTTCTCCTGGAAATGGACCAATACCTGGAATCCCGTCAGATTGGAATGGCGATTTCTGGACCTGACGGACTGATCCTCACCGCTAACGACCGGTTTCTGGAAAAAGCCGGGGACATTCCCCTCCAGACCACCCCCCTTTATGAAATCCTTGCTATGTGGCAAAAAGGGTTGCCGGGCGGATCTGCAGACCTTCTTGAAGAATGGCTCCTTCCGCGCACAAAACGGAACGAACGATGGGGAAAAATGGGCCCGGACATCTTCCGGTCGGGCTCTCCGAATACGGAACTGATGCGGATCCCCCTTTCACTGACACGTGACTTCCTGCTTTTTATGTTTCAGCCAGGCTTTTCCTCCCCCCCGGTTGGACTTATCGACCATTTTCAACTCCTCAAGAACAACTTGTCCCTGATTCTTCTGGATCTTCTGGATCATTCGGTGCTGATTCAGGGTTTTCGTGACCCCCCGCCGGCGGGATGCGAATCGGTGATCCTCTCAAGCATGCCCCGCTTCCAGTCGGGATCAGGGTTTCTTCGGATCACACCCTCCACAATGGAAGACTCGGAAGTATCTCCGTGTATCTCATTGGGATCGATACCGGTCAGAGAGAATGAGATCCCCGGAATTTCCAGGAGAGGATTCTTTTCCCAGAATTCCTCCCCCCCGGGACGCCTGTCCCTGAATTTCCCCCTGTTCGGGGAGTCCTCGTTTTATGGATGGGCCATTGTCCCGATGCCGACCCAAAGCCACCGCGGAACCCTTTACAGAAAAACGACAGAAATGGCCATCCGACTGTCGGAAGCCCTTCACGCGAACAGACAGGATCTCCAGTTCGTTCCGTTGTTCGAAAAGGACCGGACTCACGGTTTCTATTCGGAGAGGGGAATACTCCAGATCCTCCAGGATCTGATGACACCGGAAGGGACGCGTGAAAGCTTTGCCCTGATCGGAATGTCGCTCGGTTCTCCGACCGGGGTGGGTCCCCTTGAGGAGATGTTATCCCGTTTTTGCCGGAGATCTGACATGTTGGGAAAAATCTCTCCGAAAGAATATGTCCTGGTCGTCATGGATGCGGAGAAAGATCGGGCAGAAAAGGCCATGACGCGTCTTCTTGGCATCCTTCGTACCCGGGCAAAGGATGATTTCCGACTGAACCTCGGCATCGGGATGACCTTATTTCCCGAGCCTCAGGCGACCCCACTGAGGATGCTCAGAACGTCCCTCATGCGGCATATCGCCACTGTCGGCGAGAACACTTTCCTGTCCAGATAAGACTTATGTTCCTAAACGGAATTCATTTAGAATGCAGGGAGAAAAGTTTCCGGGCAAGACCAAAATGATGGGTCGGTCAACTCGGATAGCCGGAGCGGAAACACAGACTTCCCCTATGCCGCTCAGGCATTCCCCCCAAGGGCACTGGTCCCAGGCAGGAGGCATTGACAGATGACGGATTCCGGAGATTTTAACCCCCTGGACCCTGACGGCGGAAAATCCGCCAGGGGGGTCCCCCTCCTGTGGATTCTGTTGCCCATCGGGCTGGTCTTCCTGGTCATGATGGGAACGACCCTCTGGCATTTGTCCCGCGGGGATTACACGGGGTTCGCCACGCTTCAAGGCCATGACCAGGCTCCCCGCCAGAAGTAAATCCTGCTTTCGGGAAAACGGGGGGCGCCTTCACATGGTCGAGAGAATGGCGCGAAGGTCCGGACTCAGGTCTCCCTCGAAAACTTCGGAAACCGGACCTTCCATCCGGATCTCCCGTTCGCCGGAGACGTCAATGGACAGCATCCCCCCCGGCATCCGGACCTTGACCGGACTTTTGACCTTTCCCAACAGGACGGCCACTGTTGCTGCCGCGCAGGAACTGGAACCCGACGCAAGCGTCCATCCGGCTCCCCGCTCCCAGATCCGTATTTCGATCTCCGAGGGACCCGTGACCCTTACCATCTGTGTATTGATTCTGCGGGGAAAAAGGGGATGGTTCTCGATACGCGGCCCCCATTCCCGCATCAGGCTCTCGTCGATATCATCCCGGAAAAAAACGAAGTGGGGATTGCCGACCGAAATCGCTGTTCCCTTGATCCGAAGATCCGGCCCAAGTTCGAGGAGTTCTTCGACAAAAGGCTGTGTCCGCCCGGGAATACCGATATCCCCGGGATCCACTGAAGCCTTGCCCATGTCAACCTGTACCCGGCCCACCCGATTGTCCTTTCCGGGAAAAACTTCGGCCGTGACCAGCCCCCCCATTGTCTGAATTTTGAAAATGCGGGACTTGGCGTAACCGAATTCATAAAGAAATTTGGCGAATATCCTCAGCCCGTTTCCGCTTTTCTCCGCTTCACTCCCGTCCGGATTGAATATCCTGAGACCGAAAGGTTCGTCCGTCCCCGTCAGGAGAAGAATCCCGTCCGAACCGATACCGAAGTTCCGGTCGCACACGAGACGGATTTTTTCGGGCGTCATTTCCCCCGGAAACCGGGCCATGACAATATAATCGTTTCCGAGACCATGTGACTTGACGAAATCCCTGTTCATTGGCATCTTGTCGGTTTCCTCCCCGAGCCCGGTGGTCCCGGTTTCTCCAAATGATTATTCCTGACCCTTCGTCGAGGATGGCGTCGATTCCGTCGACTCGGCTTCCTGTGCGAGTTCGAGGTCTTTCCGGGCCCTGACCTGTCCGGGATCGATCTTCAGGGCCGCCCTGAAAAGCCGGATGGAGCCAGCCAGGTCATTTTTCCGGAATCTTCTCTCACCCTGGTGAATCCAGTCGTCCAGCATCTGGGTGATCGTATGGCTGACCCGGATCGCTTTCGCATTCCGGGAATCGTAGGCAAGTGCCTCCCGGGCTGCCTCGCGAGCCTGCCGGTAATGTCCCCCGGAGTATTGGGCCTCAGAGAAGTTTGCCCATGCCCAGGAGAGCGTCTGGTCCAGATCCGGATCCGAAGGGTCTTTTGTTTTCAGCACCATCAGACGGCGGATCAGGGACTTCCAGCTCGGACCCATGGCACCCTTCACTGTCATCCGGATCCGGATGCGTTTCTCTTCATTTTTAAGAGAATCCCATCCTGGCTCAAAACCTCTGGCCTTCTCAATCTGCCGAAGGGCTTCATGATAGCGTCCGAGTTTTTCAAGCTGGGTTGCCTGCCCCACAAGGTAAAGGGCAAATGCCTGATGGACCATCCCGGTTTTCCGGGAAAGCCGCGCTTTTTGAGCTGATGTCAGATAAGGGTACTTACTCCATACCGTGACCAGATGCAGCGCATCATCAAGATGGCCCTTTTTGAGATCGACATCAACTTTTTCCATTCCTCTCTGAAAACGCTGGCTGTTGACGGAATCCCTGGAAGAAACGGCGGAAGAGGACAACAGCGAGCACCCTTCCCCCGCCGATATGGATACAATCGCGACGCAGAAAAGAACCATCTTGAGTGGAGCCTTCCGGAAAATCGTTCTTCTCAAAACATCACGCATAACCGCCCTCCCGGACCAGCGTGTCGAGGTCCATCATCCGTCCGTTGTATTTCCTCCCCACACCTTCTTCCCGCAAATGAAGCAAAAAGCGGGCAAAGATTCTTGCCGCCTCCCCCGGAGAACGGGGACGGGCGGGATCTTTCCCGGGATAGGCCTTTTCTCTCATCCTGGTCATAACAGGCCCCGGATTGAAAGTCAGGCTGAAAAGCGGGGAAGGCAGCTCAAGTGCCAGATTGGAGGAGAGGGTTTCGATGCCGGCCTTGGAAATTGCATAGGATCCCCAGTTCTTTCGGGGTTCCCGGCCGACGGAAGAGGACAGGAAAACATGGCCTCCTCCACCGGCCCGAATCATCGACGGAACAAGGCGGGAAACCCAAAACAGGGGAGTTTCCAGATTGATCCGGAACGTATCCCGGACAGACGCCTCCTCCTCTGTCCAGAGAGAATTCCTGTGGTGAAGGACGGAGGCGTTATGCACAACGATCTGGGGGGGGCCCCACGTTTCCAGCAAAACAGAGAGGTTCCTGTCCATCAGGGAGAAATCTCCGAGATCCCCTGTGGCATGCCATAAAAGAGAAACAACGTCGGAACTGTGGCCCGGATAGTGCGGGGGAGCAGGTGTTCTGGAAAAGGCGGCAACAGGGACCGGGATGTCCGCCAGGGCTGTCACAAGAGCGCGACCGAGGCCTCCCCCCGCGCCCGTGACCAGGATGTAGGCGCCAGCGCTTCCGCGGTTCATGACCTTTTCGTTGACTGGTCCAGCTTCTCGCGATTTTCCTGCTCTGTCTTGCAGGCGATGCATAGGGTCGTCACCGGGCGGGCCATCAGACGACGCTCTTCTATTGGCTGACCGCAGGCTTCGCATATCCCGAAGCAACCGTCTTCAATCCGGTCAAGCGCCATGTCGATCTTCCGGAGAAGGTTTTTTTCACGTTCCTTGAGGCGCAGGGAAAAGGCTTCGAGTTCCTCCCTCGTGGCCATGTCTGTCGGGTCCGGAAAAAGTTCGGCAGCGCTGTTGATGCCAGACTCGACGACCCTTCCGGCTTCACGCAGGATCTGCGTCCTCTGTGCTTCCAGAATCTGCCGAATCTCGTCAAACCGGGTCCGGGAACTTTCCATCCGCGTCCCTTCCTTCCTAAACGTTCCTGGCTGGCAGGAAACAGGGCCTCTTTCGCCGAAACAAAAACTCTTGTTAATATAACATGGAGGAAGGAAAGGCATCAATCAATCATGCGGATCCGAAAGGAACACCAGATGGAGATTCCCGGACGGTTTTCGGCACTTTTCCTCAGCCATGGAGCACCGGACATCCTCCTGGGAGACTCCCCTCTAGCCCGCTTCCTCAAATCCCTCGGATCCCTTCTGGAAACCCCTGACCGCATCATCCTGGTCAGCGCCCACTGGCAAACTGCCTTGCCAACTCTCGGTTCGGCGGATTCTTTCAGTACGATTCATGACTTCATGGGTTTTCCGGAAGAGCTTTACCGGATCCGATACCCTGCAACGGGGGAACCCCTGGAAGCCCGACAGCTTCAGGAAAAACTGAAAAATGCAGGAATCCCATGCCAGCTCGATCCCGAACGCGGTCTCGATCACGGGGCGTGGGTACCCCTGATTGCCATCTACCCCGACGCTTCAGTCCCCGTCATCCCGGTTTCCCTTCCGATGGGGTATTCTCCTGACGATCTGATGCAGCTGGGCACCTTTCTGCGGGAATCTTATCCCGAGAAAACGCTTCTCATCGCCAGCGGGGGGAGCACTCACAACCTTCAGGCCTACCGGCCCGGCCGCTCCCCTTATCCGGAAATTGAGGCATTCGATGCCTGGCTCCGGAAAAACCTTATCGAAAAGAAAAGCAGAACCCTCCTGGATTTCCGGACGAACGCCCCTTCGCCCCGATTCAACCATCCCACCGAGGAGCATTTCCTGCCGATCTTTGTGGCGATGGGTTTCGGATATGACACGACAGGACCGATCCAGCTCCACGAGGAGATTTCCGGAGGGTCCCTGTCGCTGGCATCCTACGGATTCCCTCGCCAACCTCTTTCAGATCATAATGGAGACCTGTCCGGTTCGGGAGCGGCCGGCTCTTCTCCGAAAGATACTTCCCGTGTCTGAGGGAGATTTCCGCTCAGGGAATAGACAACCGGAAGAACAAACAAGGTAAACATGATGGCAGTGAGCACTCCGCCGACGATTACGATGGCGAGGGGTTTCTGTGCCTGGTTTCCGATTCCGGTCGACAACGCCGCCGGTAAAAGGCCGAAACCCGCCAGGAGGGCCGTCATGAGGACCGGACGTACCCGGAGTCGGCCCCCTTCCAGAAGGGCGGCCTCCATGTCCATTCCCTTTTGGCGCAACGCCGTGACAAAGTTGATGAGGATCATTCCATCCTGGATTGCGATGCCAAACAGGGACAAAAACCCGATCGCCGCCGAAATGGACAGCGGATACCCGGTCAGGAAGAGAGCCCAAATCCCCCCGATCAGGGCGAAAGGGACGGACAAGAGCTGAAGAAGGGCATATTTGACTGACTGGTAGGACCAGTACAGGAGAAGAAACATCAAGCCGATCGCGATGGGCGTCAGGATCAAAAGCCTGTTCTGGGCGTCCCGCATCTCCTTGTATTCGCCGTACCAGCGGATCCTGTACCCCTCAGGCAATGGAAGGGATCGGGAAAGAAGCTGCCGGGCTTCCTCCACAGCGCTTCCCATGTCCCTACCGCGAATAGAAAATTTCACCGGAACATAACGGGAGTTCTGTTCACGGAATATATAGGTATTCCCTTTCTTCACCTCGATCGTTGCCAGCTGGGACAGGGGAATATGCGAACCGTCCGGACTGTCGACCAGAATGGACCGGATCGCCTTGAGATCTTTCCGGTAGGGCTTTGAAAGACGGACGGTGACATCGAACCGCTTTTCTTCCTTGAGGACCTGGGTCACCGCAATCCCCCCGACAGCCGTCTGCAGAACGCTTTCCACGTCCTGGGCATGGACACCGTAACGGGCACAGGCCATGGGATCCACCCTCACCAGAAGTTCCGGCCCCCCCCGGATTCGGAACATGCCAAGATCATGAAAACCCTTGACCCCCCGCAGCAACGCCATGGACTGACGACCCAACCGTTCGAGAAGCACCGGATCAGGACCGAAAATCTTGAGGCTGTTCTGGCCCTTGACTCCCGACACCGCTTCCTCCACATTGTCCTCGATATACTGGGACACATTGTATGTCACACCGGGAATGGAATGGAGCCTTGCAAGTATTTCTTTCTGGATAACCGATTTGTCCACCCCCTTTCGCCATTTGTCATGGGGCTTGAAAAAAATGGCAAACTCGGCGTTCCAGAACCCCCCCACGTCATAGGCGTCGTCAGGTCTCCCTTCTTCCGAAGTCACGGTCTGCACCTCCGGGATCTCAAGCACCATCCGCCGGATCGCGTCCGTGATTTTCGCCCCGTAAGGCAGGCTGATGGCCACGGGATAGGTGGCACGGATATAGAGGTTGTTTTCCTCCAGCTTCGGCAGGAATTCCGTTCCCAGGTGGGGAAAAACGACCCCGAGCGTCAGGAACAGGATTCCTCCGGCGACGGAAAGGGTCGCCATGCGATATTTCAAAACCCAGGACAGGATATTCCCGTAGATCCGCTTGACGTGTCGCATGACCCAGGTGTCCTCGTGCGGGGGAACCCGGGACAAGAGAGAAGAAGAGAGGGCGGGAGAAAGGGTCATGGACAGAAAAACCGCGGCCAGAAGGCCACCCCCCATCGTAAAAGCCATGGGCGTGAAAATCTTGCCTTCAACCCCTTTCATGAAGATCAGGGGAACGTAGGCAGTGAAAACAATCAGTGTGGAGAAAACCGTTGCGCTCTGGACTTCCGAAACAGCCCGATAGATGGCGCCGGTCGTATCCGTTTTCGTTCGGGCATCTTCCATCAGGTGTCGATAAATATTTTCCACCACAATCACGGATGCATCCACCAGGATACCGAAATCGATGGCGCCGAGAGACAGGAGGTTGGCGGATATCCCCCGCCATTTCATGAAAGAAAAAGCCGCCAGAAGGGCCACCGGGATCGTGGACGCAACGATCAGGGCCGAACGGATGTTTCCCAGAAACAGGTAAAGCGTCAGGAGAACAAGGGTAATCCCCAGGAGGAGGTTCTCGATCACCGTATGGAGCGTCCACCTCATGAGATCGGTCCGGTCATAGAAGGGCCGGATCTGCACGCCTTTCGGAAGATCGTGCTTTTCGATTTCCAGAACTTTTTCGTGGACTCTCTTCAGGACATGGCGGGTATTCGCTCCTCGCAGAAGAAGAACAACCCCTTCCACCGTATCGTTGTCAAAATTCCGTCCCACCCGTCCCAGACGCGGTTGCGGCCCGATTCGCACTGTCGCGATATCCTTGATCAGAATCGGTGTTCCCTTCACCTCCGCGACCATGATGTTTTCAATATCATGGCGGTTGCGGAGAAGCCCGATTCCCCGGACAACCTCGGCGGTCTCGCCGAAATTGAGGACATATGCCCCCACATTGTTATTGGCCGCCGAAACAGCGGTCACAACCTGCGGCAGGGTCAGGTTGTAATCGCGCATTCTGGCCAGATCCACCATAATCTGGTACTGCCGGATCCAGCCGCCCATTCCGGACTCGTCCGCGACACCGGGAATCTCCTTGAATCGTCGTTCGAGGACCCAGTCGTCAAGCGTCTTGAGCTCGTCGGGAGGGGCCCCGGACAGCGTGTATCGGAAAATTTCGCCGGTAGCGGGCGTATTGATGTCCAGGACAGGAACGATCCCTCCTGGAAGGTTCGCCTGGGAGATCCGGTTATAGATGCGGTGACGCGCCTCGAAATCGTCTATGCCGTCACGAAAAATGGCAATAACGACGGAAAGTCCGTACATGGAGATGGAGCGCTGGATTTTCATCCCGGGTGTCCCGTTGATCGCGATCTCGATGGGAAGGGTGATCTGCCGTTCGACCTCTTCGGCCCCCCGGCCGGGCCATTGGGTCAGAACCCGCACCATCAGGGGAGAGATGTCCGGATAGGGCTCAATCTGGAGGTTTTCATAAGAAAAAATCCCAAGGATGATGACGGACAATGAGAGGAGATAGACGAGCATCCGTTCCCTGAGGGCCGCCCGGACGAGAAAGTGCATCAGGAAGCCCCCAGTCCCTTGAGACGATCCCTTTTTTCCAGTTGCCGGTCCAGAATCTGTTCCCGGAGCCCTTCGAGAAGAAGGGATCCGGACACGACGACGGACTCACCGGTCCGGAGTCCTTCTTCGACCGTGATCAGCCCCCCTTCTTCAGGACCCGGAACGACAGGCCGGACGTCAAATACACCGGGGGACGCCTCGACAAAAACATGGAAGCCCTTTTCGTCCTTCAGGAAAGAAGACTCCGGAAGGGCGATCACCTTTTCGGGATGGGTGAGACGGATCAGGACGGAGGCGAACATGCCGGGTTTCAGGAGTTTCTTCGGGTTGTCAATTTCTCCCCTGACGTGGAATGTGCGCGTCTGGGGATCCACCATCCCTCCCTGATAGATAATCCGCCCCCTGAAGGTCTCTCCCGGATACGCCACCGTCTGGACCAAAATCGTCTGGCCGGTATGGACTAACGGCAGATCTCCCTCATAGATATCCATATAAACCCAGAGTTTCGAAAGATCCGCGATCGTCAGCAACTGGTCGCCGGGATTCATGAAGAGTCCTTCCCGAAGCTGCGAATTCAGGATAATACCTTCCCTGGGAGCATGGACAGTCAGATAGGGAGCGATTTTCTGGGTTCGCGACAGACGGGCCAAATCCCGTTCGGATGCTCCCATCATGACCAGCTTCTTCGCCGCCGCATGTATATAGGAATTGGCCTCTTTTTCGTTCCGGATAGTCCTGGCCACCTTGAACGCATTCAGGTACTCCACTTCAGCCGTGACAAAATCGGGGCTGTAGACCAGCGCCAGCGGATCATCCTTGGCGACCCTTTGGCCCTCGAAGGCGAGCACCTTGACCTCCCGTCCACCCAGGCGGGCTGCCAGAACGGATACCTTTTCCTCGTCAAAATTCAACGTTCCCGTCCGGTTGATCGTCCGGACCAGTCTGCGGGGAATGACCGTCTGAGTCGACACCCAACGCGATTTCATCTGGACCCTGGTTAAACGGACGCGATCCGGAAGCTGGACGGCTGGAACGGTATGTTTCAGTGCCGGAGGTGCGACGGCCAAAGCCGGAGGTGCCAGAAAAGGAGCAAGGCACAAGGCGATGAAAACGGAAAACAGGTGTTTTTCAAAAAGCATGCGGACCTCTTAGCGGGAGGGGGGAGACCGGTCGGAACCCTGATCCGGCGACAAGGAAGTACCGACAGCCGCCTCCAGGTTGGACAGGGATTCGTAATAGTTGATCAGGCTCTGGTACTGGTTATACAGGGCCTGCCTGTAGGACTGGATGGCGTTGATCAGGTAGAGGAAATCGTTCTTCTGGTTTTCGTACCCTGTCAGGGCGAGTTCAAACGCAAGGCGGGTCTGGGGGACAAGCTGGGACTCATTGATCCGGAACTGGCGGTATCCCAGGATGGCCTGGGAATAGGTATTGTCCACGTTCAGCTTGACCTGGTTGGCTTGCCACTGGTACTGGAAGTCTGCCGACCGGACCATCTCCCGGGCTGAATCCACCTGTTTCATCTGTTTGATGGGGGCAAAAATGGGAACATTGACCTGAAGCCCCACATAATAACAGTTGATTCCGGCAAAACCGTAACAGGACTCTCCCCCTTCGGAAGCCATCAGCTGATAATCCGGCAGATAACCGAGGTGGGCCAAAGTCAACTGGTGGCGGTTCAGCTCCAGGTTCGTCCGTGCGGACAGAAGGTCAGGACGGTTGATAATGGCGATCTCTTCCAGCTGGGAGAGGGATTTCGAAATCCCTTTTGGCTCCCCCACCGGAGAGACGTCGAGGGGGGTTTCCAGCGGGAGATTGAGCAGCATGTTCAGCTGTCGGCGGGCCACCTTGATCTGCCATTTGTAGGTCAGTTCATCAAGCTGGGCCTGGCTCAACTGAACCTTCGCGTTGACAACATCCAGGATCTGGGCGGAGCCGACCGAAAGCTTGGCACGGGTAATTTCGAGAGCCCTTTTGAACCAGGTCTGCATTTCCTGGTTCAGATCCAGACTTTTTTTCGCGAGAAGAAGCTGGTAACAGGCGATCTCCGTCTGGTTACGGAGGGTGACGCGCTGGATCCGGTATGCGTAATAGGCGTTGTGTGTATTGTCCTTGTTGATCTTGTACCCGACCTGGGCTTTTCCGGGAAACAGAAAACTCTGGAAAATGGACCAGTTACTGCCGGATTGATAAGGAAGGCCCGCACCGTTCGGCCCGTTGCCCTGCTCGCCGCCTCCCCAGAGGTACTGGATTTGGGGATCCGCCGGCGCGAGAGCGGTCACCTGGAGCTTCTGCGTCCCGATCCAGGCTTTTTTATAGGCGAGAACATCCGGATTCCGTGAAAGGGCCATATCGACAGCCTGACTGACAGTCACCGTTTCCCCGCCCGTTTTCTCCGTTTCACGGGAAGTATCCTGCGCCAGGGTGGTCGAAAAAATACCGGACAACAAAACGAACAGCCAGGACAATACGATATTACGGGGGCGGAAGAACTTCGACCACACATTCGACCTACAGAATCTTTCGCTGATTTCCACTTCAATTCCCCCACTCACCGATCCCGCCCAATCTCCACGGAACCGAAAAAATGATACTTAGTATCTACAAGTATTGCAACCCCTTCGTTATCCCGGAAAAAGTTGGCAATTTTTGTACACCATCTCCCTCTTCCCCCAACCCATTCCTCGAGATTCCGGGGAGATTCCGCTGTTAAAGCGGAGCGGGAACATGCAGGCAAAAAAGGTTTTCATGGACAGAAAGTCTTTCATGTATACTCTACCCCATTATATAAGTAAACAGGTCCCCCTGTTTGTTCTGTCCGGGGACAAGGGACTGCAACCACCCTTTACCGTACAGTACAAGCCGGCTCCGGTTACTTCTTCAGGACCAGCGGGTAGTCTTCCGGATGGGCTTTCGACCAGAGAATGATGTAATGACTCACCAGAAGCAGGTATCGCGTACGGGACTTGTCACGCGGGAACGGGATCATGCCCCGGACCTCTCCCACGGCGGTGACGAGATGTCCGGGCCCGATCACGACCGTCCTGTTGTTGTGGTTTCCGAAAACAACAAAGGAACTCGTCTCCTTGTTTGTTGCGGGTTTTGTGTTTCCCATCATCCGAAGAGATGGGGCAAAAAGGATGAAAGCCTCCTGGGCCGGGGGCTTCCGGATCCGGATGGGAGAATTGGGCGGCGACGGATAGGAATTGTCCCCGAGCGGGAGATCCCGGATCAGAAAATATCGTCCGACCGGAGTATCCGAACGCCGGAGGATTTGTCCCCCCAGAACTGCGATATGGCCCTGATGGCTTTTCCGGTTTTCCAGCAGCTCCTTCAGGTCGTCGGGCGTTTTTTTTGTCACAAACATTGTCGGCTGTTCCGGAAGCTCATAGGCACATCCCCCCAAGGAAAAGAGGAACACAAGAAGCAGCGGTGAGAAATAAAGACTTTTTCGCCATACATCATATGGAAGAGGAGATGAAAAAAAACGGATCAACGATTTCATGGGCGCCCCATCGATTTTAATCTGGTAGAGAAACGGAACCGTCCGTCATTTCCCGGTCCGTTTCATGGTGGTTCCGGCCATGGCCTGAAAACCTGTCATTAAGCATTGTATCCGCTTCTTCAGGTCGAATTCTGCCTGTCGAGAGAGCCATGGATACCTCGTTGACAATGTGCAATCCCCGTTCGATCTCGTCAAGGCGCAGGGAGTAATTTTTCTGCCGGCCCGGATAGATCGGCGGTGAGCAGACAAAATAGGCTGTTGAAAACGGGAAGGGAATGACAAAACCGTCCCAGCTTCCCAGCATCCTGTATCCGGTATAGGAAACAGACATACAATACATGGGAACATCCGGCCGATATGTCAAGAATCCGGCCCCTTCCTTGATCCGGAAAGGAGGGCCCAATGGACCGTCCGGCGTAACGAAAAACGCGCCTTCCCTCTTCTTCGCAATTGACAGGATCTGTTTGAGGGCCGCCGTTCCCCCCCGGGTTGAAGATCCCCGCACTGTCCAGATCCCGAAGAACCGGAGGACAGCGGTAATCAGCTCCCCGTCCCTCGATCGGGAAACAATGGCATGGGCCCCGCCCCACCTCCCGGACCACATGAATGGCATGAAAAGAAGCTGATTGTGCCACAGCGACACAACAAGGCTTTTCTTCTGGAATTTCCTCTCCGAGAATTCCCCGAATCCAACCAGACGGAAACGGATAGTGGTTCTCAACAGAAAAATCAGTAAAAACCCGATAAGTCCCGAGAGCGGTGCGATCAGAAAACGAAACAATGTGTCTGCCTTGTTTCGATTTCCGTTCCCGCCTGAGGGCAGATTTCGGGAGATGAATGTCATCCTGTTCCCTGAATTCTTGCCAGGCCGGAAATCTTCTTGCGGCAAAAGATCATCTGGACGAATGGGAAAAACCCCTTTGTTTCGCTATGATACGCACTATTGCATGTTTGTTTTTCTTCAATTCAAAATGACACCGTTATGTCCGGATCTGCGGCCGGTATCCCCGACAGAAAGAAAATGACCGCTCGACAATCAACCAGACGGGATATCCATGTTTCTTTATGAAATCAGAGCCCCCGACAGTTTTTTTGGTTCGCCCTTTCTGCCGAGGAGGGCTTTTGACAAACTCTTCAAGCGCATGGGCCCTTACCAGGGTCTTTTTTACCAGAACAAGCGTCTGATTCTCCACTCCCCCGCTCTCAAGGGACTCTGGCCGGAGGCAGAACACGGTCAATCATGGGACGACTTTCTCTCATTCCTCCAACGTGTTGTTGCAAAGGGGGAAAACAATCACCTTGACCAATTTCTGAAAACGTCCAGAAAGCTGGAACAACCCTATTCCGACCGTTTTATCCTCGCATCCCGGATCTTGCGCGAATTTACCTTTCTCCTGCTGTATATTCACCCTACCCCTTTCGGATACCACCTTGTCCTGACGCCGGCATCGGACAGGGCTGACGTCGAAACCTTGCACAAGGCCATGATTAAAAGGGACAACACGCATATATTTCAGGAAATTGAAGGGTGGGTCCATCAGATAGAGTCGGAGGAACTGATGTCCGAAGCTATCCGTTCCGTCCCGGATCTGTACCGGAACGAGATTTTTTTCCAGAGAGTTGTCTCTTACACCACCGCGGAAGGCACAGAGGAGGAAGCCCGTCTCGTTTACCGGGAAAGAAACGACCAGTGGGTACGTGACATATACGACGAAGGAGCCGATTTTGACGACGGAAGCATTCCCCGTATCCATGCCCGGATAGCCAACGGGAAAATTCTGATGAACATCACCTTGTTCGTCGGACAGGTCTACCCCTTGTCCTGGATTTCCATTCCCTACCAGACGCTCGAAAAAAAATCTTTCACCCGGTTCTATGAATTTGTCCGAAATTTTTCGGACAAGTCCGCCCAGATGGCCCGTGAATTTGCCTCCCCCGCCTTCGGATACGCGAAATCCTGGCTCGGACAGGGATACGCGATGGATTCCTTCCGGAAGGTGGCCGCCATTCTCTCCCCTGCGCCCATGGAGCTTCCGGTCATCCCGATCTGGGGGCTCACCGCCGATACCCTGGCCATTGTCCGCCAGACGGCCCGGTTGTCCGATCCCATCTTTCTCGACTGGGGGAAGGGGCTCGCGGCCATCCTTTTGAGAAACTGCACCCTGGAGACGGCCAAGGAAATTGTTTTTCCCAATCTGGAAAAACGCATGAGACTGCCTCTCGAACCGCCCGTCACCGTGGGCACTTTTCTCGAGAATAACTAGTCCTGCACCAGCCGGACTTGACCGGCAAGACAATCCGGCCGGAAGACGGAATCCTGTTTCACAGGGCCCCGTCCCATGTTACAATCTAAAAAAAAGAAGGTTCGGAGGATGCGTCAGGGAACCGGCCCGGTTCGACGGGAGGATAACAACCCGGCGTCCCGATCAGTACCCATATTATTACTCTTTAAATTCTGCGCGCAATTTTGACACACACCGTTCATTCCGGAGTCGCCCCATGTCCACAGAACAGTTGCCTGACCAGTTCCTTGACCTTCGGGGCGTCAAGTGCCCGTTCAACTTCGTCAAGACCAAGCTCAAGCTCGAAACCATGCGTTCGGGAGAAACCCTGCAGGTCATCCTCGATCCCGGCGAGCCTGTCTCCAATGTCCCTCGATCCGCCCGCGACGAAGGACACCAGGTCGTCTCCATATCCGAGCGGTCTGACGGACTCTTCGACGTTCTTCTCCGGAAGGCCGGATCATGAAAGAGGGACGTCCTTGAAAACGGGAATCCTTCTTTCCACCCATCCATCGAAGAAAGATGATAGCGTGGTAAGGCCTCTCGTGGAGGAAGCCCTCCGGAACAATGACACGGTGTACCTGTATCTGCTCGACGACGCCACCCTTTACCTCCGGGAGAACTGGCCCGACGATCTGGTAGACCGGGGAGTTCATGTATACAGTTGTGCCTATGGGGCCCAGAATAGAAAAATCCGCGATCCCGGCAAGACAACGTTCTGCGGGCTGGTTGTGCTGACACAGCTGATGGAAGGTTGCGACAGGTTCGTCTCATTCAACTGAAGGAAAGGCACCGATTGTCAGAAATTACGGAAAAAAAAGCCAGACAGCCTGCAAACGCCACACTGGTCTTTATCAAAAGCGACCCTCGGGAGTCCGCGCGACCCGCTGAAGCGGTAAGGGTCACGGCCGGACTGGTGGGAGGAGAGATTCCGGTCAGCGTATATCTATTCAGGGAAGCGCTGCCACTTTTTGAAAAGAATCTGGAAGAAATGGAAGACGGGGAAATCCTGACCAAGTTCTGGAGCCAGTTTCCGGAAATGGGTGTTGAGATCTTTTATGAACCGGACCCGGATCAGCCTCCCCCCAGTGGGGCGCACCCCATGTCACCGGAAGATTTGGCCGACTACCTCGACCGTTTTTCCCAGTTTCTTTTCTTCTGAAGCAGCCTTTCGCCGAGAAATTCAGATCTGTAGGGAACACCACTGGCAAAACAAGGAGAAAGCGCTTCTATGAAAAGACCAGAAACTCAGAAATCGAATGGCATTCTCATCCTGGTTCGCTCTCCACTGGATCCTGCCCGGATCACCCTTCTGAAGAAAATGCTTCAGAATCCTGGAAACAGTGCCGTGTTTCTTCACCCTTCCGTCGGAGGGAAACCCTTCGGTGAAAAGAATGTTTTCCGGTTGGGAGAAAAAATCCCGGACCAGGACGGAAGGATCTTTTCCTGGCAAGACCTGTATGCCCTTATCCGGCTCCATCAGCGTATCCTGACCCTCTCCTGACGACTTGATCGGGCCTGATAACCTTTTGCCGGACCGGCAGGGCCCCTTGTCATTATGTCGTCGTTCTTATATCCTTTACCGATATCCGCATGATCCTGAGAATAATGTGGAGAGATGTCCGAGCGGCCGAAGGAGCACGACTGGAAATCGTGTAGGTGCCTAAAAAGTGCCTCGGGGGTTCGAATCCCCCTCTCTCCGCCATAATATCTGACAGGCGGAGTAAAACCGCATAAAGTCTCCGGAAGGGGAGCCAGGCTCCGTGCAACAGAGCCCCGTGAACCCCGCCAGGTCCGGAAGGAAGCAACGGTAGCGGAATGCTCCGTGTGCCCCGGAATGACCTGGTTCCCCTTCCGGAGATTTCACCTTCCTCTTTTATCCTGTCGGGTTCCAATGTCAACGATCCTGTCTTTGGCCAGAAAATGGCGTCCCCAGCTCTTTACAGACCTCGCAGGCCAGGAGTTTGTCGTCCGCGCGCTGACGAGCGCCCTGAAGTCGGGAAAGCTCCCCCAGGCCTTGCTCTTTTCGGGAGACCGGGGAGTCGGAAAGACGACGGTTGCCAGAATTCTCGCCAAGGCCATCAACTGCCAGAAGGGCCCGACCGACATGCCCTGTCAGGAATGCGAATCATGTCTTGAAATCTCGCGCGGAAGCTCTCCGGATGTTCTGGAAATTGACGGAGCTTCCCATACCAGCGTGGAAGACATACGCAACCTGCGTGAAGGAATCCGGTACCTTCCTTTCAAGAGCCGGACCCGCGTCTATATCATCGATGAAGTTCACATGCTTTCCCAGGCGGCGTTCAACGCCCTCCTGAAAACCCTGGAAGAACCGCCTGCCCACGTTATCTTTGTTTTTGCGACCACCGAAGACCACAAAATACCAGACACCATCCTTTCCCGTTGCCAACATTTCCGTTTCCGCTCTCTCTCCGTTCCCGAAATCACCTCCAAGCTCGAGGAAATCTCGAACCGGGAGTCCCTTGCATTTTCACGGCCGGTCCTCAATCTCATCGCTCGAACTTCCGGAGGAAGCCTTCGGGATGCCCTCAGCCTTCTTGACCAGGTCCGCTTTCTTTCCGACGATCCCGGCTCCGTCGAGGATATAGCGCTTTTTCTCGGCATGGCCGGAGGGCTACCCGAAAAACATTTGCTGGAAGCCCTGCTTTCCGGAAACCTCAAAGCGGCGCTGGAAACCGGTGACAAGCTACTTTCCACGGGGGTGGATCCCAGGGCAACCCTGCACTCGCTTGCGATCAAGGTTCGGGATCTGCTTCTTTCATCCGCCCTTTCCTGTCCCCTGACGGACCCGCGCTTCGCCTGGGATGAAACCGAAATTCCGGAAACACCCCTTCCGGGCACCTTTTTTCTGGAACAGATGCTCTCTGTCCTGGTGGAAGGAGAAATGGGCATCCGGAAATCCCCCCAGCCCCAGGTAACGTTTCTCCTTTTTCTGTGCCGAATCACGCACATCAGAAATATGCTTCCCCTTCCGGAGCTACTGGACAGACTCTCAAGGCAATCTCCCCCGCCTGTTCCAACGGAGCGCCTGTCCACCCCTTCTCCACCTTCCCGGAACCCTCCGCCCATGAAGGACACCGACCCGGTCGTCACCGATCCGTTACCCCCAAAGGACACTCACACCGTCTTTGACTGGAAGCAGATCATGGATCAATGCAGGGGTATTGATCCTTCTGTCCGGGATCTGATTGAACAATGCCAGGTCAGAAAAACAGGCCCCAGCCAGTTTTTCCTGAAGGCCCCCAACGCCTTCTTTGAAAAACGCATCCAGGAGGCGATCCCGACGTTTCAGAAAGCTGTCAGCTCACAGATGGGGGTGACTGTTGAGCTCACGGTTTCACGGAAAACGGGCAACAAGGAATCCGAGCCGGATTCCGCAGATTCTATTGCCCGCTCCCACCCCATGGTTCGCGAAGCAGCAACCCTCTTCGGAGGGGAGGTCATTGCCATCCGTAAAAGCGGTTTTTCCACACCGCCTTCCGGAGAAGAGGAGAAGAAAACATGATGCCGGATTTCATGAAAAAAGCGCAGGAATTACAGGAAAAAATGGCCAAGATTCAGGAGGAGGCCGGATCCCGTACTGTCCAGGGTTCCGCCGGTGGCCAGATGGTTACGGTCACGGTCAACGGACGAATGGAAGTCACGTCCCTGCACATTGAACCGCAAATCCTCAAAAATGAAGACCCCTCTTTTGTCGAAGACCTGGTCGTTGCCGCATTGAACGACGGTCTGAAAAAAGCCAGGGATTTGATGGCCCAGTCACTCCTTGAAGCATCGGGGCTCCCTCCGGGGCTTTCCGGCGGTTTCCCGGGCTTCTGACACGGCCGGACCTATGGGAGTCAATGGGAATCAGGAAGGGCAGATACGCTCCCCCTATCCACTGCCTTTTCATCATCTGATCGAATCCTTCCGGAACTTGCCGGGTATCGGGATAAAAACGGCTACCAAGCTGGCATTTCATCTGCTCAAGGCTCCCGGGGAGGAGGTCCTCCGATTGTCCCGATTGCTGTCGGACCTCAGGGAATCCCTCGTTCTGTGCCCCCAATGCCAGAACATGATGGACCGGGATTCGGGACGGGAAAGATGCACGATCTGTTCCGACCCGTTGCGCGACCCTTCAACGGTCATGGTGGTCGAGGATGTGCAGACCCTTTACGCCATTGAGCGGACGGGAGAATTCCGGGGAAAATACCATGTCCTGCTCGGAAGGCTTTCCCCCCTCGAAGGGATCGGCCCCGACGCACTCCGGATCCGGGAACTTCTCGAACGGACAAAAACAGGTGAAATCCATGAAATGATTCTCGCAACCTCTCCGACGGTCGAAGGAGAGTCAACGGCTCTCTATATTGCCCGTCTTTTCAAACCGCTGGGAGTGAAAGTCAGCCGTATCGCTTTCGGTATTCCCGTCGGTCTTGAACTGGAGTTTGTCGACGACATCACGCTGATCCGCTCGGTCGAAGCCAGAAGGTTGATGTAGTCGTCATGTCCGGACCATCAGACCATATGAGAGCATGTACAAGGAAAGGGAAAGGAAAATGCCGTTGGAAATGAACGATCCGGCCGACAACGCGCTGGCTCCCTCCCACGGAGACCTGGCCAGCGAAATTCGCAGAAGGCGGACATTCGCGATCATCTCCCATCCGGACGCCGGAAAAACAACGCTGACGGAGAAGCTTCTTCTTTATGGGGGAGCCATTCACATGGCCGGATCCATTAAAAGTCGCAAGGCGACCCGATATGCCACCAGTGACTGGATGGAAATCGAACGTCAGAGGGGAATCAGCGTAACTTCCAGTGCCCTCCAGTTCGAATATGACGGATTTGCGATCAACCTGCTGGACACACCGGGCCACAAGGATTTCAGCGAAGACACCTACCGGACGCTGGAAGCGGCCGACTCGGTGATCATGCTTCTCGACGGAGCCAAGGGGATTGAACCGCAGACACTGAAACTTTTTGAAGTGGCTCGACTCAGAAACCTGCCGATTGTCACCTTTATCAACAAGGTTGACCGGGAATCCCTGCCCCCTCTCACCCTTCTTTCGGAAATCGAAAAAAATCTGTCGATTCGTGCTTTCCCAAAAAATTGGCCGCTCGGGATGGGACGAACGTTCCGGGGCGTCTTCGACCTCGCTCATCGCAGGGCGCACCTGTATTCAGCCCGGGAACATGGCGGCGCCCGCTCGGAAGAAGAGATCGTGGGAGGGAATGACTCCAGACTGGATGCGGTCCTTTCAGAAATCGGACTGCAGTCAGAATTCTGGGACGAGGTGGAACTGCTGGATTCCGACGCCGGCATCTGGGACGACGCACAGTTCAAAAGCGGAAATGTCACTCCGGTCTTTTTCGGAAGTGCGCTGAACAACTTTGGGGTGGAGGTTTTCCTCAAATCCTTTCTGGACCTTTCCCCGTCACCCGGCCCGCATATGAGCGACATGGGCCCTGTTCCCCCGGAAAACGAGCATTTTTCGGGGTTCATTTTCAAGATTCAGGCCAACATGGATCCCCAACACCGCGACCGGTTCGCTTTTCTCCGTATCTGTTCCGGACGTTTCAGAAAGGGGATGTCGGCCAGGAATGTCAACACCGGACAGGAAGTCCGGCTGTCCAAAACTCTCCAGTTCATGGGCCAGAAGCGGGAATCTGTCGAAGAAGCTTTTCCGGGAGACATTATTGGACTCCATGATCCCGGTATTTTCCATATCGGCGACACACTCGCCGAAAAGGGGGATTTCGTCTATGAAGGGATTCCTCATTTCTCTCCGGAATTCTTCGTCCGGGTTCAGATAGCAGATCCGCTGAAAAGGAAACATCTTCGTAAAGGGTTGTTCCAGATCGCCGAAGAAGGAGCCATACAGATCTTCACTCTCGATACCGAAGGAGAGAGGGATATCCTGGTCGGGGCCGTTGGCCAGCTTCAGTTCGATGTATTAAAATTCCGGCTGGAACACGAATACAAGGTCCGGGCAAAACTCGAACCCATGAACTATGACAGGGTCCGCTGGGTCACGGGAAATCCGGAGATGGTCGCCAATCTGTCCAGTACGCTTGATACCCTTCTGGTCTATGACCGGGAAAAGATGCCGGTCGCCCTGTTCCGGAATGAATGGGCCCTCCGGTATGTCGTCGACAAATACCCCTCAATCGGTTTTCACGGAACCTCTCCCAGAACCTTCCGGAAAGGGACCCAACCGCGGTCCTGACCCGCTTCCCTCCTTGATGATCAGTGTCCTGTATGGATAGGGAAGCTCGATATTTTCCTTGTGAAAACGTTCGGCCAAGGCAAAATTCAGGTCACTGATGACCGTATGCCTCAGGGTCCCCTCACGGACCCAGAAAACGAGTTCCATATCGAAGGAAGATTCTCCGAAATCCTTGAACCAGACGACGGGGGGTGGATCCGTGAGGACTTCCGGATGGGCCAGAGCCACTTCCAGCATGATGGATCTGGCCTGATCAAGCCGGGTCACATCCATCCCGATTCCGACGTTGAGATGAAGACGGATTTTCTTGTCCAGATGGCTCCAGTTGATCACCTTGTTCGAGATAAAATGACTGTTCGGAATGATAATGGCCACGTTGTCCCTGCTCATGATGGTCGTGGACCGGGGACGGATTTCCTTGACCGTTCCCAGAATACCGTCCAGTTCGATCAGGTCACCGACCATGATGGACTTTTCCATGAGAATAACGAACAGGGCGATAATGTTGGCGGCGACTCCCTGCAGTCCGATTCCGAAACCCAGTCCAACGACTCCCAGAACCCCTTCCAGCGACGTTACCTGGATTCCCAGATTTTCGAGCGCGATCATTCCTGTCAACAAAAGGATCAGATAGCCCGAAAATGTGGCGAACATCTTCATCAGATGTTCGCCCTGGGGATTGCTCTGGGTTTCCGCCCTCCGTCGGAAGGCCCGGGTGACAAGACTTTTGACGATGAGACCGGCAATAATGATCAGGACGAAATCCAGAAGCCCGGCAAAGGTGACCGGGGTCTTTCCCAGTGTAAACAGGATGGTTTCCCGGTGGCGGGCGGTTGAATCAGTAAAGGCTGCCAGATGGATTTCACGGGAAGAGGGGGGCATGCAAAACCTCAGGAATCATCAGAGATAAATGATGTGTCTCCGGGGAAGGGTACCAGTTCCTTTCTCACAGGAAGGAATATGGCGGAGAGGCAGGGATTCGAACCCTGGGTGAGGCTTTAGACCCCACATCCGCTTAGCAGGCGGACGCCTTCGACCACTCGGCCACCTCTCCTTGAACCGTTTTCCTGTCAAACTGGCGGAGGGGGTAGGATTCGAACCCACGGAGCTTTCGCTCTACGGTTTTCAAGACCGCCGCCTTCGACCGCTCGGCCACCCCTCCGATACCGGAATACCGGAAAAATCCTTGCTTCAGGTAATAACGGACTGTTGTCCGGTGAGCGCAGCATTGCCGCCGGGAGCCACAGATTTCCCGGACAGGCACATGGCCAATAAATGTACCACAGGCCATGGCTGATGACAACGCGAAGGCCCTGTGAATTTCCCCGGAAAAGTCCTGTCAATGGCCGGCAGCAGGAGCCCTGAGTGTCCCGTTCGCATTGTTGTTGGGGTTGGGGGGCGTCTGTGGAGTGGGCGTTCCCGGAGGAGCTGTGCCATTTTCCGGCGCCAGGAGAGGGTTGAATTGCCCCCCTTTATCCTGCTGGTCTTCCTGGATCGGATGGAGGATCGATGAAACCCAGGCGATAGCCCTCTTGATACCCAGGTCATCAGGGTCGAGGTTCGCTGCGATCTTTTCCTGGGTCATCGCCTCCACCGGGAAACCCAGATGGGCGAGCGCGACTCCCAGCACCATATGGGCGGAAGGGTCCGCATCCTTCAGCTTGATGGCCGTTTCTTCCGAAGCGCGGGCGAGACGCCAGTTTCCGCGTGAGGCATAGGCCCATCCGATCGCCTCCCAGGCCATCTCGTCATTCTGGTTCAGGGCCAAAGCCTTTCGCTCTTCCTGGATTTCTCTTCTGAAATGTCCCGTATTCCCCAAGGCGATTCCATAACTGACCCTTGCGGCTTCGCTTTTCGGATTCAGGATGAGGGCTTTTTTTTCTTCCTGAACCGCCTTTGCGTTTTCATCCATCTTGCCGTATGCCAGTCCCAGCAGAAAGTGAACCATGGCATAATCCGGATAGGCACGAAGAAGCTTTTGGAGAACAGGGACAGCTTCACGGGGTTTCCCGGATAATATCAGACGGGCGCTCTGGCGGAGAGGCCCCGCCAGTCCGGGCGGATCCCCGGGGCCGGTCAGAGGATCTCCCGATACGGACGGAACCCCCCACAAAAGGAAACAGAAAAGAACGGGAAGAGCCAATCGGCAACACAATCGCATTATTTCCTTCCATCGATAGAGAGGTCATGTGCATGGTACCTGAAAATTTTTCCCGCGAAAACGTGGACGAACGGTGGATGGCCGAAGCCCTCGTTGAAGCCCGCCGGGCAATGGAAAAAAAAGAGATCCCGATCGGCGCGGTCCTGGTTTCGGGTGACGATCTTCTGATCGGCAGAGGGCACAACCACCGGATCGAATCACTCGATCCGACAGCGCATGCCGAAATCGTTGCCCTCCGGATGGCAGCCAGGGCGCAGGGTAATTACCGTCTCTCTGGAACAACCCTTTATGTCACGGTTGAACCCTGTCTCATGTGTTTCGGCGCCCTGATGGAAGCCCGGGTAACGAGGGTCGTTTTTGGAACACGGGAACCCCGTTGGGGGGTCACGGGGTCCCTTTACGATCTTCAGAACGATCCCCGCTTCCCCCACCGCATTCATGTCAGGGAAGGTCCTTTCAGAGAGGAATGCCGATCCCTGATGACAGCATTTTTCGAAACACGACGATAAGTCCGGCAATCCTCCTCGGGGGATTTGGTATCTCCCGACATGTCATGATAATATAGATGGCGATCAGACATGCATTTTTCCCGTACGGAGAGATGGCCGAGAGGCTGAAGGCGGTTGACTCGAAATCAACTCTGGGGGTAACTCCAGCGGGGGTTCAAATCCCTCTCTCTCCGCCACACCCTCCTGTTCAGGGGGAGCCGTGAAACAAAGAAAACCCCGGAAGGACAACCAGGTGATTCCCATTGCCGACGCACTTGCCGAATCGGCGGGGATCTCTGCCATTTTCATCGGATCTGACTACCTCGTCAAATGGATCTCCCCAGAAGCCCGCAGGGTCCTGGGTGTGTCTGAAGACATCACCGGCAGCCTTTGCCAGGATCTTCTGGAGGGGAGACTGTGCACCTCGGAATGTCGTGTCTCCTCGCTGGAGCATCCTCCCGGTGAATCCTCCTTCCTCGAATGCTGCTTTCAGCCAGGACACCCTCCCTTTCAGGTCAGGACAGAACGCGTTCCGGGAACAGGGTCAGGACAGTCGGGAGGAATCCTGAAGAGCTTCAGGACCATGGCACCTTCCAGAATGGACGAACAACAGCCTCCTTTTGTCGCAAACGGACCCTGGGCAGAAGAAATCCGGTCGCTGCTTCCCCGGATCGCCCGATCGGACCTGCCGATCCTCCTGGTCGGCGAAACGGGAACCGGAAAGGAGTGTCTCGCCCGGATGATCCATGACGAAAGCCATCGGTCTTCGGCCCCCTTTGTGGTGCTGGATCTTTCCCTGATCCCGGAAACGCTGGTAGAGGACGCCCTGTTTGGTCACAAGAGAGGCGCTTTTACCGGGGCAGTCCAGGATCAGGTCGGGAAATTGCCTCTCGCGGATGGCGGAACGCTGTTTCTCGATGAGATCCAGAACATTCCGAACGCTCTGCAGACCAAGCTTCTCCGGTTTCTCGAAACAGGGACGCTGGAACAGATCGGGTCACGGCAGACTCTCAAAATCGATGTCCGGATGATAGCCGCCACCAACGAACCCATAGAAGATCTCTTAAGGGAAAAACGCATCCGGCCGGATTTGTTTTACCGGCTGAACGGGCTTTCCCTGGAAATTCCCCCTCTCCGGGAAAGACGGGAAGACATCCCTCTTCTGGTCGACAGTTTCCGTGCCGAATGGTCGCGTCGCTCCGGCAGGACCGCGCCATCGTTTTCCCCGGATCTTCTTCGCCGACTGATTGCCTACCCGTTTCCGGGCAACATCCGCGAACTCAAGCATTTGGTCGATGCGACACTGGCATTGTCGGAACCCCGGGAAGTCCTGGGATTCGAAGACCTTCCGGCATCCATCAAAAAACAGCTGATATGGCGATCCCCCGCCTCCCGGACAGGCGATCCGACCCGTTCCCTGAAAGAACAGACTGTCTTCGACTTTGAGCGCCAGCGGATCCAGGACGCCTTGGACCGTTCCGGCGGAAGAATCATCGAAGCCTCCAGACAGTTGGGCATCAGCCGGGTGACCCTCTGGCGAAAAATGAAGCGTCTTGACCACCCCCCCGAGGTTTCCTCCTAGAAACGTCCTCTTTGAATCCGTTTCATCCCCGTAACGGCAAAACATCGGAATGTACGGGCACGGCCCAGGCTTTTTTGTATTTTATCCTTGAAAATAAAACCCTTGAGAAAACGGGTCATATTGGTCTTCCGATTGCTTGTTGCCGAGGAGGCGGCCAGTCATTCGGAGAAGCAATCCCCCTGGCCGCAAACATCAATGATCCCAAGATCCGACTGCGGATCGCATCCGAAAAGGAGTCTCCGATGGCAGCAAGGGAAGACGAAAATGTTTCGGGAAAAGTCCTGTTTACCTTTTCCATCGTTATGCTCACACCCATCCTCCTGACGATCATTTTTGAAAAAATCCAGCATCCCCTGATCAAGGGTATCGGAGGGTTCTGAACCTGCCCGACCGCCGTCCGGGAGGAAGCCAATGGCCCGACGGCGGTCAAGCCGATCTCTCCCTTCCCAAAAACCGAAATTGATTTTAAAACCGGCCCTCGCAACCGGATCGCCTCCCGCACGGCCACGTCCAGATCGGCGCCGATCACGAACCGGATCCCCCGCTCCCGGCAGAAATTGATCACCGAGGCCTGATACGACGCGCTGTCCGCCCGAAACCGGCCGATCCGGAGCCCCGCCGGAAGACGCCGGAGGCAGACCGTCAGAAACGGAACATGCTCCGCTCCCGGGGAGGCGTTCCCGTCCCGGAACTCTTCGTGCACCACCATCCCGGACAGTTCCGGGACGTGTCCCCCCAGCGGCATGTACCCCTTCTCCCCCTTGTAGGTCCACTGGGCCAAGGCCTTCTCCGCCACGATCTGGCTCGCATCGATGTCGAGCGTCACCTCCCGGACCGGCGGCAGGCCGGCCTTTTTCCGCCGCTTCCGAAGCTTCTTGCCCAGCACCGCCAGTACCCGGTCGAGGACAGACTCCAGGGCGGACACCCCGGTGCCGGAAGCCCCCATCCGCCGGAGCCACCGGCCGAACGCGTCCGTCGATGGCACCGCGTCAAGCGAAAGAAGCGCCAACAGTCCCTTGTCCCGGGCGATCATCCGAAGGTCTTCCCGGCTCCGCCCTCCGCCTTGCAGCATCAGCAACAGGGAAAGCACATAGGACGAGGCCCTGTACCCCGCTCCGCTTCCGGGCTTCCCGAACATCCGGTCGATCTCTTTGGCCAGATTCAGGGAGTGCAGAAACTCCCCGAACACCACCAGCCCCACCTGGGAGGTCATCGTGTCGTCGGTCGCTTCGAGTTTGAATGGAAGAACCATTTGCCGTATCATGAGTCGCCCCTTTCGTTTCACCCTTCGGGTGGGTAAATGGTTGTTTTAGACGACGTCCATTTTACAAGAAACGACAAGGGGTTTCTTGTTTTTTATCCCGTTTTCCATCCGTCAATCGCGGTTCTTGGGGTTCTTGTCATTTCTTGAGAAAACTCCCTATACTGGGAAAATGAGCAATATCAGTCAGTTTCCCCCCGAACCCGATTTTCTGGAGGCCATAAAACGCCTCGGCGACCCACATCCCCGGACGACCGGTGAGAATGATGGACCGGCATTCCGTCGCCTTCTTGACGTCATCGACCATTTACGGGGAGAGGAAGGCTGCCCTTTTGATCGCCAGCAGACCATCCCCAGGCTCGCAAGGGATCTGGCAGAAGAGATGCTTGAACTGCGCGATGCGGTGGACGAAGGTTCCTCGCGGAAAATCTCTTCCGAAATAGGGGACATGATTCTGATCCTGCTGTTTATCCGCCGGTTGCTCTGGGAAACGGATCAGGTCACCGTCTCTTCCGTTCTCGACCATACCTCGGAGAAGATGATCCGGCGACATCCCCATGTCTTTCTGGATCCCGATCCGGACATTGATGCCAAAACATTATGGACAAACTGGGAAAAGGAAAAAAGGAAGGAAGAGGAGCACAAGGATAGGACCTCCCTCCTCGACGGGTTACCCCGCACCATGTCGGCACTGGAAACCGCTTTCAGACAAGGAGAAAAAGCAGCACGCGTCGGTTTTGACTGGACGGACGAAGCGTCCGTCTGGGAGAAAGTCCTCGAGGAGGTGGGGGAGCTCTCGGAAGCCCGATTTGAAAATCCGGGCCGTCTGGATCATGAACTGGGTGACGTTTTCCTCGCCCTTTCATCATATGCCCGCCATAAGGGGATACGACCCGAAGAATCCCTGGCGCGGGCCAACAGTCGATTTGCCGACCGTTTTCGATACATGGAAGGACAGGCCCGGATACAGGAGCGGGACCTTTCTTCTCTCTCCGCGGATGAATGGAACCGGTTATGGGAGTCGGCCAAGGCGTCGGAAGCCGCAATCCGGCAGGAGGACGGCCAGTCATGAAAAGCCTCATCAAGACCGTAGGGACCGGACCCCATGGGTCGAAGGATCTGACAGCCGATCAAGCTCGGGAAGCGGCCATCCAGATACTGGACGGGAAAGCGACTCCGGCTCAGACTGGGGCTCTGTTGCTGGCCATCCGGACAAAGGGGGAGTCGGATACCGAAATGGAGGGATTTTTCATGGAGGCGCGGTCACGGATTGCTTCGCGGACGCCAGCGCCTCCCATTCTGGAAGCCCTCGATATCGGGGATCCCTATGACGGGCATACCCGAACCCCGGGACTGGCCATTCCCGCCGCCATATGGGCCTCACTTGCCGGCTTGAAGATTGTCCTCCATGGATACCCCGACCTGCCGGCCAAATTCGGTGTCGGACATACCCAGGTCTGGGAATCCATGGGCCTCAAAATAACCCCTTTCGAAAAATCCGTCGATGCGCTCCGGCACCACGGGGTCGTCTGTCTTTCCCAGGAAGAATTTCTCCCCGAATGGACCCGACTTCGCCCGCTCAGACAGGAACTCGGACTCAGAACCCTTCTCAATACGGTCGAAAAATCACTCAATCCACTGAACGCCCGGACCATGTTGACCGGTTACTTTCACGAGAATCTCGCCTCCCGTCTGCACGTTCTCCTGGAAAAGATCTTTCCGGGACACACGGTCTCGCTCATCGCCGGATCGGAAGGCTCCGTGGATCTGCATGCCCATCGGCCGACCCGAATTCACGAGACCTCCTCCGAAACCCCTCAGACCTCCCGAACCATATCTCCGCCGGAAGGAACGTTCCCGTTGCCTTCCCTCCCCCTAACAGCCCAATCCCACGCGCAGTTCGCCCTGGACGTCCTGCGGAACAGGCAACACCCTCACCGGCCCCTTGTCCGCGCCATGGCCGCTCACTTTCTTTGCCGCGGGGGGGTATTTGGCAGCATGGAAACAGCCTTGTCCGCCCTTCCGGAAGACTGTCATTCCCCAATACTGGAAAAGCTTCCAGAGTGATCCGGCGATCGGAGCCAACCCCATGAAAAAGACAATTTCGATTGGAGAGCTGAAGCCGGGGATGAAAGTCGTCGGCATCGACAAAAGCTGGCTTGAAACGCCATTTCTCTCTCACCATTTTCTTGTACATTCCGAAAAAGATATCGACAAATTACGGGAAAGCGGCGTCCAGCTCGTCACAGTCGAATGGAAAAAGCCGGATGTCAGCGCAGAATCCCCGAAAGACGAAACAAAAAAACACCCCCCCTCCCAATATCCGGCACCTGCCCTGGAAGAACTGCCGACTGCAGAACCGGACAAGGTCAGGGACATGTTTTCCCTCCAGAAGGAGACCGTCCGTCTCCTGACCCGGGCATTCCACCAGGTTCGCATCAGCGGCCTCCTTCCGACAAGCGAGATCCGCTCCCAGGTCCGTGAAACGGTCGGGTTTCTCCTGGAAAACAGAAACGCGATCGCCCTGTTGTCTGATATTCACGACAACGATGACGAAACGTACGTCCACTCGGCCAACACCATGTTCATGGCGTCAGCGTTCGCCATCCGCCACGCGATGGCGGAGCCTGAATGTTTCCAGTGGGGACTGGCAGCCCTTCTGCACGATGTCGGAAAAACCCGCATTCCCGATCACATCCTGAAAAAACCGGGACCGCTGGACCTGGCGGAATGGGAGATCATGCACCAGCATCCCGTTTATGGCTTCCAGATCCTTCGTAAAAACCCCGATCCCGAGATCCATGGCCTGGCCGCCCAGGTGGCCGTGGAACACCACGAACGCAAAAATGGAACGGGATATCCCCACCATCTGGGGCTTGACGCCATCCATCCCGTTTCCCGTTCCCTGATGGTGCTCGACATCTACGAAGCCCTCACCGGAAATCGGATTTACCGAGCCAGGAGCTCCCCTCAAAAAGTCATCCATTATTTGATGAATGACTACAGCGACAGGGTCTCTGTCCCGGTGATCCTGGAGCTGGCGTCCATGGTCGGTGTTTTTCCGGTCGGAACCTTTCTGGAAACGGAAGACGGGGAGATCGCGATGGTCCAGGGATACGAGGACATGCAGAACTACCGGGGAAAAATGACGGTCCTGAAGATCTTCGGACCCGGAAAAAAACTCCTGCCCAAACCGGAACGGAAAACGATCCACCCGATCGACGGGGGAAGCGTCATCCGAACATATGATTACAGGGCCATCGGACTGACGCAGGATCAATGGGAATATCTTCTGGGAAAGGACAGGCGGATTACTTGACCTTCCTGACGGTCACGTCCCAGTAACCTTCCTTTTTTTGGGTGCCCACATGTTCCTGCCCTACCTTCTGGAGCCAGGCAGGAATATCCTTCACGGAGCCCTCGTCCGTGGAAAGGACAGACAGGACGGTTCCCACGGGCTTCAGCTGGATTGTCTTGATCAGTTCCATCAACGGACCGGGACAGTAGAGACCCCGGGCATCAACCACTTCATCGACTTTCTTTTCATCCGCCATTGACTGCCTCCTGATAGCCTAACGAAAAACGTGGGATCCGGTTTCTCCGAAGGAAAAACTAGATGAACAACACCTGCCCCCCCTCGGCGATCCCCAGAAAAGTCGCAACCCCGACCACATCGTCAAAGACCGGAACCATCTCGGAAAGGGGCTTTTCAATCAGGTCGAGCGCCAGCGAACAAGCGTACACCTTCATGCTTCCCATCATTTTTCCCTGGGAAAGCAGATCGGCATAAAGGGGAGCTTTCTTTTCGAGAACCTTCCTCCCGACCTCCCCGACCTTCAGGAATTCCTTCCGGTCGACACGTTCCTTGACGAAACAGGCCATCGCGGCCATGGTCACAAAGACATTCACTTCCATACCGCTCACGGCCGCCACCGATGCCATCATCGCCGCCGCCTGAAGCTTTTCGAATTCGTCCGACGCAAGCACAATGGAAATTTTGTCCATGACGCCCTCCTGGCCGCCGGCCCCCGCCGGCAGCGGGAAACATTTCCGGTTTGATGAACAGTTTTTTTTGATGTTATCATAGAACAAGCGCCAGAACTATCATGCCGGCGGAGCACTTGACCTCCAGCGCGCCAGGACGACCATGAAACCAAAACTCAGGCTTCTCGCGGCCCTCCTTCTCCTCTCGGGAGTCTTTCCTGCCGGCGGTCCCGTTTATCTCGGACTGGTCAGGGACGATATCCACGCCCACTCCGACCTGGGCGACACAGGTCTCCAGCTGATCACCATCAGTGGTTTTCTGGTCCTTCTTGCCGGCGCCTACCTGTTCTACCTGTCAGGAAAAGCATTCAACCTTCCAGGGGATCTGGAGACACCCCTCAGCGACCCGAAAAGAGATCGAGGGGAAGGGGGTTGACCGTCTCCGTTGCCGGAGAAGCCACGTGAAAAAGAATCGCCAAAGTCCTGACGAGACTTTTGTGGTCAAAATATCCGCTGATCCTGCGGGGAACGTCCCCTTCCATGGAAGAAACCACGATAAACGGAACCCTACCTCCCTCGCCCCGAACGGCTTTGTGCCGGAATCCCGCCTGAATCCTCTGCCACACGGGATAACGCCCTTCGTCCCAAGTGACGATAATGACCGTCCGTTCATGCCCCCATACTGCCGATCGGCGGATCCGGTCGACCCATTCTTCGCAAAAGCGGTCTCCCGCCTTCACCAGAGCCCTGCGGCTGTTGGGGCGACAGGCCGCTCCTCCGTGCATGTCGTGGCACAGATCCCCCACTACAAAAGCCAGAGACGGCAAACGTCCCGCACGAAGATCGTCCGACAGGGAGGTGAGGGGAACGACCCGGTTTTTCCAAGAAACGTCCGAACGGATCCGGGGAAAGAGATAGAACGGGTTGTGCCGGACAACATACAACGGTTTCTCCGGTGGGTATCCGTTCCCCAGATATCCGTCGCGGGGAAGGGACTGAAAATACCCCTTGACCTCATACCCTTGCCGGACAAGAGATTCGGCGATGGTCGGGTCGGAAAATCGGAGAGAAGGGTTGTCAGAGTGAATCCCGTCCGTTCGTCCGGAAATCATGGCGGCATAGTTCGGCAGGCTCGGATGGGCCAGCGCGTGATAATCCGTCAGCAGGACATGTCGCATCGCCAGACGGTTGAGATAGGGGGCATCCGGATTCCCGATAATGTCCAGGAACCCCTTGTTTTCAAGGACAAAGATGACCACATGCTCTTTTTCTGGTATTTCCCCCGCGACCCCGTAACCGGGTGCGAATAAAACGAATCCGGCCAGAAAAAAAAAGGAGACATACGCAATATGCCGCCACAGGTCACGGAGGAGGGATTCATCATCCATTATTCGAAGTCCTTCAACAGCAAGAATTTCTTGAACCAGTCGTCAAAAACGATTTCGTCCGTCGCGACTTCGACCGCGGGCCTGACCTCCGTTCCGTTGATCTCGTCCATGCGCACGAGCAGATCTGTCGACGTCCATTCCCGGGACGGGAAACCATGGCTGGAAATGACGCACTGAAATCGAAAATCCGACACGATGAGTTTTTCAAATATTTTTCGATAGCGCTCCGCGATCGCCTCCCGGAGAGCGGGATCCTCGTCCGGGAAAACCGCGAGCAGTCCTTCGGGGTGCTCTCCTAGAAAATCCGTCCCCCGTTTGGCCTTGTTCAGAAGCTGAATAAATTCCTCCCGCATGCTCATATCCCGGAGTCTGAAAAGCAAGAGTACAAAAGGCCTCGGAGGGGTCCTTCCGATCATCGAATCGAGGGCTTTTCCAAGACTGGGACGGTCCATCACTCCCTCTCCAACCAACTGGTATTGGGGAAGAAGCCCCATCCGGCTTCTCTGGAGCCCCAGCGAATGTCCCAGTTCCGTCAGGATTTCCTGCCAGGAGAAACGGACAGGGTTTTTCCAGACCTCCAATGATGTGATCGGGATCCCCACCCATCCAAACACATGGTGAAACCAGTTGAAGGGGAACAGGATTTCGTGTTTCCAAGGAAGATCTGTATGTTCGACCAGGGCAGGCCGGCAGGCGTTCAGCGACAACTTCTGAAAAAAAACCGTATCCCCGTACAAGATGCCTTCCAGGCTTTCCTGAACATTTTCCGGAGGACCGTCGTACAGAATTCGCGCAAAATGTGACGAATCGTCCATGGAAATCCGGTTGACCAGAAAAACCCGGACGTGCTGCAGCAACGGCCCCAGCGACTCCAGAATTTCCTTCGATGCCTTGTCGATTTCACGCAGGTCATAGTCATCCAGCGCCAGCATGGCCAAATGCTGCCTGGTGCGTGAATAGAGCTTGTCGACAATGGGGGTGAAATACTGACGGATGCTTTTCTCGGTCGGAGGATCCTCCTGTCGGATGAGAAAATAGCTCCCGGCAGGGGACGGAAGCCCTCCGAGCGGGTACCCTTTCAGGAGGAGAGCCCCCTTCCGGCCGAAATTCTTGAAGGTCAGAAAGCTCTTGGACAGGTGGTCAAAGGGGGGAAGCTCCACCTTGACATCATGTCCCTGGGTCGCCAGGTAGCGGAGAATGTCTTCCACCGGTTTTCGGGCAATGGCGTTGACCGACCAGTTCAGGAGGAAAGACAGAATATCGTTGAAGATGACAATCTGGTTCTCCTCATTGACAACAAAACAGGCGGTCTGGTTGTCATTGACGATCAGCTCCAGAACCTTTTTGGGTTCCGTCGCATCCCGAAGTGACCGGGTAAAGAGGAAAAATCCCATGCTGGAAAACCTTCCCCTCAAAAAACATGATTCCGGACCGAATCATCTACCGGTGGACAGATTCCCCTGTCACATCCATGGCTGCTTCCCATATGGACTCTCCGACAGTGGGGTGCGGAAAAACGGTTCCCCGAAGGAGCTCAAGACCGTCAGGCACTCCCATCGACAGGGCCCCGAGTGAAACCAGTTCGGACAATCCGGCCCCGACGCCCTGGAAACCGAGAACCTTTCCCGATTCCGGGTCGGCCGGGAAGCGCACAACCCCCCGTTTTTCCCCATGGATCAGCGATCTCCCGTTTCCCAGGAGGGGAAAGGAGCCTTCTCTCACGGGGATGCCCTTTCCGATAGCCTCCTTGTAGGACATTCCCACAGAAACAACTTCAGGGTGAGAGTATACAACACGGGGAATCCGGAGAGGGTCGAAAGGAAGAGGGGCTCGCCCCGCCATCTTCTCGACAGCGACAATCGCCTGGTGACTGGCCGCGTGAGCCAGCATCAGACCTCCCGTCACATCTCCGGCGGCGTAAACGCGGGAAACACCTGTCCACCCGTATCCGTCCACTTTCAGGAATCCCCGCTCCATCGGCAAACCCAAAGACCCGTCGACCACCCCTTCCAGCCGGGCCTCCCGACCAACAGCCACCAGCACCGTGTCGAACGAAAGGTCGACCGGCTCCCCTCCCTGGACGCAGGAGACCCTCACTCCTTGCTCATCAGATACAATACGGGCGATCTCGCACCCCGTCCGGATGACCATTCCCCTCCGCTCATATTCTTTTCGAAGGATCCCGAGCAGTTCCGGATCTTCCATCGGCACCAGATGGTCAGTTTTTTCCAGGATGGTCACAGAAGCGCCAAACGAATGGAAAATATCGGCAAACTCGACACCGACAACACCCCCGCCCACAATCCCGATTTTTTTCCCCGATGGCTCAAGACACAGTGCGTCTGTGCTGTCCAGAACCCGTTGATGGTCGAAGGACAGGCCGGGCCAGGAACGGGGGCGCGAGCCGGTCGCAACCAGAATATGAGTGCCGGACAAACGACGTTGTCCATCCCCCGAAACAACAACCTCTTCCGGAGAGACGACATGACCTTCGCCGGAAAAAACGTCGACCCGGTTTTTTTTCAGGAGTCCCTGGACGCCCAGAAAAAGACGGTTCACGATGCTTTCCCGATGGTGGGAAAGCGCACCCCAGTCCACGGTCGGGCTGCCGACTGCCACACCAAAATCCCCCGAACGGGCTGCCTGGGCCATGAACCCGGCGACCTCAAGGAGAACCTTGGTCGGAATGCATCCTTCGTGGAGACAGGTGCCCCCGACTTTTGCTGATTCGACCAGAGCCACCTTCATTCCCAGCTTCGACGCCCTGATGGCACCAACATATCCGGCCGGCCCACCTCCCACAACGAGGAGATCATACTGCTCTTCCATCATTCTCCTTTTTCCATTTCATGGCGAAAGCTTGGCATTCCTTGGTCCACCTTGACTTTGGTCCTGGGTTTTCCTATAGTTTCCTTGCGGGGTGGAGCAGCTCGGTAGCTCGTCGGGCTCATAACCCGAAGGTCAGAGGTTCAAATCCTCTCCCCGCAACCAACTCTCCGGAAGCTCCTGTCCTCTTCTTTGATTGAAACCATACATCGGCACAAGTTCAATCTTATGCTTCCCAAGAATGAGAAATCATGTTTTTCCTCAAGGGAACGAATGACTCTTGCCGGAGTACCCCCTAGAAAGCTGTTTTTGTGAATACTCCTTGTGACCACAGCCCCTACAGCCACAAATGAGTTTTACCCACAACTACACCGCCAATGATAGTGGCTCCTGTTGCAATCCAAACGTTGTCTTCAATGATGATCGGTTTTGCCTCAACAGAATCCCTGCGTTGGGATGGATCTTGTGGATGACCCGTGGTGATGATGTTCACGTTTGGTCCGATCATGACATGATCACCGATCTCTTGGCCGCCCAAATCATAAAGCGTACAGCATTGATTGCCAATCCCAGTCGGGGCTCATAGTGCCTCAACGATACTCATGATGCCCCTGAATCTTTTTTGATAATTCAGTCTTCACCTGAATGTGGGGCGTTGAGTCCAATTTCTGCAATACCCTTTTCGACCTGTCCTGATTCGAGTGTCAACCACCTCTTGGCAGAAAACACCCCTCGCACTCGACTATCAAAAGCCAAGGCTAAAAAACAGACGAATTACTTTGGAGATAGATCCAACCGGACCAGCGGAGTATACCAGACATTGCAGATTTTCGAGAGGGAAGACCCATCCTTGCCGTATTCGAACGGCCCGAAAGCATGGGGGAATTCCTGAGAACTTCCGTTCAGGACAACTCAATCAAACTGATTCCTTTTGGTTGACAGGCTGCCGTTCCACCAGACCTACGCAAATCTGCTCATCACTAAGCAAACCTGCCGCTGATTTCCTGCTTCACCGAGGCTGGTTTCACCGCCGTCTTACGACGACGGCCAGCGCCTTCCTCTCCACAGG
>Ga0123519_10000351_pt1 | contig 80085 bp, 67 predicted proteins | sample YelNatPaOPRAMG02_FD_87396 | JGI IMG/M metagenome (GOLD analysis project Ga0123519, IMG submission 87396) | Hot spring microbial communities from Yellowstone National Park - Yellowstone National Park OP-RAMG-02 (version 2) | ecosystem: Environmental > Aquatic > Thermal springs > Hot (42-90C) ...
AGGAAGCCCATAGAGACCATAGAAGCTGGAAAGCTTGTCAAAGAGCAAGTGAGGAAAGAGGCGGCTTAACCATCAGATGCGGAGGGGGGCTGACTGTCCGGGAAGAGGTTGACTTTTACACATAGAGCAACCAGCCGGAGAGGCCCAAGCGGTCATGCCCGCCCGGATCAGGGGGAAGGGGTGCGGTACTGGCAAGGCTTGGTGAGCCATGTCTTTCCTCGCTTCTTTCGGAAGCCCAGCCCAATGGAATCGGAGCTGCACCGGCCGCCTCATCTTGCCCTATCCTCCCGCTCTTGTCAATCCAATTGACCTCCGATTCCATCTGCGAAAGCCAAGACTAGCCCCGCCTTCATTCAGGCCTCCCAGCCAGGCCGCTGAGATAGAGAACACGATAAACCTCTTGCACCTGCCTCCGCTTTCGATTATGCTGGCCCTGCTTCTTGAGGCCGGACGGGCCCGCGGGATGACCCCGCGGTCCGTCTCTTCCCAGCAAGACCGGAAGAGGAGGTTTCTTCATGGCGACACGGGATGTGACCGAACTGGTGGAGAAGGATCGGCATTATCTGATGCACTCCCTATACCATCCCCGCGATCACCAACGACCGCTGATCTTCGTGCGGGGGGAGGGGATCTATCTTTACGATGTAACCGGGAAAAAGTATTTGGACGGCCTCTCTGGGCTCTGGAATGTGGTGGTCGGTCATGGCCGGGCCGAGCTGGCGGAGGCCGCTGCCTCCCAGATGAAGACCCTGGCCTACTGTTCCTCCTATGTGGGATCCTCCAATGTCCCGGCCATCGAGCTGGCCGAGCGCCTGGCCACCATATCCTATCCCAGCCTCAACATGACCTTCTTCACCAGCGGCGGGACCGAGTCCACCGAATCCGCCTTCAAGACCGCCCGCTACTATTGGAAGATCAAAGGAAGGCCGGAGAAAATCAAGATAATCGCCCGCGAGCACGCCTATCATGGCGTCACCCTGGCGGCCATGAGCGCCACCGGAATGACCAATTACTGGCCCATGTTCGAGCCTCGGGTTCCCGGCTTCGTCCACTGCGCCTCCCCCTACATCTACCGTTTCCAGGGGGCCCGGCCGGGGGAGACCGTCGGCCAGGCAGCCGCCCGCTCCCTGGAAGAGACCATCCTCCGGGAAGGGCCGGAGACGGTGGCCGCCTTCATCGCCGAGCCGGTCCAGGGGGCAGGGGGGATAATACCCCCTCCCGACGATTACTTCCCCCTGGTGCGGGAGATCTGCCGAAAATACGAGGTCCTCTTCATCGCCGACGAGGTGATTACCGGCTTCGGTCGCACCGGTCGGCGCTTTGCCCTCATGCGCTGGGGGGTGGAGCCGGACATCATGGCCTTCGCCAAGGCCATTACCAGCGGCTATGTGCCTTTGGGGGGGATCATGATCTCCGACGAGATCCGCGATGCCATCCTCTCCGCCCCGCCGGAAAAGCGATGGATGCACGCCTACACCTATTCGGGCCATCCCACCTGCTGCGCCGTGGCCCTCCGCAATCTCGAGATCATCGACCGGGAAGGATTGATAGACAATGCGGAGCGCATGGGGCAGAGGTTGCTGGCCGGCCTCAAGGGCCTGTCCGGCCTGCCCATGGTGGGAGATGTGCGGGGATTGGGGCTGATGGTAGCGGTGGAGCTGGTACGGGACAAGGAGAGCAAGGAGCCATTCGATCCCAAATTGAGCGTAGGCCCCCGGGTGCATCAGGCTACCATCAAGCGGGGATTGTTCTCCCGGGTCAAAGGGGATACCTTCCTCCTGGCCCCACCCCTGATCATCGGCGAGGCCGAGGTGGACCGGATCGTGAACATCCTGGGAGAGGCCATTCAGGAGGTGGCGCGGGAGGTGGCCTAGTCCTCCCGGGCCGGAAAGCGGACCCTCTCTTCCTTCCTGCCAGAAACAAAAAAGCCGGCGCCGCAGCGCCGGCTTTTTGTCTTTGGTGGTTCTTGCCGGTTTCCTTCCTAAAGCTTGATCACTTTTTCCGCTTTGGGACCCTTGGGGCTCTGGACGATCTCGAAGCTGACCTGATCGCCCTCGGCCAGGGACTTGAAACCGTCGCCGCTGATGGCGGAGAAGTGAACGAAAACATCGTTTCCGTCTTCCTGCTCAATGAACCCAAAGCCCTTGGCGTCACTGAACCACTTCACGGTACCCTGTGGCATCTCTTTCCTCCTTCCCTTCACCGGATACGACTCCGGACTTGATGACGGGGTTTCCCGCCGAAGCTGCCATGGCTGCTGGAAACAAAAAAACCGCCAAGAGCGAGCGTCTTCGTCTTGGCGGTTTTCGATTCACGACTAGAACGCCTGCAACTTCATTTTCTTTATAGCACCCCCTCCTACCCATGTCAAGAAAAAAAGGCCCTTGCCTGCCTGCTGCCGTTACCGCCCCGGAAACGCCTCTTCCAGATAGAGGCGAAGTCTCTTCATGCCCTCCTCGATGTTTTCCACCGAATTGGCATAGGAGAACCTCAGGTAACCCTCGGCGTTGGTCCCGAAATCTATGCCCGGAGTGCAGCCTACCCGGGCCCGCCGCAGGATGTCGAAGGCCAGCTCGAGAGAGTTGCCCGAAAAGCGCTTGGCATTGGCCAGAACATAGAAGGCCCCGGTGGGCTCCACGGTTATGCCGAAGCCCAGCTCCCGCAGCCTCTGCAGCAGGACCTTGCGTCGGCCATTGTAGATCTCCTTCATCCTGATCACTTCAGCCTGTGCCTCCCGCAGGGCGGCGACCCCCGCCCACTGGACGAAGGCGTTGGCGGAGATGAAGAAATTCTGGGCCATCTTCTGCAGCGGACGGATGTATCTCTCCGGGGCGATCAGATAGCCCAGGCGCCATCCGGTCATGGCATAGAGCTTGGAGAAGCCGTTGATCACGAAGGCCTCGCGGGTGAATTCCAGGATGGTATGTTCCTTCCCCTGGTAGACCAGGCCGTGGTAGATCTCGTCGGAGACCACTATCCTGCCCAGGTCGGCCAGGGCCTGCATCCGTTCGGGCGGGGTCAGGTTCCCGGTGGGGTTGGCCGGAGAATTGAGGAAGATGGCCTTGGTTCGGGGCCCCAGACAGGCCTCGATCTCCTCCGGTCTGTATTGAAATCCATCCTCCTCCTGCACCGGGACGAAGACGGGCCTGCCCTCAGCCAGCAGGATGAAGTTGGGATAACAGGCGTAGTAGGGGTTGGGCAGGACTACCTCGTCCCCCGGCTCCAGCAGGGCGAAGAAAAGGAGGAGCATGGCGGGAGAGGTGCCGGAGGTGACCAGGATCTGGTCCGGGCTGACCTCCACCCCGTATTTCTGGCCGTAATGCTCGGCTATGGCCTCCCGCAGCTGGGGAATCCCCAGGCTGTGGGTGTAATGGGTCTTTCCCTCCCGGAGGGCCCGGATGGCCGCCTCCTTTATGCATTCCGGGGTATCAAAATCCGGCTCGCCCACCTCCAGGTGGATCACATCCTTCCCCTCCCGTTCCATGGCGGCCGCCTCCTCCATCACCTCCATGACGATGAAGGGCGGAATCTGCGACGACCTTTTGGCTACCATTTATCTCTTCTCGCTCCTTTCCTTTTGCTCCCTCCATCCTTCCCTGTTCCCTTACCCGTTCCTCGGCTCACAGGCCCAGCGACTCTCCCACCAGGATGATCTCGAACTCGGTGCGGATCGGCCTTTTGGCGAGGACCGTGTAGATGTTGCAGATCCGCTGAGGAGAATCGCAGTCCGTGCACTGGCCGGTCTCGGCACAGGGCGTCTTGATGCCGAGCCTCCTGGCGTTCAGGGGGGCGGCCCACTCCTGGGCCCGCCGTTGTGCCTCCGCCAGGTCCTTGACGATCTTGTTGATGCCGCAGAGAACGATGACCTTTTTCGGCCCGAAGATCATGGCCGCCACGCGGTTTCCCGTCCCGTCTATGTTCACCAGCTTTCCATCCTCGGTTATGGCGTTGCAGCCGCTGACGAACACATCGGCCAGCATGATCTCGCGTCTGATCTTCAGGGCCTCCTCCGCCGCCATTCCCGGGAGGAAGGGATTGAGGAGCTTGAGGCCTCGTTTCTGGGCCTCCTCGAAGAAGCCGATCTGGCTCAGGCTCATGGAGCCGCCGATACCCACGGTGGCCCCTTGCGGAATCATGCCGAATAGCACCTCCCGAGCCTCCACGGCCCCCTCCACCCACTGGGCCTGGAAGTTATTCCGCCGCAGGGCGGCCAGGGTCCTCTCTACCCGCAGGGTCTGAAGCCAACGATGAAATTCCGTCATCTTCCCCACCTCCCGAGAAGAGATATAGCACCCAATTCGCTGTAAATTAGCAGGTCGAGGCCACCGAGACAACCTCAAACTTTTAGCGAGAGAACCCTTCTCCTCCTTTGGCCTCGAAAAAGGGATTGACAAGAGATGGCAGGTGAGCGTAATAGCAGCCCCAGAGCTTTGCAGTAAAGGTCAGTAAAGGGGACGGTTCTATTTTCCCCTCGTTCCCCTACCCATCGGCTGAGAACAAGGAATCAGAACCTTCCCTAAGGCCGTACCTATGGTCGGGTGGTCGCCCAACTCCCTGAAGACCAACCACTCCGCTCGCCATCAAAGCTCTGGCGAGAAATCCAACCGGATGGAGCGGATAGCAGGAATGGAGATGGACCAGCCGACAAGGTACTTCCGGAATCAGGGAGCAGTCCTCCCCGATTAGCGAATGGATTCCTGGGGAAAGAGCAAGTGACCTATCCTGTCGCCTTTAGTCCTGAGTCATGGGGAAAGTAGAAGCGTCCCCTTTATTGGCGAGATGAGAGGCAAAACCTTCCCTCTTCTCTGTTTCCTCTTCCTGGCCTCGATATCCTCCGGGGGCTGGGCGAGGGTGAACCCCGAGCCCCTCGATGCCTTGCTCCAAGATCTCAAAAGCCCGGATTACGAAAAGGCCTGGAGGGCCGCTGAACTGTTGGGAGGGTTCCCGCGATCCAGAAGCCAGATCGTCCCCGCCCTGGTCGAAGCCCTGCATCAGGAATGGGATCACTGCTCCGGTGATATCCGGGGGAGCATTGCCCAATCTCTGATCCAACTGAAGGCCAAGGAGGCGGTTTTTCCCTTATTGGACCTATTGAGGAGCGGCAAAGGCATCGACCATGAATGTGCAGAGTGCGGATGCTGTTTTCTCGTCCTCACCCCGCAGGACGAGCTGGCCGGAAGATTTTTCGATCCCTTCTGCGAGAACAACGTCCTGGCGGCCATCCATCAGCTATCCGACTTTTCTCATTCCAAAGCGATGGCCGACCTGATCGGACAGGGAAGCCAGTGGAAGCCCGAGCTTCTCATCACCCTGGGGAAAGTAGGGCCTCCCCGCTACGCCCATTTCATTTCCCGCTACAAGGATGACCAGAAAGCGGAGGTCAGGGTCGCAGTGGCCCAGGCCCTGGGGACGATGGACAACGACGCAATTACCATTCCCGTCCTGCTCCAACTGCTGAGCCGAAGCAAAGAGGAGTTCTCGGTGCGATGGGCAGCGGACCAGTCCTTGATCCAGATCGGGAAGAGAAAGGAGAATCCTCGCCTGAAGCAGCAATTGGCCGATCTGTTGAAAGCAGAGGACAAGCTGACGGTGGCCCTGGCTGCTCGTGCCCTGGCCCTCTTGGGCGAGGGAAAGGGATTGCCCCGGTTACGGGATTTGGCGAGGGACCGAGAGGCCAAGCTGCGCTTCGAGGCCATGATCTATTTGGGGGAAGTGGAGGATGCCAAGTCTAAAGATCTCTTCCTCCAAGGGACCAAGGACCAAAACCTGATGGTTCGGGCAGCGGCCATCCATGCCCTGGGCAGGATCGGTGAGGCCTCCTTGATCCCTCTGTTGCAACGAGCCGGCGAGGAGGCCCTCCGTTACGAAGGCATGCTGGATGCCAAGCAGAAGCAGGGAACCAGCGAAGGCACCTTGCGCCAGCTGTATGGCTATCGGGTTTATGATCTCAGGGAAACCCTGCAGCAAGCCTTGGAAATGATACGAACAAGGGCGGCTCCGGGTGCAAAGGATTAGGACCGAACCCCTAGTCTCGGTCTTTTTCTCACCTCGGTCGGCCACCAACTCATTCTCATTTGCCTGGGCTGAAGGGGTTAGGGATCAGGGAATCAGGGTGGTGGTTGCGGTCAGTATCCTGGAAGAGGAGACCATGGAAAGGTACCCTTTTGGAAACGATCCAGGCAAGATAGAGGGATATCGGGCCTTCTGGAATAGGGAAGCCAGGCGGCGGCCCCTGGTCGGTTTCTCCCTGAAGAGCTGGTTTCCCTTAGAGGAGTTCGCGGCCAGCCGCGCCTGGAAGTCCCAGGAGTTCCTGAACCCGGACATGGTCGAGCCGGAGGCTTTCCTGGACGATCAGGAGCGGCTCCTGCAGGAAGGGGAGGAGATGGACGACGACATCCTGCGCGGGGCCTCCCCCTCCCAGGCCGTCCCCTGGCTGGACGGGATGCTGGGCGCTCCCCTGCGCATCCTGCCCGGCAATGTCCTGAGCCAGGAACAGACTCTACCCTGGGAGGACATAGCCCGCATGCGTCTGGATCCGGAGAATCCCTGGTATCGGAAGTACATGGAATTCGGGGAGGCCCTGGTGGCCCGATCGGCAGGCCGCTTCCCGGTAAGCCACGGCACCCTTTTCGGACCCACCGACCTGCTGGCCACCTTCCGCGGCCACACCCGGGCGGTACTGGACCTGATGGACGAGCCGGATAGGGCCCAGGAGGCCCTCTGGAAGTTCACCTACCTCTTCCAGCAGGTAACGGAGGAGTTCTGGAAGCGGATCCCCCTTTTCGCGGGCGGTTACTTCGACGCCCAATACCAGCTTTGGACCCCGGGGCCCGTCCTCCGCCTGCAGGAAGATGCCATCGCCGTCTATTCCCCCCGCCTCTACCTGACCTTCGTCCAGCCCTTGGACCGCTATCTAGCCCGTCGCTTTTCCGGCTGTTTCATGCACCTCCACTCCACCTCCATGTTCCTGCTCGACCACATCCTGGAGATAGAGGAGCTGCGCTGCCTGCAGGTCAACTACGAGGTGGCCTCGGGAGGACCGGACATCAAGGGCATGCTCCCCTATTTCCGCCGGATCCAGGAGGCGGGCCGCTCCCTCCTGATCCGGGGCAGCTTCACCCCCGAGGAGCTCCGCCTCTTGGTGGATTCCCTCGATCCCCGGGGACTCTACCTCTACATCATGGTGGCCGACCTCTCAGAGGTAGAGAGGCTGCGACCCTTGGTGGGGCTATAGCCGGGCCCGATAGGCATGAGCCAGGGGGAGGGTCTCCCTCTCGTCTTCTCGCTGAGCAAGCAATAGGCGGATAAGAAAAGGCCCCGGGGATTCCCACCTGCCCAATCCTGCCGGGACGTAGGATCCCTGGGGCCTTCTCTCAGCTAGCCCATCTAAGCCTGCCTGGCCTCTTGCGGTGGTATCTTCCTGCCTTATACCTTGCTTAGTTCAGGTTCAGATTGGTCTCAGTTCAGATCCCCTTTCGCCCTACTTCCGCAAGGGCGCCACCAGGTGCCCGTAAACCTCCGGGTTGCGATCTTCTAAGATCGTGGCCGTGGGGCTGGGTAGGAACTCCACGCTGCGGAGGTTCAGGTTGGCACAGACGATCTCCTCCTCCTTGTCGCTGGCCGGACCGGCGAAGACGGAATAGCTCATATGGCCGGGTCGCGGACCCAAGATCACGCTGTAACCGAAGAAGGGGACCCCGCCCACCTTGCCCACCATGTTCGAGCTGACCACGAACATGGAATTCTCGATGGCCCGGCAGCCCAGGGTAGTCATGTAAAAATGCTTATAATCGCTGCAATCTGGAAACTCGGGGAAGGCGGTGGCGTTGAAGAAGAGCCTCACCCCTCGCACCGCATAGGAGCGGGCAGTCTCCGGGAAAAGGTAGCTGGAATAGCAGATCCCGATCCCGATGGGGCCGTACTCGGTCTGGTAGAGATTGAATTCCTTGCCCTTGGTGGCCCAGGGCTCCATGGGACCGAAGGGATGGACCTTGTAGTGGGCGCCCATTATCCCCTGGGGGCCCACCACCGCGGCGGCGTTGTAAAGATCCTTGCCTTTGCGCTCGATCATCCCGAAGATAATGTAAACATTGAGCTCCCGCGCCAGGTTGGCCATCTCCAGGGTGGAAGGCCCGGGAATCGTCTCCGCCACTTTAGGTGCATCCTGGGCAGCCGGGATACCGACTAAGGCCAATTCCGGGAAGAGGATGATATTGGCCCCCATCTTGGCAGCTTTTACGGTGAAGTCCTTCATCTTCTGCAGGGTGGCCGCCTTGTCCCCGGTGATGGGGGTGAAGTTGACCGAGGCCACCGTCACCATCTCCTTATAGGGCCATTTGTCCTGGCGGGCCCAGGAATCCAGTGGCAGGACCAGACCGCCCCCGATCAGGCAGAACGCTACCAGCATCCCCATTATCCTTCTCATCGCACTCTCCCTCCTTCGAATCGATGGTTGCTCACTGCGCCACCCCAGCCAGCTCAGCGGCCAAGGCCCATGTGGCCGCCAATTTAGGCGGTCTTCCTTTCCTTGTCAAGGGAAATTACCCCTTTCTTGCTTATCCATCGTGGCCCCGGTCTATTTCAGCCCACCCTGCCTTTTCCTTGACCGGCCAGGAGGATTGCGGTATAAGCGACCTGACCCACGGCGAGGCCTTTCAGCCCGGTGCGGGCTGAATTAGCGCCGGGGCTATCTTTCATTGCAGGGGGAGGAGAGGTCATGAAGGGTGCCGATGCGATCGCTGAGATCCTGAAAAGGGAAGGGGTGGAGTTCCTCATCGCCTATCCCGTAAACCCGGTCATCGAGGCAGCGGCCAAGGTGGATATCCGGCCCATCATCGTGCGGGCGGAGCGGGTGGGACTGCACATGGCGGATGCCGTCTCCCGGGTCACCTCGGGCCAGAAGGTGGGGGTGTTCGCCATGCAGTGGGGACCTGGGGCGGAGAACGCCTTTGGAGGGGTGGCCCAGGCCTACAGCGAATCGGTCCCGCTGGTGGTATTGGCCGGAGGATACGCCCGCCACATGATGAACGTATCCCCCAACTTCAACGCCTTCATCAACTACCGTCACATCACCAAGTGGATCGAACAGGTCCCCTTGGCCCCACACTTGCCAGATATCATGCGCCGCGCCTTCACCCAGGCCCGAAACGGGAGGCCGCGCCCCTGCCTGGTGGAGATACCCCGGGATGTCTTCGACGAGGAGGTGCCGGAGCCCCTCGCCTATGAGCCCACCTTCCGCACCCGCTGCGGCCCCGATCCCCAGGCGGTGAGCCAGGTAGCGCAGGTCCTCCTGGAGGCCCGGCGTCCCCTCATCTACGCCGGGCAGGGCATCCACTACGCCCAGGCCTGGAGGGAATTGCGGGAGCTGGCAGAGATGCTGGAGATCCCGGTCATGACCAGCCTCCAGGGAAAGAGCGCCTTCCCCGAAGACCATCCCCTGGCCCTGGGGGCAGGCAACCGGACCATCCCCAAGACCGTCCACCATTTCCTGCTCAATTCCGATGTCATCCTGGGCATCGGCTGCAGCTTCACCCGCACCAACTTCGGCGTGCCCATGCCCAAAGCCAAGACCATCATCCAATGCACCCTGGATCCCCTCGACCTGAACAAGGATGTGCCGGTTCAGCACGCCCTGATAGGAGACGCTCAGCTCGTTCTGCAGGCCCTGATCGCCGAGCTGAAGGAACTGCTCAAGAACCGGAAGCGAGAGAAGGACGGAAAGGTGAGAGAGGAGATCCGCAAGGTGAAGGAGGAGTGGCTGGCCCAGTGGATGCCCAAGCTCACCTCCGATCAGGTCCCGATCACCCCCTACCGCGTCATCTGGGACCTCATGCATACCGTCGATCGGACCCGCACCATCATCACCCACGATGCGGGCAGCCCCCGGGACCAGATGGCCCCCTTCTGGCAAAGCCTCACGCCCCTGAGCTACATCGGCTGGGGCAAGACCACCCAGCTCGGGATGGGGCTGGGCCTGGCCATGGGGGCCAAGCTGGCCCGACCCGATGCCCTCTGCATCAATGTGATGGGCGATGCTGCCATCGGCTTCACCGGCATGGATTTCGAGACCGCCGCCCGGGAGAGGATTCCCATCCTCACCATCGTGCTCAACAACTTCTCCATGGCCTGCGAGCTGGGGATAATGAAGGTATCCACGGAGAAATATCGCAGCACCGATATCACGGGTAACTACGCGGATATGGCCCGGGCCTTCAGCGGCTATGCGGAGCGGGTGGAGAGGCCCCAGGAGATCGTCCCCGCCCTGCGCCGGGCCATCCAGGCCACGGAGGAAGGCAGGCCCGCCCTGCTGGAGGTCCTCACCTCGCGGGAGGTGGAGGTCTCCACCTTCAAGTGGGCCTAGGCCAGCGACCGCCAGACGGATAGCCGAGAGAGGCGCGGAGCCAACGCCCGCAGCGCAGGATCAGGTCGAGGGATCGCTTCTAACTCCCTTGACTTTGCAGCCGGCGGTAGACATAGGCGATGGCTACCATGGTGGTGGGGATGGTGACGAACAGGCCTATGAGGAAGACCAGGGCGCCCAGCAGGTTAATCCCGCAGAGGAGCAGGCCAAAGATAAACAGATCCCATTTGGCCCCCTTGGTGAGGGCATTGCTTTGCTGGAGAGCCTTCACCGGCCCCAAACCCCGTTCCACGATGAAGTAGCCGAAGAACATGTACTTGATGGCCCACACGAGGCTCAGGATGGCAAAGGGGATCATCCATCCCACCAAGCCCAGCACCCAGAGCGAGAGGGAGCCTGGCAAATAGCCAGAAGAGACATAAAGATCCGGACTGAGGGCGATAGCGATGACCCCGGGAAGGAGGGCTACCACCCACCAGGCCGAAACCATCAGTGCATAGAGGATCCAGGCCAGAAAGTACTTGAAGAACAAGGGCATGCAGGCAAAAAGGTCGGCAAATTCGCCCTTCTCCCCACAGGCAAACTGCAGGCTGATGCGGATCAATCCCATGGCGATCACGATGTGCAGGACCATGGAGGCGAGGGCGAGGAAGGCGGAGAGGAACGGTCTCTCCTCCCTCACCATGGCCTGCAGCGCACCGGGGAGGATATAGACCAGTCCGACCAAGACCATGAGCACCACGAAGAAGCCGGGATTGTTCCACATGGTGATCCACCCGAACTGGATTGCCTCCCGCTTGGAGAACCCTCTGCTTCGACCGGTTCCCTCTGCGGCAGTCTCCAATGGCCCTGGCGCTGGAGGAGGAGCCGACCTATCCAGGGGAGGAGGCGGGGGCGGAAGCGGGGGACCATAGTCCCTTTCCGGGCCACCCAGAGAGGCCCCGCAGGATTTGCAGGCAGGGCTTGGCATCTGCATCAAGCCGCAGCGGGGACACTTGACGCCGATCATCTCTTCGCTTCCCCCCTCTCTTCCATACCCCTTCTCCTTCTCTCCGGCACCGAATTCAGGCCTATTTACCCCCAAGCCGCCCCCTTTGTCAAAGGAATTTCAGCGCATAAGATGTTGGAACTGGCGGCGGAATGGCCTATAATGGCCTTGAACAGGAAAGGATCGGCAGATCGATGCGGACCGGCACCGCCCAGCTTCCCCTTCACCACGGAAGGGCCCCTGCCTGGCTCTTTTCGCTGATGACCTCCCTGGCCCGGGAGATCACCGCCTACATCGTCTCCTTTCAGGGACCGGGGGAATACCTCCGCCGCCTCTCCGATCCCTTCTGGTTTCAGGCCTTCGGCTGCGTCCTGGGGTTCGATTGGCATTCCAGCGGTCTCACCACCACGGTCTGTGGGGCCATCAAGGAAGGACTGAAGGGCCTGGGGAGCGATCTGGGCCTCTTCGTGGCGGGCGGCAAGGGTGCTGCCTCCCGCCGCACGCCGCGCGAGATCGAGGAGCGGGCGTCCCAGCTCGGCCTCGATCCCTCCCCCCTGATCTATGCCAGTCGGATGGCGGCCAAGGTGGATTCCAACGCCTTGCAGGACGGCTACCAGCTCTATCACCACACCTTCTTCTTCACCCGGGAGGGGCAGTGGGCGATAGTCCAACAGGGCATGAACGAGCAGGCCTCCTACGCCCGCCGTTACCACTGGCTAGGGGAGAAGGTGAGCGACTTCGTCTGCGAACCCCAGGCCGCCATTTGCTGCGATCGACGGGAAGGGGTCGTCCTGGATCTGGTGGCCTCCGCCAGCGCCCAGGCCCGGGAGGCCTCCGCCGCCCTTTCTCGGGAGAGACCCGAGATGCTGGTCCGGGAGCTGAAGCGGATCCGGGAGCTGCGCCTGCCCTCCCGGCATCCGGTGCGGAGGGAGGATATCCATCCGGAGCGGCTGCAGGAGATCTTCCTCAAGACCTACGAGCAGCAACCGAGCAGCTTTGAAGAGCTCTTGGGGATGCCGGGGGTGGGGGCCAAGACCATTCGGGCCCTGGCCTTCATCGCCGAGCTCCTCTACCAGGCCCCCCCTTCCTTCCGCGATCCGGCCCGTTACAGCTTCGCCCACGGGGGGAAAGACGGCCACCCTTATCCGGTAGACCGCGAATCCTATCTCACCTCCATCGACTTCCTGAAGAAGGCGGTCGAGTCGGCCAAGGTCGGACATTACGACAAGGTAAGGGCCCTGAAGAGGCTGGCCCGCCTCTTCTGAATATGAAAACCAAGAACTGCAAAGAGACGAGAAAGGAGGCTGCCCATGAAAGTCCTGGGCATCTCCGGTAGTCCCCGAAGCGGCGGAAACACTGACCTCTTGCTGGGGAGCTTCCTGGAAGGGGCCAGGTCCCAGGGTGCCAAGGTGATCCCCCTCTACCACCGAGAAAAGACCTTCTCCCCTTGCCGGGAGATCTACGCCTGCCTCCAGGACGGATGCTGCTGTCTCCAGGACGACATGCAGGGGATCTATCGGCTGTTGCGGGAGGCGGATGCGATCGCCCTGGCCTCCCCCATCTTCTTCTACGGCCTTCCTGCCCAGGCCAAGGCCATGATCGACCGCTGTCAGTCCTTCTGGGTGGAGAGATACATCCTCAAGCGGACGGTGCGGGCACCGAGCGAAGGGCGACGCCTGGGTGTCTTTCTCTCGGTTGCCGGCACCCGAGGGGACAGGGTCTTCGAGGGACCCCTGTTGACCGTCAAGTACTTCTTCGACTGCCTGGAGGTGGATCTCTACCGCTCCCTGCTCTACCGCAAGATAGATCGGAAGGGGGAGATAAGGGAACACCCCACCGCCCTTTCCGAGGCCTTTGCCTTGGGGAAGGAGGTGGTAGAGGTGGGAACGGGCAGGAGACCAGCCGCCAGGGTGGCCCTTCGGGAGGAGAGCTTTACTCTCTCTTCCCCCTGGATAGCGCTCTTAGCGGACTCCCACGACCATGTTTCCTTCCTTCACAGGGCGGTCGAGATCTGCAACCGAAGGGGAGTGGGGATAGTCCTCCATGCCGGCGATTTCGTGGCCCCTTTCTCCCTGGCTCCCTTGGAGCGTCTACAATGCCCGTATGCAGGGGTCTTCGGCAACAACGATGGGGAGAAGGTGGGGCTGGAGAACCGATCCGGGGGAAGGTTGAAGCCCGGGCCGCGCCTGCTCTCGCTGGGCAGCCGCCGCATCCTGCTGGTGCATGACCTGCAGCAGGTCCTAACCCCGGGAGGGAAAGGCCGGGTCGACGACCCCGCCCCCGATCTCATCGTCCACGGCCACACCCATCATGCCGAGGCGAGGCAGGATGATACTGTGCTCATCGTCAATCCGGGCGAGGTGGGGGGCTGGCTCACCGGCAAGGCCAGTCTGGCGCTGGTCCAACTGGAGAGCATGGAGGTGGAGATGATTCCGCTTTCCCTCTGAACAGGCGACGAGGGTGCTGGACTTTTCGTCATTCATGTCGAAGGAGTGCCTACCGCGGGCGGATCTGGCCTACCGGAATCGCCCCTGCTCAGGCCTCCGAGACAGTCATCCTTCTCCGGATTCCCCTGGTACGAAGATTGCCATAAGGTCCAGGAGGCCATGTCCATGAAGACCATTCACCTCTTCGTCCTGGCAGTTGTGCTGCTACCCTCCCTGATCCTGACCTCTCCGGCCGCTTTTGCCCAGATGGCTCCCCCTGCTGGCAGGGGGCCCAACCCCGGCCAGGGGATGTCCCTCACTCCCCAGCAGAGGGCCAAGCTGGAGACCATCCAGCGCCGGTTCAACCAAGAGATAGCCCCCCTGCAGGGGACCCTGTACGCCCGCCAACTGGAGCTGAGGGCCCTCTGGGCCGATCCGCGAACCAGCCCGGCGGTCCTGGAAGCTAAGGAAAAGGAGGCCCTGGAAATAGTTCGCCAGATCCAGGAAAAATCTCTCCGCTACCGACTGGAGGCCAGGTCGCTTCTGGAACCCGGCCAGATACCGGCACTACAGGGAGGATACTGGTTATTCCGGGGACTGGGGCTGGGGATGGGCTATGGACCGGGTTACGGGACAGGGGGCGGACCCGGCAGGAGGGGTCGGGGCGCCGGGCGGGGACCAAATCGTTTCCTGGAGGAAAGACAATGGGATTCCATGGGCCCACCACCAGAATAGAAGCCCCCCGATCATGAAATTCCACCTGTTCCCCTTTCTCTCCGGGCCTCCGCGGCCTCGCTACCTCCTTCTCCTCTGCGGGTTGGTCTTCTTGGTGCTTTTGATCAATGGCCTCATCGAGTTTCAGCGCACCCGCGAGGGGCTCTATCAGATCCTGGAGAGACAGGGCCTGATCTATCTGGAGAGCCAGGAAAGGGCGATCCGATCTCTACACTCCCTGCTCTCCTCGCTGGAGCAGGGACAAGCCCGCCTCAATCCCCCCCTCCCCCTGCCCTTCGGCGATCTCTTGGCCCTCGATTCGGCCATCGCCGAACACCTCATGGACCTGGCCCTGGACCTCGATCGCCGGGGAGGGGAGAAGGGACCGGACCGCGACCAGCTTCGGTCCCTCCTGGCGGCGGAAAGGCTGCAGCGGATCGAGTTTCGGGACCTATCCGGGAGGCTGATCTCGGCCTTCGGCGAGGCAACGGTCCCTCCTCTTGGGCTGCCCCTGAAGCAACTCCTTTCCGGTTCTCGGCCTGTGATCCTGGACGACTTCCTGCAGGGAACCCCCCTGCGCCCCCACTACTTCCTGGCAGTCAGGCGCCGCCATCACCCGGGAATCATCCTCCTCTACCTCGATGCCGCCGGGATGCAATCCCTTCGCTGGCGCTGGCTGCTCCAGGCCTTGGCGGAGACGGGGTACGTGGTTCCTGGCTTTCGCTATCTCGTCTACCGGGGAGAGGAAGAGATTCTCCTCGCCGGATCTCCGCCGTCAGCGGCCGGACTAAGAGGGCAGCCGGATTCATTCCTAGAAGAGGCCGGGAGGGGAAAGCTCCCCTGCTCCCGTCGCCTCCGGACCGGTGAGGGAGATGAGATCTTCGAGGTAATCAAGCCTCTGTCCATTCCCTCTGCCCGGGCCTCCTATCTCCGGGTGGGTCTCGATCTGGTCCCGGTCCAGAGCATCCTCTCCCACCTCAAGGCCAGCATCCTGACCCAGCTTGCCCTTTCCATCTCCTTCTCCCTCTTTGCCATCCTGGTCATTTACTGGCTCCAGAACCGATACCTGCTCCGGATGAGGGAGATGGAAGAAAAGGTGGAAAGGTCGGAGAGGCTATCGGCCCTGGGGGAACTGGCGGCGGGCGTGGCCCACGAGATCCGCAATCCACTCAATGCTATTTCCATCGGCATCCAGAGGCTGAAGCGCGAATTAGCTGGACTGCCCGATCCGGAGGAGAGCGAACGGCTGGTGGAGGTGATCTCGGCGGAGATCCGTCGCCTGGACCTTCTTGTGGAGAGGTTCCTGGGGCTCGCCCGCGCACCTGCTCTTTCCTCGGCCCAATTGGACCTTGCCCGGATCCTTCGCGACCTGGTCCAGCTCCTGGCCGATGAGGCTCGGGAGAAGGGGATCGAAGTGCAATGCGCGGTCGCTCCCACCCTCCCCCCGGTGCGGGGCGATCCGGAAGGGATAAAGCAGGCCTTCCTCAACCTCCTCAAGAACTCCATGGAGGCCATGGCCAAAGGAGGAGCCCTGAGGGTGCAAATAGAGCCCTTCCACCGCCATTCCGTCAGGATCGTTTTCTCCGACACCGGAGGCGGGATCCCCGCCTCGGAGCGGGAGAAGATATTTCAGCCCTTCTACACCACCAAGCCCGGAGGTGTGGGCCTGGGCCTTTCCCTCACCCACCAGATCATCCGGGCCCACGGGGGAGAGATCGAGGTCAGCAGTGAAGAAGGAAAGGGCACCACGGTGAGCATCGTCCTCCCCGGCGTGTCTTCAGGCCCAGGAAAAAGGAGAGAAGATGAAGGACGCCCAGTCCCCCCTTAAGAAGATGAGGATCCTGATCATCGAGGACGACGAGTCACAGCGAACCCTGCTGGCCGGCTTCCTCCTCCGGGAGGGGTTCGGGGTCGGTCAGGCCAGCTCTGGCGCCCAGGCCCTCGCCCGCCTCCGCGAGGAACCATGGGACCTTGTCCTTCTCGACTTTCGGCTTCCCGATATGGACGGCTTAGAGCTCTTCTCCCGAGCCCGTAAGATCCAGCCGGAGATTCCCGTCATCTTCATCACCGCCTATGCCACCATCGAGGTCGCGGTCCGGGCCATGAAGGAAGGGGCCTCCGATTTCCTCACCAAGCCGATCGATCTGGACCTCCTCTTGCTCCGCCTGAAGGCCATCCAAGAAAGGGCCGAGCTGAAGCGGGAGATTCTCGCCCTGCGGGAGAGGCTGGCGGAAAGATACCGACCTCCCAACCTGGTGTGTGCCTCCCCCCAAATGGAAGAGGTACTCAGCATCGTCAGCCGGGTGGCCGGCTCCTCCTCCACCGTGCTGATTCGAGGGGAAAGCGGGACCGGAAAGGAGCTGATTGCGGAGGCTATTCACCAAGCCAGTCCCCGCTGTGACCGACCCCTGATCAAGGTGAACTGCAGTGCCTTTCCGGAAACCTTGCTAGAAAGCGAGCTTTTCGGTCACGAAAAGGGAGCCTTCACCGGCGCCTTCCAGCGTCGTATCGGCCGGTTGGAAGCAGCGGATGGCGGGACCTTATTCCTGGACGAGATCGGAGACCTCCCCCTGCCCTTGCAGACCAAGCTGTTGCGCTTCCTCCAGGAGAGGGAATTCGAGCGCTTGGGTAGCAATACGCCCATCCAGGTGGATGTGCGCATCATCGCCGCCACCCATCGCGATCTGGAGGCAGCGATGGGCGAGGGAAGCTTTCGCCAAGACCTCTATTACCGACTGCAGGTGATACCCATCTACCTCCCCCCTCTCCGGGAGCGGCGGGCCGACATCCCTCCCTTGCTGGACCATTTCGTTCGCAAATACAGCGAGAGAGACGGAAAGGAGATAAGGGGTATCACCCCGGAAGCCCGTCATCTCTTGTTGACCTACGATTATCCTGGCAATGTGCGCGAACTGGAGAACATAGTGGAGCGGGCGGTGGTCCTTTGCCGGAGGGGGATAATCGGGCTGGAGGACCTGCCGCTTACCCTGAGGGAGGGAGGCAGGCGGGAGGGAGAGGAGGAAGAGGGGCTCCTGCCCCGGGCGGTGGCCAACCTGGAACGGGAGTTGATCCGGAAGGCCCTGCAGAGCAGCGCCGGCAATCAGAGCCGGGCGGCCCGACACCTTGGCATCAGCGAGCGGGTACTACGCTACAAATTGAAGAAGTACGGCCTCAAGGGGGAGGCACGAGAGGAGGATCAGGCCGGTCCCGACCTCAATCGCTCCTGAAGGATCCGGTTCACCAGGGCCGGGTTCGCCTTGCCGCGGGAGGCCTTCATCACCTGGCCCACCAGGAAGGTGAAGCTCTTCTCCTTCCCCGCCCGAAAGTCCGCCACCGGGCCGGGGTGGGCGGCGATCACCTCCTCCACTATGCGCATCAACTCTTCCCCGTCGGTGATCTGGACGAGACCCTTCTCCTCGACGATCAGCCTGGCCCCTTTGCCGGTGCGAAACATCTCCTCGAACACCGACTTGGCGATCTTGCCGCTGATGATCCCCTTCGCCATCAGGTCCAGCATCTCCGCCAGAGCGGCCGGTGATAGGGGGCTCTGATCGACGGTCTTCCCTTCCTTGTGGAGCAGGGAGAGCAGCTCCACCATAACCCAGTTAGAGACCAGCTTGGGGTTAGGGAGGAGCCGGACGCATTCCTCGTAGAACTGGGCCAGGGCCTTAGAGGAAGTGAGGACGCCGGCGTCGTATTCGGGAAGACCGAACTGCGCCACGAAACGGGCCTTCCGCTGCTGCGGGAGCTCCGGCATCTCGCCTTTCACCTCCTCGATCCAGGAGGCGGGGATCCGCAAGGGAACCAGATCCGGCTCCGGGAAATAGCGGTAATCGTGGGCCTCCTCCTTGGTGCGCATGGAGTGGGTAACCCCTGCCTCCGCATCCCAGAGACGAGTCTCCTGGGACAGGACCTCCCCTTGCCGCAGCAGCTCCACCTGCCGCTGGATCTCGTATTCCAGCGCCTTCTGAATGGCGCGGAAGGAATTCATGTTCTTCACCTCGATCTTGGTGCCCAGCTTGCTGGTGCCGCGCGGGCGGACCGATACATTGGCATCGCAACGCAAAGACCCCTCCTCCATGTTGCCGTCGCATACCTCCACGTACTCCAGAATGGCCTTGAGGAGGGAAAGGTATTCCTTGGCCTCCTCCGGAGTTCGGAGATCGGGCTCGCTCACGATCTCGATCAAGGGCACCCCGCAACGGTTGAAATCCACGAAGGAAAAGCTGCTGTCATCCCCCTCCGTTCCGTGCACCAGCTTGCCCGCATCCTCCTCCAGGTGCAAGCGGGCGATGCCGATGCGCTTCCTTCTTCCCCCGCTCTTGATCTCTATGAACCCACCATAGGAGAGGGGTTGCTCGTACTGGGAGATCTGATAGTTCTTGGGCAGGTCGGGGTAGAAGTAGTTCTTGCGGGCGAAACGGCAGAAGGGAGCTATCTGGCAGTTCAGGGCCAGGGCGGCCCGGAGGGCGAGCTCCACTGCCTGCCGGTTGAGGACCGGCAGCACCCCGGGCATCCCCTGGCAAACGGGACAGGTCTGGGTGTTGGGGGGGGCCCCGAAACGGGTGCTGCAGCCACAAAAGATCTTGGATTTGGTCAGGAGCTGGGCGTGCACCTCCAGCCCAATCACTGCCTCGTATTCCATCGCTATCCTGCCTTCCTCCAAATGCTACCGCTTTCCTAACCCGCCGTCCGGATCGCCTCCAAAGATGCGATATAGGAAGGCGAGAGCCCATGTTCCTCAGCTCCGGCGATCAGCTTCTCCATGTAGCGTCGGGAGGGCGGGTAGTCGCCGCTTCCCAGGGTGAAGTAGGTGAAGGCCTTCACCTCTTCCCCGGCGAAGGTCTCCACCGTGATCGATCTGCGGAGGGAGGAACGGGGGTGATCCTCCCATCTATCCAGGGACTGCCGATCCTCTTCCGTGACCTGGTAGAGGACCCCCTCCACCACCTGGCCGGGGGCGCTCGCGAGTCCGGCCACCCCCCCACCCCATGCCTCCGAACGGCGAGGGAAGGCAAGTCGATGATGGCGCAGTCTGGCGGCCGCCACGAAACGGCTGCCCGGACAGCAGCGCTTCATCTGGGTCCTCTCCATGGTGGGGCCGTAGGCGAAATAGAGCATCAGAGGGGGGGCCTCCGGCGATGCCAGTCCGTGGCCTGCTGATAGGCGTAAGCAACCTGCAGCACCCTCTCCTCGTCGAAAGGCCTCCCCAGGATCTGCAGCCCGATGGGAAGGCCTTCCCGGGTGAATCCACAAGGGATGGAGATGCCGGGGAGGCCGGCCAGGTTGCAGGGGATGGTGAAGATATCGGAGAGGTACATCTGCAAGGGATCGTCCACCTTCTCCCCCAGGCGAAAGGCAGGGGAGGGGCAGGTGGGTGTGATCAGGGCATCGAACCGCTGAAAAGCGGATTCAAAATCCTGGCGGATCAAGGTCCGCACTCTCTGCGCCCGCAGATAGTAGGCATCGTAATAGCCGGAGCTCAAGGCATAGGTCCCCAGCATGACCCGGCGCTTCACCTCGGCCCCGAACCCCTCCGCCCGGGTGGACCCGTACATCTCCCCCAGATCCCTCGCCCTCTGCGACCTGTAGCCGTATTTGACGCCATCGTAGCGGGCAAGGTTGGAACTGGCCTCGGCAGTTGCCACCAGATAGTAGACGGGCACCGCATATTCAGTGTGGGGAAGGGATATCTCTTCCCAGACGGCGCCCAGTCCCTGCAAGGTGGCTACGGCCTGGCGGACTGCTGCCTCCACCTCCGGGTCCATCCCCTCCACGAAGTACTCCCGGGGGAGGCCCAGGCGTATACCATTCAGATCGGGGCGCAGGGCCCGGGTCAGGGGAGGGAGTTCCAGGTCCACCGAGGTGGAGTCCTTGGGATCGTGGCCGCAGATAGCCTCCAGTAGCAGCGCGCAGTCCTCCGCATCGTGCGCCAAAGCACCGATCTGGTCCAGGGAGGAGGCAAAGGCGACCAGGCCGAAGCGGGAGACGCGACCGTAGGTGGGCTTCATGCCGCTCAGGCCGCAGAAGGAGGCAGGCTGCCGGATGGAGCCTCCCGTATCCGAGCCCAGCGCCGCAATCGCCTCGCCAGCGGCCACCGCCGCTGCCGACCCGCCGCTGGATCCACCGGGGACGCGATCCAGGTCCCACGGATTCCGGGTGGGGAAAAAGCCGGAGTTCTCGGTGGAGGAGCCCATGGCGAACTCGTCCATGTTGGTCTTTCCCAGAATGACCGCCTTCTGCTCCCTCAGCCGGGAGATAACGGTGGCATCGTAGGGCGGGAGGTAGCCCTCCAGCATCCGAGAGGCGCAGGTGGTGGGGATGCCCTCGGTACAGATCACATCTTTGATCGCCAGGGGTATGCCTGCCAGCGGGGGCAGCTGATCTCCCCTCCGGAAGCTCTCATCCACCTCCTTCGCCTGGGACAGGGCCAGCTCCGGGGTGAGCCTCAGATAGGCCTTGACCCTCTCTTCCACCGCTTGGATCCTTTCCAGCACCGAGCGCGTAAGTTCCTGGGAGGTAACCTCTTTTCGCGCCAGCAGATGGCGGAGTTCGTGAATGGTCATATGGTAGAGTTCCAAAGGCTCCTCCCTCATTCGATGATCCGGGGGACCTTGAAGAAGCCATCGGCCCGCTCCGGGGCGTTGGCCAGCGCGACCTCCCGCGGCAGGGAGGGCACGACTACATCCTCCCGCAGGACATTCACCAAATCGAGGACATGGTAGGTAGGTTCCACCCCTTCCAGATCCAGCCGATTCAGTTTGCTGATGTGGTCCAGGATGGCGTCGAGCTGGCGGGTGAACTTCTCCAGCTCCTCCTCCTGGAATCGGAGGCGGGCCAGCCTCGCCACATGCTCCACTTCCTGCCGGCTTATCTTCATCCTATCTTCTCCCCTCAGACCAATTCCAGATGGGCATGCTTCACCGAGAGCTTCTTCACCCCCACTCGCGGAAAGGAGACCGTGACCTTCATCCCCTCTCCCTCGCCGATGCGCTCCCGGATCGTTCCCACCCCGTACTGGGGATGACGCACCAGGAGCCCTGGCCGCAGCCCCCTCTCCGGTGCCTCGTCCGGGAAATCCTCGTAAGCGGGGAAAGGGCTCTCCTGGCGCTGGAGGACCTCAACCTGCGGCCGATCCTTCCCCTCGGCCTGTCCACTCTCTATTCGGATCAGGCTCTCCTCGGGTATCTCCTGGAGGAATCGGGAGGGGAGGTTGTAGCCATCCAGCCCGTAGAGCCGCCGGGAGAGGGCCGAGATCAAATACAGACGGTGCTTGGCCCGCGTCATCCCCACATAGCAAAGTCGCCGCTCCTCCTCGATCTCCGCCTCCTCCAGCAGGGACTTGGCGTGAGGGAAGACCCCCTCCTCCATGCCCGCCATGAAGACCACCGGAAACTCCAGCCCCTTGGCCGCGTGAAGGGTCATCAGGGAGACTCCCCCCGTCTCCTTTCCCAGCTCGTCGGTATCGCTGATGAGGGCCACGCTGTCCAAAAAGCCCTGGAGGCTGAAATCACCGGAGGTGAGGGCGAACTCTCGGCTTGCCTCGCGCAGCTCTTTCAGGTTCTCCATGCGCGATTGAGCCTCTTCGGTCCCCGCCCCTTCCAGCTCCTGCCAGTATCCGCTCCTTTGCCATACCTGCTCGATCAGATCCGGAACCGGTAGCGAGGAGGCCGAGGCCTCCAGTTCTCTCATCAACTGGCAAAAATCCCGCAGGGCCTTGCGAAACCGCGCCGGGAATTCTTCGCTGCGGCTGGCCAGTTCGCAGGCCCGGCGCAGGGAGAGGTGGTGAAGCCGGGCCAGATCCTCGATCTTATCCATCGTCCCCGCGCCGATCCCCCGCGGCGGGCAGTTGATGACCCGTTTCAGGGCCAGGGCATCCTCTGGATTCAGCAGCAGCCGCAGATAGGCTAAGATATCCCTTATCTCCTTGCGGTCGTAGAACCGAACCCCGCCCACGATCAGGTAGGGAAGGGAGTGACGGCGCAGCTCTTCCTCGATCACGCGGGACTGGGCATTGGTACGATAGAGCACGGCGAAGTCCGGGTAGCGGTAGCCCTCCTCCCGGACCAGGGACTGGACGGTTCGAGCGATGAAGGCGGCCTCATCGTGCTCGTCCTGGGCCAGGAAGTGGACGGGGGGCTTTCCCTTCTCGTTTTCGGTCCACAGCCTCTTGCCCTTCCTACCCAGGTTGCGGGAGATCACCGCCGAGGCTGCCTCTAGGATGCACTGGGTGGAGCGATAGTTCTGTTCCAGTCGGATCACCTGGCAACGCGGATAGTCCTCCTCGAAGGAGAGGATGTTGCCAATATCCGCCCCCCTCCAGCGGTAGATAGACTGATCGTCGTCGCCCACCACGCACAGGTTATGGTGGCTGGCTGCCAGGAGGTTGACGATTCGATACTGGGCATGGTTGGTGTCCTGGTACTCGTCCACCAGGATGTAGCGCCACCGCTCCTGATAGCTCTTGAGGACGGCAGGGTGATCCTGGAGCAGGCGCACCGTGGCGGCCAGGAGATCGTCGAAGTCGAAGGCCTGGGAGGCGACCAGTTTTTCCTGATAGCGGGCATAGATCCGGGCTGTCCTCTCCGCGTAATGATCCCGGGCCAGCAGGGCGTACTCCTCCGGCGAAATGAGCTCGTTCTTGGCCTGGCTGATACGGGAGAGCACCGCTTGAGGATTCATGGATTTCTCCGCGATGTCCATCTCGCGCAGGCATTCCCGCACCAGGGCCAACTGATCGGACTCGTCGAAGATGGCAAAATGGCTTCGATACCCCAGCAGGTGGGCGTGCTGGCGCAATATGCGCACGCAGGTCGCATGGAAGGTCCCGATGAAAGGACCGCTGGGCCCGTGGTCCCAGGATGAGGGAGGGCTCGTCGGGACATCGAGGAGCGAACTCACCCGCGATCGCATCTCCTCCGCTGCTTTATTGGTGAAGGTCACCGCCAGGATATTCCAGGGCTTCACCCCGCACCATCCGATGAGGTAGGCGATGCGGTGAGCGATGACCCGGGTCTTGCCCGAGCCGGCCCCGGCCAGGACCAGGAGAGGCCCCTCGGTATGCAGAACCGCCTCCCGTTGTTGCTGGTTGAGATCCTCCAGCACCGATGCTGCATCCATTTCAGGATTTCCCCTTTTCCGAGCTATCTTTCATCAGTATAGATACTTGCGCAGGCGAATGTTGAGAAGCAGACCGATGGCCATCATGGTCACCACCATCGAGGTCCCTCCGTAGCTCATGAGGGGCAAGGGGATCCCCACCACCGGCAGGAGGCCGCTCACCATCCCCACATTCACCACCACCTGGAACAGGAAGAGGATCACGATGCCGCCCGCCAAGAGGCCGGAAAAGAGATCGCTGGCCTGATTGGCGATGCGAAGGCCGCGGGAGATGAGCACCAGGTAGAGCAGGAGGATGACTACCGATCCCAGGAAACCGAACTGCTCTGCCGAAACGGCGAAGATGAAATCGGTATGGTGCTCGGGCAGGAAATTGAGTTGGCTCTGGCTGGCCGCCATCCATCCTTTTCCCCAGAGCTTACCCGACCCCACCGCGATGCGCGACTGAATGATGTGATACCCGGAGCCCAAAGGATCGCGGCTGGGATTGAGGAAGGCCACTATTCGTTCCCTTTGGTAGTCCCGCAGCAAGGACCAGAAGAAGGGCAGGCCCACGAAACCCAATAGAGCCGAGTAGAATAGGTAAACCCAGGGGAGACCGGAGAGGAAGATCATCCCCAGGCCCAGGACCAAAAGGACGATGGCCGTCCCCAGGTCTGGCTGGCGGAGCACGAGCAGGGATGGCACCAGGGCGAGCAGCAGGGGAACCACAAGACCCCGGGGCCTCCGTACCTCTCCTCCCCTCTCTCCCAGGTATTTGGCCAGGGCCAGCAGGAGGGAGATCTTCATCAGCTCCGAAGGCTGAAGGGAAAGGGGGCCCAGCGCCAGCCAGCGCTGGGCTCCCAGACCGCGCTTTCCCAGCCAGAGGACCAGGAGAAGGAGGAGCAGATTGAGCCCATAGAGCAGATAGGAGAGGCGTACCATGGTCCCCCACTTGACGGTGAGGCAGAGGAGGAGACCACCTATTCCGAAAACGATCCACAGCAGTTGCCGCAGATACATGGCCCGGCGCCAGGCAGGGGCCACCTCGCCTCCGGTGCTGTAAATCATCGCCACCCCTATCAGAGCCAGCAGCAGGGCGGTGGCAACCAGGGTCCCATCGAAATGATAGATCGCTCGCCGGTCCAGCAACTACCTCACCAACCTCCCCTCGGAGGACGGAAGGGAAGAGGTGGAGGCCACCTTGGCCTGACCTTCCGGCCTGAGCTCGGGAGAGAAAATGCCCTCCAACACCTGCCGGGCCACCTGGGCCGCCGCCACCCCTCCGTAGCCCCCGTGTTCGACCAAGACCACCATCGCCACCCGCGGGTGGTCCTCGGGGGCGAAACAGGCGAACCAGGCATGGTCGCTCAGCAGCCGCCCAGCCCCCCCGCCATTCTTGGGACGGGAGACCACTTGAGCGGTAGCCGTCTTGCCGCAGACAGCCAGACCCTCGATCCGCGCCTGATAGCCGGTGCCCTTATCGTTCACCGCTGCCCACATACCCTTCCGCACTGCCGCCAAGACATCGGAGGGGATCTGAATCTCCCGGATCACCTCGGGGACATATCTTTCCACCAGCTCCCCCTCGGCGGATCTCACCTCCTTGACCACCAGGGGACGAAAGAGCTTTCCCCCATTGGCAATGGCCGATATCATCTGCAGGATCTGGAGGGGGGTGGCGGTGATCATGCCCTGGCCGATGCCGGCCTGGACGGTGTTACCCAGATACCACTTTTCTCCCTTCGCCTCCCGCTTCCAATCCGGTGTGGGAACCAGCCCTTTGGCCTCCTGGCACAGGCGCAGGCCCAGGCTTTCCCCCAGGCCGAATTCCCTAGCCGTCCGTGCCAACTCCTCGATCCCCACCCTGAGTGCCACATTGTAGAAGTACACATTGCAGGACTGGGCGATCGCCTGCTTGAGGTTCACGCTTCCATGCCCCTCCTTTTTCCAGCAGGCGTACTGGTAGCTCCCCAGGCTGAAGCTCCCCTGACAACGAAAGGTGGTGTCGGGGGTGATCACCCCCTTTCTCAGGGCAGCAATGGCGGTGATCAGCTTGAACAGAGAACCGGGGGGATAGGCAGCCTGGAGAACGCGATTCTGCAAGGGATGGTAAGGATTGGAAACCAAGGCACGCCATTGCTCCGGCCGGAGTCGGGAGATGAAGAGATTGGGGTCGTAGGAGGGCTTGCTCACCAGGGCGAGGATCTCCCCGGTGAAGGGATCCATCGCCACCAAGGCCCCCATTCTGCCCCGCATCGCCTCCTCGGCCAGCCTCTGAATCCGGGAATCCAGGGTCAGGACCATGGTGAATCCCGGCTTCGGCTCGATCCTTGGCAGCTCCCGCCGCGGTCGACCCAAGGCATCCACCACTACCTGCTCCCCTCCCTCTACCCCCCGGAGAAGGGCGTCGTAGGCCCCCTCCACGCCCCCTTGTCCTATTCGATCTCCAAATCGGAAATCCCGGTTCTCCTCCCGGGAGAGTTGCCAGGGGCTGACCTCGGAGACATATCCTAGCAGATGGGTGGCGAAATCGCGGTGGGGATAGAAACGCAGCGGCCTGACCCGAATGGTGACCCCTCCCAAATCGTGCCTTCTCTCCTGGAGGCTCACCATGGTATCCTGGTCCACATCCCGCTTCACCAAGATGGGCTCTGAAGCGGATCGCCTCCCTTCTTCCAGACGGCCCAGCAACTCGGTGGCATCCATCCTCAGGAGAGGAGCCAGCAGGAAAGAGGTGACCTTCGGATCGGAGATCTCCCGGGGGTTGACGAACACATCGAAGGAGGGACGGTTGCCCGCCAGCATTTCCCCGTTGCGATCCAGAATCACACCCCGGCAGCCCTCTTCCACATAGAGACGGAGACAATTGGTCCGGGCCAGCGCCTCGTAGCGGTTTCCTTCCAGTATTTGCAGGCTCCACAGACGCAGAAACAGAAGCAGAAAGGCTACCAGGGTTGCCGCATGGAGAAAGCGCAGCCGCCGTTGAAGCTCCAGGTGAGCGCCGGAAACTAGGGAATAACGGACCATGCTACGCCGCCTTGAATGCCTTCAACCTTCGCCAAATGAGGAGCAATACTCCTCCCCACAGGGCCGTCACGATGCTCTCGGGGAGAAGGAGCCTGAAGATGGTAGGAGCTACCGGGCGGGGGATCAGGAAGAAATTGAGGGAGATCAGGGTCACCGCTCCGGAGACGATTCCGGCCAGAAAGAGGAGAAGGACCTGAAAGGGAAGCGCCTCCAGAAAAAGATCCCTTCCTGCCACCCCCAAAAGATATCCCACCAAGGCAAATCCCAAAGCTCTCATTCCCAGAGGAGATAAAGAAAGGCCATCCTCGAGGAGACCCAGCGCGAATCCCCAAAGGGCTCCTCTGGTCGGTCCACCCTTCTGGGATAGAGAGCAGGCCGCGAAAAGGAACAGATCCGGCTTGACCCCCGCTATCTCCAGGTAGGGTAGCAGCTTCATCTGCAGGGCGATCAAGCCCAGCAGGGAGGCCAAGATCAGCAGGGCTCTCATTTCCTCCTCAATCCCCCGGCCAATGCACCTCGGTACGGGGATTGGCCCCCAGGATGAGCACCTCTTCCAGGCGAAACAGATCCACCCGAGGCTCCACCTCCGCCTCCTGGAAGAGCGAATTCGGCTTCTTGTACACCGCGGTGACCATCCCTATGGGGATACCCTTGGGGTTCAGGCCTCCCAGACCCGAGGTGAGGACCAGGTCCCCGATCTTGATCTCGGAATCCTGCGGCAAGAACCGGAGCCGACAATAGGGACCCACCTCACCCACCAGCAACCCTCCCACACGGCTCTGCTCCAGCAGGGCCCCGGCCGCGAAGTTGGGGTCGGTAATGAGCTGAACCCGAGCCCAATCGGGCATGACCTCGATGGTCCTGCCCACCAATCCCTGGGGGCAAAGGACGGCGGCATTCTTCTTGACCCCGTCTCTCCAACCTTTGTCCACCAGGATACTCCGGAACCAGTTGCCGGGATCCTTCCCGATCACCCGGGCAACAACAGAGACCGGAGGCAGGCTTTCTCGCAGCCGCAGGAGCCGGTGGAGCCGTTCGTTCTCGCGCTGCGCCTCCCGGAGGAAAATCTCCTCCCTTTTCATCCGCTCGAGCTCCTGGCGCAGCGCCTGGTTTTCCTGCCGAACCTCGCGCAGATCGAGGTAGTGGTGCCAGATATCGCTGACAGAACTGGTAAGGAAATGGACTGCCTGCAGGAACGGGGCAGCGGCAGCGACGATCAGTCTCTTGGGCAGGCTAGACTGCCCCGCGGTAAACCTGACCTCATAGGTCAGGAGCAGAAAGGAGAAAACCAGAATGGCAATGAGTATCCAGAGGCCCCGTCCCTTGTGCAAGAACCCTGATTCCAAAACGAAGATTGCTCCCCGCGCGGTCGGGCCCCGGCTGGCCGGGTTAAGGCTCCACGCAGAAGGTGTCGAAAAGGGACAGCTCGTCCAGGACCTTGCCTGTTCCCTTGGCGACACAGGTCAAGGGATCGTCGGCCACGCGCACGTTCAGGCGGGTCTCTTCCGCCAACAGGATATCCAGCCCTTGCAAAAGGGCACCCCCCCCGGCCAACACGATTCCCTTGTCGGCTATGTCGGCCGATAGCTCCGGGGGTGTCCTTTCCAGGGCAATCTTGACCGCATCCACTATGGCGGAGATCGGATCGTGGAGGGCCTCCCTAATGTCGCTATCGGTCACCACCAGCGACTTGGGGATGCCCTCGATCAGATCCCTTCCTTTGATCATCATCTGCTGGGGCTTTTCCAAGGGGTAGGCGGAACCGATCTGAATCTTGCAGAGCTCCGCTGTCCTCTCCCCGATGAGCAGGTTGTATTTGCGCTTCAGATACTGGATGATGGCCTCGTCCATCTCGTCCCCACCAATCCGCACCGACTGGCTGTACACGATCCCGGAGAGGGAAATTACGGCTACCTCGGTAGTCCCTCCCCCGATGTCCACGATCATGTTGCCCGAGGGTTCCTGCACCGGCAAACCCGCTCCGATGGCGGCCGCCATCGGCTCTTCGATCAAGAATACCTCGGTCGCTCCCGCCTGCTCTGCCGAATCGCGAATGGCCCGCTTCTCTACCTGGGTGATGCAGGAAGGAACCCCGATGATGATCCGCGGGCGGACCATGGTCTTGCGGTTGTGAACCTTGGCGATGAATTGACGGATCATCTGTCCGGTGATATCGAAGTCGGCGATCACGCCATCCTTCATGGGGCGGATGGCCACGATATTGCCGGGGGTCCGTCCAAGCATCTCTTTGGCCTCTTTCCCCACCTTCAGTACCCGATTAGTCCCCTTTTCGATCGCCACCACCGATGGCTCGCACAGGACTATTCCTTTACCCTTTACATGGATCAGGGTATTGGCGGTGCCGAGATCCATCGCCAGATCGTTGGAGATCTTGCGCAGGATCCAATTGAAGATCATGAATGCAGCTCCTTTCTGCCCCGAAAACCCTCTTGCCCTCGTCCTGCCGCCGATGCAAGGGTGCTTTTTTATTTAGCACAGGCCCGGCGGAATTACAAGCCTCCCGCCAAAAAACTGTTGCATAGCCAGCAGCTTTGGTCTAATGTTCCTCCAGACAGCGGACACAGAAGGAAGGTATCCCTACCATGTTAAAAAGCATGCGGATGAACCTAAAATCCTTGAGCTTCACCCTCTGGTTGGTCATTTTCGCCTTCATCGGCACCACCTTCCTGGTTTGGGGCATCCGCTCCACCCCGGGAGGGGGAATGGCCAGGGCCGGCATCGTGGCCCAGGTGGACAAGGAAAGCGTCTCGGTGGAGGAGTTCCGGGATGCCTACCATAGCCTCTTCGACCACTACCGCAAGAGCCTGGGCGACAAGTTCGACGAGGAAACCGCCCAGAAGATGAACCTGAAACAGAAGGCCCTCGACGACCTCATAAACCAGAAGCTGGTCCTGAAGCAGGCCCGGGCCATGGGGGTGAAGGTGACCCCGGAGGAAGTGGCGGAGGTGATCCGCGCCAACCCCGCCTTCCAGGAGAACGGACAGTTCTCCCAGAAGAGATATCTCAGCCTGCTGGAATACAACCGCCTCACCCCCCAGAAATTCGAGCGGGCGGTCGAATTGGAGCTCCTTCTCACCCGCGTCCAGGAGCTGATTCGGGATGCCGCTAAGGTCTCCGACCTGGAGGTCAAGGACCTCTATGCCCTGGCCAACGACCGGGTCCGGGTGGAGTTCGTGGAGCTCCCCTTCCGCGACTTCAAGCGGGAAGAGGCCGAATCCATAGCCTCCTCCCTCCGCCAGCCGGGAGGATGGGAGAAGGTGATCGTGGAACGGAAGCTCAGGCGTCGCACCACCGGGTTCATTTACTATCACCTCCCCTTGCCTGAGGTGCCCGACCCAGCTCCTTTCATCCAGGCTGCCTTTTCCCTGAAACAGGGGGAGGTCAGCCCCCTGGTGGAAGGAAAAGACCGCTTCTACCTCCTCCGCGCCCTGGAGGTAAAGCCGGCGCAGCTGAAGGATCTCTCCTCATCCCGGATCGAACTCCTACGCCAACAGATGGAGATCGAAAAACGGGATCGCCTGTTGAAGGAATGGCTGGCCCAGACCAAGGCCCAGAGCAAGATCCAGATCGAGGAGAGCCTGATCAAGGGATAGCAAGGAAGAGAAAACAGGAAGGGAAGGGAGGCTGCAGGCCCTCCTTTCCCGGTAGCTCGCGGGGGGCAAGCGCTATGAAACGGAAACAGGGTATCCCAATCTGGCTTTCCCTCCTCTTTCTGGGGGCCATGCTCATGGTGCCAAGGGGGGAGGAACTCGCAATGGCAAGTCCTGCCCCCCAGGGCGGCAAGTCCGTTACCCTGACCCTCACCAGCCCTGCCTTTGCGCCCGGAAAACCAATTCCCGCCCGCTATAGCTGTGAAGGCCTGGATCTATCCCCTCCCTTGCGCTGGAGCCAGCCCCCGTCCGGCACCCGAAGCCTCGTCCTGATCTGCGAGGACCCGGATGCCCCCACCGGAACCTGGGTCCACTGGGTGCTCTTCAACCTTTCCCCCTCTCTCCGCGAGCTGCCGGAAGGGGTTCCCCCGCTCAAGGTGGTGTTGGAGAAGGCCCGTCAGGGCAAGAATGACTTCGGTCGTCTCGGCTATGGAGGCCCTTGCCCCCCTCCTGGAAAGCCTCACCGCTACTTCTTCCGGCTCTATGCCCTGGATACCCAGATACAACTTCCCCCCGGAACTGAAAAGCCGGAGCTGCTCCGCGCCATGGAGGATCATATCCTGGCGGAAGGAGAGCTCATGGGGATCTATCAGCGGAAAAGGTAAAGGAAAATTAAAAAGGGTTGGCGGCCCGCATGGGACCGCCAACCCCTTGATCCTGGTGGAGCTGACGGGATTTGAACCCGTGACCTCTTGACTGCCAGTCAAGCGCGCTCCCAATCTGCGCCACAGCCCCACTGCCGCTTCGGACGAGAGCTGTTTCTAAGTAACAGCATCGGTTCCCGCTTGTCAAGCGGAAAGTTACCAGGACTAGCTGCTCGGCGCTCCGAGGGCTTTCTTTCCCGGGATGAGCGGAGGGCCATGAAAAGAGCCCATCTCGGCTCCTGGTCAGGGGTCGATCTCTTCCCCCTGCTTCTGCTTCTCCAGTCCCTCCTCCAGGGATGCGCGGTAGCGACCCAGGATACCGCTGTCTCCCCCCAACTGGATCTGAGCCTGAAGCCCAAGTTCGTCGTTTCGGAGCGGCTCCGTACCTCCCCTCCCCGGACCGTTGCCATCCTCCCCCTGGAAAACAAGACCGAGAAGGAGGAGGCTTTCGAGATCGTCCGAGGGGCCCTCTTCAACCACCTCAGCTCTTATCCCTTCGAGCTCATCAAGCTTTACCGGGTCGATAGGAGGCTGCAGGAAAGGAACCTATGCAGGCCCGAGGAGATAGCAGCCCAAACCCCCCAGGAGCTCGGACGGATACTGGAGGCCGATGCCCTGATCTACGGACAGATCACCCATTACGATCGGATCTACGCGGTCTTCTACTCCCAGGTGGCGGTGGGAGCGAGCCTGCGCCTGGTAGAGGCCCGGACCGGAGAGACGCTATGGGAGATCTCTCATGTCTCCCGCAAGCACGAGGGTGGTGTCTCTACCACCGCCTGGGGGATCGCCCTCACTGCCGTTACCACCGCCATCAATGTCCGGAAGATCGAGCTGCTGCGGGCTGCCGACGATCTGTGCCGGGATATGGTCGGGACCCTTCCCACTCCCTCCCTGGCCCAGGCCCTCAAGCCCCCGGAGATAACCATGCTGGCCTCCGACTCGGGGGGAACGGTCAAGCGGGCGGGAGAGGTGATCAAGGTGGTCATGGCCGGAGATCCCGGCTGCCTCTCCAGTTTCGACCTGGGCGAACTGAAGCACAAGATCCCGATGGTCGAGGGTCCGGCTGGTATCTACACGGGGACTTATCAGGTCTTGCCGGGAGACAACATCAAGGAGGCCATCATCACCGCCCGCCTCACCGATAGATCGGGCAACTGCCGGGAGTGGCAGGATGTGCTCGGCCCGGTGACTATCGATACCACCCCTCCTGCCATCCCCCAGGGACTCCGGGGAAAGGGCCGAGCCGGCTCCGCCCTTCTCTCCTGGGAGGCCAATCCCGATCCGGACCTGGCGGGATATCGCCTCTACCGCAGCACCACCCCCCTCAGCGGTTATGCGCCGATCCAGGAGACGGAGTGGCAAAAAGCCGAGGATAAAGGTCTCATCAACGGCCAGCAGTATTTCTATCGCCTTACCACCCTGGACCGAGCCGGCAACGAAAGCCCTCCCACCCCCGCGGTAGCGGTGGTGCCGGTGGCCCCCGGTCCCACTCGGGTGGCCGGGGAGATGAGGGGAGAGGTTACCTGGTACCGGGAGGCCTCTCCTTACATAATCAGCGGAGAGGTATCGGTTCCCGTCGACTCCTCCCTGATCATCGAGCCGGGAACGCAGATCCTGTCCCAAGGCCCCCCGCTCCGGGTGAGGGGTAAGCTGATGGCCCGGGGAGAGGAGGGGGCGGAGATCCGGATAACAGCCTCAGGAAGCGAAGGCTGGGAGGGCTTGATCCTCGAAGGCGGGCAGGTGGCGCTGGAGAATTGCCAGATCCGGCTGGCCCGCGTCGCTGTATCCTGTCTCTCCGGCTCCCCTCATCTCGTCTGCTGCGATCTCTCCCAGAACGGACTGGGCCTCTATGCGGAAGGGGCCCTCAGCTCCCCCCACCTCGAATCTTGCACGATAGCCTTCAATCAGGAGGAGGGGGTGCAGGTCCGATCTTCGGCCAGGGTAGAGATGATGGGCTGCCAGATCGACCACAACGGGAGGAGCGGGGTGCGGATCGAGGGCGGAGCCGGGGTTTTGACAGGCTGCGAGATAGCCTTCAACCGGGGCGAGGGGATATTGGTCCAGGATTCGTCGGCCGAGATCGAGGGATGCTCCTTTCACGACAATGGAGGCTATCACCTCTACCACGCCTCCCCTCAGGCCACTCCCCTCCTCGCCCGGGGTAACTATTGGGGGACAGTTCGGTTGGAGGAGATCTTGGACCGCATCCATGGAGCAGCGGACTTCTTGCCCTGCCTGGACGCTCCACCCCCGGCGGGCAAGCCCCTGGAGCTTCCCATCTTGTCCTCCCCCCTTCCCCGCCAGATCGACCGGACCTCCTATCTCGTTCCCTCTCGCTCCCCCTATCTGGTGAAGGAAGTGGTCACCGTAACCGGAGGGGCCGAGCTTCGTATCCTGCCCGGCGTTATCATCCAATTCGCGGCAGGGGAGACCGGCCTCTTGATCGAAGATGGGGCCGTGATCGCCCGTGGCCAGCCCTCGCTTGCAGTCAGCTTCCGCTCTGCCAGCCTCCATCCCCTGCCCGGGGACTATGCCTATGCCCTCATGTTCAAGGATCCCCTACACACCAGCTACCTGGAACATTGTCGGATCGAGCACGCCTCCACCTCCCTTCTCATTCAGGCGGGGGGGCCGGAGATATGCCGCTGCCAGATCATAGGCTCGCTGCAAAACGGGATCGAGTGCAGCGGCCAATCCTCCCCCAAGATCACTGCCTGCAAGATAGCGGGGCATCGGAACGGGGCGGGGATCGTCTGCTCCGGCTATTGCAAGCCAGTGCTGCGGGGAAACAGCATCGTGGATAACGCCTGGGCCCTGGTGAATTACAGCTCGCTGCTGCTCGATGCGCGCGAGAACTGGTGGGGTGGGGCCCCACCCCCGGAGGGACTCATCATGGGCGAGGTGGACTTCTCCGGTTGGCTCCAAGACGATCCGACGGCACCGGGAGGGGGTTGAAATAGCTTCTTGACAGGGAGGGAGAGAAGGGCTAAAAGATTAACCAGATCGACGAACGGTTCATGGCTGCGGCATCCCCTCGGCACGACAGAGCCTTTTTCCTACTGCCGGAGTGGTGAAACTGGTAGACGCACGGGACTCAAAATCCCGCGGGCCTCTGGCCCATGTCGGTTCGAGTCCGACCTCCGGCACCAATAAGATCAGCAACCTATAAGGAATGGCCCATCCTGGCCTATTCCTGGGGCAAATAGTTCCGAGGCCAAATTGATTCACTCCGCCCTAAGTATCGGCAATTGCTCCCTCCTGCCTTCAAGGCTTCTCGATGCGGTAGCGAAGGCGCCAACTTCGGTCATAGACCTTGCCGTCTTTGATGTAGCCCTCGGTCCTCCGATTTCGATCCAGAAGGCGATCTCCCTCTATCCGGTAGCGGAGCCTCCAGTTTTCGTCGTAAACCTTTCCCTCCTCGATCCATCCCTGTAGCCTCCAGTTCCGGTCATAGATCCGGCCATCCTCTATCCGGTAGCGGAGCCTCCACTCCCGATCGTAAACCTTGGCATCTTGGCCCCATGCCTGCAGGGCACTGCCGATAAGGCTCAAAAGGGCAAAAAGGGCCAGCATCTTGTTCATCTTCTTCTCGCTTCCGGGCCTGCGAACCTTGCGGCTTTCCTATGTTAGGGAAGGCTCGCTATCAGAAGATTAGGCCACAATTCAAGGCCAGAAAGGCCACTACTGCTTCGGAGAAGAGATTGCCTCTTACAGAACAGGCTAGAAGGACATGGGGTTTCCTTTTTCTGGCAGACGAAGTCTATTCGGCTCAATGTTCCTTCTGAAGAATTCCAAGCTCTCAGTATGTACCGGAACGACGAATTGCGGATTTATCGTCCTGATGATATCGAGCAGGTGGGGACCTGCTATATGGCCCGACGCATGCAGGCCACGCTCGGCTTCAGGGACCTTCCCGGTCTGAGCATCCGGTAACCCTACCGGCTGCATCCCAAATAAGCTCAGCCAGTTTCTGAGCCTCAGGATATCGAACCTTTGTTCCTCGTCGAAGGCCTCGCTGGAAGAGTAAAGATAGAGTGCTCCGGGCTCCGGATCGATCTCTACCAGCTCATTGATGTCCCAGTAGCTGAAACAGAGAATGTAATCAGCGCCGTTAGCTCTGAGTTCTTTCGGGTCCACAGACCTGTCCCGGTATCTATCGAATACAGACTTTTCCCACCCCTCCAACTTCTTCGTCTCCCGGTAGAGCATTAACACCTCATCCTGGTCTGGGGGTATTACCATTTCGGTGGCCAGTGAGGCCGCCTCGAGCAGATAGATATCTTTGCTGGTTACTACCAGCCTTCGCTGGCACTCCTTTGCTATTTGGCGGAATGTAAGCAACCTTTCCAGATTCCTGGCCCCGAAGTCGGCGATGACCAGAGTCTGACAAGGTCTGATGGTCTCCAGTGCCTTCGCCTGAACCGTGCCTTCATCGATCGCCCTTTCGGTTTCTACCTGTGTGCCTTCACAGATCAAAACCAATGGTTCCAACTTCCTGGCAGCTTCGGCAAATTCTCTGGTCAACTCACCCAGTTTTCCATGGGCCCTCAAATCACCAGTGTAGATGACCCATCCCTGACTGGTTCTTACGGCAAAGGCCGTGGCACCGAGAACCGAGTGGTCAACCGGAAACGCCTCGATGGAAAGGCCACCAATCTCCTGGACCTTGTACAGGTCCTGGGGAACGATTTCCCTGCTTGCCGGTGCCCTCCGCCAGAACTCAGCACCTTTCGCCGTGGGCTCGCAATCACACACCCGAAATGGCCTCTGTTGAGCGGGATAATTCCTATACTCCCCAGACTCCAGTAATGCTCCTGCTGCTACGCCTTTCTTGACCTCGACCTTGGGGATTAGATAGCAAACCTCCCTTTCAAAATCCGGCCTTGAACAGTCCTGGATGGCCTTCGCCAGCAACGCCATACAGAGACTGCTGACTATGGGAATATCTTGCCGCAGGAAGGAAATATGGCCGCTGTGGTCGAGGTGGGCATGAGAAAGCAAGACCCCAGCCAATTCGATCTGGCGGATGGGATATGGGGCCCTGGTCCTTTTCCATACATCGATATCGGGGACCTGAAGATCGTCCCTGTAAATGCCGCGGATAGGTGGCAACAAGCCGGTAGGGAACATATCCAAGAGACCACGACGGGAGCGAGGGACCAAGTATTCCTCAAAATACTGGTTGCGCAAGTGGAAGTTGATCCCAAAATCGAAGAAGATGCAAACCCCACCATCCTCCAGCAGAATCTTGTTGCCGCCGATTGTCTCTGCACCGTCGAAGACCGTGAGCTGCACCATGCCCTCGCTGACTGTTAGACTCCCAGGCCACTATGCCCCAAGAGTACTGCAGCTGCCACTACGGACTGCTTAAATAGGGAAGCCTGCTTCAGCCTCCCACAACTTCGCGGAGAAGGGCAAGCAATTTCCGCGCCGAAAAGGGCTTTGGCAAGAAGGCCTTCACGCCAGCTCCGCAGCTCTTGGCCAGCGCCTGGTCATGATCCAGGCCGGAGGTGGCAATGAACCTGGCTTCTGGGTCCATCTTCTGAATGGCCCTTATGGTGGCAAGGCCATCCATGACCGGCATCCCCATGTCGGTGAGCACCACCCCGATCTCTCCCTGGTAGCGGGCATAGAGGGAAACGGCCTCGGAGCCGTCGGCGGCGGCGAGGACCCGGTATCCACAGTTCCGGAGCAGCTCTTCCGTGGCACCCCTGAGCTCATCCTCGTCTTCCACCAGGAGGATGAGATCTCCCTTCCCGCAGGGCAGGGCTCTGGACTCCTCCTCGGCCTCCTCTGCCTGGCTGAGGGCCGCCGGAAGATAGACCTTGAAGACCGATCCCTGGCCCAATTCGGAGTAGACCGACAAGAATCCCCGGTGCGACTTGACGATGGTCTGAACGGTGCTCAGCCCTAGTCCCGTACCTTTAGTCCTTTCCTTGGTAGTGAAGAAGGGATCGAAGATCCTCTCCTTAATCTCCGGCGGGATACCTGTCCCGGTATCGGCGACGGAGAGGACCACATAGGGCCCAGGCCTTATCTGGGGATCTCCCTGCATGGTGGCATAGATCTCATCCACATGGACATTTTCCGCCGACAGGGTAAGCTTACCTCCTTGGGGCATGGCGTCCCTGGCATTGACACAGAGATTGAGCAATACCTGATGCAGTTGAGTAGGGTCTCCGGAGATGCACCAAAGGTCCTTGGGAAGCTCTGACTCCACCTGAATAGACTTGGGAAAGGCCTCCCGGGCCATTTGCTCCATCTCCTTCAGCAGGTACTTGGGAGGGATGATTTGATGTTGTCCCTCCACGCCCCTCGAGAAGTCCAGGATCTGTCTCACGAAATCCGCCCCCCGCTGCGCGCATGAGGCGATGGAAGAAAGGATCTTCTGGCTCTCCCGGTCCCGGTGCTTCATCTGCAGCAGCTCCACATTGATCATTATGGGGCCCAGGATATTGTTGAGGTCGTGGGCGATCCCCCCGGCCAGTTGTCCGATGGATTCCATGCGTTGGGCCCGGAGACGCTGGGCCTCGAGCGCCTTTTTCTCGGTGACATCCCGGACCACTGAACAGATGAACTTCTTCCCGCCGTAGGAAATCAACCGAGCGTTTATCCACACATCCACCAGGGTTCCGTTTTTCCTTCGATACTGCCGCTCCAGGCCGGTGATGCCACCTGCCGCCAGGACCTGTTGCAAGGTCTCGTCTATCTCCTTTTTGCTGGCCGCCACCAGACCGTAAAGGGAAAGGCCCTCCAGTTCCTCCGAGGTGTAACCCATCATCGCCTTGAAGGCAGCATTGGCCTCCACGATTGTCTTGCCCTCCACATCCAGCAGAAAGATGCCATCCGGGGACTGCTCCACCACTGACCGGTAACGGACCTCGCTCTCCCAAAGGGCCTCTTCCGCCATCTTGCGTTCGGTGATGTCGCGGCCCACCCCCACAATGGCTATAACTTCCTCATTTTTGTCCAGGATGGATCGGTGGGACCAGGCCAGCCACCTCATCCCTGCTGGGGTTATGGACCTGATTTCCACGAAGGAGGAGTAGGGCGGGTGGGAAAGATTGCCGATGGCCTGGACAATGCTGGCCTGATCCTCGGGATGCACCAGGGGAACGAAGGGGCCGCCCAGTAGTTCTTCCTCGGACTTGCCAAGCAGCTGGCAATAGGAGGGGCTGGCATACAGAAGCCTTCCTTCTCGATCCATCTTCACGATCAGCTCATTCTGGTTTTCCACCAGGAGGCGATACTTCTCCCTGCCCTCCCGCAGGTCCTCCTCCGCTTTCCTCCGCTCGCTGATATCCCGCGTGGCCCCTTGTATGGTCACAGACCTGCTGTGGGAATCCTGGACAAAGGTGATCACCGACTCCGTCCACTTGGTAGAGCCATCGGCACAGATGAGCTCCAGGACCAGCGTCACCGGATGAAGTCGCCCTCTTGGCCCCAACTGCTCCAGTCCTTCCCCAAGGGTCTTAAGCAATAATTCGGCCGATTCGGGGGTAAAGATCCCAGGGATGCCCTTGGCCATGGCCTCACCCACGTTGTAGCCCAAAAGGTTCTTCACCGATGGACTCATGTAGGTGAAGCGGAGGTCCACGTCCATGGTCCAGACCACATCGCTCATGTTCTCGGCCAGGAGACGGTATCTTTCTTCCGAGTGCTTCAACGCCCTTTCGGCTCGCAGGCGCTCGGATATGTCGGAGAATATCCCCATGGCGCCGATGATCAAGCCCTTGTCATCGTGGAGCGGTGCGGCCGAGAAGCTGGTCTCGACTATCGATCCGTCCCGCTTCCGGCACTGCAGCTCAACGCCGGAGAAGACATCTCCCCACAGGGCCCGGTGAAGATGGGCCCTGAACTGGTCCGCCTGGTGGTCGGGGATTATGGGCCGACTGAGGCCCCGGACCTCATCTTCCTTCCAGCCGAAAAGCCTCTCCGCAGCCGCATTCCACATCCAGATCCTCTCGTCCGGGTCCCAGGCAGTGATGGCCAGCGGGGAGGACTGGATCAACGCCGAAAGGAGGTTCCGCGCCTGCAAGAGCGCCTCCTCGGCCCGCTTGCGCTCGGTGATGTCGGTCAAGAAATTCAGGGTGGCAGGCCTCCCCTCCCACTGAATCCGCACTGCACTGATCTCCAGCCACCTGGTTCTTCCCTCCTTGTCGATAATCCGGAAGGAATAGACAGGGGGGATCTCCTCGCCTCTCAACCTCTTCTGGTGGCGTTCGAGAACCATCTCCCGGTCATCGGGGTGGATCATATCGGCGAAGGGGCGCAGGGCGAGGTCATCCAGGGAGTAGCCGCTGAACTCCGCCACCCTGGGGTTGGCATACTTTATCCGGCCATCTTGGGCCACCACGATCAGCTCTCGGGCATTTTCCACCAGGAGGCGGTATCTCTCTTCCGATCTTCGGAGCGCCTCCTGACTCGCCCTGAGTTTGGCCTCCGATTCCTCAAGCTCCTCGATATGCTGACGCATGGCAGCCAATTCTTGGAGAAGGGGATCCCTTTCCTTTTCACTACCAGCCACCGAATTACCTCCTTCCATCATCCAGCCCTGGCAGCCCCTTCCGGCAGCGTGATCCCGGACAGAAGCCATATCCTCCTCCTTTGCAGAGAGGTTTATTCGGTGAAACAATCTTACCCGAACAGAAGACAACTGCCAGGTCATAATGCCCCAAGACTGTAGGGGGAGATCCTAACTTTTACACCTAACTTCTGCTGGGCAGTCGTCTCCTCTTCTTTTCTTCTTTGGGGTAAGGGTTCTTGGGGATGAAACCGTCTTGCCCGAAGAGGGGACTGACTGCCGTGCAATCATCCTGGAGATTGTGGGGGAGATGCTAACTTTTACCCCTTATTCTTAATCCTCCTTATCCACGCCCCTCTTGGCCGCCGCCCTGACCAGATAAGGATTGATCCTGGTCGAATCGCACCCTCTGGTGCCGCTCCGGGGAAGCTGGGGCGCGATCCGGCTCTGGAGAAAGGCGAGCGCCCTTTCCTGGTCTTCGTCCAATAGGATCGCCTGCAGCTCCAGCAGATCCTCTTCCCTCAGGCTCACCACTGCCTTGCCCATTTCCATCACCTCCTTACCGGGCGTCCTCTCTCCTCCCCTTGCCCTGCTCACCACGGATAGCCCTGGATGTCCAGATTCTTCAGGCCTGCCTCCTGGGCCCATCGGATGGCTTCGGCATACTCGGCCCGGGTGATCCTCCGCGCTATCTCCGGGTACTCGAAGGCCCGGTAGGTGGGCCGATACTGGGACATGAGGTTGACATAAGTGTCTTGGGGGAGATGGTCAGCTATCCACTGAATCACCTCTTTGGTTTCGCTCACCTTATTCGGCATGACCAGATGGCGGATCATGAGGCCTCTATACATGAGGCCGTCTGGGGCAGGTCTGGCCACGCCCACCTGCCGGTGCATTTCCAGCAGGGCCAGTCTGGTGATCTGGGGATAGGTATCGGCGCCCGAAGAATATCTGGCCGCCATCTCCCCTTCCCAGTACTTGAAGTCGGGCAGGTAGATGTCGACGATCCCATCCAGCTTCCTCAGGATCTCCAACCGTTCCCATCCAGAGGTATTGTAAACCAGAGGGAGCCTCAACCCCTTCTCCGCGGCCCGGTCCAGGGCCAAGAGGATATGGGGGCAGTAGTGAGTGGGGGTGACCAGATTGATGTTGTGGCATCCCCGGCCCTGCAGATCGAGCATCATGTTCGCCATAGCCTCGATCTCCCTGGGCTCCCCCATGCCGCCTTGACTGATTTCCCAGTTGATGCAAAATACGCATCTCAGGCCGCAGTTGGTAAGGAATATGGTGCCCGATCCCCCCCATCCCACCAGTGGTCTCTCCTCCCCGAAATGGGGGTGATAGGCAGAGATCTCCAACTGGGAAGTGGAGCCGCAAAATCCTTCCTCTCCTTGGAGGCGGTTGACTCCGCATTCCCGGGGACAGAGGCGGCAGCCCTCCATGATCCTCCACAATTCCTCGCCCCGCCTGGCCAACTCGCCGGTGCGGTGGAGCTTGCGGTAAGGAGGTTCGAAGCTGGGATCGATCTGGGGCCGGGGAAGATTGGGGGAAAAACTGACATCCCTGCCCGCCGGGTTCGGTCGCACCGCCTCCCTGCTGGAGTCTATGGCTTCAGGCCGGGCCACTACTGGATCCGCCCTCACTTTCCCCCCCTCCTCTTCCCGGGCACAGCAGGGCAGAACTGCACCTGCCAACCCGGCGAGGAACAGACGAAGACACATCTTCATGAACTTCCTTCGCTCGGAGGCAACACCGCTCAGGCGAGCAAGCTCGCTCATTCCCTTTTACCCTTTCACCTCCCAGCCCCCAGCCTCCAATCAGGGCCCCCTCACCATTACAGCCTTCCGGCCCCCAGGTCCCTTCCCTGCCGGTTTCATTTTGAGTTCATATTTTAGGCCATTCACCTTCTGGTTCCAAAGAGGATTCTTGGGATTTGGAAATCGGGATCAAAATTGTTGTATTACCTGCCCTCGCCGTCATAGAATGACCTCGTTTCTTGCCGGCCCACAAACGGGGACGATGGATGGACTCGCTCGAAGGTCCGAAGGAACTCCCTTGTCGAATGTGTAGACTTGACCCCTGAGAGGAGGAGAGGGCATGAAGGAAAGAGTGGGATTCATTGGACTGGGGGAGATGGGCAAGTGGATGGCCATCAATGTGGCGAAAGCAGGATATCCGTTGACGGTCCATGATCTCAGGCCGGAGCCGGTACAGGAGCTGATCGGCCATGGGGCCACAGCGACATCCAGCCCAGCCGAGTTGGCGCGGGATAACGAAGTGGTGCTGCTATGCCTCCCCGACACGCAGGCGGTGGAGGCGGTCATCTGGGGGAAGGACGGCCTGATGCCAGCGCTCCCCGCCGGTTCCATCGTCGTCGATCTCAGCACCATAGACTACCTGGCCACGGTGAGGATGGAACGGGCACTGAAGGAGAAAGGGGTGAGCTTCCTCGATGCTCCCATTTCCGGGCTGGAGGCCCGGGCCAAGGAGGGAACCCTCACCATCATGGTAGGGGGTGAGCTGTCGACCTTCGAGAAGGTCCGCCCGATCCTCCAGGCCATGGGCAAGGAGATCATTTACATGGGAAAGGCGGGGAACGGTCAGCTCACCAAGCTGATCAACCAGCTCTTCCTCAACATCAGCTGTGCCGCCACCGCGGAGATCCTGCCTCTGGCGGTGAAATTGGGACTGGACCCGGAGGCGGTCTACAAGGTGGTCACCACCAGCACCGGCCGCACCTTTGCCTTCGAGTTCTTCACCCCCTATATCCTAGAAAACGATTTCTCCCACGGCTATCCCTTGATCAAGGCCTACAAGGATATGATCAGCGCCGCCGAGATCAGCGCCAAAGAGAAGATCCCCCTCCCCGTGTTCCAAGGGGCGATGCTGACCTACCAGCTGGCCCTGGCCCAGGGGCACGGTCACGAATGCAAGGGGGCCATGATCAAGGTCTGGGAAAAGGCCCTGGGAGTGGAGGTGAGGAAGAGGAAAGCCTGAGCGCCGGATAGCTTACCTACCCAAGGTGCGGATGAAGCGCCGGAACTGGTACTTGATCTCGGCTGGGGTGAGGGGGAAGTCGGGCATGGGCGTGCCCTCGGGCTGGATGCGGAGGGAGAGGAAGACCGGTCCCGGGTTGTTCAGGGCATCCTCGATGGCCCGGCTGAATTCGGCCGTGGTGGTAATCTCGTTCGCCTGGGCGATGCCAGCCCCTCTGGCCAAAGCCACGAAGTCGGTCCGCTCCGCATTGACCAGACATTGGCCCCCGGAGGACTCGTAGCAGCGGTTATCGAAGAGGAGATGGATCAGGTTGGGGGGATCTTTCTCCGCGATGGTTACCAGGATGCCGAGATTGAGCAGCAGCCCGCCATCCCCATCCAACACGATCACCTTCTTCTCCGGGAGGGCCAGGGCCATCCCCAGTCCCACCGAAGAGGCCATCCCCATGGAGTCGTGAAGGTAGAAATTGGCATCTCGGGGCTTGAGCTTGAGCCACCAGGCAGCGGCGTAGCCGAGATTGGTCACCACTACCTGGTCGGTGACCTTGGCCGCCAGTATCTCCAGGCATTCCCTCCTCAACATCGCTAAGCCCCCCAGGCCTGACGCCCCAGCAAGAGGGCGACCGGCCTCTCCGAGAAACGGGCCAGTTGCCAGGCATCGGAAATGGCCGAAACCGCATCTTCCGGTGTCTCCACCAACTTGTAGGCCAGCCCCAGCGCCTGGAGCAAGGGCTCGGTATACCTTCCCTTATGGACATGGAAGGGCTTGTCCTCCCTCCACAGGCCGCGGTAGGAGATCAAGAGCAGGAACGGTACCTCGTAGCGCAAGGGAAGGGAGGCCAAGGTTCCGATACAGTTGAAAAAGCCTGCGTTCTGGATGATCATGGCCGCGGGGATGCCGGCCAAGGAGGCGCCGGTGCAGATCCCGATCCCCTCCTCCTCCCGGGCCAGGGGCACATGGATCACCTCCGGATCGGAGCGGAGAAGCTCGATGATCTCGGTGGTCCAGATATCGGGCAAGGTGCAGAAGAGACGGAACCCCTGGGATTTCAGTTCGTCCAGTATCCGTCGGGAGGGGGTCGATTTGTCTTTCATCTCTCTTTCCTTTCCTTTCCCTATCGGATCAGCTCCCTTTCCCCTTCAATCGGCACAGACCACCAAGGGAACGAGCCCTTCCCGGCGCAGCTTGCGGGACAAGGCATTAGCCTGCTCCTCCTCCTGGAACTGACCCACCCTCACCCGATAGAAAGTCCCACGGTTGGTGCGGTAGATCTGGATGGTGGAGGGACCATAGGCCTCCATCCTCGTCCGGAGGCGGCGCGCATTTTCCTCCTGGAGGAAGGCGCCCACCTGTACCGTGTACCTCCGGGAGGAGAGGTCCTTCAGACGCGGCCAGGCCTCCAGCCGGACCCAGGCCACTCCCTTCTCGGCCAAGCCGAGGGCCCGGGCTGCCCCATAGGAAAGGTCCAAGAAGCGCTCGGGGACGAAAGGACCACGGTCGTTGATCCTGACCGTCACCGATTTGCCGCTCTCCGGATCGGTCACCTGCGCGGTCGTGCCCAAAGGAAGGGTCCGATGGGCAGCGGTCAGGCTATACATGTCGAAGATCTCCCCGCTGCTGGTGGGGCGGCCGTGAAACTCCTCCCCGTACCAGGAGGCATAGCCTGCCTCCCGATAGATCCCCTCCTTGACCGCCGGAACCTTCGAGGGACGCCGGACCGGAGCACAGGAGGAAAGGAGGAGAAGGGACAGCATCAAGGAGACCAACGCAAGCTCCCAAGGCTCGGGAGGAAGGGGAGGCATCCCCCGGACCGCATCGTCCCCGCACCTCATCGGCTCCAACCCTTTCCTGTCGCCCCAGACCTCATCCCCTCACCGCGACCCACGCTGTCTCCACCAGAGGGCACGGAAGTGGGCCCGGCCTCGCTCCAGCATCTCGGTGGGGCTTATCTGGCCGCGTCGGCCCCGCTCCAGCAGGAAGGTGGGGACATAATAGCTGATGCGGCTGGGGGTCTCCGGCAGCTCTTCTTCCCCCGATACCCAGAGGGGATGGATCTCGCACCGGACCTTGAGGCTCACCAGATCCTCCCGCTGACGCCCCTCTTCTTCGTAGAGGCCAATGATGGCCTTCCCCAAATAGGAGGTGACCGCCTCGGGAAGGATGAAAAGGGAAGAATCCCACCCCAAGGGCCGCTCGATCCTCACCCTGACCAAGAGGCGGTAGCTCAGGGAAAGGCCCTCGGGATAGAAGATATCGGGTTCCTGCACCGCCTCCTCTTCCACTGCATGGGATACATCCAGGACCCGCAGGCGGTTGAAATCGGGAAGGGCGGCCTTGGCAGAGGGGACCATCCGCTCTCCCAGAAGGACAGGGACAGCCAGGAGCAGGGCTAAAGCGATACGGGGGATCAACCTCTGCATGCCAACTTCCCGCAATCCCCTCCTTGCCGCCGATCAGGTTGCGGGCTGGGAGAGGAAGGGACGAGCCACCGCGGGACCGAAGGTCTCTCCTGTTCCCTCCACGGTTATCCGGTAGTAATAGTTCTCGGAGGATCTTATGTCCTTGTCCACGAAGCTATAGCTTGCCTCCCCCTCTTTGGCCTCCACGGTGGCGATCACCGTATAGGGGCCCTGTTCGTAGTAGATGCTCCGAGAGATCTGAAAGGCCCGGGCGGTCGAGGCCGGAAGGGAGGATTGCCAGACCAGCTTCACCGACCGGAACTGGGAGAAGGCCCGGAACTCCGAGATGGCGGGGCCTCCCCCTTTTTCCTCCCCCGCCCCCAACCCAAATGTCCCTCCCAGGATGACCATCAGACCCAGGATCGTACCCGCCACAAACAACGACTTTTCTACCCTCTTCATCGGTCCTCTCTTCTCTATCTTGCCTCAAGAAAGCTGCAGCCCTCCTCGCGGGAGGGCTGCAGCCGTAATCCCAACTCCTTTCGGATCGGGCCTTCCTACCAGATCACCATCTTGATGTCGGCGTCGCTCTTGGCGTAGCCGATGTCGAGCTTGACCGCCTGGGCGATCTGGTTCACCTGCCAGGCATCCATGGTGATCTTGTTCTGGATCCGCGGATACCATTCCTGCAGGATCCGGATACCGATCACATCGTTGGCCACCTGATCGCCAGAGGCCACGATGAATCCCGGCTTCACCAACTGCCCATGGGAGGGGCCGCCCGAGATCAGCGAACGGCGTCCATCCATGATGATCAGGTCGGGCCGGAAGGGCAGGTTGATCTCCGCAGCCTGCTGGCCGGTGAAGATGTGATTGAAGTTGTGGAGCTGGCCACCCCGGTCGGCGCGGTGCAGGATACCCACCGAGAGCTTGAGGGACATGGTGATGTGGCCCAGGAAGTGGGTCTTCATGACCGGGGTGTAGATCACCTTGTCGAAGTCCCGGAGCACGGCGGTGTAGCCCACCGTCCCGTCCTGATTGCCGTAGCCACCCGGGAAGCGACCCAGGAACTCCGCCTTGGAGTTGGTGATGTGCATCCAGGGCTGTTTCTCGAAGTCGATCAGGGGAACCCCTTCCTCTCGGCACACCACATCGTGGCCCAGGGCCTTGTAGACCCGCTCGGTCGGTCCCCAGGGTCCGCAGGAATCCCCTACCGCCAGGTTGCTATATCCCTCGTCGTGGAGGACCTGGATCAGGGCCCGCAGGAAGTTGGCGTCGGTACCCCCCTGAGGCCAAGGATCGCCCGTATTCCAGTTGGGCTTGATCAGGATCTTGTCGGACTTCTTCAGGGCCCGGCCGAACCCCCCGATCTTGTCCACCGCCTTCTTGATGTCCCCCTTCAGGTCCTTGTCCAGAGGAGTGGCCTCTACGATGCTGACCAGGGACTTCTTCCCCTCCGCATAGTAGTTGGGATGGAGGTGAGACCATTTGACCGGCCTTCCCCCGTCCACGAACTTGGAGAGATCGCGGTCGAAGTAATCCTTGGGGATGGGGGCATTGGCGATGAACTCCCCGTACTGGTCGAGCTGGACATCCCTCATGGTGTATACTTCATCATCGGCCGGGGTATCCAGGTCGGCAACCGCTCCGGCCTTCTTGGCCAGGCTTACCAGGCCCACCGTGGCGATTCCGGCGCCACAGTACTTGGCGACCTTCTCGAAAAATGCCCTCCGCGTGATCTTGTCCTTCTCGCTCATCCTACTCCTCCTTGATAATTGGTCATTCTTGGCCAATTCTGCGAGCGCTTCGTGTCGCCCTTTTCTTCCGGCCTCATCCCCCCTTTCCTCGACCCTATCCCTCTCTCTTTCCACCAGCCAATCCCGTTGAAATTCGTTGAAATTTAATTAATCCCACTCCCGGACCTTGTCAAGCACAAAAAGCGGTCAGGAGCGAGGGGGGATCAGGCCTGCCTGGCGATACCCCGCCACCGTCAGGGCCAGGGCCTCTCGAAACGGGGTGTAGGTCATGCCCAGTTCCTGCCGCGATTTGGAGTTGTCTACACAGATCCCGTGAAGCAGGGTCCTTACCTGATCCCGGGGAAGGGAGGGGGGTCGCCCGGTCAGGAAATATCGAGCCTCTTCGGCCCAGGCTCTGGCCCATACCAGGGCTGCGGGCCAGCGGGGTGGGATCCGGGATATCCCTGCCACTGCGGCCGCCATCCGCAGGGCAGCATCCACCGTCAAGTTCTCTCCCGCCAGGATGTAGCGCTGTCCCGAGCGACCCCTCTCCGCCGCCAGCAGATGTCCCTTCACCATATCTTCGATGAACAAGAGATTGATCTTGCCCCCGAAGATCCCGGGTAGCCTTCCTCGCAGAAAATCCAGAAACAGCTTCCCCGACCCTCGGTCGCGGGCCGGTCCGAAGGCCGAGGTGGGATTGACCACCACCACCTCCAGATCGGGCCCGGCCAGGGAGAGGGCCAGCTTTTCCCCCTGGAACTTGGACCGTTCGTAATGGGACAGGAAATAACCACGATGGACGGTCTCCTCGGTCCCCGTCTCCCCCTTCTTCTCCCCGATGGTTACCGCCGAGCTGGTGTGAACCACCCGCTTCACCCCTGCCTTCCGGGCTGCGAAGAGAAGGCGCCGCACCCCTTCCACATTGACCTCGTAATAATCCCTCTTCCGGGGGATCCAGAAGCTGTTGATGCCGGCCAGATGGTAGCAGAGGTCCACCCCTTCCAGGGCGGAAAGGAGGGAGGAATCGTTTCCCAGATCCCCCCGGACGACTTCCACCCCCTGGGCCCGCAGGGGCGAGTCATCCTCTCCGGGAAGCACCAACGCCCTGACCTCATGCCCCCGGGCTACCAGTTCCGGGAGCAGGTGAGACCCCACATAGCCGGTGGCCCCGGTGACCAGGACCTTCATCTTCTTACCTCAAACATGGAAGCGGATGGTGATCACATCCCCGTCTTGAACCAGATAATCCTTCCCCTCCAGGCGCAACCAGCCCTTCTTCCGGGCCGCTGCCAGGGAGCCCGCCGCCTGCAGTTCGGAAAAGGAGATCACCTCGGCCCGGATGAATCCCTTCTCCAGGTCCGTATGGATGGCCCCGGCCGCCTTCAGAGCGGTGCTACCGGCAGGAAGGCTCCAGGCCCTGACCTCCTCGCCCATGTAGGTGAAGAAAGAGATCAGGCCCAGCAGCCGGTAACAGGTCCGAACCAGGCGATCGAAGCCAAGTTCTCCCAACCCCGCATCCTCCATGAAGTCGCCCCTCTCCCCCTCCGCAAGCTGGCAGATCTCCAGTTCCAGCTTTCCGCACAGCTCCATCAAGGCGGTATGTCTGGACCCAGCCTCCCCGCTGAGGCATTGGTGAAATTCTTGGCGGACCGGCCACTGATCCTCTCCCAGATTGAGCAGGAGGAGGAGGGGCTTGGCGGTGAGAAGCTGATAACCCCGGAGCAGGGACCGGCATTCTGCCGGAAAATCGAGGTCACGGATGGGCTGACCCTTTGCCAGGGCCTCTCGGCACAGCTCGAGGGTGGGAAACTCCCTCTCCTTATCCTCCTTTCTTCCCCGCTTCCAATCCAGCTCGATCCTCTCCAGGCGACGCTCGATCAGCTCCAGATCGGACAAAACCAGTTCATCGTTCACGAACCGGATGTCCCGTCGAGGATCCAGGCTTCCCTCGATATGGGGAACCCGGGGGTCCTCGAAGCAGCGCACCACCTCCAGCAGGACATCCACCGTCCGGAGTTGACCAAGAAGCTGGGAATTGACGCCGCCCGTCCCCTTGCGCAGGGGCGGAAAATCCTGAAACTCGATCACCGCCGGGGTGACCTTTTTGGGGTGAAACAGGGCTGCCAGCTCTTCCAATCGGGGATCGGGAACCTTTACCGCCACCGGATGGGCTTCCCCTTTCCCCACCCCGGAGCCGGGCCCCCCTCCGCATCGGGCCACCAGTTCGAAGATGGTGGTTTTGCCCACCTGCGGAAGCCCCAGGATCCCGATCCTCATCCCTTGCCCTCCCGCCACCGATCTGTCCGAGATTGCCCCATCGCCGACGAGGGCAAATTATCACCGCCTAGAGATAGTGTCAAGGAAGGCAAGAGAGGCCGCTCGAGAATCGAGCCCGAAAGAATGGGGATGATTCCCGGGAGGAAGGGGGAACGGCGGGGCCGAGCCTTAGCCTCAGCGGAAAAAATAGCGGAGGGCGGCCCCCACCCAGCCATTGCAATACCTTTCCCCACCGATGCCTGCCGAGTATTCCAGATAGGCGTTCAGGTTGGGGGTGATCATCGTTCCCGCCTGGAAACGGAGCTCGCCGCTGGTAGCGTTGGATTCGAAGTCCCGGAACAGCCTCGGCTCCACGATCAGGTAGCTGCCGCGGGTGGGATAGAAGATGTTGATCAGGCGCAGGGTGAGAAACTTAGAATCCTGGACGCCAGCCTCCTTCTTGGCCAGGGTGAACTGATAGTAGATACCAGGCACCACCGTGTAAAAAGGGTTTACCCGGTAGGGGAGGAAAAGCCGGGGCTCCAAATTGTACCTCCCCTCACCCGCTCCTCCCTCGAAGTCACCGGTGGGGAGGGTGAGGTTGGCTACTGCCACCACCCCCAGGTCCTGGCGGGGGGAAAGGTAGGGGACATAGCCGTACCGCAGGATGATATCTCCCAGCATCCAGTCCTCGGACCGACCCGGCACTTCGTACCGGACCAGGGGTATCTCGTCGAAGCCGAAGGACATCTTGAGCCGGGGAAGGGCATAGCTGCCGGAGAGGATGGCCCGCATCCTGTATCCGCTCTGTTCGAAGAAGGTCTGCTCGTACTTCAGCTCCGAGCGCGAGGTGAGCTCGAACCGGACCGGGCCCGGTACCTCCAAAACCCTCCCCGGGACCTGCTCCGCTCGGCCCACCGGAGAAGGGGAAGCCGGAGTGGCTGGGGCCGCGGACTCCCGAACCTCCTCTGCCCTCGCGCCCGCGAGACCTCCTATCCCCTGGCTCAAGATCCCCCACCAAAGGCAAAAGATCGCCACCCAGATCGAATGGAACCGTGCCTTTTCAGTGCTCATATCCCTTCTACCCCTCTCTTCCCGTTTTTGCTGACCAATGTGGCTCTCGCATTAGCACCCAGGCCTCCGGCCCTCGGCCCTCCCGGACCATAGATTTCGGCGGAAAATAGCTTATCTGCTGCCTGGGTGTCAACATGTTTCCCCCCGTCAGGCTTCCCCCTCGCATTCCTCCCAGAGGCTCTCTCCTCCATTCTCGGGCTCTCGCTGCCGGGGAAGAGATTGACAGAAAGAAGGGAAGGGATTACAAAAAGGAAGGAATGGACGAGTTGCTATCCCCCCAATCTGGCCCTCCATCTTGCCCCGAGGAACCCCTCGTCCTGGCCCGGTCCTTGACCAAACGCTTTGCATCATCGGTCGCGGTGGACGGGGTGGACTTTCAGGTTCGGACCGGCGAGGTGGTGGGCTTTCTAGGCCCCAATGGGGCGGGAAAGACGACCACCATCCGCCTCATCACCTGCACCTCTCCCCTGACCTCCGGCGTCTTGCGAGTATTCGGCCTGGATGTCGGGCTTTACCCCCGGCAGATCAAGGCCCGGATGGGGGTCGTCCCCCAGGAAAACAACCTGGACCCGGACTTCACCGTCCTCCAAAACCTGATCACCTATGGCCGCTATTTCCGGCTCCCCCCTAAGGAGATAAGACGACGGGCCCGGGAGCTGCTCGATTTCGTCCAGCTCGCGGACAAGGCACACGAATCGGTGGAAAAGCTCTCCACGGGAATGAAACGGCGGCTCATCCTGGCCCGAAGCCTCCTCAACAGCCCCCGCCTGTTGGTGCTGGACGAACCCACGGTGGGCCTCGATCCCCAGGCGCGCCGACTCATCTGGGAACGCATCCGGGCCCTGAGGCAAAGCGGTATCACCGTCCTCCTCACTACCCACTACATGGAGGAAGCTCAACAGATCTGCGACCGTATCCTCATCATGGACCGGGGCCGGATCATCGCCCAGGGGACCCCGATCGAGCTGATCCGGGATCAGGTGGGAGGGGAGGTGCTGGAGGTGGTACCGGAAAACGGAAGCGAAGGCCTCCTGCTGGAGCTGATCGAGGGACGCTGTCCTTACCAGCGCTTGGGGGAGAAGTTCGAGATCTTCGCCCCCCAGGCCGCCATCCTTCTGGGGGAGCTGGGGGCTCGTGCCCGTTTCGTCTCCTACACCATTCGTCCCCCCAGCCTGGAGGATGTCTTTCTTCGTCTGACCGGGAGGGATCTCCGTGATTGAACGCCCGGCCACCTTCCCCCCGGAGCGAAGGCCTTGGATCCCTCGCCTGAGTTCACTGGTCTGGACCGTCTGGCAGCGAGACTTCGATGTCTTCCGCCGCCTCTTCTGGGTCAACTTCGCCGTCCCCATGCTGGAGCCAATCTTCTACCTGTTGGCCCTCGGTTTCGGGTTGGGGTTGTTCGTGAAGGAGGTTCAGGGAACTCCCTACCCCCGCTTCCTGGCCCCGGGCCTGATAGCGGCGGCCATCATGTTCGCCGCCTTTTTCGAGTGCTCCTATGCCTCCTTCGTTCGCATGTATCACCAGAAGACCTTCGACGCCATCATCGCCACGCCGGTCAATCTGGAGGAAGTGGTGGCGGGCGAGATCCTCTGGGGGGCTAGCCGGGCCGTTATCCATGCCGCCGTGGTGTTGGTTGTGGTCTGTCTGTTCGGTCTGGCCTCGCCTTTTCTGTTGCCCATCCTCCTGCCTCTGGCCTTTCTGGGGGGATTCCTCTTCGCCACACTGGGGATGATCTTTACCGCCCTGGTCCCCTCCATAGAGCACTTCAACTTTCCCTACTTCTTGTTCATCACCCCCATGCTGCTGGTCAGCGGCGTCTTCTTCCCCCTGGAGGCCCTCCCGCTCACCTGGCAGCGCCTGGCCTTCTTGCTCTTCCCCCTGACCCACCTCGTCAGGGTAGCTCGAGCCCTCTCCCTGGGACGCCTGGAATGGAGCCTGTTGGGGAACATGCTCTGGATGATAGCGCTATCCTTGTCGGCCTTCTATCTTGCTCTCTATCTCATGCGGCGGAGGTTGATCCAATGAAGATCATCTTGGTTCGACACGGGGAAACCTGGGGGAACCGGGAAGGGATTTTCCGAGGACGGAAGGACTTCCCCCTCAACCAAAACGGCCTGCGGCAGGCTCAAGAAGTGGCTGCCGACCTTCGGCATTGGAAAATCGACGCCATCTATTCCAGTCCGCTCCGCCGGGCTTTGGATACCGCCGCACCCCTGTCCCAGGCCTTGGGGTTAACGATCGTCCAGGAGCCGGGCTTCACCGATATCGGACTGGGCGACTGGGAGGGAAAATCGAAGCAGGAAGTGGCCAGGGAACAACCGGAATGGTGGAGGCTCTGGATCAGTCGGCCCGAGAGATTGGCTCGACCAGGAGCCGAATCCCTCTCTCAGGTCCAGGATCGGGCCTTTCGCACCCTGGAAAGGATAGTCCACGAGGCGCCGGGCCAGACTATCGCCGTCGTCTCCCACCGCGCCGTGCTCAAGGCCCTGATCGCTCGCTGTCTGAACATCCCGGAGCCTTACTTCTGGAAGATCCACCTGGATACCGGATCCTATTCTCTCCTGGAGCACCGGTCCGAGGTGGGATATATCCTGACCCTCCTCAACCAGACCCGTCATCTTTCCGATCTGGTAGAGGAGAAGGTTTGAGGTACCCCGATACCACCTGCCCAGCCCGGCCCGCCGCTACCCTCAGGAGGGACGGATTATCACCTTCACCGCTTCCGGCTGACAGGAAAGCTCCAAGGCCCTCCCCATCTCCGCCAAGGGTAGAGGGTCGGATAGGAGAGGCCTAACCTGGACCAGACCTTGCCAGTAGGGTGCCAGCAGGCGATCGAACCAGGCCATGCGCTCGTAAGGAACCCGAAGGTGCATGACGCAGGTGGTGCGCAAAGAGATCGCCTGATCGTGCCAACGGCTGATGGCCAGACGGACCGGCTCCATGACCCAGCTGTAGAGGACCAAGATCCCGTTTTCCCGCACGATCCGGGTAGAAAGATTCATCGAATCTTCCCTTCCGGCCGCCTCGAAGACCACATCCACCCCTTTGCCTCGGGTCAGCTCCGCGATGGCCTTCTCGCAATCGGGATCGAAGGGATCGAAGACCTGATCGGCCCCCAGGCTCCGGGCCAGCTCCCGTTTCCGGACCAGAGGGTCGAGTCCGATCACCAGGGTGGCCCCTTTCCGCTTGGCCCCCTGGATCATGATTTGACCCGCAAATCCCAGCCCCACTACCGCCACCTTGTCTCCGAGCTGCACCCCCGAGTTGAAAATCGAGTACATGGCACAGGCCAGAGGCTCACCCAGACAGCCTAGATCCATATCCATCTCCGCGGGGATGGGGTGGAGGTCGTCCTCCCGGGAGACGAAGTGATCGGCGAAGGTACCGTTCACATGACAAGACATCACCCGGTCTCCCGCCTTGAACTTCCGCACCGCCCTTCCTCTATCCACCACCACTCCTCCTCCCTCGTGGCCCCACCGGGTAAGGGGGTAGGAAATACCGGGCGGGAGGATCCCCTGGTAAATGTTCTTGTCGGTCCCGCAGATGGAGGCTTGGTAGGTCCGAACCAGGACCTCGTCCTCCTGGAGCGGGAAAAGGTCTTGGCTGATCAGATCCAACTGCCGCGGTCCAGACAACCTTACGCCCTGAATCCTCATCTTGCCTCCTCGCTGCTATCGTCCCTGGTGAGCGGCCAAGAAATCGAGCATCATGCTCACCATCTCGGCCGGTCTTTCCAGATGCAAATTGTGACCCACCCCTTCCATGATCCTCCACTCCGATCCCCTGATCGAGCGGGAGATCTCCTCCGCCAGAGAAAGGGGAGTGAAGATATCCTCCCGGCCGGAGAGGATCAGGGTGGGATGGGCTATGGTGGAAATCTTTCCCCCCAAATGAAAGGACAGGCAGGCCTCGGTGGCGCGGCCGATGGCCACGGGTGAATTGATCCTGATCCGCTTCTGCTTCAAGTCGGCGATGGACTCGGAATTGGAGGAGATGTAGGAGGAGGTGAAGGCCAGTCGCACCACCTCGTCGAAAAAGGCAGGATATCCGCCCACCCTCAGCTTCTCGCGCAGGCCCTGGAAGACCGATCGGAGATGAGAATCGATCCGGCTGAAGGTAGAGACCAGGATGAGGCAATTTACCTTCTCCGGATGATCCAGGACGAACTGCTGGGCGATGGCCCCGCCCATGGAAAGTCCCAAGAGATGCGCCCGCTCCAGCTCCAATCCCCGATAGAATTCGAACAGATCCTGGGCAAAGAGAGGGATGGAATAGGGTAGATCCGGCTTTCCCGAAGCACCGTGGCCGCGCAAATCGGGAGCTATCACCCGATAATGGCGAGATAGCTCCGGCATCACCCCGGCCCAGCCACTGCAGTCTCCGTTCAGGCCGTGGATCAGGACCAAGGGGTACCCCTCCCCTTGCTCCTCGTAGTTGAGCTCGATATCCTGGATGGCGAGCTTGGGCATTTCCTTTCTCCTCCGCCGAGAGGGCTGCAATCGTCGAAGCCGAACCACGAAAGTAGCATATATCCGATCAGGAGGCCCCTGGCAAGGCATTTCCGAAGGGAAGTGGGAATTGCTTGCACGACGGCGCGTTCCGCGGTATGATCCGCCGGGTTTTCCGCCTCTGGCGGAGCGGAAGCCGGGGAGGCCCATCGAGCAGCCTCGCCCTCTTTCTGAGCGTAAGGCCCCGGAACGGCCGCATCTTCATCATCTGTCATCGCCCATCGCCACCGAGAGGAGGAAGGAGCAATGAGAGTCAAGAGCTGGATCCTTCTGCTGATCGTCCTAGGCGCCTCGTTGCCCACTGTCGCAGCCCCCACCGAAACCAAGCCCATCGAACTCTCCTATTCCATCTTCTTTCCTGCTCCCCACAAGCAGACATTGTTGGCTGCCGACTGGGCGAAGGAGATCGAAAACCGCACCGGGGGGAGGGTGAAGATCACCCTCTATCCGGGCGGCACCCTGACCCCTGCCGACAAGTGCTACGACGGGGTGGTGAAAGGAATCTCCGATATCGGCATGTCGGTCCTGGCCTATACCCGGGGCAAGTTCCCCCTCACCGAGGTGATCGATCTTCCCCTCGGCTACCGGAGCGGAATTGCTGCCACCCGGCTGGTCAACCGCTACTACGAGAAATTCAGACCCCGGGAACTGGAAGAGGTCAAGGTGCTCTATCTCCACGCCCATGGTCCCGGCTTTCTCCACACCAAGAGACCGGTCCAGAAGCTGGAAGACCTGAAGGGGATGAAGATTCGATCCACCGGACTGAGTGCCAAGGTGGTCTCGGCTCTGGGGGGAACCCCGGTGGCCATGCCCATGGGGGAGACCTACGACGCCCTGCGCCGAGGCGTGGTGGACGGTTCGATGGCCCCCTTCGAAGCCCTGGAGGGCTGGAAATGGGGCGAGGTGATCAAATACAGCACCAAGTGCTATGGGGCGGCCTACAGTACCGCCTTCTTCGTGGTGATGAACAAGGAGAAGTGGAACTCCCTTCCCCCCGATATCCAACGGGTCTTGGAAAAGGTCAGCCGGGAGTGGATAGAGAAAACGGGGAGACTGTGGGACGAGATCGATAAGGAGGGAACCAAGTTCACGCTCAAGTGCGGCAACCAGGTCCTCGCCCTTTCAGCGGAAGAGGAGGCCCGGTGGGCCCGGGCGGTCCAACCCATCCTGGAGGACTATACCAGGAACATGAAGCAGAAGGGCTTGCCGGGTGAAGAGGCCTTGAAATTCTGCCTGGAGCAACTGAGAAAGCTCCGATAGGCACTCTTTACCATCATCACCATCTTCATCTTCCACCCCCGCCTCCGAGGTAGGCGGGAGAAAGGAGAACGGAGAGGAAGGAGGGAATGAAAAGGTTTCTGGTGGCGGTCCGCGATCTCAGTCGGACCCTCAACCTCTTAGCCGGGACAGCGCTCCTTTTCATGATGGCCCTCACCGTGGGTGATGTGGTCCTGCGGTACTTCCGCCACCCCATCCCCGGCACCTACGAGCTGGTCGCCCTCTGCGGGGCAGTGGTGATCGGCTTCTCCCTCCCCTTCACCTCTTGGGAGAGAGGACATATCTATGTGGACTTCTTCCTGGAGAAACTGCCTCCCTTAGCCCGCCGGGCCGTGCAAACCATCACCCGCCTCATGGGGATGGCGCTGTTCCTCCTCATCGGCTGGAACCTGATCCTCATGGGATCGGACCTCCGCCGTTCCGGCGAGGTCTCCCTCACCCTACAGTTGCCTTTCTATCCGGTAGCCTACGGAATCGGAGTCTGTTGCCTGGTCCAATGCCTGGTCCTGCTCGGAGACATAATCAAGGTCTGGAGCGGCCACCATGAGTGAGGTGGGGGTCGGATTTCTGGGCCTGGTCCTAGTGCTGCTTGCCTTTCTCACCGGAATCGAGCTGGGATTCGCCATGGCCATCGCGGGGTTCTTGGGCTTTGGTTACCTGGTTTCCTGGAAAGCAGCCCTCAATCTCCTGGCCAAGGATGTTTTCGATGTCTTCGCCTCTTACGGTTTCACCGTCATCCCCCTGTTCGTCCTCATGGGCCAGATCGCCTTTCACGCCGGAATCGCCCGCCGACTCTATCGGGCCGCTTTCAAGTTCATCGGCCACATCCCGGGCGGGTTGGCCATGGCCACTGTAGCCGGGGCTACGGTCTTCAAGGCCCTCTGCGGATCCTCCCCCGCTACTGCCGCCACCTTCGCCAGCGTGGCGATTCCCGAGATGGACCGCTACGGCTACGACCAGAAGCTCTCTGCCGGGATCGTCGCCACGGTAGGGACCTTGGGAATCCTCATCCCACCCAGTGTGACCCTAATAGTGTTTGCGATCATCACCGAACAGTCCATCGCCCGGCTCTTTTTGGCCGGACTCCTCCCCGGCCTCCTGATCGCCGCCTTTTTCCTTCTCATCATCTATGTATGGTGCCGGCTGGATCCCACGCTGGGTCCCTGCGGGGAGAGATCCAACTGGAAGGAACGCATTTCCTCCCTTCCCGAGGTGGTGTGGGTGGGGCTCATCTTCCTGTTGGTGGTGGGAGGGATGATCGAGGGGTTATTCACCCCTACCGAGGCAGGGAGCGTGGGAACATTCGTGGTGCTGCTGTGGACCCTGTTGAAAAAGGACCTCGATCTTCAAGGGCTGGTCCGATCGCTAGCCGAATCCCTCAAGGCCTCCTGCATGGTCCTCTTCCTCATTGCCGGCTCCACCATCCTGGGCCATTTCCTGGCTGTCACCAAGATCCCCCTGATGGCGGCGGAATGGATCGGACAGCTCGGACTCCATCGGAATCTGATCATGCTCTTGATCGCCGCCGTTTACCTGCTGGGGGGTTCATTCATCGACGATCTGGCTTTCATGGTGCTGGCTACCCCCATCTTTTACCCGGTGGTCCTCAAACTGGGATTCGACCCGGTCTGGTTCGGGATCGTCATCGGCATCACGGTCATGATCGGGGTGGTCATCCCGCCCGTGGCCATCAATGTGTTCGTGGTGAGAAACATCACCAAGATACCCTTCAGCGTGATATATCGCGGAGTGACCCCCTTCCTGATCAGCCTGCTCCTGTGCGGCCTATTGTTGTTTCTCTTCCCTCAGCTCGCCCTCTTTCTGCCCTCGCTGCTGCTGAGGTGAGGGAGCCGTGACGGTCCAGCAGGACATCTCCCCGGGGGACCGCGGAAGCCGGAAGAGCTCTCCCACCCCTATCAGTCCAACCTGATCTCCCGATGGTATTGCTGGATCGATTTCACGCCGAGCTCGGGTCTCTGCAGCAGGGACTCGATGCCGTTCACCGAAGCCTGAGCCCCCGCGATGGTGGTGATCAGAGGAACACTGTAGAGGACCGCATGCGACCTGATCTTCGCCTCATCCTCCTTGGTGGCCTTTCCCGACGGCGTGTTGATGATAAGGTCCACCTTTCCATCCTTGATGTAGTCGATGATATTCGGCCGGCCCTCGTGAAGCTTGGGAAGGACTTTGACCTGGAGGTTGTTCTTGAGCAGGACCTCGGCAGTGCCGGAGGTGGCCAGGAGGCGGAAGCCGAGGTCGGCCAACTTCTTGGCGATGAAGACGATGTCCCTCTTATCCTGGCTCTTGACACTGATGAAGACATCGCCCTTCAGGGGCAACCTCTGGCCGGCGGCTATCTGGCTCTTCATGTAAGCGGCCCCAAAGGTAGAATCGATGCCCATCACCTCCCCCGTCGATCTCATCTCCGGCCCCAGGATCGCGTCCACTCCCGGGAACCGGATGAAGGGAAATACCGATTCCTTGACCGCCACATGCTCGATCCGCCTCTCCCGCGTGAACCCTAACTGCTCCAGGCTCTTGCCCAGCATGATCTTGGTCGCCAACTGGGCCAGAGGGACACCGATGGCCTTGCTCACGAAGGGAATGGTCCGACTGGCCCTGGGGTTGACCTCCAGCACGTACACGATGTTGTTCTTGACCGCATACTGGATATTCAACAGCCCCTTCACCTTCAATTCCCGGGCCAGGGCGTAAGTATTCTCCTTGATCACCTCTATCACCTCCTCCCCCAGGGTGTGGGGAGGGAGGACCATAGCCGAATCCCCCGAATGGATTCCCGCCTCCTCGATGTGCTCCATGATCCCACCGATGACGCACCTTTGCCCGTCGGCGATTGCATCCACATCGACCTCGATGGCATCCTCCAGGAACTTATCGATCAGGATAGGACGCTCTGGGGAGGCCTCTACTGCCTTCTCCACGAAGCCATTCAGCTCCTCCTCGTCGTATACGATCTCCATAGCCCTCCCCCCCAAGACATAGGAGGGCCTGACCACTACCGGATATCCGATCTTCTTGGCTACTTTCCGGGCCCCCTCGAAGGAAGTGGCGGTACCGTTGTCTGGCTGGATCAACTTGAGTTTTCTGATCATCTGCTGGAACCGTTTGCGATCCTCCGCCCGGTCGATGGAATCGGGACTGGTTCCCAGAATTCGCACCCCTGCCTGGTGGAGGGGGACGGATATGTTGAGGGGGGTCTGCCCTCCGAACTGAACGATCACCCCCAGCGGCCTTTCCAGATCCACTACATTCAGAACATCCTCTACCGTCAGGGGCTCAAAATATAACTTATCGGAGGTATCGTAGTCGGTGGAAACGGTCTCCGGGTTGCAGTTGATCATGATGCTCTCGATGCCCTCCTCCCTCAGGGCGTAGGAGGCATGACAGCAGCAATAATCGAACTCGATGCCCTGGCCGATCCGATTAGGTCCCCCTCCCAGGATTATCACCTTCCGCCTGCAAGAGGGCTCGCTCTCGTTGGCGGTCTCATAGGTGGAATAGTAATAGGGTTGTTGCGCTTTGAACTCCCCTCCGCAGGTGTCCACCAGCTTGAAGACCGCCTCGATGCCGTGCTCCTTGCGAAAGGCCCTTATCCGATCCTCCCTGGAACCGAGTAAATAGGACAACTGGACATCGGAAAACCCGTCCTGCTTGGCCCTCCGGAGCAAATCCGGCGGGATCCGGAGGGAGCCCCGACGATCTGTGCTTCGGTAACTCTCGATCTCTTCCTCCAGCTCCACGATCTGCTTTAGGTTATCCAGAAACCATCGATCGATAGCCGAAAGCTCGTTGATCTCGTCCACCGAGAGCCCCATCTTCAGCCCGTAGCGCAGATAGAACAGCCGCTCGTCGTTGGGGATTCGAATCTTCCTCTTGATCTCCTCTCGCAGCTCGGGGGAAGGGGAGCGCAGTTGCTCGTTGCTGATCTTGTCCTTGCCGTCCGCCCCCAATCCGAACCTGCCCGTCTCCGTCGAGCGGACCCCTTTTTGTAGCGCCTCTCTGAAGTTCCGGCCGATGGACATGGCCTCCCCCACCGCCTTCATGGAGGTATTGATCACCCTCTCTGCCTGAGGAAACTTCTCGAAGGTGAAGCGGCAGATCTTGAACACACAATAGTCCACGGTGGGCTCGAAAAAGGACTTGGTCCAACCCGTCACCTGATTGATAACCTCGGGCAAGGTCAGCCCTACCGCCAGCTTGGTGGCTATGCGGGCGATGGGGAAGCCAGTGGCCTTGGAGGCCAGGGCGGAGCTGCGAGAAAGGCGGGGATTGACCTCGATGATCACGATCTCCCCGTTCCCCGGGTTCTGGGCGAACTGGATATTGGCACCTCCTCCGGTCACCCCGATCTTGCGGATGATGCGCTTGCATAGGTTCACGAACTGAGCATATTCCCCGTAGGTCAGGGTCTGGGAAGGAGCGACCACGATGCTATCTCCGGTGTGGACTCCCATGGGGTCGACATTCTCCATGGAGGTGACGATGATAACGTTGTCCACGCAATCCCGCATCACCTCGAACTCGATCTCCTTCCACCCCAGCACCGATTGCTCCACCAGCACCTGTCCCACCGGGCTGATCTCGATGGCCTTGGCCAAGAAATCCTCCAACTCCTCTCGATTGTAAGCGGTAGCGCCGCCGAAACCACCCAGACAGTAGGCCGGTCGGAGGATCAGCGGAAAGCCGATCTCCAGCCCGATCCTCATCCCCTCTTCCACGCTGGTGGCGATCCCGCTCTGGGGCACGGCGATGCCTATCTCTTCCATGGATTTCTTGAACAGCTCCCTATCCTCGGCGCGGGAGATGGCCTCCACGCTGGCCCCGATGGATTCCACCCCGTACTTCTCCAGGATACCCTCCTTCATCAAGAAATAGGCCAGATTGAGACCGGTTTGGCCTCCCAAGGTGGGAAGAATCGCATCGGGCCTTTCCTTCTTGATGATCTCGGTGACGGCCTCCACGGTGAGGGGCTCGATGTAGGTAACATCGGCCATGTTGGGATCGGTCATGATGGTGGCAGGATTGCTGTTTACCAAGATGGTATAGAAACCTTCCTCTCGGAGGGCCTTGCAGGCCTGCGATCCGGAATAGTCGAACTCGCAGGCTTGCCCGATCACGATAGGGCCCGATCCGATCATCAAGATGCGGTGGATATCGGTTCTCTTGGGCATACCCTTTCCCTTCTCCTTATCTGCCTTTTATCATCCGCCGAAACCGGAGAAATACCGGATTGATCTCCCCCAAGCCGGGGCTGATCGGGTAGTATTGGACCCCCAAGAGCCGGAGAGAATCGGCCTCCACTTCTTCCACGGTGTCATCGTTCAGGTTGCGGAGGGTGATGGTGACGCCCTCGATTTCCTGCAGGCTCTCCTCTTCCACCACCCAGGAATGGTTCTGGAAAGTAATCTGGCCCCGCAAGGAGGAGGGAGGGAGGACCGGATAGTTCGCCCCGCGGTGACCCAACTTCATCCTTTTTCGCCTGCCACCCAGGGCTAGGCAGATCACCTCGTGGCCGGTGGAAATGCCCAGGAGCGGGATCTTGCCCAAGAGATGGCGCACCGTTTCCACGATCCGGGGAAGGGCCTCGTCCTCCTCGGGACCATTGGAGACGATGAGACCATCCGGTTTCAGCTCCAAAATCGCCTCTGGGGAGGTATGGTAGGGCAAGAGAAGGATCCTCCCGGCTAGTTGCTTCAATTGTCGGAGGAAGCCGTTGTGGATGCCCAGATCGAGGACAGCGAGGGTAAGCCCTGACCCCGATCCTGCCACCTCCACTACCCGGCTCACCGAGATTCGGCTGATGAAATCTTTGGGCACCCTTTCCTTTCCCTCTTTCAGCTTCCTCGCCAACTCGGTTTTCGTGGTGTCGGCGGTGGAAACGATGCCGGGCATCTCACCCCGGTCCCGGATCTTCACCGCCAAAGTCCGGGTATCGACCTCACTCAGCGCCAAAAGATGGTGCTCGTCCAGGAACTGGCTCAGGGCAAACTCCGCCTGCCAGTTGGAGTAGATTCGGCTCTTCTCCCTGATGATGAGGGACCCGATCCAGGGCCGGGCCGATTCGCTGAATCTGGTGGCCATACCGTAATTACCGATCAAAGGGTAGGTGAGAACCAGGATCTTGCCGGCATTGGCGGTATCGGTCATCATCTCCTGATACCCTACTACCGCCGTGTTCAACACCACCTCCCCTATCCACTCTCCTGTTGCCCCGATGGAGACGCCTTCAAAGGCTGTACCCTCCTCCAACAAAAGGATTCCCCTCATCGTTTGGCTCCCATCTCCAAGTTCAGGTAGTCAAGCGCCAATGGGTTCCCTCCACCCTGTCTTCCAGGATCACCCCCAGCGAGGTAAGCCGCTGCCGGATCTCGTCAGCCAGTCCCCACTCCCGGGCCTGGCGCAAGCGCGATCGCACCTCGATCAATAACTCCAACAGGGGAACCGGATCGAGGGCGGAGGGAGAGGAGGGGGAACCGGGACCGATCGGTCCGACTCCCATCGCCTCCCTCAGCCTTTCCTCCGCCTGAACCAGCAGGTCCCCTTCCATTCCTATCTTCCTGGCTCGCTCCACCGTCCGGGCCAAATCCAGCAGGTACGCCAGGCGGACCACCGCCTCCATCTCCTTCTCTCCCCTATTCCAAAGCAGCTGTCCGGATTTCCCCAGCAACTTCCGCAACCGCTCGCTCACGGCGGCCTGCTCGGTGGCGCGGTCCGCACCGCTAGCCTGCTGCTGAGCCCCTGGCCTCTCTCCCCGCGCCCCCACCCGAAGCTCCTCCAGGGAGAAGATGGTGCCGGAAGAAAAGGTCCGCTCCCTCCCCTGCCACCGCAGGACGATCCCTCCCGCTCCCATCACCCGGCATTCATGGCGGGCCAGGTCGATGAGGCAGGCGGTGTACTCGTCTATCCCCAAGATCAAGGCCGAGGCGGGAAGCTGCCTTTCCAGGAGGCGTAGGCGCGGTTCTCCCATGAAACAGAAGCGGGTATCGTGGGTCCCCCCCTCTGCATTGTTCCAGTGGGGCATCACCGCCAGCTCCAGGCCACAAGATCCCAATATATCGATCCCCCTCACCCAATGGGGATCCTCTCCCACCTTGTAGATCTCGTAGACGGGAAGGGCGTGGCTGGAAGCGGCGATGGCAGCGGCGCTGGCAAAAACGAGGTGGGCTCCCCCCGCCAGACGCCTGTGCAGGGCCTCCAAAAGGGGAGAATCGAGCCAGTTCCTCACCGTATAGGTAGGGCTGCCGGGGCCGGCAAGGATGAAATTGGCCGCCTCGATCCGTGCCACCGCCTCCTCCCTTTCCCCTTCCCCCGCCTCCCGGGCGTTCTTGAAGGATGCCACGCCCAGCTCGATTTGGAAGTGGTGGCGAAAATAGGCCACTGCCCGGGCGGAGATCTCATCGGCATTTAGCTGAAAGCCGGCAGGTGTATCCAGGAAGACCCCCTTCACCGGACCCGAGATCTTGCCCATCACCGCCCGATAGACCCGGCTCATGGCATCGGTAAATTCTCCCGAGCCCAGGAGGGTGACGCTTCCAGGGGAGCAGATTGCTGGTTCCAGAGGGGAATCGGTCAAGGGTATTTTCAGGGAACGGGACCCTATCAGTAGATGCGGCTGACCCGGCCTTTTACCTCGCGCAGCACCGGCTGGCAGGGGTGAGTAGCCGGATCACGGCCGAAGCAAAAGCCCAGATTCTCGTAGAAGGCCACTTCATCCAGATCGACCTGGCGCTCGGCGATCGCCTCGGCGGTAGGTTGGTAGCAGATCTCCTTCCCCTCCACCTTCACCACGGTGACCCCGAACACCCCCTGCAAGGCCAAAAGCACAGCCCCCGCCCCGATCTCCAGTCCAAAATTGACATCGTAGGCCGAGGTGAAACCGGACCGGACCAGGTGACTGGGGCGTACCTCCCTTACCTCCGGCACCTCGTACAGCCCCTCCACGAACATACCTGCCTGCCTCATGAATCTCTCCCTATCCGGATCGGCCTTGAGCCTCTTGGTAATCTCTTGGGAGACATACTTCCCCGCCCCCGCCAGCCTCTTGTGGCCGAAGGCATCCACGCCCGCACTCTCGTCCACCAACTCCTCCCCGCTGGCGGTCTTGATCCCTTCCGCCACCACGATGGTGTAGGTGCCGGCCCGGATGTCACTTTCCAGGACCCGCCGGAAGTAACGCCGTTTGATATCGCCATAGACCACATCAAAATCCACTGGAATCTCCGGAATCAGTATGCAGTCGGCATCGGCAGCCACTCCTCCCCGAAAGGCGGTGTGCCCCGAGTAGCGCCCGAAGACCTCCACCACCATGATCCGGTTGTGGGTCCGACCCGTGGTCTTGAGGGCACTCACAAAGGAGGCGATCCGGTTGATGGCCGAATCGCCACCCACACTATAAGGGTTCAGGTCCAGATCCATGGTCTTGGGCGCGTGGACACAGGGAATGCCCTGCTCGCTTAGATCCACCATCACCGAGCCGGTATCGTCCCCGCCGCTGATAATCAGCGCATCGATGGCGAACTTCTCCAGCCCGGCCCGAATGCGCTGGTATTTTCCAGGATCCTTTATCTTTTGTACACTCACCCGAGAATGGCCCGCCTCGGAGCCGGCCAGGACGATGTTAACCGATTCGATCCTCTCCTCGCTAAGTCGCACCAGGGAATCCATCTCCACCAGGTTGTAGAGGCCGGCATACCCGTTGGGGATCACATAGCAGTTCAAGCCGCACCTCAGGGCTGCCATGGTGGCCCCCTTGATGACCGCATTTAGGCCCCCGCAATCTCCGCCACTGGTAATGATGCCCAAATTTCTAATGGCCATGCCCACCCCTCCTGCCTCTCCACCTTAGGATAGAGGAATCATATCCGTTTACCGTAAAGAAAACCCCCATCCACCCCCAGGTCGACTCCCATGATCCAGGAGGAGTCGTCGGAGGCCAGAAAGAGCGCGGCATAGGCCACATCCGCCGGCCTCCCCAGCCTACCCAGGAGGTGATGGCCGATGATCCTTTCCATCTTTTGCGGGTCCTCTTGCCGCAGGCGCTGAAAGTATGCCTTGGTCAGGTCGGTTTCGATGAAGCCAGGATTCAGGGTGTTCACCCGGATGCCGTAAGGGGCATAATCCACCGCCATGCTTCGGCCCAAACCGATGAGCCCTCCCTTGGAGGCGGCATAGGCCGCTCGGTCAGAACAACCCATGGCCCCCACGATGGAGGCCACATGTATTATGCACCCTCCCCCTTGTCTCATCATCACTGGCAGGACATACTTGCTGCAGAGGAAAGCCCCCTTGAGGTTGACCGCTAAGGTCCGGTCCCAGTCCTCCTCCCTGGTCTGGTGAAGAGGGGTCCGGGAGGGGTTGATACCGGCATTGTTGACCAGCACATCTATCCGCCCGAAGGCCTTCAGGGCTCGCTCCACCATAGCCGAGACCTCTTCCGACCTGGTGATATCGGTGCGGACGAAAAGGGCTGACCCCCCTTCCTTCAAGATCTGCCGCTCCACCGCTCCTCCGCCCTCCTCCTCCAGCTCGGCGATGACTATCCGGCTACCCTCCCGGGCGAAAAGCAGGGCGGTCTCCTTTCCTATGCCCGATCCTGCCCCGGTGATTATGGACACCTTGTCCCTCAATCTCATGGAACCTCCTCCTCCGCCCAGATGAAGCCCGCCTCAGATTCGCTTCACGCTGACGAACCCTCCATCTACTGCCAGGTTGAGGCCGGTAATCCAGGAAGACTCCTCGGAGGCCAGAAAGAGAGCTGCCTGGGCTACATCCGCCGGCACCCCGATGCGGTCTGCGGCGTGAAGCTCGATGATATGGCGCCAACGGGCCGGATCCCTGCGCAGCTCCTCGAAATAAGAATGGGTGAGATCGGTCTCCACGAAGCCGGGGCAGATCGAGTTCACCCGGATATTGGAGGCGGCATAATCCACCGCCATGCTGCGGGTCAGCCCTACTACTCCTCCCTTGGAGGCGGAGTAAGCAGCGCGCGAGGAACAGCCGATGAGTCCCGCTGCGGAGGCGATGTTCACGATGCAGCCTCCCCCTTGTCTCATCATCACCGGCAAGACGTACTTGCAGCACAGGAAGACCCCTTTGAGATTCACCGCTAAGGTCCGGTCCCAGTCCTCCTCCCTGGTCTGGTGAAGTGGGGTCCGGGAGGGGTTGATACCGGCATTGTTGACCAGCACATCTATCCGGGCGAAGGCCCTTTCCGCCTCCTGGGCCATCCACTCTGTGTCACCCGCACAACTCACATCCACTGGCAGAAAGAGAGCGGTACCGCCGCCTTCGGCGATCTCCTCCACCACCCTCCTCCCCGCCTGTTCCCGGACCTCCGCCACTACCACCATGCTCCCTTCTCGGGCGAAAAGCAGGGCGATCTCCTTTCCTATGCCCGATCCTGCCCCGGTGATTATGGACACCTTTCCTTTCAGCCTCAATCGTTCCTCCTTTCCCGGCCGGGAAGGGATCGAAACCCTGCACCCCTCAGGTAGGGGACTGTCCCTTTCCCGAATGGCTCTCGCTGTGCGCCTTTTCCCGAATCTGCCTCTTATAGATATCCCTGATCCGATCGAAGACCCGATTGTAAAGGCCGCCTCGAAAGTCGGGGAACCCCCAGTCGTAGGCCTTCCATCCCCGGTGGTAATAGAGGGTAGGGTCGGCGTAGATCCCTTGGCCTAGATAGATCTTCTGCCCGCTGAACTTGCCCGAGGCCAGGACGATCTTGAAGAAGTCCAGATAGCCGGGATCGAGATTGACCGACCGCTTACCCTCCTGGCTGAACTCCTCCTCCAGCCGATTGGTCCTCACCTTGATGGAGGCGAGCTCCCCGGGGTCGATCAGGCGGCTAAAGGACCAAAAAACTCGCTTCAGTCCCAGCCCCATCTCCTTCTCGTAGTAGCGCGTCAGGTCGAAAGGGCAGGGTGGGGAGAGAAAGTCGGTAGGACCCCAGATCTCCTCCAGCCGAGACCGGAGGATCGAAAGATCCACCCCTTCCCGGTAGATTATCCCCAAAAACAGCTTAACCGGTTGCGGCTCTCGAGGGACCGCCAAGGGCCTCCCCTCTTTTCTCCTGTTGCCATTCCCGGCGTTGCCGCTCCAGGACCGAGAGCGCCTCCTCCACCCAGCGGGGGTCGATCCCGAACCACCTCTCTACCTGCCGATGAAGGTCTCGCCGGATATTCTCCTTTCTCTCCTCCGCCAGAGAGGTCAGCCGCAGGTGATGGCCGCGGATGTAAAGCAGACCTTGCTCGGTCAAGCGGTTGAGGAGGATATCGTGCAAGGTGGGCCGGGAAAAGGAGGCGACCCAATGCCGGCGGAATTCTTCCTCCGACACCGGGCAGGGACGGAAGCGGTAGCGCCATTTCCGCCCCCTGGCGTTGCAGGTGAAGAGGTGATACTCCTCCCCTCTCCCATCGTATCGCAGCTCCAATCGCCCTTGAGGGGCGGAGAGAACCTGCGGCCCTCCCCTGCTCAAGGGAAGAGGTTCCCAGAGTAGGTAGCCGGGATCCACTAGGCAGGATTCCCCCTCCACCTCGGCGACGATCACGCAATGGATGTTCTCTCCCGCTGCCATATGGGCCATGGTTTTGTAGCAAGGGTACCCCCAGCAGCGCAGGATCTGCTCCAAGAAGTAGGTGAGGGAGAAGCAGGTCCCCCCCAGTCGGTGTTCGATATGATCTTGGATCACCTCCAGGGGGAGGCGGAACTTTTCCTCCAGCTCCTGATAACGGGCTACCTTGATGATCTTGCTCAGGTTCTCGTAGGGGATCCGGGAATAGTGGCGGAGGAGGAGGCGGAGGTCATCTCGGGCGGACCGGCCCCGAATCAGACCGAAGTGCCTCTCGAAGATGCGGACTGCCTCGCGGTGAGGGTGAGAAATGAATTCCATGGATGCTCGCTACCTGCAGGCGCGGGTAATATAGCATCATCGGAGGTGGCCGCCAAGGGCTAAGACTGCCTCCTGCATCGAGAAAAGGAAACCAGCAGGATCATTCTACCCTCAGGCTCCCTACCAGGTCCTGGAGGCGCGGTATCCCCTGCTGGCGCAGGTAGGACTCCAGACCTTCGATCACCCGGAGGCAGGAGGTGGGATCCAGGAAATTGGCCGTCCCCAACGCCACTGCCTGGGCCCCGGCGATGATGAATTCCAGGGCATCCTCGGCCGAAACGATCCCTCCCATCCCTACTACCGGAACGGTCACGGATTTGGCCACCTGGTAGACCATGCGGAGGGCTATCGGTTTGATGGCCGGGCCGGAAAGACCTCCCACCACCTGGGCCAGGCGCGGTCTCCGGCTCCGGATGTCGATGGCCATGCCCAGCACGGTGTTGATCAGGGAGAGGGCATCCGCCCCTGCCTCCACCGCGGCCCGGGCCATGAGGACGATATCCGTCACATTGGGGGTCAGCTTTACCAGGAGGGGCAAGGCTGTCCCCTTCCTCACCTGGCCTACCAGGGATGAGAGGAGGAGGGGATCGGTTCCGAAGATGAGGCCGTCGGCCACATTGGGACAGGACACATTGAGCTCGATCCCCGCCACCCCTTCCATCTGGGAGAGACGGGAGGCGAGGTAGGCGAAATCCTCTATCCTCTCCCCGGCGATGTTCACGATCAGGGGGGGGCCGAATTGACGAAGGAAGGGAAGCTCTTCCCGCAGGAAGGCCTCCACCCCCATGTTCTGGAGGCCAATGGAGTTGAGCAGCCCCGCCGGGGTCTCCACGATTCGGGGAGGAGGGTTGCCGAGGCGGGGGTAGCGGGTGATGGTCTTCACCACCAGCGCCCCCAGACGATTCAGGTCCAGATAGGGGACGAACTCCCGGCCGCAGCCGAAGGTGCCGGAGGCGGTCATCACCGGGTTCTGCATCCTGATCCCGGCCAGCTCCACCGAGAGGTCCGGCCTCACCACTGGATCTCTCCTGCCCAAAAAACGGGACCATCCCGACAGACCAGCCGGTAGGGCCGCTGCTGGTCCCTGGCCCTCACTGCACATCCCAGGCAGGCCCCGATACCGCAGGCCAGATGCTCCTCCAGCGACACCTGGCAAGGAATGTTCGCCTCCCCGGCGATCCCGGCCGCCTTTGCCAGCAGGGGGCGGGGGCCACAGGCATAGATAAGGGAAGGGGCATTGCCCCCCCTCCCAGCATCCCTCAGGACCTCCTCCAAAAGTTCGCTCACCAGGCCTGGGCGGCCTCGGCTGCCATCCTCGGTGCTGATTAGCACCTCCACTCCCAGCCGACAAAGGTCTTCCTCGGTGAGGATATCCTCGCTCCGTCCCGCCCCGATCAGGGCCAGCACTCTGCGCCTCCCACCTCCGGCCCCAGCTCCAGGGAGGGTTTCTTGGTCCTGCCCGAGTAACCTTGCCGCCAGGGCCCGGAGAGGGGCCACCCCCATTCCCCCTGCTACCAGGAGGGCAAAGTCCCAATCGGGGGGGATGGAAAAGCCATTTCCCAGGGGACCGAGGAGGGTAACCTCCCTCCCCGGAGGGAGGACAGCCATTCTCCTCGTGCCCCTACCCACCACCCGATACAGGATCTCGGCCCGCCCTGGTTCCATCCAGTGGATGGAAAAAGGACGGGGGAGCAAGGGGTCGTATCCGGGTTCCCCCCGTACCATGAAAAACTGCCCGGGATCGAACCTCCCCTCCAGGCAGGGACTCTCCACGATCATCTTGAAGCGATGGGGAGAGATCTCCTCATTGGCGACGATGACGGTCTTCAATCGCGATCTCCACCCTCGGTTCGTAGTACTCCTGGAGCGACCGAACCCCGATCTCCTGTTGCCGCAGGCAGGCGATGGCCTCTACCACCGCCTGGGCCCCGGCGATGGTGGTGGTGTAAGGGATGCCCCTGGTGACCGCGGTACGCCGGATCGAGTAAGAGTCAAGGCGGGAGGATCTGCCTTCGGGGGTATTGATGACCAGATCGATCTTTCCGCTCTTCATCAAGTCCACGATGTGGGGCCGCTTCCCCTCGGTGACCTTGAATACCTTCTCCACCGGGATTCCCGCACTGCCGATGACTCGGGCGGTGCCCTCCGTCGCCACCAGCCGAAAGCCCATCCGACTGAGGCTCCGAGCCACCGCTACCAACTTTGGCTTGTCTCCATCGCGGACGCTCAAAAAGACCGTGCCCGAGGTGGGGAGTCGACCGTTGACCGCGATCTGGGCCTTGGCGTAGGCCGCGCCGAAGCTCGAATCGATCCCCATCACCTCTCCCGTAGACTTCATCTCCGGTCCCAGGATGGGATCCACCCCCGGAAACTTCACGAAGGGCAGGACTACCTCCTTCACCGCCACATGGGCGAGCTTTCTCTCCTCGGTGAAGCCCACCTCCTCGAGGGTGTACCCCACCATGAGCTTGGCTGCCAGCTTCGCCAAAGGAACGCCGATGGCCTTGCTGACGAAGGGGACGGTCCGGGAGGCACGGGGATTCACCTCCAGCACATAGATCCTTCCCTCCTTGACCGCGAACTGGATGTTGATCAGACCCACTACCCCCAGCTCCAATGCCAGTGCCCGCGTCTGCTCCCGGACCTGGTCCAGAACCACCGGGGATAGGGAGCGAGGGGGGAGGGAGCAAGCGGAATCGCCCGAGTGAATGCCCGCCTCCTCGATATGTTCCATGATCCCCCCTACTACCGCCTCCTTCCCGTCGCAAAGCGCATCCACATCTATCTCCAGGGCGTCCTCGATGAACTTGTCCACCAACACCGGGTGCTGGTAGGAGGCCTTGACCGCTGAGGCCAGGTAATGGCGCAAAGAAGAGGCATCGTACACGATCTCCATAGCCCTCCCCCCCAGGACATAAGAGGGCCGGAGCAGGATCGGATAACCTATCTCGCGGGCGATAGCCTCTGCTTCCTCCAGGGAAGTGGCTACGCCATTGGGGGGCTGCTGGAGCCCTAGTTTTTGCAGGAGCTGCTGGAAGCGGTTCCGGTCCTCGGCCCGATCGATGGCATCCGGAGAGGTACCCAGAATCCTCACTCCCTCCCGCTCCAGGGGAACTGCCAGTTTCAGCGGGGTCTGGCCTCCGAACTGGACGATCACCCCCACCGGTCGCTCCTTCTCCACGATGGCCAGCACATCCTCCAGGGTGAGGGGTTCGAAGTAGAGGCGGTCCGAGGTGTCGTAGTCGGTACTGACCGTCTCCGGGTTGCAGTTGACCATGATGGTCTCGTAACCCACCTCTTTCAAGGCCAAGGCCCCGTGGACGCAGCAGTAGTCGAACTCTATCCCCTGACCGATGCGGTTGGGTCCCGAACCCAGGATGATCACCTTTCGCCGATCACTGGGATCGGCATCGCACCGCACCTCGTAGGTAGAGTATAGATAGGGAGTATAGGCGATGAATTCGGCGGCGCAGGTATCCACCCGTTTGAAGACCGGTTCGATCCCGGACCTTTTGCGGGCGGCCCGGACTTCCTCCTCGCTACAGTGGCATAGTTGGGCCAGCCGGCGATCGGAGAACCCCAACCTTTTCGCCTCCCGCAGGAGTTGCGGAGGAAGGGGACCTTGCCCCTCCTCTCGAGCTGCCGCCTTCTCGATTTCCACCTCCATCACCACGATCTCCCTGATTTGCTCCAGAAACCAGGGGTCGATGGCCGAGAGCTGGTAGACTTCTTCCACCGTCATTCCCTTGCGGAAGGCGTCGGCCAGGTAGAAGAGTCGATCCGGATTGGGAACCCGCACCATTTCCCGGATCCGGCTCCTCACCTCCCCTTCCTCCATCGCCGCCAGGGAACCATCGCCGGGAGATAAGATCTTGCTGTCCAGGCCGTAGGAATCGATCTCCAGAGAGCGAAGGGCTTTCTGCAGGGCCTCTTTGAAGGTCCGGCCGATGGCCATCACCTCCCCCACCGACTTCATCTGGGTGGTCAGGGTGGAATCGGCCTGGGGAAACTTCTCGAAGGTGAAGCGGGGGATCTTCACCACGCAGTAATCGATGGTGGGCTCGAAGGAAGCCGGGGTCTCCTGGGTGATATCGTTAGGGATCTCGTCCAGGGTGTAGCCCACGGCCAGCTTGGCCGCGATCTTGGCAATGGGAAATCCGGTAGCCTTGGAGGCCAGGGCGGAGCTCCGGGAGACGCGCGGGTTCATTTCGATCACCACCATACGCCCCGTCTCGGGCTGGACCGCAAACTGGATGTTGGAGCCTCCCGTTTCCACCCCGATCTCCCGGATGATGGCGATGGCTGCATCCCGCATCCTTTGGTACTCCTTATCGGTGAGGGTCTGGGCGGGGGCGACGGTGATGGAATCCCCGGTGTGGATACCCATGGGATCGAAGTTCTCGATGGAGCAGATGATCACCACATTGTCCGCCAGGTCCCGCATGACCTCCAGCTCGTATTCCTTCCACCCGATGAGGGAGGCCTCGATCAGACAACGGCGGATAGGGCTGCTCGCCAGACCCCACCGAATGGCCTCCTCCAATTCTTCCCGATTGTGAGCCACCCCCCCTCCGCTGCCACCCAGGGTGAAGGAAGGACGGATGATGGCAGGATAGCCGACCCGCTCGACGATCCGCTCCGCCTCCTCCAAGCTGTGGCAGTATCCGCTTTCCGGAAGATCCAGCCCGATCCTGTGCATGGCCAGCTTGAAAAGCTCCCGATCTTCGGCTGCTTTGATGGCTTCCAGCTTGGCCCCGATCAGCTCCACCCCGTACCGGTCCAGCACCCCGGCCTCTGCCAGCTCTACCGCCACGTTGAGGGCGGTCTGTCCCCCCAAGGTAGGGAGGAGACAATCCGGCCTTTCCCGGGCGATGATCTTCTCCACCGTCTCCGCAGTTATGGGCTCCACATAGGTCCGATCCGCCATCTCCGGATCGGTCATGATGGTAGCCGGGTTGGAGTTGATCAATACGATCCGGTATCCCTCCTCCCGCAAGGCCTTGCAGGCCTGGGTGCCGGAATAGTCGAATTCGCAGGCTTGGCCGATGACGATGGGGCCCGAACCGATCAGCAGAATGCGCTCGATATCGCTCCGCTTTCCCATTTCTTTTCAACCCCAGAATCTCTCGATCATCTCCCTGAACCGACCAAAGAGGTGCCCGGAATCGTGGGGACCGGGGGAGGCTTCGGGATGATATTGGACCGAGAAGAGGGGGAGCTCCTGGTGGGCGATCCCCTCGCAGGTCCGATCATTCAGGTTCAGGTGGGTGAGCCGAACCCCCAACCCCTCCAGGGAAGAAAGGTCCACCGCGAAACCATGGTTTTGGGCAGTGATCTCCACCCTTTTCGTCTCCCAGTCCTTCACCGGATGGTTGCCCCCGTGATGACCGAATTTGAGCTTGTAGGTCCGGGCTCCCAGCGCCAGAGCCAGGATCTGATGACCGAGGCAGATGCCGAAGATAGGAAGGCGATCCAAGAGGGACCGCACATTCTCCACCAGGTAGGTAACCGGCTCCGGATCTCCCGGCCCGTTGGAGAGGAGGAGGCCGTGCGGCCTCAGCGACATCACCTCCTCCACCCCAGTGAAGGCCGGCACCACCACCACCTCGAGCCCACAGTCGGCTAATTTCCGGAGGATGTTGAGTTTGACCCCACAGTCGTAGACCACCACTCGCAGCCTATGTCGGTCCCCGCCCGCTCCCCTTTTCTCCAGCATCTCTCGCAGTCGGGTCCAGGAGATTTCCTCTGGCCCAGGAGAAGGCAAGCCATCGGGCCGAGCACTGCTCGAACCTGCCCTCCACCTCCATTCCCCCTCTTTCCAGAGGTATGGTTCCTTGCAGGTGACCACCTGAGCCAGATCCCGGCCCACCAGGCCAGGAGCAGCCTGGGCTTTTTTCTGCAGGCTGCGCGGATCCAGATCGGTGGTGGATATGACCCCCATCTGCGCCCCTTGATCCCGCAGGTGGCAGGTGAGGGCACGCGTGTCCACTCCCTCGATCCCGACGATCCCCCACCTCCGCAAAAGATCCCCCAGGCTCATCTCCGACCTCCAGTTGGAGGGACGGGGGCAATACTCCCTCACCACGAATCCCTCCACTTGCGGCCGGTACGACTCGAAGTCGTCCCCATTGACCCCGTAGTTCCCGATCAGGGGATAGGTCATGGTGACGATCTGGCCCTTGTAGGAGGGATCGGTCAGGATCTCCTGATACCCCATCATGCTGGTATTGAAGACCACCTCTCCCACCGCCTCTCCCTCGGCCCCGAAGGCATAACCCTCGAAACAGGCCCCGTCGGCCAGGACCAAGAGAGCTCTCTTGCCTTCACTCCAGACGGCCATCGTAGACTATCCTTCCGCTTTTTATGGTCATCCAGGGACCTCCTCTCAATCTCCACCCAGCAAAGGGACTATTGCGGCTCCGGGAAAGGAAGCGGGAGGGATCCACCACCACTTCCTTCTCCAGATCGAGAAGGGTCAGGTCCGCCTCCGATCCTACCGCCAGCGTTCGGCTCAAGCCCAGGATGCTGGCCGGACCGGAGGTGAACTTGGCCACCAGCTGGGAGAGGGAGAGCCGACCTCGGTGGTAAAGCCATTCCAGGCAAAGGGAGACCGCGGTCTCCAGACCCACTATCCCAAAGGGGGCATAGTCGAATTCCAGCTCCTTCTCGGAGGAGGCATGAGGCGCATGATCGGAGGCGATAGCATCCAGGGTTCCGTCGGCCAGACCTTCTATCAAGGCCGCAACATCCCGGGCAGTGCGCAAGGGGGGATTCATCTTCAGGTTGGGGTCGTAGCTGGCCACGGCCTCTTCGGTGAGGACCAGGTGATGGGGACAGACCTCTCCGCTCACCTGGATTCCCTGGGACTTTCCCCAACGGAGCAGATCTACCGATCCGGCGGTGGTAACATGGGCGATGTGAAGCCGGGCTCCGGTCATCTTGGCCAGGATCAGGTTCCGCGCCACCATAACCTCTTCCGCGGCCGCCGGGATGCCCCGCAGTCCAAGGCGGGTACTGGTGAATCCCTCGTTCATCACCCCTGAGTCGGAGAGATGGAGATCTTCGCAGTGCTCCACGACGGGAACATCCAGCATCCGGGCATACTCCATGGATCGCCGCATCAGGTTGGCGTTCATCACCGGCCTTCCGTCGTCGGAGAAGCCCACGCACCCTGCCTCCTTCAGCTCTCCCAGCTCGGCCATCTCCTCGCCCTTCAGCCCCTTGCTGATGGCCCCAATGGGAAGGACGGCAATCGATCCCTGCGAACGGGCCTGGTTCAAGATGAAATCGGTGACCGCCCGATTGTCATTGGGAGGATTAGTGTTGGCCATGCAACAGATGGCGGTGAATCCTCCCCGGGCGGCAGCAGCGGTGCCGCTGGCAATGGTCTCCTCGTCCTCCCTTCCCGGCTCCCGCAGATGGGTATGCATGTCCAGAAACCCGGGACAGACGATCTTCCCCCGCGCATCTACGGTTTCCTTTCCCCTGAGATCCATTCCCAGCTCGACGATCCGACCATCATGAATCAAAAGATCCAACAACTCGTCGATCCCCAGCGCCGGATCGATCACCCTTCCCCCCTTGATCACCAGGGACATGTACTCCTCCTTTCAGGCTCCACCCGCCGATCCTCCCAGGAGGAGGAACAGGATGGCCATACGGATGGCCACCCCATTGGTCACCTGATCGAGGATGATCGAGTAGGGACCGTCGGCTACCTCGGGAGAGATCTCGATCCCCCGGTTCATCGGTCCCGGATGCATGATCAGGACCTCCTCCTTCGCCTTCTCCAGCCGCTTCAGGTTCAGGCCGAAAAGGCGGGAATATTCGCGCAGGGAGGGAAACAGGCCCTGCCCTTGACGCTCCAGTTGGATCCGCAGCATCATGATCACATCTACCCCTTCGATGGCCCGGTCCATATCGGTATAGACCTTCACCCCCAGCCGCTCTATGTCGGCAGGGAGCAGGGTAGCCGGTCCCGCCACTCGGACCTCCAGCCCCATCTTCCTCATCCCGTGGATGTTGGAACGGGCCACCCGGCTGTGGGAGATGTCGCCCACGATGGCTACCTTCAGCCCCGATAGGCTCTTTTTTCTCTCCCGAATGGTGAAGAGATCGAGCAGGGCCTGCGTGGGATGTTCGTGGGCACCGTCTCCGGCATTGATGACGGGAATGGGCAGGGAATCGGCCAGGATTTTGGGGGCGCCGGCGCAGGAGTGGCGGACCACGAGCAAGTCCGGCTTCATGGCCATCAGGTTCTTGCCCGTATCCTTCAGGGTCTCTCCCTTCACCACCGAGCTGACCGCGGTGGCAATATTGACCACATCCGCCGAAAGCCTCTTGCCTGCGATCTCGAAGGAGGTTCGAGTTCGGGTGCTCGGTTCGTAGAATAGGTTGACCACTGTCTTGCCGCGCAAGGTGGGCACCTTCTTGATATCCCTCTCCGAGATTTCCTTCATCGATTCGGCCGTATCCAGGATGAGCTGGATCTCTTCTACTTCCATCTCTTCCAGACCCAAGATGTCCTTCCTCTTCAAGGCCCAAGCCACCTTTCCCCTCCCTCTGGCCAAGCCCTGCGGCCTTCCATGGTCGTGGATCGAAAATCCTTCCCCTTCATCCCTGACCCTTCAGGATCATCGCCTTGTCCTCGCCATCCTCTTCCACCAGCATCACCTGGACCTCCTCCGATCGGGAGGTGGGGATGTTCTTGCCCACATAATCTGGCCGGATGGGCAGCTCCCGGTGCCCTCTATCGATTAGAACTGCGAGCTGGATCAAGCTCGGTCGGCCTAGGTCGATAATGGCATCCAGGGCGGCGCGGATGGTACGACCGGTATAGAGGACATCGTCCACCAGGATCACCGCCTTGCCGGAAACGGGAAAGGGTATGTCCGTCTTCCGTACGATCCCGTGAAATCCCTCCTCTCCGATGTCATCTCGATAGAGGGTGATATCCAGCGAACCGACCGGGATCTCGCGTCCCTCGATCTCCTTCAGCCGCGAGGCGAGACGACGGGCGAGATAGACACCGCGGCTTCGGATTCCAACCAGGACGAGATTCTCGGCCCCTTTGTTTTTCTCCACTATCTCGTGGGCGATGCGGGTGAGGGCCCGTTCTATGCCCTGGCCGTCCAGGATCTCTGTCCCCCGTTTACGCTTCATGGCCCTTCCCTCCGCAGGCACAAAAAAACCTCCTCGCCCGTGCCGGGGAGGAGGTTCGATGGCCCGATCCTGCTTATATTGGATGTCATCCCTGAATACATCAAGATCCCTTTTCTAACCTCGCCGAGTTAGATTAAAAGGCAAGGTCAGGATAATACAGGGGGCAAGAAAAGTCAACCCCGATCGACCGCCCTTGAGGAAGCGCTCTCGACCCCGGCCGGGCCAGGGCCGCCGACCAGCAATAAGTGACAGTGAAAAAAGGGGCATCGGACTGCGGCCGAGGGTGGCCTGGGTCCGATGCCCCACTTCTCGCCTGCCGGCATGCGCTGCCGGATACTAGATTAGGAGAAGGACCCCGTCAGGCTGAGGGCTTGTTTCAGACCTTCAGCACATCGGCAACATCCTTCAGCCCCAGTTCCTGCAGCTTGGCTCGGGTGGGGACGCCGGTCTTCTTGTCCCACCCCCGGGCAGCGTAGAACAGGTCGAGGATCCTCTCGAACAAGGGTCGGGTCAGCTTGGTTCCGTCCGACTTCTCCGGATACTCGAAGAGCCAAGCAGCGCAGGAATCCATCTCCCGGTTCCGGCCGTAGTTCCTAACATGGAGGGCTCGGTCCAGATTGCGGACTCTCTCTCCGGTCTTGACCAGATCGGCGGTGGTCACCCGCATCCCGGTGAGGGGCACGAACATCTTGGTCTCCGCGTCCAGGTCGCCGTAGTAATCGGATGCAGCCTGGAGTTCCTCCTTGGACAGATAGCCCCGCAGCAGGCGCGGATACAGCCAATCGCAGAGCATGAGGGAGTCCTTCAAATTGGCCCGGTTTCCCAGATAGGCGGCGGCTTGGGTCTTCTCCTTGAGGGCACCGAAACCGGGCTCGATCACCTCGCCGGTTCCGAAGACGCGAGCGTAGGTGGCCTTTAGCTTTTGGAAATCGGTATCCGGAGATCCGCCGCCATGATGGGGTGGGAACCAATATTCCACCCAGGACGACTGGTGGTGAGACTGAAGGGGATCCCGCGAGTCCGTAACCCAGTGGCACATGGTGTAGATCCAGATGGGGCTGGGCTGGGATTCGGCTGCCCTACCCAGCCGGTGCGATCCGAAGCCCCACATGGGCTCCTGCCAACGGGCATGTTTCTTGAGGAGCTCCGGCACGCCCAACCGTTCGCTGGCCCGAATCAGATCGTCCGCGAGGTAATCGCCTAGGCCTTCCCGATAGGCTATCTTGCGCAGCAGCTCCTTCCAGAACCAGGGATTGTCGGGTTCCAGCTTCATCCCTGCCAGTTCGGTGATACCGTTGTCCACGCAGGCCGATATCCAGCAGTAGTTGTTGACATAGTTCCACCCCGAGAGGCCCAGTCCTTCTCCCAGGGTCTGCAGCTCGGAGCCGATCTCATCCCCGAACCCTTTGGTGGGCCGGGTGAAGATATCCCCTTGGTAGATATCCTTGATGTACTTAGTGGGATACTCCGTCCTCTCCCAGCCCCAAGAATACATGGGGTCCACGCAGTGTTTCATCATATTGCGGGTGCCGCTGCCCACATCCAGACCAGCAGGGTCTCCCTTGCGCATCATGGTGCAGCAATGGACCGGACAGGCCTGACTGCAGTTGACCGTCTCCGGCCCGGGGAGCTGTCCGATCACCGCCCAAGTCGGACCCGACTTGACCAGATCCATCACTTCCCGACAGGCCCGGATGAATTCAGCGGGATCCGCTATGTTCACCCCTCCGCTGCCCCGGATGGCGATGGCCTTCAGGTTCTTGGATCCCATCACGCCCCCGAAGCCTGGCTGTCCTGCCGCATTGGAGAGGCGGTGCTGGATGGTGGCATAGCGCACTCTGTTCTCGCCCGCCGGTCCGATGGCCAGGACCTGGGTCTTGTTCCCGTGTTCGGCCTTCAGTGCCTTCTGGGTCACGAAGCTATCCCGGCGCCAGAAGTGCTTGGCGTCCCTGATTTCAGCCTTTCCATCGGTTATGAGCAGGTAGACGGGCTTGGAGGCTATTCCCTTCACCACGATCCCGTCGAAGCCAGCGTACTTGAGCTCGGGGGCCCAGTGTCCTCCGATTCCCGAATAGGTGAACCATTCGATGGGGTAGGTCCGGGGGGACACAGCGCATATGATCCCACGCCCCGATGCCGGGGCCATGGTACCGGTCATCGGTCCGGTCATGAACATCAAAAGGTTATCCGCATCGTAGGCCGTGACGCCCGGCTTCAGCTCGTTCCAGGCTATGGCGGTGGCGATCCCCTTTCCCCCCAGGAACTTGGGGACATACTTGGCCGTATCTTCGGTGGTAATTCTTCCGGTGGAAAGATCGACCCTCAGGATCTTGCCGACCCAACCGTACATGGTCGCCATGTCTCAAGCCCTCCTTTCCTCGAAGGTCAGCGCCCGGCGAGGACATACCTCCACGCAGAGTGGGCCTTCCTTTCTGTCCTTGCACAGGTCGCACTTGAAGGATTTTTGGCTCCCGTTGACCGGGTGCAGCCAAACCGGTGCCTGAGGAAGAGGGCAGGCCTTGACACAGGAACCGCATCCGATGCATCCGGCCTGGTTCACATACCTGGCCCCTGTGGTGGGATCGATGGACAAGGCCTTATCCTTCTCCGGACAGGCGAAGTAACAGCTGGGGGAGACGCACTGGGCGCACACCAGGGCAGTGAATTCCAGCTCCAGATCCTGATTGTTTATGTGTATCCTCGATAGCTCCGGACTGCATTGGCCATCGTGTGAAGCGGAGCAGGCCAGTTCGCATAGCTTGCATCCCCGGCAAAGGTCCGGGTTATGCCGCACCACCCCGCTTAGGGGAACCTCCGTCATGGCAGCGGTTTCGGCTTCCTTGGTCGCCAGCAGCGACGTTCCCAAAGTCGCCCCCCCGGTCACGACCGCAAGGTCCCTCAAGAATTCTCTTCTCGTCTGCTTCCTCACCTTTGACATCCTCTCCCTCCTTTCCCAAAGGTCCCCGCTTTTTCTCGCCTCGCCAGACGCCTCAGCATCACCTCCTCGGGCCCGAAGATCACCCCTCTCAGGGCAAATGGCATAAAGGAGAGCTGTTCCTTTCCCCGATCCCTCCTGGAAAAGAAGGGAGCCACCAAAGCTGGACCTGTAATTCCCTATCAGCCTTCGTGGCTCCGCTACCTGCACCCGCCGGGAGAGGCCCCTCTCCCACCAGACTACCCAGCCCGGAGGATACCTCTCCCGCTCCAGCTCATCTGTTCTCGCTCTCCGCCCGGATCCCTCTTCTCCGAGGGATCGATTCCAGCTGCCCGATATCATGCCCCCCAATCTCCTGTCAAGG
>Ga0123519_10000352_pt1 | contig 80063 bp, 67 predicted proteins | sample YelNatPaOPRAMG02_FD_87396 | JGI IMG/M metagenome (GOLD analysis project Ga0123519, IMG submission 87396) | Hot spring microbial communities from Yellowstone National Park - Yellowstone National Park OP-RAMG-02 (version 2) | ecosystem: Environmental > Aquatic > Thermal springs > Hot (42-90C) ...
GCCTTAGAATCGCAAAGATTCTGTTATAGACTCAATATCCTTCTCACATTCTTCACTCTGAATGATTCCACTCGCAAAATCAGCCTTTCCACCCCCTTTGAACCCCTTTCCTCTCAGAGCATCCTCAAGGACCCTTCTGCAGTCGAATGGAAGTCCTTTCCCCCTTGCCATTATGATATGTGAGAAACCCTTTTCTTGGATGGCGAATATGGTAACAGCCCTATCGTCTTTTTCAATTATTCGTCCCGCCCTCTCCATAACAGTTCCTTTGTCCGCGCCTCTGAGGAATGCTTGGTATACCCTGAAAGAATCGCGCTCCAGGGGTTGTATCCTCTTCAACACCTCATCCGTAGCATCCATGAGCTTCCCCCTCAACACGTAACACTCGAGCTTTGCCTTCTCAGCAGCCTTCTCGAGGTTTTCAACATTAGTTGCGAGTACCTTTGCAGCCTTAAAGCATGTGCTACACATTTCCAGCGCCCTGTTCCTCGCCTTTTCACCAACCAAGAACTCGACCTTCACGGTACCCCCAGACTCCGACAACCCAGATATCAAAAAGAATGAACACTCTTTCGTATTTTGTACATGCTCACCTGTGCAAGCTGCATAGTCGAAACCATCGATCTCTACAACCCTAACGTCGCCCACTATTCTGTCTTCTCTGGAACGAAGCCCTTCGAATCTTCCCTTCGCTTCATCAAGATTTCTGAAAGTATGGACCCTCACGGCCCTGCCCTCAGCTATTATGTTGTTCGTAACTATCTCGGCCTTCAGTGCTGTATCCCAATCCAAAGATTCGATTTCAAGAGTGACCGAATTGGAAGCTCCCAGCTCAACCTTATGTACCCTCAATCCTGGGACTATTTTTGATAGAGCCCCTGCGAACACATGTTCTGCTGTATGTGCCGCCTTCTCGCTCATGTTTTATCATCTCCATCCATGAAGATAAACAATGATCAAAGGGTATAAGAACTGTTTGGATCGAACTTACCTGCTTAAGTTCGTTGGATGCCGAATATGTGCTACAATCTCATCATGCCGCTAAGGATTAGTGCTATGCCAAATAATATGTAGAGGGCAGAAGATAAAATCCTCAGATGCCTTTCAGGCAGCAATCTAAGCAGCTTCACTCCAATCAAAACTCCCATCACAGTTACGACTAGGAATGCTGACATTATGCCTACAAGAACCATGAATGGGCTCTTGAATTCAGATGCCAGTACGATGGTCGCAAATTGGGTCTTGTCACCAAGTTCCATTATCGAGATGGTTGAGACCGTCTTGAGGAAAGTAGCTCTTTGGTTTGTGACATCTGTATTTCGATCACCTCGAATAAATGAGTAAACTCCGACAATGACAAAAAGCAAACCAGATCCAACACCGACCAATCCGTAAGGAAGGAGACTGAGAAGCTCCCCTCCTACAAGGAGGCTCAAACCATCTACCAAAAGAAAAGCGGACATCGCCCCAATTAGAACGGTTAAAGCAGAACTTTTAGAGGCGAGAGCCACAATGGCCAGCTGTGTCTTATCGCCCAGTTCAGAAAAGAGAACCAAAGTGAAGGTAGCCATCAATGGCAAGGTATCCATTCATTAAACCCCCGCCTTCATCGTCGGAGCGGAAAAAGGGTTCTAGCATTAATACTGTCTTTACTTTACAATGTTCTTCACATCCTTTTTTAGTTACTTGGATCAAAGATTGACCAGCACCTTTGGAAAATTTTTTACCAATGATTTTTCAGAAGAATCGGATCGAAACAATTACCCGTAGCCCGCCATCTTGAGTTGCCCTCTTAGGAAATCCACATTTTCCATTGCGAACTCTACAGTCCTTTCCTTGTCCCCACCGATCTCCATGATGAAAGGTCCCTTATAGCCGGAAGCTAAAAGTTTTCTGAAGATACTTACAAAGTCGATACCCTTCTCCGTTAGCTTGATGAATCTCTTAGTCTTTAGATCCCAGTTCTTGACGTGCACAACCCTTATCAAATTCCCAAGTTCCTCAATGAACCATTCTGGATAAAGGCCGCAGTAGTAAGCATTTGCAAAATCGAAATAGGCCTTAATGTTATCGCTCTTGAAACTTGCCACGAAAGAGGAAAATTCAATTGGAGAGTAGAAGAGGCTATTGCCGACATTCTCTATACAAAGATAGACCCCCCTATCCTCTGCCATTTTTAACACTTCATTGAGAGACTCGGTCGCTTTTTCAACAAGCCTCTTGTAAGGAGTTTCCGGTTGTCCTACACCCGGAACAACCAAGATGTCCCTGAAACCAAGCAAATTGGCAATTTTTATTCCATCCTTGAGCGCCTCAATTCCCTTCGATCGCACCTCTTGATCTGGACTTGCAAGATTGAATTCCCAAAGTATGCCCATCATGAGGCTGCTTATTGGCAGAAAGGTAGAGCTTAGCTCCTTCAGCTGTGCAACTGGCAGGTCGCTCCTGTACCTTAGTTCGATGCAGTCCAACTTAGCTTCAGCTCCCTTCTCGAATATCTCCTCATATCTACTGGAAGGGACGATGTTCTCTACAGCACCTACTAGTGCCAATTCGATCCATTTACGAGTCAAAATTGGCCTTTTTGAAGCTTTTCCTGGCCGAACAGAAGAGGTTATCAAGCTCCTTATGTAGGGCGTGACGATGTCCAAAAAAAGGGAAGCTGGGGAAAGCTACTCGCGTTTTATCCTACTGTCATATAGCTTGTTGGTGATAGCTGTAGGTTCAACGGTGTTCGCATACTTCGCTTCCAGGCAAAATGAGCCAACATTTGCGATAGCGTACTTAGTCCTTTCATTGGCAAGCGTCCTTATCTTCATTTTCGTTCGCCTTTTCATTGGGCCGAGAATAAGATCTGCTGACGAGAAAAAGTAGACCTGCGGCGCTCAGGAAATGGGCGCATTAAACTAGAAGGGTGCAAATCATCTTTATTTTCGACTTATATTGTTCCCTTATGTATTTTCATAAGTTAACCGCGGTTCAAATCTTTCGAAAGGTTTTTCAGGCATTGGAATATGAATATGCAGAAAGCAAATGACTAGGTTAAAGCTTGGCGTTATAGTATCCTTAGAGAAAGGTCCAGAGGAAGAGCTAAAAAAGGTTCGGGAGTTAGATCTTCCCACCTGTCAAATATCCTGTTGGAAACAAGAGTTGCTTAACAGTCAAAACGCTGAGAAGCTTAAGGCTGCTTCGAGGAAGTATGGCATAGAGGTAACGACGATATGGACAGGTCTTCCAGGAAAAGCGGTCTGGAACTTTGTCGATGGCCCGGTCACAATTGGCCTAGTGCCTGTAGCGACGAGAGAAACAAGGGTCAAGGCCCTGAAAAGGGGATCGGATTTTGCACGCCTTGTTGGCGTTGAGAGCATAACGACACACGTTGGGTTCATACCTGAGTGGCCCGGAGACAAGGTTTACAAAGGCCTTATTAGCTCTCTGAAGCGTGTCGCTTCCTTCTGCAAATCGAATGACCAATCGTTTTGGTTCGAGACAGGCCAGGAAACGCCCATCACACTTCTTAGGACGATAGAGGATGTTGGCACAGATAACCTTGGTATAAACTTGGATCCTGCGAACCTAATCATGTATGGAAAGGCGAATCCCATAGATGCTCTAGACATAATTGGAAAATATGTGAGGGGTGTGCACGCAAAGGACGGAGATTACCCAACAAATGGAAGGGAACTCGGCAGAGAACGACCGCTTGGAGAGGGGAGAGTTAACTTTCCGATTCTGGTTCCAAAGCTAAAGGCGATGGGTTTCAGGGGAGCACTCACAATAGAGAGGGAGATAAGCGGCCCTCAGCAGGTGGAAGACATAAAGAAAGCAAAAATGATACTTGAACCTCTCTGCTAAGCACGCTTGTATTTCGCTTATCTTCGACATCTTTTGATCGCTACATATGCCAAGCCACTAAAAATAAAAGAGCTTCACCCAATCATTATGCGCGCTGAGAATGAAGGTAGCAATAGCACAGCTGAGATGCAACTGGTCCAATCCGATCTCAAAGAATTTGCGGAAGGCGATCGGTTTTGTTGAGAAAGCTGGAAGAAGTGGAACAGAGATCGTCTGTTTTCCAGAATATTTCTTGGGGAAAGGTGCAATACTGGGTCATCCGAAGAGAGGTGAGGAGACTGAAGCAGCGCTGCGTGCACTTGGGGAGAAAGCCAAGGAATCGCAAATAGCCATAGTATGCGGTGCTACAAGAGAGGCTAGGAAAGGGCAGAGAAAACTTGTTGCTACTTGCCCGATCATCAACTCTAGAGGCGAGATCATAAAGAAGATAGACAAGGCCATACCGTACCTTGGGGAAAGGGACCTGATTCAGTCTGGGGAAGGCACAGATGTTGTAGAGATCAATGGCTTTAACATAGGAGTTCTAGCGGGTTTAGACATTTTTTTCTCACCTTCCATTCAAAAGCTCAAGGAGAAAGGTGCCGACCTGCTATTCTACCAGTTGGCTGCAAGCACAAGGTTTCTTTTAGAGACCGAGCAGGCGTCGGCCATTGCAAGATGCCAGGAGCTGATGGCTCCGGTTGTGGCTGTCGGGCAGTTGGGCGAATATTTCAAGGGTCAATCTCTCGGAGGAAGCTTGGTGTGCATCCCCAATTCGATCAAGCTCTCTACTATGCGTTCGCAGGGAGGAGTCAAGGTTGTAAAGAAACTTGGCACAGAGGAGAGACTGGATATGATCGATCTTGACCTCCAAGAGTTGAAACAGCAGCGGATGAAGTACGATTTCCTGAAGATCTGACTTTAAAATGGATAGAGTCAAAGCCATTGTTTTATTTCCCAGGCGTGGAGGTTCAATCCAATAGCATATGTGAAAACGATGGTAGGTTGCGCTGGAGCTTGGAAAGGGCCAATGCTAGAAATGGCCCAACGATCCTTGCTTCTTTGCCTTCGCTAGCCCCCATGAAAAAGTTTTGAGCCCGATCCCAAAAAACAGAATCGCTACAACGAGCAACTTAATGTACTCTGGCCATATTTCCGCCATCGACGCTCCCTTGATCAGCGTTAGCCTGCTTAGCGAAAGGACATAGTATTGTGGAAAAAACCGGGAAGCGATTTGCACACTCGTTGGCAATATGTTGACAGTATACCAGAGCCCAGAGGCAAAGTTCCCTACTACATGAAACATCCAAACGACCGGGTTCCACCGCTTTGTAAGTATCTGGATGGCAGCCCCGATCATACTCAATCCGATCATTGCAGCTATCCCAGCAGCCAGGACCGGAATGACAGCCACGTTCATGACAAAAGAGATTTTGAAGTAAAGAAAACCTACGGCAAGGTAAGCTGCGAAGTAAACGGTAGACCATATGTAGCCAAACAAGCTGCTACCGAGTATGAAGGTCGGCAGGCGTATCGGGCTAACGAGTATCTCCTCAACGTTCCAGGGATTGATCGATTCCTGTATAGCTGCAACGCTCTGCCACATATAGGAATCTATAGCCATCCCAACGAGTATGTACGTCAGGTAGGTATATCCAAGTGACTGCAGCTCTTCCTGGACAGCTTGGTTCCCAGCTCCTGCTGCCATTCCCAGGTATCCGAAGGTAAAGCTCGCGATCACTATGTCAACCAAAGAAAACATGAAGTTGGTCTTATAGCTCGTCCAGTTCGTCAAGTCCCTCTTTAGAAAGTACGCTATTTTCCAAATCTCGCCTAATAGACTCATCCTTACTCATCCCCAATAATTTTGGTCTTAGTGAGCTTCACGAACGCATCCTCAAGGGTTGGAGCCTCGGTCCTTATGGATTGTATTTCGCCTCCTGATTTGAGCGTCAACTCTATGATACGTTGCAAAACTCCCTCCATGGCGACAATCCCGGTTCGGATGGTCTGCAGGCCGCCAGATCCGTGCTCTTCGAATGTTGCGTCTATAACTCCTTCGATCCCCCTCACCATCTCGCAGATGTTTGTTGGGCAGCCTTTCACCCTTAACTCAACGGTTACATTTTCCTTTACCATATCTTTTATTTCAGAAGGAGTACCTACAGCAGCTATCTTGCCCTCATGGATGATGGCAATTTTGTCGCAGATCTGATCTGCCTCCTCCATGTAGTGGGTTGTGAGCAGAACGGTCTTGCCGTCTTCCTCCACGACCTTCTCCTTGATGAATTTCCTGATTTCCCTGCTTATTGTCGGATCAAGCCCAATCGTAGGTTCGTCAAGTAGGAGTACAGCAGCATCGGGCAGCAGAGCCTTCGCGAGTGTAAGCTTTCTCTTCTGGCCCATGCTGTATTTCTGGAACACCTTATCAGCCTCCTTCTGCATGTCCAAGAGCTTGAGCAATTCCTCAATCCTCTTGTCCGCAACCGATCTGGGAACGTCATGCATCGCTGCCAAGAACTTCAGATTCTGTCTGCCGCTGAGCCTCCACTCGAACCCCCTTTCAGGACCCAGTACGGTAGAGATGCTTCTTCTAACCTTCAAGCCTTCCTTTCTTATGTCGTAACCATTGACCAGTGCCGTGCCCTCCGTCGGATAGATCAATGTGCACAGCATCTTTATCATCGTGGTTTTACCTGCTCCGTTAGGCCCAAGTAACCCAAAGAGCTCCCCGCTTCCAACCTTTATATTCACATGGTCGACAGCAACTTTTACCTCCTCCATCCGATTTTTATGCATTAATCGGTCTAGGAACTTCCCACCTTCCCCCTCCTTCTCAGAGCGGAAGATCTTTGTGAGGTTGATCGTTTCGACCTTATAATCCACCAAGAGGAAACCCCCATAAAGCAAACGGCATGTGGCAAGGAACTTGCAGATCCCTGCTGGTCAGGCCAAGGGACTCATACTAAGCACACCGTATGCTACCACATTCTTTTATAGACACTATTAAAACGTTTTTTCATGAACAGCATTGGAAGATCACAACATGAATGGTTGGGGAGCGAAAGACACATCTTCCCTTGGAGAATGTGGAAGGCAGGGAGCCAAAAAGGTGCATGGACAGAAAACCTCTGGAGAAGGTTGTATCCGGTTCGATTTACCTTTCTCTTGACCTCCTTCTATCCTCGGGCTTGGGGGCTCTCTTTTGGTTTTTAGTGGCCAAGATAGTACCTCCCGACGAGGTTGGGATGGCTTCAACAGCCATATCATTCCTCACAACCTTGAACGTCCTATCCTCCCTTGGCCTTCCAGTTGCGATATCGAAATATGTTTCTGAATATAATGCCCAGGGCAAAGTTGACCTGTCAAGGTTTGCGCTCAAGTTTTCAACCAGGGTTGGATTGGGCGTCAGCCTATTTGTTTCAGCATCGCTTTTTGCCCTTTCGGGTCAGATCTCTTCTTTCATCTATGGACTTCCAAAACTTCAGCCAATAATGATACTTGCGGCATTTTTGATTCCATTCCAGATCTTGTTGTCTTTCTACAACAGCTGCTACCAAGGTTGCCAAGTAATGCAGTTCTGCTTGATCGGAGACATTATCGTTGCGATATCGAAGCTGGTTACAGTCCCTTTCCTTGTCCTCTACCTTGGCCTCATGTCATATGGTATTGTATTGGCATTTGCCATCGGCCTAATACTGGCAAGCCTGACGGGGTACCTCTTCCTAGTGCCGAGAGGCATGCCGAAAAGCCAAAACAAACCTTCTCCGCAAGAACTCAAGGAGATCAAGAGAGGCATATTGGCCTTCTCCTTTCCAAACTACATTGCTGGAGTAGCTGGGACATTTAGCTTGCAGTTCGGATTGATGCTATTGGGCGTTTACAGCATGGCTTCCGTTGCCTATTACAATCTAGCTTTCCTTATCTCCTCCATTTTAATGGGAATAACTGGATCGGTAGCTTCGGCCCTTCTTCCGACCGTGTCTGAACAGTGGGCCACTGGATCTAGGAACGCTATCTCTAAACTCTTGAGCACTGTAGTCAGACTGTCACTCGCAGTTAGCAGCCCATTCCTTTTGGGCGCCCTAATCTTTCCAGCCGAAGTTTTGTCACTGATCTCGAAGCCATATGCTACCGCCTCTCTACCACTCCAAATCCTGGCCTTGAGCGTCTTCTTCGGAGCCCTTGGCCTTAGCGCCACATCTGTCCTTAACGGAATTGGCAACGCGAGATCTGCAATGATGGCTACTCTCATTTCCTCCTTTGGCTCGATCGCTGTCACATCTGTTCTTGTTCCGGTTCAAGGAATGGTCGGAGCTGCATTAGGAATACTGGCTGGTTACATCTTAAGGGTCTCAGCTGGAATCTTGTTTCTAAGAATGGAGGGAATTGGGCTAGAGCGCGAAAGTGTGTTGAAACCTTCGATCTGCACGGTTATCTCATTCGCGGCAGGTTCCTTCCTTTATAGCCTGCTTGGAAATTTTTTCATAGTCTTTGCTGTGGTTGCCATTATCTACTTGGCTTCTGCTAGGCTCATAGGAGCTATATCGTTGGAAGAAGTCAAATTTTTGATAAAAGCTCCTCTTGGGAAAAAACAAGATTGAAATGCATGAGAATCTCGCTTTTTAGCCATCCTGACTCATCGCTCAGTTTTGAACCTTAGCTATGATCGCTACATATTGGGAACCTTTGGAACCGATAATCCTTCTGATCTTCCAGCCGGTCCCATCCAATATTTCTGCCATCTCATCCCTAGATACCATCAGGTAATCAAACCATTTTCCCACGCTTTTACCAAACCTGACCCTGATCCTCAGTTGACCTGGCATTCTGCCCCGCCTCCTGTTAAACTTGTGGTACCAGAGGTGGTCCTGATTTTTTGTTTCGTACGGATCATTGCTTTCTGCAACAATTAATGCTTTATTCGAAGTCATCTTGTGAAATCTCTTAAGCAACCATTTGGCCCTCTTCAAATTACCAAGCAATCCGAAGTTATTTCCAAGCATTATGATCGTGTCGAAGGAATTCGGCCTAAAATTTACTTGCGTAACAGACATCAATTTTGCTTTCCTCAGACCCCTGAGCTTGCAGACTTTTATTGCAAGAGGGGAGTTATCGATGCCCACAACATCGAAGCCTTTCTTCTGGAGATAGAGCGAATGCCTGCCTGCTCCACACCCCACATCCAAAACCCTTCCCTTAACGAATTTCATCGCTTCCTTTTCATGTCTTGGCCAATCCTTGTAATAAGAAAAGTAGACATTAGGCCCTAAAGTTGCATCGAAATATCCATCATCTCTTTCTATGATCTCATAACTATCGTTTCCTTTGAAGTATGCCCAGATCGCTTGCCCGAAAGCATCGTGCTTTATATTCATAGCTTAACTGCAATTGAGTTAAGGAAATGATATAGCCTTTTATCAAAGATATGTTAAGTTTCTCGATTCATTAGTTTCCGATAATCTGTATTTTTCTCCACTGGATATGCGGTCAGGAGTATCTAAGAGGAACATATTACCGCATAACCTGTGAATGATTCCTTTTTCGCTGCCTTAATACTTTGAGGCTTTGTGCTAGTTCTAGTTTCCCCATTTTATTTGTCATTATCGATACTGTTAGGATAATCAAGTAGCAAATTGCAACATGCATCCTGACATTGGCTGCTTCAACCCACCTGAGGTCGAACTGTTTCTTTCCAACCCTGCTCGACCATCTTGCGCTTGTTATAAAGCTTCACCAACCTCTTTCTGCCTTCCACTACGAAGCTCTTCCCTACCCTCAAATTGATTATTGACTCCTTAACTATAGTGGCGCTGTAATAAGCCTCATCCCCATCTTTGCCAGGAGCTTGAAGTCCTATGAGTAGTACTAGGCATCAGATATCATGATTTCCAACCAATATTAAATTATCTAATAAATCAAGCAAAAACCGAAAAAGGGAGTTATTCACATCTTATGCTGATACTACAGTTATTACTCTATATCTTTAGGTCATGGGCTTGGCTATCGTTAGTATTAAATAGCTTCTATAATTCCCCCTCTTGGAAGGGGTTAAAGCTGTGTTGAATTCTACAGTAGAAAGAAAAATTGAGAAGGTTCCTTGGATCCCTCTCATTATGCTATCTGTTTTCCTTTCTTTTCTCGCCATAGCATCGTTCAGGCTCTTGGCTCCATTGGGTGGGCAGTGGCAATGTGGCTATAGCTTTGGCATAATATCCCGCGTGACGTGCGTTGCCGTATACCCATACCTTCTGTTAGCGATAGTCTATCCTTTACGCCAGCATCTTAGGTTGACCTCGAGCACCTTAACTTACCTATACACTGCCGGATTAGTAGCGTCCTTTGTCCTTGGATTTGGCTACCAGGACTGGATAATCCTGCTGTCGCGTCCGAAGGTACAAGACAGCCTTGGTCTTCTTAACGTTTGGTGGGAACCACCCACGAGTGCTGTCGAAGCCATGCTGCAGGGTGGGATTCCAACAGATTTCGTTGCATGGGGACCTATAATTTTCGTCATAAGCTTGCTCTACATCAGTTTCTTCTTCTTCACCTCGTCGATCTCATTGATCTTCAGGCGCTCTTGGCTTGATGTGGAGAAGATCCCGTTCCCTCTTGCCCTGACAGGGCATGAGATCGTTAAGATCGTTCAATCGAATGGCGAGAAGAGTTACAGAGGAAAAAGGCCATTCTCAATAGGCGTTATTCTGGGTTTCATCTTCGTGGTGCCGATCTTCATGGCCAGAACATTTCCCTGGTTTCCAGATATCTACTCATGGCGTTCAATCTGCCCATCAAACGCGTGGCACCTCCCAGAGAATGATCCGCTCGGTTCCTCAATCGTTGGCCTGGCATCCATTGCGGTCGACCCAATCTCCATTGCTATATTTTTCTTGGCACCACTAAGCGTATCATTCAATGTGTGGTTCTGGACTCTGACAATGTTCGTACTTGAGCAGGTTGCTTTCTACATGGGCTACTACACTGGTGCCACGAGTTTGAGTGGCAGCGCAAAGCTCTGCTGCACAGCCGGAGTAGCAACGACCGCGCCATTCTACTGGCCAATACCGAGCATGCTTGGTGGTTTCCTAGCCCTAACAGCGATGTATATCTTCCTCCATAGGCGCTACGTGCTTGACACATTAAGGTCGGCCATACGTGGCCAAAATCAAGAGATCGAAAGAAATGAGGCCATGAGCTACAGGTCCATGTATATCATGATGGTCGTTTCATTCGCGGCTTGTGTCGCAAGCTTGATGATGCTATCCATCAACTTTATGGCAGCGCTCATAATAGCGCTCACGAGTTGTTTTTCAACCTGGTTTGCGCTTACCCTCATATTGGGCATGGCAGGTTTTGGCGCCTCTGATAACCGGATGTGGGGAGTGGGCTTTATGAGGATCGTCTGGCCTGATCCTTCTACCGCGCCGACGAATCTGGATTATGTCATGAGCCATCTCTGGGCCCAAGATGGAGCCAACGTGGCTACTTACGGCTTCGGGAACGGCTTTTTCACGACGACACTTTCACTAAAAATGGCCAGCCTTACGGGCACAAGCAATAGGAACACTTTCCTTGTAGCTGCGACATGCTGGATCGTATCTGTACCTGTATTCATGGCATCGTCTGTTTGGTTTGCGAACCTTTACGGCACTAGAGTGCTCACATGGGGGAACTGCGCCATACAGGACATGTGCGAGTCTAACCCCGTAGCTCAAGCAAGCAGGCCTTCGGGCTCCATCTATCTTACATATGGAGCGGTCGGTTTCATCTGGACAGCCATACTTTCCTTCCTTCACGCTAGGTTCGTTTGGTTCCCCTTCGAGCCCATAGGCTTCATCATAGCGACATCGTTTTCGGGGCAGTGGAATGGCGTTTGGAGCACTTTCCTAGTAGCTTGGGTGGCGAAGACGATCGTTTTGAGGGTAGGCGGGAGCGCGCTCTACGAGAGGCTTGCGCTGCCTCTCGTCGGTGGCTTCATAGCAGGCGTAGCGTTGGCCAGTACTATAGGCATCGTAACCGGCATAATCAGATTCTACGTGCCCTTCTAGCCTACTCCTTTCTTTTCATAGAGATGACTCTGAACACTGCTTAATCGTATCTAGAAATTTTCTATGCTTTCTCTACGCGTATCTTTTCTCCGCTTTTCGTTTTGCTGAAAACTTTTGGATCCCCTGTCACCTTTCCAAAGACGTTAACTGGGCTCGCTGCCCTCGGCTTGTTGCCAGTGCTTGCCGGCGTCCTGCCAAAAAATATGCAGAAAGCTTTTCCTGGAGGCCAGTATCCTAGGTCTCCAACCTCGACCTCCTCTTGCGATTTCTCCTCGCTCTGCCTTACATTTGTCGAGAAGTAAACTTCCTCCCCCCACCTATTCACCCTCGACTCTATAGGCAACGCCCTGATTATGGCCGCTGCTGTTTCTGGGTTCTTTTCCTCAACTATCTCAGCAGGAACATAGCCTGTGCTCTCCGTGTGTATCTTTATCTTGAATACCATCGTCCTTCATCCCAATGCCAATCTTAGCGCCTTATCTGCTTTTTCGCTTCCTCAACGCATAGGTTTCAGCTACCTTTCTTATGGCCCTCGCAATAAGTTTGAGCTCTCTGGCACCATATGCAGGGCTGAGGTAAACTCCAACCGCTGTTCTGCAGACCCTTTCGGCATTTGGGCACGATCCGTAACCTAGATCAGTTTTCTCAAGATACTTGAATGGATAACCCTGCCCCCTTCCGATCAATTCCTTAAAGATCGGCTCTTCATAAAGAGGTCTGCCATATATCGGGTTCGCAGGTATTCCCTCTGCCCTTAGGGCTTCGACAAATTTCTCCTTCGAAATGCCAAGCTCCTCCTCATCGATCTTCCAAACGTAGATATGGTAAACATGCTTGATGTAGCTTGGAACCTCTGGAGGCTTTATGCCAGGTACACCCTGAAGGTTTCTACTCAGATAGGCTGCATTTCTAATCCTCTTTTCTGTAAATCTGTTAAGCTTTCCCAGCTGCACTATGCCGATCGCCGCCTGAATCTCCGTCATGTCCACCCTAAGCCCCATCTGCACTATGCCCCTGCTGGAGCTTCCTTGGTGCCTTAGCATCCTCGCCCTCTCGGCGATGTCGTCTCTATTTGTTATGATCATGCCTCCTTCCGCTGTCATCATGTTTTTGCTTATCTGGAAACTGAAGCATCCTGCGTCTCCCAAAGTGCCAACGAGCCTCCCCTTGTATTCAGCCGAATGGGCTTGTGCGCAATCTTCAATTACTAGGATGCCGTGCCGCCTCGCAATCTCGACCAGAGGATCCATATCCGCCGGATGGCCATATAGGTGGACTGGCATGATCGCCTTTGTCCTGCTCGTTATCTTCTCCTCAACCTTGCTAGGGTCGAGCGTCATGGTTTCATAATCTATGTCAGAAAATATTGGAATAGCATTACACTGAAGTACCGAACTCGCCGAAGCTATGAAGGTGTATGGTGGGAGTATAACTTCGTCACCAAATCCAATGCCTGAAGCATAAAGTGCAAGTGTGAGGGCTGAAGTTCCGCAATTCGTGGCTATCGCATGCTTCACGCCATGGTACTCAGCAAACCTCCTCTCAAATTCCAATATCTTTGGACCTGGATAGCCTGATAGCTTCTTCGACCTCAGAACCGAAAGCACTGCCTTGGTCTCCTCCTTTCCGATTAGAGGGTACGGGTCTGGAAACTTCTTTGTTGCGACAGGCTTTCCTCCTTCGACTGCAAGTTTCATGGCCAACCGTGCCTCCCCTTGCAAACTCCTCCTTAAAACTCCATCCATTGCCTGGCTCCAGTACCATAGCCTCTATCTGATGCATGTGCTTAGCAGATGTATGAATCTGCTCATAATGAACTTCAGCGCCTTCAGAACTCACAAAGAGGAAGCTTTCGCAAATCGGTGCTCAGGTCACGGAGTCTAGCAAATGGCCCTTTCTTCTAGTACTTCTGATTCCCCCGCTTTTCATTTAAAGCCCGTTTTGACAGTAAATTAGACGAAGACTTTTATTCCGAAGCTGTACGCACCTCATTTTAAATTCTGAAACCGATTCAGCATAGCCTACGTACCATTGTTAAAGGTCGAGCGAATTCAGTTCCTGAAGGGTCAAGATGTCGTTTGCCTTAATGCAGCCATCCGATATCGTATACAATACATTATCTATATAGATCGCCCTCTTGATTGAGTTCCTAGAATCGAAGTAGTAGCCAGCCTTCAAAATCTCACCTTCGTCTTTCAAGTGTGTTATCCTTCCTAGAACCCTTATGCCCTCCTCTGCAGAAACCTTCAGAATGTATGCACCCTGCCAAACATATTCTCCATATGCATTTGCTGGCACGCCATTTGGGTAATCGGATGAATCGATCTCAGCGACAAGAACAGGCATTACGAGAATACCCCTTTCAACGTCGAGGAGAAATGCCTTGTGGTCTCGAAGTACTGGGGAGTCGGTTCCCCTATCTCCTATGACCAGCTTCGATATCTCCTTTGGATCATCAAGTTCCTCAACATCGAAAAGGGAGATCTTCAAGCCCTGGTACCATGCGAAATCTCCTTCCTCAGCTTCTATGGTCTCTTTACCAATTCCGATCAGGAGGTCTTCGCCAAATGGATGCAGGTAATCGGAATAGCCCGGAATCTTGAGCCTGCCCAATATCTTCGGATCGGATGGAGATGAAAGGTCCACTATGAAAAGGGGATCGACCTTCTTGAACGTAACGACATAGCACTTTTCGCCCAAGAACCTTGCTGAGTGAATTCTCTCTCCTGGAGCAATATCTTCAAGGGCTCCTACGGTATTCATTTCGGTATCGAGTACGTAAATGTTGTTGGACTCAATGAACCTTCCAGAACCGTCCGATAACTCGCTGATCGATGTTGTCGCTATCCTGAAGAAGCCGTTGAATTCATCCATCGAGAACTGGTTCAGCACATGGCCAGGGACTTCACCCCTTGCAACATATTCTATATCCAGACCATCGAGGTGCATCTTGTGTATAGCTGTCACTTCCTCGCCTTCAGACATTACGAGCGCTCCCCAATTGCTCTCCATGGCCTTGCTCCAAAATGTTTGGGCGATGTACAGGTTATCTTGGGACATGAACAGTACATCTGATGACGCCATCAGGAAAGTCTTGTAACTTGGTTCGGCATTTTCATCGAGCACGTTTAGGGCGAAGACCGTGTTGAAACTTTGGCAGCCTTCGGAAGGTTCATAGTAGTATATGTCGGTTGCATCAATCTCCTTGAACCCATCGCAGTCATATATCCTTGGCAGTATGATATTCTCTTCATAAATCATGGCTGGCTCCCCCACGACGATATAGAGGAAGGATTCCAACATCCTTGAGTCGGAGTAGAAGCCATTTATGCTATAGTTCCTGATCAAGTGTGGATCGCTTCTATCAGATATGTCGTAAACCTTTACCGACAAATTTCCCATCCATAGCATAATCTCAGGCAAGAATGTTTCATCGCCTTCGCGCGGGATCGGTCTTGTCATGAAAATCTGCTCTAATAAGACGAGCCTGTTACCAGCGACGAACATTCCAGATGGGTGCCCCTCCAAGCTTATGGTGGAGAGCAGAGCCATCGAATCTGAAGGGTAAGCATCTATCAGGAGAACCTTTCCCTCCGAAATAGTATAGATGAACTTCCCATCGGTCTTTACAATGTCTGCCTCGTCGACGCCCTCAACTTGAACATTGGTAGTTGAGTAATGGATATCGGCTGGAGAAAGTGCGGTCGATTCGAGCGTCAACGAAAAACCACCCCTTATCGAACCGTCGAGCAAAATATCTGCCCAGTAGGCATCCGCTTGGTGCGATTTAAGGAACTGCTTTAGCTGCTGGTAAGATTCAAACCTCCTGATCCCTTCCTCGTGCTCATGCTCAAAAATCACCCTGATCTTTAAGGCTCCGATCAACGAAGCTGTGAGAACAGCAAGCGTGAGGATTGTGAAAAGAGCCGCTTTCTTTCCCTTTTTCATGTGTATCGTGAATCATCCGTTTTCAATCGATATAATGTCTGTTCCGAACGATTTTAAAACACATTCACTCTGGAAAGAACTTAATTACTTTTGGCGCTTCCTTATTCGCATGCGAATCGGGGGCTACATATGCATCGCATTGCTTATGGCAGGCCTTGCAACTTGGGCCATTTCTTACATCTTCGAACCTAAGTTACATTTCATTAAAGGCAATCTTAGAAGCGTAGGAACCGAGGGTTCTTTCTGGCACCTTCCTTTATCACAAGAATTGATGACCGATGGGGAAAACAACATTACGGGGAAGATCGATAACAAGACCATTTCCCTTTTAACAACCCGTTACGGTGCCTCTGCAAACATGTCGAGGGTGATGTTAGCAATTGTCGAGGATCAGAGCGGAAGGAGGGTCGGGGTGGGACTCATAATAAGCTCGCAAGGGAGCGAGAAACTGGTCGTGGTCTTGCCTGACGGATGGACGAGGGAGTACGACCTGCCGAAGAATGGATAAGTAAAATAAAGATTGGGGAAACCTTTAGGCTGTACTATTGGTTAGGTCTTTTAAGTGCTTTTTGCAGAACGATAGGGGGGTATAAAGCACGACCGCTAGTGAATATCTGCATTGACCTTAAAGAAACCGAGTGGTGTTTGGCTCCTTTTGATGCTAGCCTCGGGATCGGCGCTAGTTATCAAGATAGCAACACCAAGTGTTTTGCAGGTTGTCGTTACAAACGATATAGTTCATATTTACCTAATACCAAACGTTTACACGATTGGAGATGTTCTGACGATCTGCTTGCTTTCCGCCTCCTTCAGCTATTCAACATTCAGGGGGATATCAGGGGAGAGGGTCCTCCTTGCAAAGGGGATTGGAAAGGATGCGATCGCTACACTCCTAAGGGGGGATGAGCTGAAGGTTTACGAGATGATAAGAAATTTGTCGCCCATAACCCAGGCCGATTTGGCAAGGGAGGCTGGTTTTTCAAAGGCGAAGCTGAGTGGCGTACTCGATGTCCTTGAAGCATACGGTCTCATAATCAGGAAGAGAAGAGGGAGAGAGAACGTTGTCATGCTGTCGACTGAGCAAAAAGCACAAGGTACGGCAGAAACTTCGCAGGGTCTGGCTGAGGCGCATCGAACGGGCTGACTTTGTCAAAATGGTCAGAACCACTTCCTGAAGGCTGTTAACAGATCTTCTTCCCTTATCCTTACCGTCCTTGAGTCCACTTTCTCTACCGATGGCTTCGAAGCCATGTGCTCAGCAGATGCTTTGTAGGCTTCTGTATACTCTATGAGGAGCTCTACCGGTGGCTTTACCTTGTATGGTTTTATGCTGTCTTTATTAAGAAGGGAGCTCTTTGCCTTTTCCTTGATCAAACTTCTTGACCTCGAGGGACTGATGCTTATCGCAGCACCGTGGCTCAGACCTTCTTTTACGGCAACGGTCTCTATTCCCTGTATGATCGATAACGCCTCTCTGCAAGCTGCCTTGTCTCCTGTAACCAAAACCGTTGGGACATCGAAATATCCCGCTATTGACGCGATTATACTGAACTCGCCCACCTTCCTTCCATTCATCCAAACATTTTGTATCGAAACATGGCTTTCGGTATGGCTAAGGTGGGCTTTCTCAGTTCCAGCCATCGCGTGCTGCCCAATCACGAAAGCTGCATCGAATCCTTTTTCCAAACCCCATGGAAGCAAGAGCGGTCTGCCTGAGAGCAATTTGGCATCAGGGTTCAATTCCTCGGCATTTATTCCCCCATCTCCATGACCGTCTACGACAAGAATATCATCGAACCCAACCTCGATCGCACCTTCGATGGCTGCGTTCACCTCCTGTGTTAAAAGTCTCCTCGAAAGGTCATAAAACCTTCCCTTGGAGCTTGCATGCTCCTCGAAACTGAAGACCCCAGCTACGCCTTCAAGGTCGGTCATTATCCAGATCTTCATTTTCCCCATCCCAATTGCCCTTGATCCTTTTCTTTTCGTTCTTAATCTTTACTATTGAATGAGCTAGCTTCACGTTTTACGTTTGGAGATTGCCTCAATTTGTTGTGAAACGATTTTTACACCAAAAAATAAATAAGGCGGTGAGATCGAAATCTTTTCAATGAAGAAAGATCAATTGCCCCCAGGTCAACATGAGATCCCTTCTCTTTTGAGATGGAACATAGACCACCCGGGTATCGTTCCGCAGAATCCAAAGTTCGATCCGGATCGATGGACTTTAACAGTCGATGGAGAGGTTAGAACAAAATTGAAATTCAGTTGGAATGAATTTCTCAAGCTACCTTCGATCGATTCTGTTAGCGATTTCCATTGTGTTGAGGGATGGAGCGTCAGGGGCTGCAAATGGCACGGCGTGCAGTTCAAAACTCTGGTCCAGATCGTTAAGCCCATGGATAGTGCCAGATATGTCTCGTTCGGATGTTCCGATGGCTATACAACCTCTCTTGACCTAGATGATCTTCTGGGGGACGATGTGCTTCTTGCATACATGCTGGATGGAAAATTCCTCGAGGAATCGCTTGGAAAGCCTTTGAGGCTTGTCGTTCCCAAGAAATACGCCTATAAGAGTGCGATGTGGATAGAACGCATAACATTCACGAAGATTAAAGAACTTGGTTATTGGGAGAAGAGGGGGTACAGCGATGAGGCAGACGTTTGGAAAAACGATCGGTTTGCGGACAAATTCAGATCGATGCCGCAGACATAGATTATGTTTGACAAGACTTTGGGCAACAGCTCAGCCCTAGCGAAAGCTTGTATTATGTAGAATTGAATCAAGATGCTTTAATTCCCCTTCTTTGAGGAATTTTACCCTTTTATCCAACAACTTTCTATCCAAGCATAGACTATCTATCGCTTTCTTCGCCTCTCTCTTTGTCTGTTTTCCACCAAAAAATCCGTTGCAAATAATCTCCCTCAGAGCATTCTTGAGCTTCATCTTGTCCATGAGGACAAGTTCTGCTACAAGAGAACGTTTCTCCTTAGGTTTGATAATGACGACTGCTGATGATGTCTTTGGAACTGGATATGATGCCATCTTCGGCACATCGACTCCAATCTCTATGTCGAAGAACTCCTGGGCAAGAAACGATAGTTTAGAGTATTTCACGTCCCCAGATTTTGCAACCAACCTATAGGCGAAAGATTTTGGAAAGATGAAAATTCCCTTCTTGAAGTGCAGATGCATCATCCTCTGTATTAGCGCCTCAGATATGGAGTATGGAGTGTTGGAAACGATTCGGTCAAAACCTGGATCCTTTGCATTCAGATTGTCCAAGAACTCAAGGGCGTTTTGCACAAAGACCCTTACATTCTTGAAGCATGAAATCTTCTTGCTCAGAGCTGCTCCAACTTCTGGGTCTTTTTCGACTGCAAGAACCCTGCCAGCTACTTTTGCTATCTCTTCCGTAATCTTCCCGCTTCCCGCTCCCACCTCAAGTACCACATCATCTGGATCGATTTCTGCAAGCGAGATCATGCTCTTGACTATATCATCATCTCCGATGAAGTGCTGGTCCAGTTTCACAATCCAAACATGTCAAACAAGTATAAAAATATGATTCGATTCCTGAAAGATCACTGATAGGTCAAGAGAAGGCTATTGGTTGTCTAAAACAATTTACGAATTATTGTGCGTATCTTTTATTAAAAATCATAGCCTAATTTGAAAAAGTTCTTAGATGGAATTTAGAACAATTGCCAGGAATTTATTCGTTCTCCATCCAGCTCCATTGTGGAAAAGGAGAGGGCACCGATCTAGGCTCAGAAAAGTAAGAAACAATCGAAATTTCCCTCATCGGGAAGCAAAGGCAGGTGGAGGAGGTCAAGGGCATAAAATCGAATGGCATTAACTCCATTTTAATTGATTTGGAACATGGGAACCGTGCTTCCTTCGATGGAAATTAAAGGCAAAAACCTGCTTATAATCTGAAGTTGCCATGTCATAGACCGAAGGTATGAAGATTGGAGATAAATCTCAATATCGATCGCGTTTGAAGCAACATGGCATTATTTAGATAGTACCAGCTGATTGGAATTCCTTATAAATGAGAGTTCTAAATCCATTACTTAGTGAATAGGTTGGCAAGCAAAGAGGGGGAAGTAAAAATCGTAATAGATCCGCATGACGAGATAGGAGAAATAAATGGGAACATATACGGGCACTTCATCGAACATCTTGGAAAGTGCATCTATGGTGGTATATGGAAAGAAGGAGGCCTGGATCAGAGGGTTGTGGACCTTGCAAAGGGACTGGATCCTCCACTCCTGCGCTGGCCTGGCGGTAACTTCGCTTCTGGATACCACTGGATCGATGGGATCGGCCCTTTAAAAGATAGATCGCCCAAGTTCGACCTTGCTTGGAGAAAGATCGATTCAAACACCTTCGGGACGAACGAATTCATGAAGCTTTGCCGCATCCTGCACGCGGAACCCTACATCTGTGTTAACATGGGATCGGGGACAGCTGAGGAGGCTGCCAACTGGGTCGAGTACTGCAATCACGCAGGCGGATCTCATTATTCAAATCTTCGAATCAAAGAGGGGGAAGTTAAGCCATTTGGCGTTAAGTATTGGGGTCTGGGAAACGAGGTTTACGGAGATTGGCAGATCGGCCATTGCGATGCAACAACATATGCGCGAAAGGCGCTAGAATTCTCAAAGCGGATGAAGTGGGTCGATGCATCAATAAAGACTATAGCTGTCGGATGCGACGATCCCCAATGGAACTGGGAGGTTCTTAGAACTACAAAAGACACCATAGATTATATTTCGCTACACAAATACTACTATGATCCGAATTATTATGAGAGGGTCGCAGCACCATTGGAGGCTGAGAAAAGCCTAGGTAGGTTGGCTGCTACGATCTTTGCAGCAACAGGTGAAAGGAGAATAAAGATAGCCTTCGATGAGTGGAATCTTTGGCATCCGGAAGCCAAGTTGGAAAACGGATTGAGACAATCACCAGTTCTGGCCGATGCTATCTTCGCTGCTGGCATCTTCAATGCGATGCACAGGCTTTGCTCTGAAGTTCAAATAGCTTGCTTCGCGCAGCTCGTCAATGTGCTTCCCCTAATCATCTCGGACGGGGAAGGCGCAAGGACCACTCCGCCGTACTTAACTTTCAAGCTTTATCGCCAGCACACTGGATCCAAAGCGCTCAGAGTACGGACTTCCTGCGAAACTTATTCTTCAAAGGCATGGGGAGATATGAGGGTTCCGATCGTTGACGTTTCTGCAACTCTTGACAAATTGGGGAAGGGTATCGCTATCTTCATTGTAAACAGGGACATTGAGAGGGAGATGAAATGTGATATGAGGATAGCGGGTTTGGAGAACTGTCGAAATGCAGAAGTGCATGAGTTAAATGGCGAAGGAGTTGAGAATACCGATGTCAAGATAACGAGAAATCAGGACATAAGTTTCTCAAACGAATTTGTTCATGTTGTCCCTCCGCACTCCATAACCGTCATAAAGAGCACCATCGATTCCCGTTGACGCCAAATAAAGATAAGATAGGTCAATTTTCATTATAATGGATATCTTTCCAAGATTTTTTGCATATTCAATCCCAAGATCATGCGCTTTTCTTCATCACCGATCTTCGCGTAAAGTATTGGCGCAAGGCCGAATGGCCCATCCAAGTCGGCAAGGTCCGAACCGTAGACGATCTTATCGGCCCTAACGACCTCAAGAAGTTTCTCCACATCATGGAACATGAGGGCAGCGCAGGTGCATTGGTAAACATTCTTCCTCTTCCGCAAAACCTCGCTATATTGTGTAGAGTAATGGCCGATTATGAAGCAAGCGTCTGCATACCTTTCAGCCAGAGAGTCAAGGAATTCTGGACTGCCCCACTGATGGTTTATCATTATCAAGTGATTTTCATTAGCATATCTGTACAAGGGCGTGAAATTCGTCCTCTCAGTTGTTGTTCCTTGGTACTCGCATATTATCTTTATTCCCCTCAGGCCACCCCTCCTGCACCTCTCCAGTTCCGGTATCCACTCTTCAGGGTAGTTGGCATTGATTGTCGCATATCCGACGATCCGATCAGGCCACTCCCTGACTGCATACATGACCTGGTCATTTCCAAGCACAAAATCGGAGCAGATTCCAGAGAAAGAAAATGCGCAGATTTTCATTATTCCCAAACGATCCATCTGTTCCACAATTCCATTAATGCCCCCGAAGGGGATGTGGTAAAGATTGAAGTATCCGCCGATGTGGGTATGGGCATCTATGACAGTCTCTCCCACAATCGGTAACCCGGACTTCGCCAACTTTAGGAACATGTCCTCAACCATATCGCACACCCTCCATGAGCTTCCGCAAATTCTTACTCGCTACCATCTGCTTCTCCTCTTCAGACACCATTGCGTAATTGACCATGCCCAACGCGCACGATGGATCTCTGATCGGCAACCTCGTGCCAAATAGGATGCGTTCCGCTCCGAACCTGCGGCATATGTCCTCCACGCTCCTGAATAGCCAGAGTGCCGAAAGTTCAACATGGAGGTTGGGACAACTTTCCAAAGCTTGGTAAAGGCGTCTATTCGTCCTAAATCTAAACTCGGTAACAACTACCGGGAGATCAGGGTACATTTTGCAGATGTTTACCAGCGAACTCCAATCGGTAAGGTCGACGCGTGACATGAAGGATTCTGCATAGTCAACAATTATGGGGATTCTGAGTTCAGAAAAAATCCTCAAAGATTCGCCCAAACACCAGTCATCCAAATCGAAGTGGTACTGTGAAGGAAATATTCGCAAGACCTTGATCTCATGTTTCCGCATTCCTTCAACCAAGGATTTTGGCGGATCGGTCTCGCCCGTTGCAGGAGGCAAGAAGGACCAGCTCGGATGGAGGAAAGAATTGTCCAAAGTTTCCTCAACGATGAGTTTGTTCCCGATCCTTGGACTGCTCTCCATTGAAACAGCATGGAAAACCAAAGCTTCCGAAATCCCGTAATACCTCATCTCTTGGATCAACCTCTCCTTCGAGTAAAATGAACCTTGCCTGAAAGCATTGTACCTGCCGATCATACAGTTTGAATCAAAGAATTCGATCGAAGAAGATTCCTCCATTCTAATTTTAAACATTGTTTAATGACACCATCACAAGCCATGCAGCTGCAAATGCCGATGTAATCGTTTCCTGTATGGCAACCCCATTCCAAGGCCAATCGACAAACCAGATGAGAGGAGATGCAATTCCTAAAGCCAAAGAGACAGCCCCAATCTTAGGCGTTCCGAGCGGCCATGAAAAGTAGCTATACAACAAAAGAACAATTGCTATCGAAGCAAAGAAAATTACCGAGACCTGTCCATGCACAATGCCTGCATCCTCTGGAAATATCCCAATCAGAGCCAAGTCGAATCCAGCTACTACCAGAGGCAACCCCCAGGCCAGGTACTTCCAAGAATGGTGCCTCATGGACAAAGCGATGCCGAACAATGTCACTGTGAGACCGGAAAGCACCATCCCAGTGTTGTAAATCAATGCAGTAAAACCATTCATTGCCAAATTGCCAAGGTCACTTAGGGCGTTTTCGTAAAAACTGAACCATGGAGACAGGGCGATTGACAAGAATATGAAAGGATATGCTACTACTGCACCAAAAATGCCAAGGACTTTGCAGAGATTCATCGCATCCCATTTAGACTTCTTCAGATTTAATACTTGCCTAGAAAAAAGTCAGAGTTCAACTTCAGCCTTCGACGTTCCATCTTCACCTATTCTAACATCGACAATGTTTAGAGCTTCTTCCTCGCAGATATTGTGGTGCGTGACCAAAATCATCTGGGAAACCTTTCTAGATACCTCCCCAATGTAGCTGGCCAGCTGGGGCAGGTTTTCGGAGTCAACCCCATATGTAGGTTCGTCCAAGATCAGGAGAGAACGGAAGCCTAGCAATTCCAGCAGCGCCAACCGCACAGAGAGTGCTATTATCGTTTGATGACCTCCTCCTACGCGTGTGGCCGGAATCGGTTCAGTCAGGCCCTTCGGGTGAACAAATACAACATACTCCTCCGGATCTATTCTTATAGCGCCATAAACGCGCTGGTCGGTCATCTCCTTGTAATATTCTAGAGCCCTGTACTCAACATTCTTCAAAAAATCTTGTCTTCTGGCCCCAACTCCTTGGTCGAATTTCTCTGCTATGCTTCGGGCAGTATTTGCACTTTCGAACCTTCGCCTCAACATGCTTACCTTTTCCCTAGATGCCTTCAGATCATCGTCTGTCTTCTCCATGCTTCTGACCTTTTCGTTCAAGCTGTTTCTCTTCTTCTCAAGCTCTTCTTTCTTCCTTGCAAGTTCGTCAGGTCGAACTGGAAGTTTCTGCGCGACCTTGACCTTTAGATCTGGATCGTTGGGTCGAAAGGAAAGTCCCAATTTATGGAGCATTTCCATGATTTTACTTTCAAGATCTTCAACAACCTTTTCAAAAGAACGTTCCGTTAAGACATATCCGTTGAGGGCTTTGCTCATCGACCTTAAAGTCAGGACTTCGTTTTCCATACTGTCGATGATTTTGTTAAGCTTATCGATCTCAGACTTCTTGCCTTCGTAGATTTTCTTTGCATTTTCTTCTTTCGATTTCAGGCTCTCCAAACTGGCCATCTCCTCGCCCAAGATCTTGCGGAGGGTTTCTGGATCAAGTTCCTGCCCACATGTCGGGCATTCTGAAACTCCCCTTTCGAGGAGCTCCTCATGTTTTCCAATCCGGCTCTCAATCGCCATCATCTCCCCCTTAATGCCCGACCAGTCGTTGACCAACTTCTCAAACTCCCCTTCAAGAGATTTCCTCATTCCCAATAGTTTCTCAAGCTCTGCAACCAATTTGAGTATCTTTGACTCGAGCTCCTCAGGCGACGAGGCTTTGGCATTCCTGAGCAATTCCTCAACCTTCGCTCTGGTTTCTTGCATCCTCCTTTCGATTTCCTCCCTTTCCTCTATCTCTTTCAGAAGTTTGGCCAATTCCGGGGATTCACCCTTTCTGACCAGATCTTCGAGCTTCCGAACATCTTCCTGCAATGCCTCAACATCTTTGCTAAGCTGCTCCAAACTTTTCTCAAGTTGTGGGATGACAAGTTTCTCGAGGCTCTGGATCTCTGTTACAACATCCCTGCCTTCATATCTCTCAAGAACCCTTCGAGCTTCTTCAGCCTGTTCCCGCAGTTCCCTGAGCAGCGTTATGCCAATCACCGAATCCATCTCCTCCTTAGGAGGCTGGAGGATTTCGGTAAGCTTTCCCTGTCTCACGTAAACGAGGCTTACGAACTTCCTAAGACTCGATCCCATCAGCTCCGTTATTTTAGCTCGAAGGCTTTCGTCACTCTCGATGATAATTTCCTCACCATCGATCAGCAGCTTTCTTTCTTCCGTCTTGTAAGCTCCCCTTCCATCGATCCTTCCCTTCCTCGTTACCTCGACGGCCACTCCACTCTTTGGACTTCGAAACCTTACGTAAGCTAACATCTCCCTTGATTCCGGAAACCTCGAGACCAGAAGCTTGGGTCTCGCCTCTGGAACTTCGCCAAAGAGCGCGAAGATAAGACCATCGAGGAGCGTGCTCTTTCCTGTAGAATTTCTGCCCCTTATGAGATTCAGGCCAGCTGAGAACTCTATGTCAACTTCCCTGTAGCCCCCAAAGTTCCTGAGCCTTAGCTCTTCTATAACGGTGCTCAAGTTTTCCCCTCAGCCTTCTCTATCGCCTCGATCCAGCGAGTCACGAATGGAGCCCTGTCTGAACTTGTGAGCAGCCCGGTCTTCTGGCTTGCCCTTTCGTCTAGAGCGGTGCTTGTTTCATCGACGATCTTCATGGCTTCCGAGGCCAAACTTCCAAATGGCTCAAGGATTCTAGAGGCGAACTCTATTCCCCCTCCGAATGCGGGGATAGATGCAGGTTGCCTCACATCCTCGACTCTGTTTACGAAATCCACGAACAACAAACTGGGCGAACCCTCCCTCAACTTTTGGATTTCCTGCGCGAGGCTCTGCTCTATCTTGTAAGGGTCATTATCCGTATAGCCAAGCAGAATGATACGCAAAACCCCTTGAGCATGCCTTTCCTGGATATCCAGAGCATAATCTTTGGCTTTTAGCAAGGCTCCATCGATAAACCAACTTGCAGGCTTGACCGCTCCCTTGGAGTCTAATTTGATGTTTCTTATCTCGTGCAGGGGCTTAATCTCGATAAACCTGATGTTTCCATCATCAATGATGTAGACTCCATAAGGGCCCTCATCGGAAAGGTCCACCGCCTCTGTTGCTCCAGGGGTCAGCAATGTCGTCCCGTTCAAATCCATCGGTTCGACCCTTTTGTGATAATGGCCCGCGACTATTACGTCAGCGCCAATGCCTTCAAGATCACCTAAGGTCAGAAAGCTGTGCCTCGGAACCCCAGGAGGGATCTGATGGTAACCTTCGACGAAGTTGTGGATCATCAGCAGCTTCAACTTTCCTCCACTCCTAAATTTTCCCTTTATTGTCTGCTTGAGGTCGCCAAACACCCGCGCCACATATGGGTGGTAGGCGATCCCGACGAGGTGTATGTCCTCCAAATCTTGGTCATCCTCCATGGCATCATCGCCAACAACCTTCAGGTACTTTGCCAATGGGTGCTTGATATAGTCCAGGGCATTACTGCCTGGTGCCCCATCGTGGTTTCCCCTTATCATGAACACCCGCACATTCTTTCCATGTCTTTCGAGCGCCGAATCTACAAGTCTTTGCAGCTCCTCCTTAACAAAGACGCTGTCCTCAGGCGTCATCGACCTTTTCTCGAATAGATCCCCAGCATGAACAACGTAGTCGACCCCTTCATCGATGAACACATTTACCGCCTGGGTGAATGCGTGCCTGTAGGCATGCCTTCTGAGCTCGCTTATCGACTTGGGTATGCACCTTCCTATGTGGGTGTCTGCGAAAATTCCTATCTTCACCTGCTCAACCACCTTTGAGGCTCAAAGCGATGGTGCGAAATTAAGAGCGCTTCGATCTGTGCCTCCCTTGATTGACGAGAGTTCATGTTCACTTTCGATTACCACTTCTCCCTTTTCCTATTCTCCAGCTGCGCTTGGATGCGGGAAGCGATCCTCCCAAGGTCTGGTGTGACACCATGGTGAACAGTCTGCCTTTCCAACACCTTTACGTGAGCTGGAAGGGGAACGAAGGGACCAACCAAGACAGCCTCTCCTTGGTTTAGGCTTGGCAAATCCTCGATCAGCCTGTGGGAGAAACTCTCGGAAGCGCTCTCTATCATCAGCTGGTCCTGTTGATTCGTTATTCTCAGGACCGCATAGTTACCAACATTACTCAAGATATCTGGATCAATGCTCCTGGGCCTCTGACTTATCAACGTCATGAAGAGCCCGAATTTTGATCCTTCCCTTATCGCCGTTGATATCGTTCTGACCGCAAATCTGCTGCCACCCTCCCTAGAAGCTATTCGGTGCGCCTCCTCGACAAACACGAAGGTTGGGACGAATTCACGCTCCTTATCCCTACTCGCCACCATGTGCTTGAACAACAGGTCGACAACAATGCTTGCATAAGCATCTTGTATTCTTGAACGAAGGCCATTCAAACAGATTACGCTGAGAGTCTTCGGCCGCACGATGTCTGCGATCTTCGTTCCTTTTGGAGGCAAAGAAACTTCTTCGCCCAGATCCTCGAGGCGCAATAGAAGGCTCTCGTACCTAGCTCTTTCCCTTGATCCAAGAGCCGATTTTCCATCAGGCCTCTTCTCGATCAACTTTTCCTCGATAGAGGAAATTATGTCCCTCAGCCCAAATGGCCTCTTTTCTCCCCTAATTTCCTTTAGCACCTTTCTCAGCGATATCCTCTGCAGTTCCCCTAATGTGGCTCCAAGCAGCTCCATTATGGCCTCGTTTGTCAGCTGATCTGGACTGAAGCCAAGCTCCCTCTCCTCAGCTGTCACACCACTTATTCTTTGAACTCCAGGCGGGTAGTGGACGACAACATCGAAATTTCCATGCTTATCCCCACTTTCAGCCATCCTGTCCATCATCACATAGTCCGCATGAATGTCGATCACAACTACCGGGAAGGGAGTTTTTAGAAGGATCTCCTCCATCATTCTACCGGCAAGGTAGGATTTGCCAGCCCTCGTCGCTGCAAATATTCCCAGGTGGAATTGCAGGTCTTGGAGGTGCACAGGTACTGTTACTCCTGGCCTGTTGAGTAGCCTTCCTACATAGAGGGGCAATCTGGCCTCAATACCTTTGAAAAATTCCTGAAGGAAGCTGTCTTCGGCCCTGTAGACAGGAGCGTTTGGGTCTGGAGCTACCTTTGGGCGAAGGATCGAGCCATCCTTGCTTATGTAACCTACGATTTCCGCCCTTACGAGATTGTAGGAATAAGGGGTCGCCTGCAGGTCTGTCGAGATCCTTTCGGTGGCAAGTGGATTCTTCGATCCCAATCCGAGCACCTCAGCAAGGACATTTGCTTTCTCCATCCTGCCATCCTCTTGCCCAGTTACCTCGACTGTGACATAATCGTGCAATGCTACATGGTGCTCAAGATCGGTTTTGAAGACGAATCCTGAAGGCGTCGATTCCTCTATGACCCTGCCGATCTGTTCCATCAGTATCTCCTCAGGACCAAATCCCTTACACTTCTCTTTTTTGGGATTGCCTTGAATCCTCTCTTTCTAAGCTCCTCAACAATAACGGGCTCATAAGCCAGTTTATAGAGGCTCCTGTCCAACCTTGCGATCTCATCTACCTCAGCGAGAGGTTTCGCTACGTAAGGATATTGACTTATCGAGTTCAGAGACGCCACCAAATCAGCAACTTTTCCCAAGCCTTCTTCAAAAAACTTGTCCTCCGATATGTCGCCGCAACGGCCCTCGAAACCTAAAAGGTTCGAGGGTATGTCGACTCTGTATGCCCTAGATTCGTGCCTTGGCTTCCAGTAGCTTAGTGCCAACGGAGGCAGGTCAAAATACCGGTCAAGAGCTCTTGCCAAGGATGATGATTTGGCATTTTCCTCCAACCTCTTCCTGAAGGCCGAATCCCACCAGCTTTCTGTCCCTCCGTCTATCTCTTCGGTCGTGAAAAGGGTCTGTGGAGCCAAAAGAAGCGGCGTCGTAAATCCCGGCCCTTCTGCTACCTCGCCATAAACGCTCTCGTCCGAGGTCTCCAGTTCAAGCTCATCCAAATAACTACGCAAAAGGACATTATTCTTCCAGTTTTCTAATTTCAGCCTGAGCCTTTCAGCCATCCGGCTTACAACCCTTCCTTTAGAAAGCTCGGATCCTAAACTCGGATCAACCTCAAGGAGGGCGTCAAGCAATATCCTTGCCCTAAGGTAGCTGATGTCGCTGTCCTTCGACAATCCAAGTACAATGGCCCCACTTTTTGTCAAATTTAAAAGGGACGTAAGCTCGTTCAAATATTTACCAAATATCCATTCGATGGCTCTAAGGCGCGGAGGATGGTGCAAGAAAGTCAAGTAGAGACTGCCATCAAATATGGAGAGAGCACCTCCGTGCTCGCGTAGCGCCTTTTCAGTAGCCTCTCTTAGAACCTTTATTTCCAGTGCCTTCATGAAAAGGGATTGTCCTAAAAGTCTGTAACCAATTTTGACCGCAACATCCTGCAAGTTAGCAATGGAACGGTCGTTGCGGTAGATGTGGGCTATCGCCCTTGCAACCCAAACGGTCAAGCCACCTGAGAAGCTGGATTCCCCAATGCTTCCATCGCTAGCAACTATTGCAACACCTGGATCGCGAGATGAATCGCAGTAGTTCCACTTTTTCAGGTAAAGGTTCCTGGCCCAAGGTGCCAGCTCTCTTTGTGGTCCCAAATCGTTTGCCGATTCGCGAAGAGCATCTAGGAACTTTGAGAAGAAAATTTCTTCAGCCATTCAAACGACCGCCAACACTCTCCATATCCCACGTTTTATCCATTCCTTATAGAAGAAAGTAGTCCTTTCATGTTTTCTTTTTAGACTGGAAAATCGGTCAGCCATTCTGTTCCAAAAGTCTTGCTTAGTTTGGAGTACGTTGATTGTGTAGGCGTTTCCATTCTGGAGTGTCGAGGATATTTTTAGGGAATTTGATTTGAGGAACCAACTCAATAGAGTATGAGGTCCAGCCACACTATCTCAAGGGGAACCAATTCAGAACATAATCTAAATTTGGCTCCAAAATAAAGATCGATCACTTGACTGCTTCACAATCACATCGATCGGGTCCAGAAGTTATTTTTTGCAAACTTCTTTCCCTTCTCTTTTAAAAATATCTGCCTTTTCTATCTATTGCACATTTGCTTTTTTTTAAAAACCTCCATTAGCTCTATCTTCGAAGCTTAATGCCTGAAGCTTATATTGCCGGAATACGGAACTTGGAGCATGCTGACGCCAAGAGAGCGTTGCTTACGTGCGGTCGGCCATGAAAGGATTGACAGGATCCCACTAGTTCTAAGGATCAGGCCGGAACCATATGAAAAGCTCGTTGAAACTTTGGGTGTAAGGAGGGGGGAAGGGGAGTACTACAGGGTTTGCCAAGCTTTGGGGATAGATGTGCTATCTGCGCCAGGAATCGGTTTGAAAAGCGCTTTGGAGCCAGATCGACCGGTTCCACGCGATGAGGAGGGCGGGTGGCTCATAGGTCGTGAAGGTAGGTATGAAGTCCATTCCAACATATGGCGCGTCGAAACGATCTGGGCACCAGATCACACATACACATATACATACCGGAGGCATCCATTCTCAAATCTAGATGATCTGGAAGATTTTCCTTGGCCAACGGTTGTAGAACAGGACCAACAAAAAATAATAGATTTCAGGCGTCGATATGAAAACTACTACATAGGATCTGGTTCGATCCAGGTATTCGAAACCGCTTGGAAGATGACCGGGATGCCACGTTTTTTGGTTGGAATGCTTAGGGATGACCCATTGATAATTAAAATACTTGACAAGTTATTCAGCCTCTCGACTCAGCAGGCTGTACTTGCGGCTGAGGCTGGGGTAGATTTCATCTACAATGGCGACGATGTTGGTTCAGAGAACAACATGATCGTAAGCCCAGAGCTCTGGAGGCGGCACCTGAAGCCTAGGTACGCTGCTATGTTCAGGGAGGTCAGAAAGCGTGGAGCATTTGTAATGTTCCACAGCGATGGTTGGATAGAGCCAATAATACCAGACCTGATAGAGGTTGGAGTTAACGTCCTAAATCCGATCCAGCCAGAGTGCATGGACCCGGAAAAATTAAAGAAGGCGTACGGCGATAAACTTTGTTTCGATGGGACGATAGGTGTCCAGAGCACACTTCCGCACGGAACGCCGGAGCAGGTGGCGCAGGAGGTTAGGCATAGGATAAAGACCTGTGGTCCTACAGGCCTAATTCTTGGCCCTACACACTCTATGCAGCCCGATGTCCCAGTAACAAATATCCTTGCGATGTACAATACAGCTAGAAATGTGCATCTGGACTAGGCAGATCGATTTTCTGCGCCCGCAACATTGGAATCTCAGAATCCGTTTTATAATAGTGCAACCTTCTGCAAAACATGGAAAGAGAGGCATCGGTGACGGTAGTAGGAACGTCACACATGGACTTCATAGCCTATGTTGATAGATTTCCTGAGCCAGGCGAAACCGTAATTGGGCGAGAATTTGTCGCATCCCCGGGGGGAAAGGGTGCAAACCAAGCTGTTGCCGCATCCAGAATGGGGGCGAGGTGCTACTTAGTCAGCAAGGTTGGAAATGATTTTGTAGGTGAAAGCCTGCTCGAGAATGCTGCGAAGAATGGCATCAAGACAGATTTCATAAGGAAGGACCCGAGATCTCACAGCGGGGTCGCCTTGATATATGTGAATGTCAGGGGTGAGAACATGATCGCTGTAGCACCTGGAGTAGATCGATTGATATCGGAAGAGGACGTTAGGTACGCCGAACGTGGAATATCCTCCTCTTTGGTAGTTCTTGCACAGCTGGAGATGCCACTAAGTACAGCTGAATTCGTAATGAAGTTCGCAAAACGCATGGGAAAGAAAACACTCCTCAATCCAGCGCCAGCTTCTGAGCTGAGAGAGGAGGTCCTCCACCACATCGATTTCCTGACTCCGAATATGGGAGAACTTGCACAGTTGGCGCGAAAGAATGTAAACGATGACGAATCGACTTTGGCTGCAGCTAAGGTTTTAATAGATAAAGGTCTGGGGCACGTAATTGTAACTCTTGGAAAGAGAGGTGCGATGATAGTCACAGCCATGGAGCACGAACTTATACCATCATATGATGTGGAGGCGGTAGACACCGTTGGTGCTGGAGATGCCTTCAATGGGGCGCTTGCATTCGCCATCTCCCTTAGATGCGAGGTGCGGGATGCTGTGAGATTTGCAAATCTGGTGGCCGCGCTTAAGGTGACAAGGAGGGGGGCCCAATCTGGAATCCCAACGCTGGGGGAAGCTGTGAGATTTGCGCAATCCCGTGGAGTGGAGGACCTGCCTGGAGCAATACTCGAAAGAGCAAGGATGGCTCGGAAGCCTTTTGAGCCCCGCTGAAGCAAGGCTTTAGCGATGCCAACCTACCATGATGCACCTGACGTATGGAACCTCATAAATGACCTTATCGAATCTTTGGACCTTTACCACATAGACCGAAAAAGGGTTTTTTGTGTGCGCAGCAGAGGTTCGAAAGCGAGCGGGACGCTTGCCAGAATCCATAGCTTCCCAAAGGTCTACCAGAAAGTACTTGGGATGAAACCGCTCTACATAATAGAGGTCATATCTGAAAGTTTCGACAAGATCGATGATTTGGAAAAGGAGAAAGTACTGATCCACGAGCTTCTTCATATCCCCAAGGGATTTACAGGAGGATTGGCGCATCACAGACGTGGCTTTGAATCACAGGTAAGGCTCTACCATAGAATTTACAGGTCTTGGAGAAAGCGCAAAGAGGAAGCAGCCGGCACTGGTTGAAGTCATCCGCTTCCAAGAGATAGAAACTTCACAATTGCATAGCAAGAGTCAATATTCGATCCGCTAGCTATTCTAAACTTAATACTGTGGTGATAGCTCCAATCCAATCTTCCTAGACAAGTTGGAAGAAATCTTATCCTTTCAATTTGCACCTTCAACGGAGAAGTTCTCTACGCGCTCTGTTAGCGATCTCCCGCATCCTTGCCAATTTGTCACTGTCAACTTCAGGTTTCTCGTAAGCTGCCACAAGATCTTCAACTCTTTCCTGCGTTTTCTCCAGAATTTTTCTCTCGTTTTCAAATCCGTTCCATCCTGACCTGTCGATGAGTTCAGGTATCCAAAGAGAATTTCGGTAGTGATGAAGCGTGTGACGTGCCTGGAGATAGTTTTTTCCCAATCCAAAACCTATGTCGAGAATCGTATCAAGTGCAATTGTATCGGGCGTAATATCAATTTGCCTGCCATATATTTGGACGCCAACTCCCAACTCCCTTTCAAGAAGTAATTGGACAGGACAGATCGTCTTTCCTCCTTCAAGCATCCCCTGCCCTACAGGTGGGTGGTGACCTGTGAACGCTGCGATTGTCATTGCCTTGTAAGCCTTCTCCAGTGCGGCATATAGGCCAGGAAGTTTTGCGTCGCAATATTCTCCCCCTCCAACAGGCACCTCCTTGCCGCACCATCTGCGGATAAACTCAGATGTGGCGAAAGAATAAAGCATGGCATCAGGTGCGCTGTAACTGGTTGAGCCAGTTCTCATATCTATCGTTCCTGCCCACATGCTTCCTTCCAAATCCACATTCTCATTCAGTGTACGGGCAGCTATCCAGGTTGCGAAGAACTCGGCGCTGGCAACAACTATGAATCCCGCAACGGTTACAGGCGCCGTGACGCCAGCAACTGGCATTGCTGTAAGGCCTGTTGGATAACCGGATTTCACTCGGCGAACAAATTTATCTGCTGTATCCCTGTCCCACCTCAATGGATGGGCAAAGCAGATGGCACCCCAGCTGAACCAGTTCTTGAAACCAAGAACATTTCCCATCTCCACCAAGTAGTCTATCTGCCTTACGTTCCAAGCAAAAGCTGGAAGAGGTTTGCGTGAGTACTCAGCTAGAATCAAAGCAGCCTCCAATGGCTCAATTATCGCTGGAACATCGGTCAAGAGCAAGGAATGACCAACGCCTAACTCTGGATGTAGCGATTCGCCAAGTTTTACCAGATCGATGAAGTCTCTCTTGTTTCCTGAACGGCGCTCATTCTTTCGGTAATCATAGATGAACTGCGCCACCTGTGTTTCCAATTGAGGTAGTGGTGGAGGATGGAATTTTTGAACGACTCTGTGGTCTTTAGATTCTCTGTTCCGTATCTTCTCGAAGAATTCCTCCTGCATCCTCCTAGGAAACTTGCAGGTTCCCTGCACATAATCTACCCTTGCTCCTTTTAAATCCAATGCCTTCAGTATCTCATTATTTTGGCAAAGTACGCCCACTTTCTCTAGAACCGAGAACACTCCATCTGCCAGGGGCTGAATGTCGGAATCGCTTAGCAAACTTCTTTGGAACATGCCCTTCCGAGAGCATTTTTATCGTATAAAAGTCATCCTATAATGGCAATTTGTATCCCATTCCAATACTCTTCGTTTGCTAAAATAAAAATTTAGCAAACGTTGTTAAAAATGGGACCATGAGATTATCATCTATCCATGGCTGGAATTCAGCCACAGTTGCAACAGCCGACAAAATAACACCTTGTGTGCCAAGCGTTGCAGCTCCTATCGCACTACATGTCAGGAGCATACCCAAAGATCCGGACCAGTGCTTCCTCCTCTCTTTAACGAATCTAGACCTTATCATGCCCGTGATCGAGTCACCTACGGACATGAAGAGCATTGCTGTACCAGCAAGGGATCTATTGGTTTCCCATAGGGCTATTGAGAGTATTGCAAAACTTATGGTATAGAAAACCTCCCCCAAATTGTCCTTTACCTGAAACCACTCCAACTCTCTAGATCTTAGATGGGGGATTAGGAGCACAAGGCTGAACGCTAAAGCGAAAAAGAAGAACAAGTATGGTTCTTTGAACACGAACATGTAAACCAATACCGCTGGAGCGGAAGAGAGGTGGATCAGCTTCCTATTTATCCATACGTTCTTCATCTTCCTAGTTATAAAAACGACCGACACTATTATGGCGAAAAGAATCAAAGCCAGTGGGAGGTCAAAGGCGATCTCCGATGGCGAAACAAACATACGTGCACACAAAACATCTTGCTTTATAATAGTTGCCATAATGTGGTCTGAGACACTGAATCTTGCCAACATTTGAGTTCTTCATGGGCATAAATCAAAATTTTAGATCTGCAAGATCCAACATAAATCTATCAGAATTCTTCAAAACACATCGCGCAATTTATTTATGAACAGTTTTTTCCATTTAGATGAATATCCCGACAGTTCAGAACTTAAATTCAAGCATTATCGATTGTACCCATATTAATTTTAATCATGATTAAGGTGCAATTTTTCAACTTGGATATTGTGCATCGCAACCAGGTCCTTCTCGAATGGTTTCAGTTCAGCAGGAATCTCTATCTCTATTGGATCTTTCAGAGAAAGCCGCCTTTCCTTCTTCGTATTCCAGACCCTTGAATTAAACTCTAAAAGCTTATTTGTTAGTTTCGACGGTTGAGTCCTCCATTTTGGTCTTGGGAATCTTTCAGTATGGATTGACTTCTTACCATACATCGTTCTCCAGATGTAGTCCGTTATGAACGGCGTTATTGGAGCGAGCAAAACCAAGATATTCCTCATGCAAAGGTGAAGCGTAAACCATGCAGCCTTCATCTCTCTTTCAGAAAAACCACGCCCGTAGGCTCTTGCCTTCACCATCTCTACGTAGTGAGGCGCGAAGAGATCCCATAGGAACTGCTTAATTCTAGTTGCAGGGATGAAGAAATTTAGGTCCTCATATCCCTTCAAGCACTCTTTTATGAGATTGCTCAGTTCTGCCAATACCCAAAGGTCGGTCTTTGTCAAAGATGCTCTTTTTACTGTTGGGAATGACGAGATGAACCTAGCTACATTCCAAAGTTTAGTAAGGGATTTCGAAGTAGAAGCTATCTTTTCTTCAGAGCACCTGAAATCCGATCCAAGGCTGACCTCTCCTGCATTCCACAACCTAAAATTGTCAGCTCCGTATTTCTCCAGTATTGGAATTGGATCTATTACGTTACCCTTGCTCTTGCTCATTCTTTCTCCCTTCCAATCTACACCATATCCCATTATCCAAGCCCTTTTCCATGGAGCCTTTCCAGTCAGTTGGTAACACCTCAGTATGGAGTAATAAAGCCAAGTCCTGACTATGTCCTTGGCCTGGGGCCTCAGGCTGTTTGGGAATGTCTTTTTGAAAAATGCTTGATCCCTCTTGTACTTTGATATCAGAAGCGGCGAGATGCTTGAATCGAACCAAGTGTCGAAAGTCTTCGTCTCACCAACAAACTCCGTTCCTCCACAGTACCTGCACTTGCTGAAAGGTGGCTTCTCCTTCCATGGACGATAATAACTTCCAGGTTTTGGAATGTTCGGCTTTCCGCAGCTCTTGCAGTACCATATAGGCAGCTCTGTACCATAGAACCTCCTCCTAGAGATTGGCCAATCGATTGATATCGAATCTATCCAATTGTAAAGGATTTGTCTGTGTTCTTCGGGGTGGAATATCAACTTCTTGGCAATCTTTCTGACATCATCAAGGAAATCCAACTGCCTGAGGTAGAATTCCTTCATCGATATGATCTCAACTGGAGTTCTGCTCCTGTCGCACATCGGCGTCCTGTGCTGCGTGCGTTCCCTCTTCTCCAAGAAACCCCCCTTCTCCAGGTCTTCCGTTATCCTGCTCCTTGCCTCATCTACTCTCAGTCCAGCATACATTCCTGCTGCACCACTCATTTTTCCATCTTCATCGATGGCTGCAATCTCTTTCAATCCAAGCTCCCTGAAAAGCCTGACATCTGTTTGATCTCCGTAACTACAAACCATCATAACTCCAGTTCCAAATTTTGGATCGGCAGAAGGATTGGCAATTATTGGGACTTCCCTTTCATATATCGGAAGTATTGCCTTCATTCCTACTAGGTTGGAGTACCTTTCATCTTCCGGATGTACTAGGACCGCTTGACATGAGCAGATCAGCTCAGGCCTTGTCGTTGCAATCGTTATGAAATTTTCAGTCCCAGCGATTTTAAACTTTACATAGTTCAGCCAAGTCGGTATCTCTTCATAAACTATGTCTGCATCAGCTATCGTAGTCCTGCAGTCAACGCAATAGTTGTTTGGTCTCGTAGCTTCGTAGATCAACCCTTTGTCCCAAAGCTCGATAAAGGTTTCCTGTGTTAACATCCTATAAGATGGGGAGTCGGTCCTGTAGTGGTTATCGAAATCGCAGCTCATTCCCATGGTTTTCATTATGCCGATCATCTCCTCCTCCAGATCGTCCAAAGCAACTGCTGCCAGCTCGGTGAATTTTTCCCTTGGAGTTTCGTGCATCCTTATACCATATTTCTTCTCCGTGTATCTCTCAACCGGAACTCCGTTCCTGTCAATACCCAATGGAAAGTAAACATTGTACCCGAACATTCTTTCTGTCCTAGCTATCATATCTATCTGAGAATAATGGGCAGCAGCCCCGATGTGCCACGGCCTTCCAGACGGATATGGGGGTGGTGTGTCGATCGTGAATATTTTCTTCCGACCATCAATCTTGAAGCCCTTCTTTTCCTTGTTCCAGATCTCTGAGATCAGCTTTTCCTTTGAAATGTTCCATCGGTCTTCTTTTATCTTCGGTTTAAATTCCATTCTCTCCACCAGCATCGATCAATTTAAATTTATGTGCCGAAATAACGATCGATTCAGAGATGTACCCGAAGATCGCCTTTCATGTGCCTCTAAGCAACCACCAATTTCTCCAAATTTAAGCATTTAGGTAGAATATTCTTAAAAGGAGCCTATCCTTCAACCTAAGCTCAATCTTTCAAAACCCATGCGCTTCTAGGTCAAATTTAAATCTATGCTGGATACAGATACTAACGCCAAGAAAAAAGTTGCAATGCCCAAAGATTTGGCAAGCTTAATATTTGAAAAGAGCCCCCTTAAACTTAATGGCAAGCTACATAATGTCGCATGATCTCGGAACGACCGGGGATAAGGCGGTTCTTTTCGATCTTGAGAAAAACTCTATCGCCGCCTCCTCGTTTGCAAGCTACCAAACTTTCCACATCAAGCCAACCTGGGCAGAGCAAGATCCAAACGATTGGTTCAACTCCTTCAAAAATGGAACGAGGGAGCTACTGAAGGTTAGTAAGGCATGTCCGGAGAGTGTGTTAGCTTTGAGCTTCAGCGGGCAGATGCTGGGCTGCTTGGGTTTAAGCAAAACCGGGAAGCCCCTCATGAAGAGCATCATCTGGATGGATCAGAGGAGCGTCAGGCAAGCCCTCAAAATCAGGGAAAAAATAGGGGAGAGGAAGTTCTACAAAACAACGGGCAATAGAATAAGTCCGACTTACACGATCTCGAAGATTCTTTGGCTAAAGTCGGAAAGACCGAGCATTTATCAGAACGCATACAAATTCCTTCAAGCAAAAGACTACATTATATTCCGCCTGACTGGAAACTACTGCACAGACTATTCGGATGCTTCTCTGTCAGGGATGTTCGACATAAGGAAATGCAAATGGGCATATCCGATGCTGGATGAGCTCGATATAGACAAGGAGAAGCTACCAGAGGCAAATGCATCCACAAAAATTGTAGGAGAGCTTAGGGGTGATGTCTCAGATGAGATCGGACTTAGGAGTGGCACCCCCGTCGTTGTTGGTGGTGGCGATGGACCATGCGCAGCTGTAGGCGCTGGAGTTGTAAGGCCTGGCTCTGCCTACAACTATCTTGGCGCTTCCTCTTGGATAGCTGTCTGCTCGGAAAGTCCAATTCTCGATCCGAAGATGAGAATCTTCAACCAGTGGCACCTTGACCCCAGCATGGTTTCGCCAACTGGAACGATGCAAACAGCAGGCAACTCTTACAGGTGGCTCAGAGATGAAATCTGTACAATGGAAAAGGAAAGAGCGGCCAAGATTGGCATGGATCCATACAGCATAATGGACTCGGAGGCTATGAAGGTTAAGCCTGGATCGGAAAACATCATCTTCCTTCCATACCTCATGGGTGAGCGATCTCCTTGGTGGAACCCTAAAGCTCGGGGAGTATTTTTTGGCCTTGCACTTGGGCATGCAAGGAGAAACTTGGTAAGAGCTGTCCTTGAGGGTGTAGGCTACAACCTGAAGACCATCCTTGACGCTCTCCAAGAGTCGGGGAAAAAGATCGGGCGCATCGTCTCTATCGGCGGAGGGGCGAGGAGCAAGCTTTGGAGGCAGGTGCTTGCTGACATCTTCGGAAAAAGGGTGGCTGTCCCAATGTATCCGGAAGAGGCTACCTCGGTTGGGGCAGCGATAGCTGGCGCGATAGGCATCGGTTTTTTCAAGGACTTTCTCGTGGCAGAGAAGATCTTGGAGATCGTTGAAGAAGCTATTCCAAATGCGAAAAACCACAGGATGTATCTCAAATACCACAGATTCTTCGAGAGGCTCTATGAGGGTTTGGTACCTTTCTTTGAGGAACTGGCTTCGATTGAATCTATCCCGTAAATCTGGCATCGAGGGTCTTATGTCGGTGGGCGCCCTTGCAGGCTTTGCCATTACGCTCCAAACGGGAAACTATGCCCTCGGGCTAATATTTGCAGCACTTTTCGCTGCTTTGCTTTCATCGATCCATGCATTCGTTTGCGTACACCTTAAGTCGAACCAGACGATTTCTGGACTTGCGCTCGCGATGCTCGGAATGGGTTTGAGCAGCCTCTTCGGTAAGCCCTATGTTGGCCTTCCTTTGAAGAACAACATCAGACCAATCAGCGTCCCAATTTTAGAAAATATACCGCTCATTGGACCAACGCTCTTCAGGCAGGATGTGGTCGTTTATGTCTCGATCATGCTGGCAGTAGCACTTTGGTTCACGCTTTTCCACACAAGGTACGGAATATCCATAAGGGCGGTAGGCGAGAACCCAGCTTCGGCCGATTCGCTTGGAATTAGCGTCTCGATGGTGAGATACTTTTGCACAGTCTTGGGTGGTTCCCTTGCAGGAGTGGCAGGAGCTTATATCTCATTGGGCTATACGCCTGGCTGGAACGAAAACATAACTGTTGGCAGGGGGTGGATAGCTGTGGCCCTGACCGTCTTTACATTCTGGAATCCATTGAGAAGCCTTGTTGGCGCTTACCTCTTCGGTGGTATCGAGGCCATGCAGTTCCGACTTCAGCCGATGGGCATACCCCCAAGCATTTTGACGATGTTGCCATACATTGCAACGATATTGGCGCTGATGGTTGGAACGAGATCTAGGTTTAGGAAAAGGTTAGGAGCGCCAAAGGCTTTGGGGGTGCCATACGAGAGAGAGGAGTAGAACTGCCTTTAATGAATATCAAATTGATATATTCCAGCCATCAAATATCTTTAAGAAAAAACTTGCAATTCTTTCATCAAAGCAGATATGCAGTTCATACTCAAAGCTGCAGCTATGCCACACTACTTAAAACATGGCTCGCCATCTGTTAGATGGAGCGAAAGGCTGACTTTGCTGGAAAAACGTTCAGCATACTCATTTAGATGAACGAAGCTCCGTCCTTGGAGGTCCATGAATTTAGCCGAAAAGCTGAGCATGTTTTGGTGAATTTTCCTAAAGCTCCAGAAGCTCAATTTCTACATCATCGATCTTCATGCCCCTGTCCTGCGCGATCAAGTTAAGGTGCTTAACCCTCGATGGATCGAGCCCTAACATGCGAGCGGCAACTATGTCCACTTGCAAAACGTCCTTGCCAATGAGCAACCTTTCTTTCGCATCGACGATATTAACCGTTGGCTTGACTATCTTGCAAATGTCCGCTATCACCTCATCTATGCCAAGGGGATGGTATTCAGAAAATTTCCTTCTTGAAGAGATAAGGCCGAACAGGTTCTTAGATGCACATGTCAGCAAGGTGTTGCCATGTGTCCCCAACCCTGGAATGTTGACCATGATGTCACAAGCGATGGTGCTCTCCGGTAGAGGAAATTTTTCCACAGCATGCGGGGAAGGTACGCTGCACCAGTGCACCCTGTCATTTAGAAAGTTTCTGAGCTCTACCTTATCGCTTGCAAACTTTTCATACCCCCTTCTTCGGAACATTTCCTCCGTGCGATGAATTGCGCTGTCTGTATCGCCCAAGACGATCTTTTCTGAGGAGCGCTCCAAAAGGTCTAGGATCGCGCCTATGAGGGGAGGGGATGGTGGATAGTAACCACATAGGTTCGGCTTGACAAGCGCGAGGCGAACGCTCTCAAGCTTGATCCCAAGCCTACTGAGAAGCTCCGGGATTTCATCGATACCCTTCTCTTTTCGAATGGAGAGAACAGTCATGCACTTCATATGAACATGCAAGATTGTTTAAAGTTTGCTCAACCAATGTGTTATCTCATCTCATTCTTGATTGCAAAATGAGCCAAGTGCACTCCATGTAGAAATGATCTGATAGCAGACTGTGCTCCTTCTTTCCATGTTACAATATTCCTTATCACCCCTGCCCATGATTCCCCTGAAGGAAAAAGATCGCGCTTACTAGGCTTATCAAAATGAAAATGGCTAAGCCTTTTGAAGGAGTCAAATATGTCATCAAGCAAGGACATAAGAACAGACCCCAATGTCATGAAATTTGGCAAAGCGTTCCTAAATTACTCTTGCTCCTCCAAGTTCTAGAGACCTTCAGCTCTGCGGAAAATTTATATCCGAACAGTAATCAAGACCAATCGCACAAACTTTGGAAAAATCACTTGCCTCGATTTCAAAAATGATCGACCACTCCCTGCTCCATCCAGCATATACAGATGAAGAGCTGAAGGCTGGATGCTTGATCGCCAAAGATTATAACGTTGCATCTGCCTGCATCAAGCCTTATGCTGTAAAGTTGGCAAAAGAAATTTTGGATGGAACGAGTGTATCGGTTTGCGCTGTAGTTGGATTCCCACATGGCAACAACTGTACAGAGATCAAAGTTGAAGAAGCGAAGCGGGCGATCGAAGATGGAGCAACGGAAATCGATTTCGTCATTAACGTTGGAAAAGTTCTAAGTGATGACTGGGAATACGTGTCAAATGAGATCAAATCTGTAAACGATGAAGCGAAAAGCAAAAATGCTATTGTGAAAGTAATTTTCGAAAACGATTTTCTAAAGGACGACAGGTACAAGATCAGGCTTTGCCATCTGTGCAACCAGCACAGGGTTGCTTTCGTAAAAACCTCCACAGGCTATGGATTTGTGAAGCAGAAGGATGGAACCTACTTGTACAGGGGGGCTGTAGATAAGGACGTAGCCCTCATGCGTAGGGAATGTATCCCAGAGATCCAGGTCAAGGCAGCGGGCGGAATACGAACGTTGGATGAACTGCTGAAGTTCAAAGCTTTGGGCGCCACGCGCATAGGAACAACATCTACAGTGGCAATTTTGGAAGAAGCGAAGCAAAGGGGCTACAGGTAAGAAGCAAGAAATGCAGCAAACTTAGCTAGTGTTGCCAAACTTCCTTGCAGACTTGACGAATGCAATTATGTTCTCAAAAGATATTCCTGGCAGGTCTATGTCATAGGCCGGGGAGATGATGAATCCGCCACCTTTACCCATGGTTTCAATACGAAGTTTGACCTCTTCCTCGATGTCCTTTGGTCCTCCCCAAGCCCAGAGGATTTGGGTTCCAACAGCTCCCCAGAAGGCGACCCTATTACCATACTCATCCTTCAGCTTCCTTGGATCCATCACATCAGGTTGTAAAGGATTGAGGACGTTTACCCCTATCTCGATCAATTCTGGGATGATGGGCTCGATGTAGCCGTCGCTGTGATATAGAACTATAATTTCCGGTTTCGCTTGCTTGGCGAGCTGTATTGTTAAGGCCAACCGGGGCTTAATGAACTCTCTCCAAATCGTAGGATTGATGATCATCGACGTAGGGGTACCGAGGTCGTCATCAAGGCAAAGAACGTCAATGCCGGCAAAGACCAGGAAGAGGGAGTTGAGGACGAGCATAGCCGTGATCTGGTCGAGGAGGTAATGCACTAGCTCCCTATTGCGCCTTAGGTCCAACTGGAACTGCCTAAATCCCCTGAGCCGCCAGGCGGTTTCGAAGATGTCTCCCCCTAGGTGTGGCGGAACACCCGCAACAGCCAAGCCTTTCTTCTGGTAGTTGTGCACTTTTTCGGAAAGCATTCGGCTCCGGGAAGAGTCGGAGATCTTGGAAAGTGATGGGAGTTTAAGCTCCTCCAAAGTTCGTGCCTCCGCCAGGGGTTCAGCATTTGGTGTTTCGGGACGGTATCCCCATTCCCAGTATGTGCGAAGGGTCGAAATTCCGCCGATATGGACATCTTTTGGCAGGCCTCTCAAATAATTCAAAAACCCTTCTTCCTCGTGCAAAGGTTCGAAACTAACATAACGAACATCGGTTTTGAAATACTCATCTGGGTCATGTGATGGTATCTGTGGCAATGCCATGGGAAAACACCCCAGCGCAATAGGTACGCGATCAGGAAGTTTTCCGCCCAAAGCTCTTAACATCCTATTGCGTGATGACATTATCTATAGCTCCATTTGGTGCGCCGCCGCGCCACTCCTTTCCATTTTCTTGAGCAGTTAAGGTAGAAAAAGCTATGTCATAAGCCTTAATATGACAATTCAGCCCACTCTTAGATAGGATTGTTCTATGGTGCATACCATTCTGGATTCTCCAGTTGGAGCTAATCATGGAGTCGAAACGATCTTGGTTTTTTCAAGAGCTTGTCAGGTTGCTGAAATTAAAAGTTGAGTGGGAAGGTTAAGCAACCTGAGCTATGCTTCGAAATCGGTTGGACGAATTGAGATCGTTTCGCTAGTAAAGTTGGTCAGGAGCAAATGTTTGCCAAGCCTAGCGGAAGAAGGTGCGCCATAATGCTTAATAAAAATCCGATGTTTTGAGTAGCATGGTAAAAATATCCGTCATAGGCGCGGGAAGCGTGGCCTTTTCCGGAAGCCTCATACGAGATCTTTGCGTGACAAAGAGCCTTTGGGGAAGCACAGTCACACTGATGGACATAGACAAAGATCGGCTGAGCCTAGTATACGGGCTGGCAAAGCGCTATGCGAGTGAAACTAAAGCGGACATTCAGTTCAAGGAGACGACGAATAGAAGGAAGGCGCTGGAGGGTGCAGACTTCGTTGTCTGCTCAGTCAAGGTTGGAGGCTACGAGGGGATGGAGAAAGAGAGGAAGATAGCAGAGCGTTATGGTTACCAAGGAGGCGTAGGCGATAGGGTCAGCGATTATTATGGCGGGATCGGGGCTTACTACCAGCTGAAATTCTTCTTAGAGCTGGCGAGGGACATGGAGGAGGAGTGTCCCGATGCCTGGCTGATCGAGACAGCCAATCCGGTCTTCGAGGGCACAAACCTCATTGCAAGAGAAACAAAGACAAAGGTTGTAGGGGTTTGTCACGGACACATGGGTTATAGGGACATTGTAAAGGCGCTTGGGTTAAGGCAGGAAGATGTCAGCGTGCAAATCGCTGGCTTCAACCACTGCGTCTGGATGACCAGATTCCTACACAAAGGGAAGGATGCTTATCCTCTCATAGATCAATGGATAAAGTATAAGGCAAATAGATATTGGAAGAGCAAGGAGTTTCTTAAGAGCTTACCATGGGAAACGGAGCAGCTCTCACCCTCGGCTGTTGATATGTATAGGATGTATGGCATCTTCCCGATTGGCGACACTATAAGGAGCGTTTCGCCTTGGTGGCACCACACAGACCTCAAGACAAAGAAAAGGTGGTTTGGTCCATCTGGAGGCTTTGACTCGAGGATCGGCTGGTCGATCTACCTCAAAAGGCGCGAAAAAGGATTGAAGATGATGCAGAAAATGTTCAGTAGCCCATCTGTTTCCCTAACTGAAGTTTTCCCACCTGTAATGAGCGGGGAGCAGCATATCCCAATCATCGACGCGATATCGAACGACAAGGAAACGGCGCTTGAACTCAACATCCCAAACAGGGGAGCTATACCCGGGATCCCTGAAGATGTTGTTGTCGAGATACCCGTTATGGCAAGCGGGAAAGGAATTCAAGGCCTGCGTGTGGAAAATCTACCAAAGAGACTCATGTTGGATGTAATGATCCCAAGAATGCTCAGGATGGAGATGATATTGCATGCTTTCCTCTGCGGAGACAGAAAAAGCCTTTTGCTCACTATTTTGGAGGACCACAGGTCAAAATCATTTGAACGTTCCAAAGAGATGCTGGATAAGATTCTGGCGCAGCCTTGGAACAGGGAAGCATCGAGGCACTACAGGTGGGTCTCATAGGGATAGAATGCGCTACGAGGTTTCATCATGATCGGTCCTCCGGCTTGACAACTTTCTTTAAAAAGAAAAATCAAGGCCATAATTGTTCTTTCGTGAAACCAGTTTGGTGCGAAAAATGAATCTTTGCTTATGTTTGTTGATAAATGAAAAATTACAGATTTTAAATAAAATTGGGCAGAAGGACAGCAAACAACATGAAACTGGAAATTCCACCTGAAAATAAGGAGCTGAAAAACTTGGGGCTGGACAATATCGAGTACTGGAAGTTGCAAGGCGAAGATCTACTGAAAGCTTTTGGTACTTCGAGGAATGGCCTTGATGATGATGAAGCTGCCCGAAGGCTTGAGAAGTACGGTCGCAATGAGATCCCTTATGCTGGACGCAGGACGATTGCTAAACTGCTCGCATCTCAGTTCAAAAACCCTTTGGTCTATGCACTCATGTTCGCTTCGGTGATCGCTGGTTTCTTGGGGGAAATGACCGAAGCTGCGATCATAATTACGATCGTAGTAATAAATGCAATATTGGGTTTCGTTCAGGAATACAGGTCGGAGAAGGCTGTCGATGAGCTCAGAAGGTACATTTCGTATGAAGCTATAGTATTCAGAGACGGGAAGAAGCATCCGATCGACACTAAGGAATTGGTCCCTGGCGATCTGGTCTATTTGGCTGTAGGAGATATCGTTCCGGCCGATATTAGGTTGTTGGAAGTCGAAGATCTGCAAACTAACGAGTCCGTCCTAACTGGAGAATCAACTCCTGTCTACAAGAACGCCGAGTCTGTAGGAATTGATAAGCCACTACCTCACCAACTATCCAATATTGCCTTCATGGGTTCCGAGGTGTCGAATGGTTCTGGAGCTGGCATAGTTGTTGCAACTGGGTCGAGAACTTACTTTGGCAGAGTGGCAACCAGCCTTTCGTTGATCCCACCAAAGACAGACTTCCAGAAGAACATCGCCAGCTTCGGAGATTTTCTCGTCAAGGTGATCTTGGTTTTGACAGCTTTTGTATTCGTGATCAATTCAGTTTTGGGACATGGGATTTTGGAATCGCTTCTGTTCTCTCTGGCCTTGGCTGTGGGCATCATACCGGAGGCTTTGCCAGTCATAATCACCGTTGGGCTGTCCGACGGAGCGATGAGGCTGGTTAAGAGGAAGGTCATAGTCAAAAGGCTTGAAGCGATAGAGGACGTTGGGAACGTTGATGTGCTCTGCACAGACAAAACTGGAACCCTCACGCAGAATGAGATCACAGTCCAAGAAATTGTGGACGCTGAAGGACATTCTTGTCCTGAGCTGATCAAATATGCTTTGCTTTGCAACAAAGCTGTAGTCGAAGGCGACAGGGTCCTTGGTAATCCCATCGATGTTGCGATCTGGAAACATGCCATAAACATTGGGATTGGAGAAGCTGACCTAAAAGAGTTTGAGCGCGTCCACGAAATCCCATTCGGATTCAACAGGAGAAGGATGAGTTTCGTGGTCGAGAGCGGAGGTAGCAGGCTATTGATTTCCAAAGGGGCGCCTGAGTCGATCCTCAGCGTATCAACCAACGTTAGCAATGGTGTTGTATCCAAATCAATGAGTGAAGCAAAGGAGGAAGTTGATTCATTGATTGATAAGTACAGGCAGGCTGGCAGCAGGCTTATAGCACTTGGCTACAGGAAGGTTGAACTCAAACCAAACTACTCAATGGAGGATGAGAGCGGCCTTACATTTATCGGGCTGCTTGTCCTTTCGGATCCGCCAAAGGAGGATGCAGCTCATGCGATAAGCAGATTGAGATCTTTGGGCATTAAATTGAAAATATTGAGTGGAGACGATCCAGTCGTTACGGCCGATGTTTGCAGGCGACTTGGAATAGAATTTAATGGCAAGGTTCTCACTGGTACAGACATTGAAAGCATGCAAAAAGATGAGTTAAACAAGGCTGTGGAGGAAGTGGATGTTTATGGGCGCGTTACGCCTGAACAGAAATTCATGATAGTTGAAGCCTTGAAGAAAAATGGCCATGTAGTAGGATTTTTGGGAGATGGTGTGAACGACGCCCCAGCGCTTAGGCTCGCAGATGCTGGAATATCGGTGGACTCTGGTGTCCAAGTCGCAAAGGAAGCTGCATCGATAATACTGCTAGAGAAGAGCTTGGGTGTGATAGCTGATGGAGTTGAGGAAGGAAGGAAGGCCTTCGGAAATATGATCAAGTACATCATGAATACCACAAGTGCGAATTTCGGCAACATGTTCACCGTTGCGATCGGATCTCTCTTCCTCCCTTTCATTCCCCTCCTTCCTTCACAGATATTGCTAACCAACTTGGTTTCAGATGCTCCCCTGCTGACAATATCTACCGACAACCTTGACGAGGAAGGCCTGAGGGACCCCAAGAGGTGGAAGATAGGATCGATCGCCAGGTTCATGGTATTTTTCGGCCTGATAAGCTCGTTCTTCGATGTTATAACAATCAGTTCCTTGGTTTATCTGCTCAATTCAGATCCAGAGCTTTTCAGAACTGGCTGGTTCATCGAATCGACTTTGTCCGAAATATTTGTCACTTTTTCCATAAGGACAAGAAGGAGGTTCTTCAAGTCAAGACCAAGCAAATTGATGCTCATGGCTTCTGCCATCGTGGCCTTGATGACTTTGGCTATAGTATACTCGCCTGCCGGCGCTCTTTTCGAGTTCGTCAACCCTCCTCTTTGGTTCTTGGCATTGATCTTAGGGATTATTCTTGCATACTTCCTTTTGGTAGAGGTGATAAAGCAAATCTTCTTCAGTCGCTACGAGTTCTAAATAGCCTATTTCTTCTATGGATCTGCCAAATCAAATGGTTGCGAGCTAAAAGGCCTCTGTTTACGGTGCAAACCTTGAAGAGAAGCCAATGATCCTTCTCATCAGGACATCCATCAAATCTTATACTTCAATCAGCACTAATGCCACCAAGATTAGAAGCGAGGGCTCAATCAATCCTAGTTGCAAGCCTTTCTTGGGCACTATTTTTGCTGCAATTTCCACGATGTGAGCGCGCCATAAACTGAAAAAAGGACATGCACGAAATGATTGTTGCGTGAGGAGTTTCCAGTTTGAGCTTGCTTAAATTTTCTATTCCTTTCTCTCTATCCTAAATGCGAACGCATATTTGCAAGGTTTGTGTGTAGGAACCTTCATCCTCAATCCAGTCTCTTCTAGGGACCACTCAACAGACTCTTCAGAACCAAGTAACTTAATATTCCCGATTTCTCCTTGGTAAAGTCTCAGGTTTGTGCCCAGCGACTGGATGACCAACTCCTCCCCAGGCCATGCAAGCGCTATAGCGTAGAGCGTACTACCTTTGGTCGTGAAACGGATGTCCCGACCGGTTAAGGGTTCACTTTGGTCCTTGAACTCCCCGCCAACAGAGCGCGTAGGTCCCTCGCCATAAACTATCCAAGGCCTCGTGCCGTATATGGCCTCGCCATTGATTTCCAACCAGCGGCCAACCTCTAAAAGGATCTCGCACTGCTCTTCCGGGATCGTTCCATCTGGACGTGGCGCGATGTTAAGGAGCAAGCATCCGTTTTTGCTGACTATGTCCACCAAATCTAGTACGATCGAGCCCGCTGACTTGTAATCATGATCTTTGATGTACCCCCATGATTTTTTGCAAACGGATGTGTCGGTCTGCCAGAATCTTTGTCGCAAGGTATCCAGCTTCCCGCGCTCTATGTCCAAAACAGCTGTCTTTTCCGGAAATGCGTTGTGCTTGTAGTTGATGGCAACCCCTAGGTTCCATTGCGCTCCTCGGTTGTAGTAGTAAGCGGCGAACTTTTTGAGGTAAGGCTCAAATGAATTTTGCTCGATCCACCAGTCAAACCAAAACAGTTGAGGACGATATTTGTCCACCAATTCGCAGGCCCGTCCAAGCCATTCGTTAAGGAACTCCTCATCAGGTTGTGTGCCACTCGGCTTTGCGGGACCATATAAGCTATGGTATCGCAGGTCTTTAACATCAGAGTCAAACTGCATGCCCCCTTCGAAGAACCACCAGTGCTCAGCTCGGTGGTAGGAAACGCCGAAAACCAGTCCTTTCTTCCGAACCGCTACTGCCAACTCGCGGGCTATGTCGCGCTTTGGCCCTTTCTTGATTGAGTTCCACTCACTGTAGCTGCAATCATACATCGCGAAACCATCGTGGTGCTCCGCTACTAGCACCACATATTTTGCACCGGACTTTTTGAAAAGTTCCGCCCATTCATCAGGATCCCACCTTTCTGCCTTGAACTCTGGAACAAAGTCCTTGTAGCCAAAACTTTTATGTGGGCCATATGTATCGATATGGTGCTCGTACGCCTTTTGGCCCTTGAGATACATATTCCTGGGGTACCACTCGTTCTCGAAAGCCGGTACGGAGTACACGCCCCAGTGAATGAAGATGCCAAACTTGGCATCTAGGTACCATTCGGGAACCGTATAACCCTCTAGCGACTTCCAATCTGGCTGGAAAGGTCCTTCGGGCATGATGAAAATTCCTTTACCCATGGCGGATTTTTACTTGCTGAAAACAAACATATATGCCTTAGCGTGGGCGCAGATCTATTTATTAAGCCACTGAAAGTAGAAGGGTTTTTGAAAAACGTGATGCAGGGATCTAGGCTAAGAGAGTTCAATCATGACGATTTGGAAGACTTGAAGCACTTGATCGATGAGACTGTGGATGCTTCATATTCCGATTACCCTGAAGAATTTAGAGAGCATATGAAATCTGACCACCATTCTAGGGAGCGCATTCTAGAAAATTCAAGGAACGGATTCACGCTTATCTTTGAGTTGGGAGGCAGAATAGTTGGAACTGGCACGCTTCTTGGAACGGAAATAGTTGGCGTTTTCGTGCATCCTTCGTGCCAACGGAAGGGGTTTGGTAAATCGATCATGCTCGAATTGGAGAAAAGAGCCCTTACAAACGGTATCGTAACCCTCACTCTGGATTCGACACCCGTCTCAAAAGGTTTTTACGAATCACTTGGCTACATTATATCTAATGAGGCCCTAACAGCTAGAACAAATCGAAAATTCACTTACTATAAGATGAAGAAGGAACTTAAGCGAGAGCATAGTTGCACGAAGAATGGAAAACCCAGATAATCTCCCAAGCACTTTTCCAAATATCACATCGCAAAGAGAACATAGATCCAGATCTATTTTCGGCTCCTCAATCTATCATCGCTTGCCTACTCCAACAGTCGAGCTTTTATATGGATGCTATTTGGGTTAAGGAAATCCAGTGAAACAGTGAATGGATTGAAACCTTTCTGGGTTGTATGCGTGACGCATATGTTCGTGGAGGTGTACTATCTCACTCAGGTTGCTCTCATCCCTGTGTTCATATCGGAGTTTAATCTGAGCCTTCTTGAAGCTTCTCTAGTAGCTACAGTCCCAGGCATTGTCCAACTACTTGCAAATCTTCCTTCTGGATTGATAACTGGAAGGTTCACCACGAAACAACTACTTTTCACAAGCATGGTCACTGAAGGATTAGCGGCTCTCCTTGTAAGCAAGGCTATGAACTTCTGGATCTTGTTGCTAGGCATCTCCGCCATGAGGCTTTGTTCCCCAATCTACCACATCTCAGGTCTAAGCTACATCAGTCAAATCATTGAAAGGGAGAAGATGAACAGGTCGATGGGCTTTCACAATGCTCTCGGAAGCTTTGGTTCGGCCATCGGACTTATCATTCTCTCTATATTCTTGTCAACGGAAGGTTGGAGGTGGAGCTACGTGTTTTGGGCTCTACCTATGCTCATATGGGGATTTGTTATTCTCAGGTCTGGAGAACTTGAAATTAGATCATCGGATGGTGACGAGTTTGGTAAAATTCCAAGGTATTCAAGGTTGCCTTCTTCAGCTTTCTTGATTTTTCTAGTCGCCACAGGCCTAAGGGCTGTTGGATACTCTGGGGCTCAAACCTACATGGCCGTTTACCTTGTTGGAACAAGAGGATTTTCCGAATCCGCGGCAAGTCTGATATTTGGATTCGGAACTTTCGCTGGCATAATAGGATCTCTGAATGGAGGCTACCTTGGTGAAAAGGTTGGGGCAAAGAAGGCTTTAAGTTTGGCGATCATTTGTTCCGCCATATCGCTATTCGTTCTTGGTTTGCTATCCCAGCGCCATCTTTTAGTTGTGGCTTACTTGGCATACGCGTTCTTCAGTAGCAGCATTTGGTCTCCGATGAACTCGTTGGTGGCTGACATAACGCCCAAAGAGGGGAGGGGGATGAGTTACAGCGTCTACTTCTTCACCGAAGGGCTTGTGGTTTCGGTCACGCCAACGATCGCAGCAACCTTGATAGGGCTGTCCGAGATATGGTTCGTATTTCCATTCAGTGTGGCATTTTTTACATCAAGCCTGATCGTGCTACAATTTCTTTCATGCTCGACTAAAACATCCACGATTGAAGAGGTTTGAACCTTCAGCATAGGTGCAGGAGTTAGGACCAGATCTACCTATATGCTACCACCTTCCTTCTAGAAACTCCCTAACGATTGGCTCTAGGTTGCCCAACCATGCATTTTTTGGATCGATAGCGAACCTTCCATACTCCCTGTTTATTCCCGCCATGGCCCAGAGGTAATATAGCCTGTAGCCAGGGCCGGCAACGACCGGATGGTATCCTCTTGGTATAGCAACAAGATCGTTGTCTTCGACAGCTATGGCCTCATTAAGCTCTTCCCCTCTACCTTTTTGCGAATATATCCACTGGATGCCAAATCCCTGAGCTGGCATCAGCTTGTAGAAGTAAATTTCTTCCAATTTGCGTTCATCCGGCGGGTCGTCCCTATCGTGCTTGTGCGGTGGAACGCTGCTCCAGCAGCCCGGTGAGTTGAAGGTTTCACCCACCAGCAGCTTGTCCGCCAACTTATCCGCCCCAAATACCGTTACGACCTTCCTTCTCCAGTTCAAAACTCCAACAATCGATTCAGTGGTATCTTGTGGTTTTACAAGCACCGGTCTCGTGTCCTTTTTGCTAACTGCTCCAATGATGGCAGCATCCAGCCTACTTGAGGCCCTAATTTTATAGGATACCTTTCTTGGAAGATACAAGAGGAAGGGCTTCCCGGAGAAAACATCCGACCTCTTTCCAACTCCATCGAAATTAGCTTTTTCGGTTGAGATTGAACAGGTTCCAGACAAGACAACGATCGCCACCTCCTCTTTCCCCGTGTTGCCACTCCAAGAACTTCCAGCATCCAAGACCAATCTTGAGAAACTGAGGTATCTTAGCCCACCATCTCCGGGCCCGATAATACGGTTGAACCCCTTCCTTTCCTGAACTCTCCACTTCACGAGCCTCTGTCATGCATTATGAACTGATATGCGTTCCCTTATCGTTGATGACCAGTCTTATGAGCCATAAGGCTCCATGTGGCACGACCATGCGATTCCCAAATGGCCCAAGAACTATTCAATTTTCACCAAATGTACAAGAACCGATGCTTTTTACGTCAGCCTGTTTCTAGGTCTTAAATTCCAATCCTACTGGCTCTGTGGGCGTTGAATTCCCTAACTGGAATTTTCCCCGTCCAATTGCGTAAAGGCCCTATTTGCCCCGATTCCTGGAGGAAAACAGCAGTTCAGTTTTACAGGCATGCTTATAGGCTGGAGAAGCAATTACTCATTGGGCAGTTGAGGAAGGTATGGGAGACGCGGAGGCCAAAATGACCACTATAGATTATGGGGCTTCTTTTTTTGGCATTTTTGTACCATCTTGTATGGAAAGCTGTTGCTTTCCAAAATGTCTTGGCACAAGAGGCGCTACAGGTGTGCTCTATGAACGTGATCTGTAAAGAGGCTCAACGGCTCGGGTGCGCGACGAAGGTAAGTTGCGAGCATGCTTCGACACACCAAAGAGATTACCTTTGTTCACACTATTGCGAATTTGCCAAGAAGATAGTTTCCTGTATGAAGATAAAGGTGAAGGAATCGGGTTTGATCTAAGGGTAAAAGCCAACAAACGGGATGAAGATTAGAAAAGGTCCGATTTGATAGCATGAGCGTGGCACTGGAATAATAAATTAAAGTGGAATAAGCCAGGAGAACATAACCTTCATTCATCGATTAGGAGGAAAAAAGCCTGAAATCAGAATTGTTCAAACAGATGTGCATCAAAGGTGCCTAGGGTTGGCAAATGCAAGACTTGCTGCAGCAAATAAAGCAATTTCAAGATCTAGAGATGATAACGATAAGCGTTACTAAGAGAGGAATTAAGGCTCTACTGTATATAGTGCCATTGATTTAAACTAAAGTAGGTAGATCGAATAGTTAAAGAACCGTCTGCGAGGAAGCATGCAAGATAGGAACGATTGAGGTGGAAGCCTTCGGTCTCTCTTCAAACTCCCAATGCACTTTCCTCTTGCCAAGCATGGTCCTTTTGGCTTATTCCACAGGTTGGCAGATCATCACACCCATTCTCTCCCTCTACTATAGGTCCTTCGGCTTCTCTGTAGCTGAGATCGGATTAGTATTTTCATTTCTGGGCCTGGGAATGCTTGTATTCGAACCAATTTGGGGCTTACTGTGCGACAGGGTACCAATAAGAAAAGTTATGGTCCCAACAATCTTACTTTCGACACTCAATGTTTCCTTGTATGCGTGGAACAGTTCTGTAGCTATCTTCGCCATGCTGGAATTCCTGCATGGGGTCCTAGCCTCGGCGGTAGGAGTCGCTGGGAGGGCGATGATCGTTGACTTGAGTCCTTCAAGAAGGGGCAAGGCATTTGGCATTTGGAGTGCGATGTATGGCTTGGGTGCCATGATTGGACCATTTGTTGGTGGCTTTGCAGCCCAGACTGCCAATTATCGGACAGCATTCTATCTTAGTGCCTTTACCTTTGGAATAGCTTTTATTTTTGCTTTAAAGTCCATACGATTTCCAATCAGGAGTGCACTGAACGATCAAAGCTCGAAGTTAAACTCTAGCCGATCCTTCCTACTTGCCCCAATCTTCGCCATGGTTGCTCTCAACTTCTTAAGCTTACAGTTTGTAAAGAGCATCGTCCCAATCTACCTCAGGGAATCAGCACACTTCATCGTTACTGAGACTGAGATCGGTCTAGTCTTTACAGCTATTGGGTTGATAGGACTTCCAACGCAGGTTCTAGTGGGATCATTGTCGGATCGCGTCGGAAGGAAGTATCCAGCAGCCCTAGGGATGATTCTTTGCTCCTTTGCCTTCGCAGCATTCCCTTCGATTAGTGATATCTTCCAACTATATTTGGTGACATCGATCTATGCTATTGGAGGGGCAACGATTGTGCCATGCCTAATGGCAACCCTAATGGACATTTCCCCATTCGATCGAGGCGCATCTATGGGCATTTATGGTGCAGCTGAAGATTTGGGCATGCTGGTTGGGCCAGCTGTGACAGGTTTGGCTCATCACTACTATGGGATTGATGCGCCATTTTTGATCTGCTCAGAAATTATGCTCCTAAATGCGATCTTGGCATTTATTTTTATAAAGAGAAAATCTTAGGAATAGCATGCCATTGCGCTAATAAGAACTTTATAAAGAAGCTTTCCAACAAAGTATTACCAATATATTTTCAAAGTTTTTCTGGTTGTGCATCTTTATTCTCCAATTTCTATTTGCTAAGGAAGGCATTCAAATCAGCTGGGGAGCACCAAATGCGAAATCAAGTAAATCATTGAGTTTGTTGATGCACAATGGTTATATCATCCCAACCATGAGCAGACATGGCTTACAATGAAGGCAAGTTTGTCATTAGTGAGCTTTACTGTCTTGATGATATCTCTAATAGTTATGGTCGTCGCAACATTTGTCGTTCCAATAGGTCTCGCGATCTCTATCCCATTCCTTGCAATTGGAGTATGGTTCATGATTCTTGGATTCACAACTAGAGAGGCGAAGAAAGCTGCTGTCGCTTCTTCCTCTGGAATGTACATTTTCTGGGGAGGGATTGTGGTGTCACTTTCATTAACTTACTTGCTTCATGCTTCCGGTTTCGACGTCAGGGTTTCGTTGATTGCGCTTATTACTGGAGTGCTTCTATCGGTAGTAATCACAAACCTCTTGGAACATAGGACGAGTAGAGCTTCAATTTAAATGCCTCAGGTAGAGTAAATCTGTCTAGCACAGACACTTGTAAAGACAAGATTGGCTCGGAAATCGTGCTCCCTAAGCAAATCCGCATGGTATAAGCAAATGGGCACATAATTGGAAAACTCGCTGCCATGATCGGCTTTACCCTTTTGACCGCTTTTCATTGAAAAAGTCTATTAAAAGAATCTAGAAATACATACTCACCTCCACCAAACAGTTCTAAAGGGGGTTAAATTGCAATATTTTCTAGTTGGGAAAAAAGGCGAAATTTGGGTATGTAATACTTAAGATAATCTTAATATCATACATGTCATTCAGAATTGAGAGGTAAAAAGGTCAAGCTCTGCACGAGTATTAAAAGGGTGAAGTGAAACGTCAAGCGATGCTGATTGGAAGCGGTCGATACCCTTGGAGGAAGGTGAAGAGATCCTAGCCTCATGGCATGGAAATTACAGCTCGATTGTAAAAGAGGCTGGAAAAGGGGAAGCGAAGGTAATGACTGTATTGCCTCGAGGTTTCTTAGTTTTAACAAATCGGAGGGTGATCTTCCTAAAGGAACGCGGTATATTAAGCAGGTCTATTCACTATGCATTTTCTATATCTTTGGAAAATGTGGATACCATGTCGACGAGGGACAATGAAGACTGTTTTATCGAAATAGTAGAAGGTAATTCAACGCATAAGTTTTATTATGATTCGAAAGTTTGAATTCCAGCCCTTTTTATATGAAAAAGGATGTATATATCCTGCCTTTTTTCCAATAGCGGTGTGAAGCTTGAGAGAGTATAGGGTAGGTGTTGTTGGGTGCGGCAGGATGGCTGGTTCTATCGACGATGAGGTCGAAGGTTATGCTGCTTGCATTCTACCATACTCGCATGCCGCTGCCTACTCGGCACTGGGTAGGACAAAGATAGTGGCTGCTGCAGATGTAAATCGAGATAAATTGGATGCTTTCTGCAAAAGGTGGAAAGTCGAATCTCGATATTTGGATTTCAGGGAGATGATAGCTAAAGAGAAACTAGACATATTGAGCGTTACAACTCCCGCTACGGTACGCCACGAAGTAGTTACATTCGCGGCAAGAAAAGGTATCAGGGCGATATACTGTGAGAAGGCTATGTGCTGCTCAATGTCCCAAGCGGAAGATATAGTCGAGGCTTGCAAGAGAGCAAAAGTAAAGCTCAATGTGGGGACGCTTAGGAGGTTCCATCCTGGCTATCAAAAGATGAGGGAAATAATAGAAGCAGGAAAGATAGGTGAGCCGAGAGTAGTGATAGCCTATTCATCTGGAGCCCTGATGCACACGCACAGCCACACAGTCGATACAGTGCGCTTCTTACTTGGAGACCCAAAGCCAATCTACATCCAAGGAACGATCGATGGAGCTGAGTACGATGAGGCTAAGAATGCATTTGACCAGGACCCATCTCTCGTTGCAGGCCAGATTTCTTTTGAAGGAGGTAAGCAAGCCTTCTTCGTTCCATCTCCAGGAATGTATGAATTTGAGGTAGATTGCACAAAAGGCGTTGTAAGAGTATTGGACAACGGGATCGATTGGAGGATGAGGATGAGAGTAGAATCGGACAAGTGGGGTTCACACGCACCTGTACCCTTTCCACCCTTTGAAAGAGTAAGTCCTACAGTTAAATGCATAGAAGATCTGATCAATGCCATCGAAACAGATTCAGATACGAAGTGCAATGCTTCGGTAGGGCGCGACGGGATGGAGCTTTGCATCGGGATGGCACTTTCCCATCTCAGAGGGGGCATGAGAATTAAACCACCAATCGAAAATAGGACATTATACGTCCCATCAAATTGACTCTTGATGGTGAAGGTAGTATGTTGGAATTACTTGGAAAGGCTCAGGACCACCTTCAAGAGAATAGAACCTATGATGGACTTTTCCAGATATTAATCTCAAAACATAGAAATTTGGAAAACCCTTGACATCATTGTTACCTTCAAGATGAAAGCAAAATGTGGGCCTCTTTCAGCATTGAAGGCACATCTAGACCGTAAGGGCACTTTTCTTTACATTGACCACATTCTACACAGGCATCAGCTTTCACCTCAACCATGCTATAACGGCCCTTCGCCCATTCGACCAAACCATAATTCTTGTAGTAGGCCAATTGACGCAGGATTATGGGGATGCGTACATCTTGGGGACATGGTTGGCAATATCCGCAGCCACGGCAGAATTCCTTGCCAAGAGACTCTGCCGCCCTTATCAGCTCCAACTTCTCGTCTACAGTCATCGAGGAGAAAGTTTCACCTACTCGGGCGTTCTCCTCGACCTCCGAGATACTAACCATGCCGGGAATTGCAACGCTCACGGCATCGTTGGCCAAGACGAACCTAAGCGCTTTTTCAGCCGTGAGCTGTACCTCAGCTACAGCCTTGAGCTTGGATGGTGGCGATGCTAGGGCTCCGCCAGCCAGAGGCTTCATCGCTATGACGCCAACGTCCAAGTTTTTTGCCAAAGGAAGTATCTTTTCGTCGACAAGCTCGTCATTGAGAGCATTGTACGATACCATGATGGCTTCAAACAATCCAGATTTCAAACAGCGCTCCATGGTTTCGTGGAAGCGGTGGCAACTGAAACCTATGTGCCCAATCACGCCATTTTCCTTCGCCTCCATGAGTGCCTCAATAGCCCCTCCAGGTCCAATCACCTTCTCGTAGTCACTTTTGTACCTCAAGTTGTGACACATGTAAATGTCGATGTAGTCGGTCCTGAGTTTTCGAAGGCTCTCTTGTATGTCTGCCTTCATGCCTTCCGCTGTTAGGGCTTGGCTCTTCGTTGATATGTAAAACTCGTTTCGCCTGCCACTCATTGCCAAGCCCATCTTTTCCTCGCTATCTCCATATACCCTGGCAGTGTCGAAAAAGTTGATCCCAAGGTCCAGTGCTCTGTTCAGAACTTTGTTTGCCTCACCCTTTTCTATCGAGGGGAGTTTCAATCCCCCGAAACCTATGACAGAAACTTCAAGGCCGGTTCTGCCCAGCCTCTTCTTCATCATGCCCTTTTTCTGCAACAGGAAACTTTTAAACATTAACCTTTTGGTGGCTCTGTTACAAATCTATTGTTGGGAAGAAAAATATCAGCTAAAGTATTATTTTGGCAATAAGCGGTTATCGATTTTATTATTCGACATTCATCTATTGGATTGAAGGGTGGCAGAATGACACTATATTATGGAAGCCTCAGTCTTTCATTATCGAGAGAGCACCCATAAAGATAGGAGTTTATACCTATCTTCATCTTCCGTAGGCATCTACTTCAATTCTCCTCCCACTCTTAATTGATTCATAGATAGCATACAATATTGCTTCGTCGAAAAGCCCATCTTGAGCATCTGGTGAAACAGGTTTGTCGTTTATGATGGCCTCAGCGAAAGCTTCAAGTTGCTTCTCATATGGGTCAGTATCACCTGCAGCTGGTGTCCTATACTCCTTAAGCTTGCTGTCAAAAGCTAGGATATCTGCGGGTCTTCTCCAATAAGGGAAGAATATCCGCGCTAACAAGCTACCCTTTTCTCCGTGAATATGGAATCCTTCAAACCAATCCATCTTTATAGTTGATGTTAGCTGCATTGTGCCAGCGGTTCCATCTTCAAATTCGAGGACTGATTGAAAGCTTACATTGTTGCCATTTCTGCTCTCTTTCGCCGTAACTGCGGATATGTCACCATTAAACCATCTAATTGTGTCAATGAGGTGAACGCCATGACCAAGTATTATGGCTAAGTCAGGATCTTCATATCCTTTCTCAGGCTTCTTCGACATTCTACTGGATAATAGTACCCCAGCATATGTGTGTACGTATTCCATGTGGAAAACGCTGTCACAATACCAGAAATGTGATGCAAACTTAGTTCCGAGATCCTCATCCGAAAATTTCTTAGCAAACTGCAGACCAGGATCATAACGCTTCATGCATCCCATCTGAACTTTCCTACCTGTCCTCTTCACCGCATCAACTATGCGGACACATTCTTCAACTGTTGAGGCTAGAGGCTTCTCCACCAGAACGTGCTTTCCACTTTCCAAGGCATCTATCGTAAGGTCAGCATGAAACTGGTCTGCAACAGCTATGAGAACTGCATCGATCTCATCGTTCCTTAGAAGGCTCTTTACATCTGTATAAAAATTAGGTATAGCGTATTTTGCAGCCATAGCTCTACCTAAATCCAATGCAATATCGCAAAGTGCCACAACCTCAACGTTGCTTGCTTTCTTTGCAGCTGGTAGATGTGCAATTTGTGCTATCGGACCAGCCCCAATTATGCCAAGCCTTAACTTTTGCTTCGAATTCATATTATGGCACTCTTTTATATAGCACATAGTTCGCTCTTAAGTTTTTGGAGCTATTCACCTTTGAGCTTTTCATGCCCTTAATGCCATAAACTATGCTTTCATCATTTTTAATGTTTAACTCTATTTAGGACTAAGATATGTAAAATTCCTTCTCCTAACGGGTAATATGTAGCCTTCTGGCCCCTTGTTATTTGTAGCCTCCAATAAGGTCTTGGCTGTGAATGGGCTTGCCTATGCTGCTATCCAAATGAGCCTCGAGCTCTGATAGATGACTGCAGCTACCCAGCAATATCGCAAACAAGCAGTGAGGTGAAAAAATGAAGAAGACCTCAACGTGCACTTTGTACCTGTAGATGTATCACTCCCACATTCAGAATGCCTTCCTATCCATTGTTTTATGGCGCCTGCATTGCCTGCTGTGCCTTTTTGCGAACCTGCAGTCCTTGAACCAGGCCCAGGCTATCGAGCAGTCCAAGCTTACCTTCTCACCCTTGATCACTCTGGTCCTGACGAGCTTTGCAACGGTTCTTGAGAAGATCTCGGTCAAAAATAGGCAGATATGGATGCGAAATAGAGCCCCTCAGAGACCAAAAATTAAATAGAAAGGGTGCTCGCATCTTCATGAATAATGATGGCGAAAAGTGAAGATGAACTTAAATTGTCACAATATTTCAACGCTCATCAGATTTTTGAAAAGCAGGGGAGAGTGATCAATCTCACAAAGATCGCTCACGGCTGGGAGACTGAGATATACTCATTTAATTTTCGTTTTGAAAGCGGAATTGTGCCCCAGAAGGAGCTGGTTCTCAGGATTTATGCTGGAGATGCAGCTGAAGAAAAATCAAACAAGGAATTCAAAGTCATGGCCAAGCTCCACGGGCTTGGATTCCCTGTACCCAAGGTTTACCATTTGGAAATCAACAGGTCGGTTCTAGGAAAACCTTTTGTTATAATGGAAAAGGTGAATGGAAAATCTATGGCGGAGACCATCGAGGAATCGCCAATCAAGGAAAAAGAAGAGATGGTTAAACTTTTCTGCAAGATTTTCGTGGATCTACATAGATTGGATAAAGAAAATTTCATTTCGGAATCTTCTATCTACGACAAAGGCACCCCAGATCGTTTTCTGAATGGCATGTTGGAGAAGGGAAGGAGAATGCTCGTCCCTTTCAATGAAAATCAAATAAAGAATGTGCTGGATTGGCTTGAACAAGAGAAAGAGAATGTCCACTCATGGAGATTATCTCCTGTCCATCTCGATTACCACTTTCATAACATTCTGATTGGCAACAATGGTAAACCTTTCGTGATCGATTGGACAAATTTCGATATAGCTGATTACAGGATGGACTTGGCTTGGACCATTTTGCTTTCAAGTTCATATGACCATCCTGAAGCGCGAGACATAATCCTCGAAATATATGAAAGAATCTCAGGTGAAAAGGTGGAGGATATCGAATTCTTCGAAGCCCTTGCTGCCGCCAGAAGATTGTTCTCTATCTTCATATCCTTGAGAATGGGACCAGAGAGGCTTGGGATGAGGCCAGAGGCTGCTGAGCTGATGAAAAGACAAAAGGGGCACATGAGGTATGTTTCCAAAGTATTGCACAATCATACCGGAATCAATGTTTCGGAATTATTAGATGAGTTTTTAAATTTTTGAGTTTTATGAAATATTGCCTTTACATATAACATAAACTCATGTGTCAGCACAGAAAGCCATGCTCCCTCACAACCCCATAAGCGTAATTCAGGTTCTCAACGGGCGTGAGTGGGGCGACATTGTTGCCCTCTCCGAAGATGAACATCTTTCCCTTCAAAACTCCAGAGTGGAGTATGTTCAGCGTCTCCGATCTTATCTTTTCCATTGGACCATATAGAAGAGTCATAACATGCAGGTTTCCCCTTATAACTACATCATCTCCAAGTATTGCCCTGGCCATCTTGAGATCGAGTGGGTAGCCGGAATCCAAGGACTTGATATCAAGACCTATTTTTAACGCCTCTAGAAGGTGGTTTATGTTGCCGCAGAGGTGGATATCTGGTCTTCCAATGCAGAAAGTCTTGATGATCTCCTTGTGCAAGGGGAGAACGAAACGCTCATACGCCTTTGGGGAAAGCAGCTGTATGGAGTCATCTGCAAATCCAAAGCCTTCGTAAGGGAAGCTCACGCCCTTCAACTTGTGCCAAGCCTTCATCCTTTCGATTAGGGCGCTGTTGACATGTTGGAGGAACCTTTCGAAGAAACTTGGGTTTGAGTGGAGGTATTTCAATATTGATCCTCCCGTTATATTCATGGCGATTGTGAATGGCCCATCTGTGCCAATTGGCAAAGCTATTTCGCCCAAAGGCCTGCCGGCGTAAGTGAAGCCCCTATCTCTCGCCTCTATGAAATGGTCGTAGAACCGCTTGACCTTGTCCATGAATCCAGACATCGGATCCGGAATCCCCCTTCTCATGAACACCTCCATTTCTTCAGGTTTTCTGAGGAAAGGCCTTATGTCTGGAACCTGGTTCTTCGCGTAGAAGATTTCTCCACCCAGCCAGGCAGACTCATATATGTTCTGGAAATTGACGCCAACATCCCATTTTTCCGGCAAACCCATCTCCCAGTCGGCCCATACATTGTGTCTTCTCCAATAATCAAATTCCAGTTGAACCTTCAACATAACATCAGGGTTGCTGAAGCAACTTTCGAAAGAATATCCTGCCCTGTTCAATTTTGGGTCGAGCAGCAACATCTTGTAGCTCATAGACCAAGAAACGGGTACTCTTCTATGAGCTCTTCTTTGGAAGTCGTTCCATAGATTTTTGACTTCAGCGTTATGCTTTTCGAAATCCAAGTTCATGAGATGATTTTCGCAACATAGGCTTTAAATCTATTTGTGTCATGCCCAGCTTGATTCTAGAGGGATGCGAAAGCCAAAAGAAAGATCGAATCAGCTTTGAATTCAATCGCTTTCTTACCTTTGAGATTTCAGGCGGAAAGTTAGCTAGCTCTGTAAAGGTTTTTGGTCGTCTTCCAAATTAAGTGAGGGAAATTTTGAAAAGATTTGGATCTTCGCTTACTTAAAAGAAGGCTCTCCAAGAAGAACGAGCCTCCCATTTAAATTGACAAAGCCATTATGGCATCCTTCGAACCGACCAATCAGGCACTGATGTTTGCAAGCGATTTGTATTCACAGGTCATTTTACCCTGTCGATCATCTTCTGATCTAAAGGGGGAAGCTTTAAAATCTAAGATCGCTTTTCTCACGGTATGAAAATATTGGCATTGGTTGGAAGGACGATGGAAGATGCACATTTTTGGAAAAGATCTGAGATCCAGACCATTTCAACACCGCCGGAGGGATTAGCATGAAGGTTTCGATCGCTTCATTTTCATTTCACGGACTGCGAAGCTCAGGTATGATAGACGTGTTTGGATACCTCGAAACCTGCAAATACCGGTATGGGCTGAACACTGCAGATTTGTGGAATGGAATAATTGGGCCGGACGATCTAATCTTCGACGAGGAATTCCAGAAGAGGCTAATCGAGGCGCTACGCGAAAGGGAGATGGTTGTTGTCAACTATCATGTGGACGGGTGCCACATTTGGGAAGACGATCCTGCGCTTCGGGAGAAGAACCACATGTCTGCTTTGGGGCACCTAAAGGTGGCTCGAGCTATCGGGGCGAAGACGGTCAGGATCGACGCTGGAGGAAAAGGACAAACTTGGACTCCAGAGCAATTCGACCTGATCGTTAAAAGATTCAGGGAGTACGCAGAGATAGGCGCAGATTTCGGTTGCCGCGTCGGGCCGGAAAGCCACTGGGGTCCAGAACTTGTGCCGGACAACATGGAGCGGCTTGCAAAGGCTGTGAACCACCCAGGGTTTGGCATACTCCTCCATGTGGGACATTGGGAGGGCGCTCCAGAGGAGGAGGGCGACAGCCGTCTGGCAAAATATGCGGTGCATACACACTTAGATGCGCGCATCACTAGGACAAGGCTTGAACCAGCAATACGGTTGCTTTTAGACGCTGGATACCAGGGTTACTGGGGAATAGAGCACCACTCAGGCAAAAATGAGTACGCTGAAGTAGCCTGCCAGCTGGCCGAAGTTCGGCGGATTTTGGAGAAGATTCGACTGGAAAAAGGGTGAGGCATAATGCATTTTGAGATCGAGGCTAAATATATGCGCTACAAATTTGGCATGGGAGTGTTTTTGGAATGATGTCCAAGATTCGCATAGGCATCATAGGTGTTGGTCAGATTGGAAAACACCACCTTGAAAATTACTCCAAGATCACAGGAGCGGAGGTTGTCGCAGCTTCTGACATCAACGAAACGGAGCTGAAAACAGTTGCTGAAAGGTTCAAGATACCTCGCACCTATGTAAACTTCCGTGAACTTTTAGATCAGAAAGATATCGATGCCGTTGATGTTTGCCTTCACAACAACTTGCATGCGCCGGTGACGATAGCAGCATTGCAATCTGGGAAACATGTCTACTGCGAGAAACCCATGGCTGGCGCATACATAGATGCAAAATCGATGTTCGACACTGCACAAATTTGCGGTAAGAAGCTAAGTATTCAGCTAAGCACGATCTTCTCGAAGGAAACGAAGGCTGCAAAGAAATTAATAGATGAGGGGAGGCTTGGCCATATCTACCATGCACGTTCTACAGGTTTCAGGCGCAGGGGGCGACCTTTCGTCGACGGATATGGAACCGCCAACTTTGTAAAGAAGGAGATCGCTGGAGGAGGGGCACTTTATGACATGGGGGTCTACCACATCGCTCAAATGCTTTACTTACTTGGCACTCCGAAAGCAGAGCGCATCACAGGCAAGATTTACCAGGAAACGGGAATGGATGAAGGCAGGAGAAAAAGCAGCGGCTACAATGTTGAGGAACTCGGTATAGGATTCGTGAGATTTGCAGATGGACTTACGCTCGATATCATAGAGTCTTGGGCCATCCACCTGAACCAGTTCGAAGGCAGCTTCATCGTTGGTTCAGAGGGAGGAATTAGGCTTGATCCATTCAGCTTCCATACTTCGTTCTGCGACATGGACATGGATGCAACCTTCAACATAGCAAGTGCGGATTGGCGCTGGCACCAGTTGCATGAAAACGAGGAGGCATATGATTCTCCGCAAAACCATTGGATCGCCGCTTTGCAGGGACGTGTACCACTGCTTCCAACGGACCGGATTGCCTTGCAGACCATGCTGATCAGCGAGGGGATCTACCTCTCCGACAAGCTTGGGCGCGATGTTACGGCCGAGGAAGTAGAGAAAAGTTCAAAGTCGACAGCACTGAAGCTCTGATTTTGTAGCCATCGCTGACCAGTTCACCCCCAAAAGATACTTTGGCTGAAAGAACCAGATGGGAAGAGATGATCATGAAATGAGCGAAGTTGGAAAGTCCATTCGACTGAAAAGTATCTTCAGGGAAGATGGGCGCTCATTGATCGTAGCGCTTGATCATGGGCTTGGAGCAACCCCCGTCCAAGGGCTGGATAAGCCCCTAGAAGTCATAAGTAAAGTCTGGAAGGGTGGAGCAGATGCTGTAATTACAACAACCGGAACGATCAGGCGTTTCCACAAAGAGCTTCCTAGAAACTTGGGATTGATCCTTAGCATACCCACAGACCCAAACTCTGTGCGGACAGCTACCAACCTTGGTGTTCATGCGGTCAAGAACACTTTTTTCGGCTCTTTGAGCGATGAAAAATTGAGGCTTGTCCATGCTCTTGCACTCGAATGCGAGAACTATGGCATGCCTCTTCTTGCAGAGATAGTACCCACAGATCCAAATATGGGAAAGCCAGTTTACGAACCAGCCAAGATAAAGGCAGCAGCAAGGATCGCTGTAGAATTCGGTGCCGACATCTTGAAGACGAATTTTACAGGAAGCGCTAGGACATTCAGGGAGGTTGTGGAAGAATGTCCAATACCGATCTTAATTCTTGGAGGAGAGAGAATGGATGAGGACAAGATAGTGCTTGAGAATGTCAAGGGAGCGATCGAGGCTGGTGCTGCGGGCGTAGCCTTCGGGAGGAATATCTTCCAGCACAGAAATCCGACAGCGATGACGCGTGCTATCTCTAGATTGATACATGAAGATGCAGATGTGATGGAAGCTATGAAGGAGCTGGCACTTCGATGAAACAAACGATAGCCTTTGGAATCGATTACAGATTCTTTACAATGGGAGTAAGCAAATATGATGAAAAAACCTTTGCTGGTAGGGAGGGCAAGCGAGATTGAAGGCTGCCATCTTCTATGGCGCTGGTGACATCAGGGTTGAAGAGCGGCCAACTCCAAAGATAGGCCCTAGAGAGGTGCTCGTAAAGGTCAAGGCAGCTGGAATCTGCGGTAGCGACCTCCACAGTTACAGGTTGTCGCCAAAGCTTCCTGAAGGCCGCATGTTCGGACACGAATGCAGTGGTGAAGTAGTCGAGGTGGGCAAAGATGTCGATCGCATCTCAGTTGGTGAAAGGGTTGGGCTCGAACCTCTTGTCGGGTGTGGAGATTGCCTTTACTGCCTGTCTGGGAACTACCACCTGTGCCCGAGCTTGCGGCACATCCCAGCTTTTGTCGAATACCAAAAGTTTCCACAAGAAAAAGCCTTCAAGCTTCCGGACCACGTTTCCTGCAAGGAGGCTTCAACCCTAGACTGCATCGCTGTTGCGGTCCACGCTGCCAATCTGTCAGGTCTGAAGGGAGGGGAAACTGCTGTAGTCCTTGGCGCTGGAACCATAGGTCTGCTCATGATGCAGGTTTTGAAGGCCTTTGGAGCTGGAGCTGTCTATGAAACTGGCAAGTATGACTTTCAAGTAAAGTTGGCCAAGGAGCTTGGAGCTGACGCTGCAATCAATGTTGAAAAGGAAAATCTGCTCGAGAGAATCAAGGCGCTGACAGGAGCGGAGAAGACCGGAGGACAGGAGATGCCGCTTGGAGTCGACCACGTTTACGAAGCTATCGGAGGACCCAAGAACCAGTTGGAAGATGCATTAAGGGTAGTGAGGAGAGGTGGCACTATAACGGTGATAGGTGACCCAAAGAACCCTTTAAAACTATCTTCTTTCGTGATGAGGGAAATAAAGATCATAGGATCCTCAAGCTACGCCTACCGGGGCAGGGAGCCTGAATTCAAGGTCGCCCTCGACTTGCTTTCTCGTGGAAAGGTAAATGCCCAAAAGATAATAACACATGCATTTCCGCTTGAAAGGATCAAAGAGGCGTTCGACGTAGCTTCGGACAAGGGGACGGGTTGCATTAAGGTCATCATAGAAGCATGATTCAAATGTGCTATTGGGAAGAACCATTATGGACGGAAAGATGAAGGCTGCACTGCTTTATGGTCCCTACGACCTGAGAGTAGGGGATGTTGAAAAGCCAACCATAGGTGAAGATAAGGTTCTGGTTAGGATAGATGCCTGCGGAATCTGTCCGAGCGACATAAGAGCTTATGCTGGGATGAGGAAGGTAGCAAGCTTTCCATACGTTCCAGGTCATGAATGGGTTGGTCATATCGTAGAGGTAGGGAGGAACGTGCAAGGTTTCCAGGAGGGAGACAGAGTTGTACCTGACTGGAGAGCTGTCTGTGGTAAATGCTATTACTGCAGGCGAGGCATCTTCAATTACTGCGGAAACCTTGCTAGGGACGCAGTGAGAGGCGGATTCTGCGAGTTCGGTTACGCAATCGACCAGAACCTTCGCTTCATTCCAGACAATGTTTCTTATATAGAAGCGTGCTTCACAGAACCTCTGGCTTGTTGCATAAATGGCATAAAAAGGTGTAACATCAAAGTCGGAGACGATGTTGTCATCGTTGGCTCTGGACCGATCGGGTTGATTCACCTTCAGCTTGCAAAACATCTTGGAGCACGTGTCATATCGTGTGACATCATAGAAGAAAGGCTTGAAAAAGCTAGAAGCCTTGGGGCAGATGAGACGATCAACCCTTCAGAAGAGGATCCGATCGAAAGAGCCAAAGAGCTGACGGAGGGCAGGGGAGCAAATGCTGTCATTGTCGCCGTTGGCGGTAAAAAACCGATCGAACAAGGAATTGGAATGGCTGGCATACTTGGGGTTGTCAACTTGTTTGCAGGAACATATCCCCAAACAAAGATCGATCTCGATCCAAACGTTGTCCATTATAAGCAGCTGTCTATTACGGGTAGCCACGATTACACGCCACATGACTTCACGGTTGCCATCAAGCTCATAGCCAATGGTACTGTCAAAGTAAAGCCGCTGGTAAGTCATGTGCTTCCATTGCAGAAGGTAAAGGAAGGATTTGACATAGTGGTTGGCCAAAAGGGCCTGAAAGTTGTAATCGAAATGGCGTGAGTTAAGCAGCGTGCTGAAGCATTGTCTTATCTTCTCTGCGTAGACCTGGGAACTTCCGCATGTAAATCTGCCATCTATGATCAAGAGCTTAATATAAAGGGTCTGGCGAGCGAAGATTTACGAACGGCCTTTCCAAGGTTTATGTGGGCGGAGCAAAGCCCTGAAGATTGGTGGGCAAAATCTCGCATTGCGATTAGGCGTTCCATACGAGCTGCAGGAATAAGGGCAAAGGATATTGTAGGTGCAGGTATCTGCGGACAGGGCCATGGCCCTGTTCTCTTAAATAGGAAGTTCAGAGCACTCTTTCCCTGCATCATCTGGCCAGACCTTAGGGCAATCAAGCAAGCTGAATTCATCGAGGCCAATCTCCACAGGGAAGCTGCTGCTTACTACACAGCGGCGAAGCTTCTCTGGATCAGGGAAAAATGCCCGAAAATCTTCAAAGAGATGTGGAAGTTTGTTCTTCCGAAAGACTACATTCGGATTAAGTTGACCGACACAGTCCTGACGGACTCTGGAGATGCAGCTGGAACGATGATGTACTCCATGGAAGGGAAATCTTGGGACTACGAGCTTGTTGACTTTGTCGGAATCCCTAGGCAGAAGCTTCCAGATGTCCGTCCATCCGAGGAGGTTGTAGGAGAGGTGACTCGCAAGGCCTCGGCTGAAACCAAGCTAAGGGCTGGTACTCCTGTTATAGCTGGAACAGCCGACTACATTTGCACCAGGCTTGCACTTGAATGCTACTTGAAACCCCGAAAAGCTGTAGTCTACCTAGGATCGGCGCCAAGTATCTTCACAGTTGGCAAAGGTGGCAATGTGGTTGGTGGATTCATGGGGATTGGAGGGGCAACTCTTAGATGGTTCAAGGAGAGGCTGTGTTGCCTCGATTCTTCAACGGTTAATTACGAAGCCCTAGATAAGGAGGCGGAGATGGCAGAACCTGGCTCAGGGGGGCTTTTGTTCTTGCCACACATGATGGGCGAGAGAAAGCCTGCTTACAACCCCTATGCTCGAGGTGTCTTGTTCGGCCTGAGCCTTGGCCATGAGCGCCGTAATGTAGTAAGAAGCATGATGGAGGGAGTGGCTTTCCAGCTTAAGTGTATCCTGAAAAGTATGCAAGATGTTGAGAAGCTGGACGAAATCTTGGTCATCGGAGGAGGAGCAAAAAGCTTTGCTTGGGTTCAGGTTGTTGCGGATATATTCAATGTGGATGCATGCATGCCCCATTCGGTAGAAATGGGAACACTTGGCTTGGCGGTTCTGCTCTCATCAAGCCTTGGTTTTTTTGGCAGCGTTTCTGAAGCCCAGAAGAAGTTGAGCATCGATGTCGCTAGGAGAGCATCTCCTAGAAGAGAACATAATCAAAAATACGACGAACTGTTCAGCCTCTACTGCGACCTGGAAAAGGCGCTTGCTAGGTTTTATGGGAGGGTGCATTCCTCCTTATAAATTAGTGTCTATGCAATGAATTTAGTTCAAATTTTTGTTACTAAAGCTTGCTCCATCTCTTTAATTGGAGCTGCCCCAAACTGAAGCTCGTAAAGCTTGCTGTATGCCCCGCCCTTCAATATCAGTTCCTCGTGCCTACCTTCCTCCAAGATCTTCCCGTTCGAGAGGACTATTATGCGCTGTGCAAGCTTGACGGTTGAAAGCCTGTGCGCTATCAAGATGCATGTGCGGCCCCTCATCGTCCTGACCATCGCCTTCTGCAGCATCGATTCCGTGTACGGATCCAGGCTGCTGGTTGCCTCATCCAAGATCAGTATCTTTGGGTCCTTCAGCATCGCCCTTGCGAAGCTTATCATCTGCCTCTGCCCAACAGAAAGGTTGCTCCCTCCTGGGGAAACGATAGTATAGAATCCTTCAGGAAGGCTCTTTATCAAATCGTCCATCCCAAGTTCGGAAATTATGTTTTTAACATGCTCATCCGAAGAATTGCGCTTCCCCATCCTTATGTTGTTGAGAACTGTGTCGTTGAAGAGTATGGGCTCTTGCGGCACGAGCGATATCTGTCCCCTCAAAGATCTGTATTTGAACTCCTTGACATCGCGGCCATCGATCAGGACCTTTCCTGACTGGGGATCGTAGAGCCTCATGATTAAGTTTGTGATTGTCGTCTTTCCAGCTCCTGTTGGACCAACTATGGCGACTACTTCAGATGGCTTGACTACCAAGTTCAGCTCCTCGAAAACCTCATTCCCGCCATAACCAAAGCTTACATCCTTGAATACTATCTCGCCTCTTTCGATCTCTATGTCCCTTGAGCCCTCAAGCTCTACTACGGTTGGCTTGGTCCCGAGGAAGAGGTAGACCCTTTCGGCAGCTGCCAGCGCTGCTTGCACAGTGCTGTAGAATGTTGTGAGGGTGATTATCGGCCTGAAGAACATCTCGGAATAGCCGTAGAACGCTATCAAGGTTCCTACACTCATTTCCCCTGAAGCGACCAAGCTTCCGCCGTAGACGATCAGGATCGCCAGAGAACCCGCCCTTATGGCGTTCAACGAAGGGTTGACTAGGGAGAAGATCAGCCTCGCCCTGATGTTCGCCCTCATCGTCTCGCCGCTTACCTTCCTGAAAGTTATCGAATCAACCTCCTTTCTTTCCACGAATGACTGTGAAACTTTCGATCCTGAAACGCCCTGCTCTACATTGCTGGTCAACTCGCTTATCTTCTCCCTTGTGAGCCTGTACGCCTCCCTTGTCTTCTTGGCAAAGTACCTAGAGACGATAACCATCAGAGGCACGATCGAGAATGTGGCAAGGCTCAGCATCAGGTGGAAACCAACCATCAGGTATATGGTTCCCACGACCGTGAGGGCACCAATCATGACCTCCATCGTGCCCGAGGTCGCCACATCCCCTATCGCCTCTATGTCGTTGGTCACAAGCGAGATTATCTTGCCCGTCCTTTCCCCGCTTACGTAGCTGACGTCCATTTCTTCGAGATGGTCGAAGACTTTTCTCCTCATCTCAAAGAGGAACCGCTGGTTCACAAACCCGGTCAGATAGTTTCTCAAAAACCCCAACGCGAAGCTTGCTGCTGCGACCGCCACGAGCACTAGCGAGTAATGAAGCAGCGATTCTGCATCCTTCTTGGTTATGCCCTCATCGACTATCAGCTTGCTGATGTACGGGCCAGCCATGTTTAAGGCAAGGGTCGCGAATGTAGCGGCAATGAGAATCGCTATGGCGAACTTCATCGGCGATAGCTGACGAAGGAGCCACCTAGCTAGTACTGAGGAAGCTACTTCCTTCGGCCTTCCCTCGGCCTCAACTCCATGGAAGTGGTAATGGTGCGACACCTAACCGCTCACCTCCTGCCGCGCGAACTGGGCCATGTACAGCTTGGCATATGCTCCAGACCTCTTGAGAAGGTCCTCGTGTTTTCCATCCTCGACTATTTTTCCACCTTCTATCACTACTATCCTGTCTGCCAACTTCAGTGTTGAAAGCCTCTGCGTTATGATGAAGACGGTCCGGTTCTTAACCAGCTCTTTGAGGGCTTCGTAAATCTCCCTCTCCGTGTCAGCATCGACACTAGATGTTGAGTCATCCAGAATTAGGATTGAGGGATCTATGAGAAGAGACCTTGCGATCGCCACCCTCTGCCTCTGCCCTCCCGAAAGAGTGATGCCCCTCTCCCCAATGATTGTGTCGTAGCCCTGTGGAAGGGTCTTTATGAAGTCGTGGATTCTGGCTGCCTTTGCCGCAGCCTCTATCTCATCCTGAGTGGCGTTTGGCTTCCCGTAGGCTATATTCTCCCGAATCGATAATGGAAAAAGGAAAACATCTTGGTGGACTATGCCAATCCTCTTCCTGAGAGACTCTATCTTTACATGTTTAATGTCGTAATTATCTACTAGGATTCTGCCTCCCTGTGGGTCGTAGAATCTTGGAATTAGCTTGATCAGCGTGCTCTTTCCTGAGCCCGTGGATCCTATTATGGCGACCTTCTCGCCAGGGGAAACGCTTAGGTTCAAACCCTTCAGAACGGGCTTTGTGCTGTCATAACCGAACGTCACATCCTCGAACCTTACGCTCCCAGCCAGATTTGGCAGCTCTATTGCATCCGGGCTCTCCTTGACCTCGGGCTCTGTGTCCAAAACCTCGAAGATCCTTTGCGCAGAGACCATAGCCCTCTGGTACCTGGTCAATATGAAACCGATCGACATTATGGGCCAGGTCATCATTCCCAGGTACATCGTGAATGCTACGAGCTCTCCAAGACTTGTAATGTTGCCAATAACTTGGAGGCCGCCATACCAGTAGATTGCTGCTGTTCCCATCCCCATTATCAAGCCAAGAGATGGCCAGGTAATGGAGCTGAGTTTCGTTGTCTTCATTCCGATATCATACAGCTCTCTGTTGCGGCCTTCAAACCTCTGAATCATCTCATCCCCTATGTCAAGCGCCTTAACGACCCTGAAACCTGCGACAACCTCTTGGACCATCGCATTTACTTTACTGACTTCGGTCCAAACGCGCTGCATGAAAGGCCTAACTACACGGTTGAATGTCAAGGATATGACGGCAACGAAAGGCGTTATGGAGAAGGCCACAAGAGCTAGACTTCGGTTCTGGAAAAGAAGGATGCAGCTGACCGACACGAGCATGCAAAAAGCATTTACGAGATTTGGCAAAGCAAACCCGAGGAGCCTTCCTATCTGTTCCATGTCACTAGTTACTCTGGTTATTATTTGACCAGCGTCAACCTTGTCATAGAAACTGTAGGAAAGATTCTGAAGGTGCTCGAATATCTCAGTCCTTAACCTGTATACTACCTTTTGGGCGAGAAGCTCTCCGATGATGTCAGACCCGAAGTGTATCAAGCTTCCAAAGACCGTCAGGGCCACGATGACAACAGCAAGGACCCATATGTCCGAGACGTTTCCCGCCACAACCCTGTCTATCACAGCTCCAGAAACCATAGGGGCGACAAGGCCGAGGAGGGACGAGGTGACGGTGAGGGCGGTGGCGCTAAAGAAAAAGGCCTTATTCATCATCACATACCTGAATACCCTTCGAAAGAGCCTTTGGGGTTTCGAGGATAATCTGACCAGCCTCCACAGCATATTGCATATCACCCAGATATTTGTCTTTTGAAGGCTCAGATTTTTATGAATTTAGACAAGAGTCGATGGCAAAGGAGGCGTTATAGGCGAATCCAATACCTTTGCACTATGCTTCATCTTGGCACCAAGAGCTACTGCATCAAGGCTTGAGGAAGTAACGCAAGCAGTAAAATATCCTTTTTAACAAAGTTTCGTGGAAATGGAACAAAATTGCCAACAAAAAATCATAGCTGAGTTTGATTTCGTATGAAGGTTGCCATTACATTGGAAGGCAAAACTTAAAGGAATGGTGATATTTAAAGCGCATTGTGATTTCGCCATGCCACTTTTAGATGTAATCTTTGAGAGAAGGAGCGTGAGGCGTTATAAGAGAAAGCAGGTTCCAAAGAAAGTTTTGAGGAACATACTGGAGGCCGCGAGACTGGCACCATCTGCAACAAACGCACAACCTTGGCACTTCATCGTGATAACCGATCAGGAAAAAAAGAATGCCCTCTCCCAAGGAAGGTGGAACGGTTTCATCAGGGACTCAGCTTTCACAGTCGTTGGCTGTGGAGAAAGATCAAGCCGTTGGTCAACCATAGATGTTGCTATAGCTTTGGAAAACATGGTAATTGCGGCAGAGGCTCAAGGGGTTGGGTCCTGCTGGGTTGGGGACTTCAAGGAAAGGCAGGTAAAGAAGCTTTTGGGGATTCCAAGAAACCTAAAAGTTATCTCGTTGGTCTCTTTTGGCTATCCCTTGGAAAAACCGCATCCACCTGAAAAGAAAAGCCTAGAGGAGATCGTACACTACAACGCGTTCTAAGCCCACTCAATCCATGGCAAGAAGTAGAAAACGTTCTAAATCTTACCACAGCTGAATTCTGCTAGCTCTCCCTTTTAACTTCAACCTTTATCTCTCTCGCCAACTTGACGCCCAATCCGCCAATCTTGCTTCCAGCAGAGGCTACAAAAACCATCAAAATGCTCCAGAGCACCGCATTTACCACCTTGCTAACCTGTTCTCCCGGTACTACCTCTACCTCAATCGGCATACCTCCATCTCCTGTTGGTATAGGCAACCTGATACTGTCCATACTGAAAATTGTAGGCGGGAGCATGCTGCCCGTGAAAACAGCATACATGAAATAGACGCTAAGCACTATCAAGGCCAACCCGACAGCCAGCAAAGAGTACCCAACAACCTTTTCAGCCTTTAAAATCTCCAATTGAATTCACACCTATGGCTAAAACTCTTAGAGCCATTACTAGGTGTGCGCAATTTAATGCTTTCCTACCAACAGTAAAGCTTATTGATAGAGCAATTAAGATAGTACTCGGTGTCTAAAATCCTAGATACTTTCTCAATGCTGAAGGACATCCTAGACAAGCCAGGTGTAACGGGATTCGAGGAGCAGAGGAGGAGGTGCATAGCAGAGTACTTTTCAAAGTTCTGCGACAGCGTCTCGACGGATGTCATCGGCAACATAATTGGGACTGCAGGACATGGTGAAAAGACTGTCATGCTTGCCGGCCACTACGACCAGATCGGGTTCATGATATCATATATCGAAGAAGAGGGGTATGCATGCTTCAAGCAGGTTGGGACGTGGGACCCAAGGGTCATTTACGGCACGAGGGTTAGGATCTGGACAGGTCAACAACCAACATCATTCGTGACTGGAACGATCGGGGCCCAGCCGGTCCACTTGGTTGAAAGAGAGGAGCGAGAGAAGGCCATCAAGATGGAGGATATGCGCATAGACTTTGGAGCATCCAACAGAGCGGAAGCTGAGAAGCTTGGAGTATTGCCAGGATGCGTGGCTACGATCGACTCATCCGTTGCAAGGCTTGGAACCGAGAGCAGCGACCTTGTGGTGGGAGCTGGATTCGACGATTCATGCTCCATCGCTGCTTTTTTGAAGTGCCTTGAGCTGCTAGAAGATAAGCGCTTAGATAAGGTAAAGGTCTGTGTTGTAGCAACCGTTCAGGAGGAGATAGGCCTCAGGGGAGCTATGGTCTCAGGATTCAACATCGCTCCATGGTGTGCGATTGCTGTGGATGTGACACATGCCATTGCCCCTGGAGTCAAGGCCACAAAGGTTGGAGAGATCAAGCTTGGTGGAGGGCCAGCAATAGGCGTGGGGCCGAACTTCACGAAGGAACTTTGGACCATGATGGTTGAGCAAGCTAAAGTCAAGAAAATACCTTTCCAGATAGAGCCTGTGCCTGCAGCGAGCGGAACAGACGCTTGGGCCCTTCAGGTTGTCAGAGGGGGAAGGATAAGTGGCCTTGTCTCAGTACCAAATAGGTATATGCATTCGGCCAACGAAGTTATATCGATCAAGGACCTGGAAAATGTAGGAAAACTCCTCGCTGTTACTATCGAGGCTCTTCAAGAAAGCAACATCCAGACTTCGCAAATCTTAAAGAAAAGCAAGTAGCTTCTTGCTTTCTTCCATCATCAATTACCGACATTGTCGTTGTTCGTGATGAGTTAAAATTTGGAAGGGAATTCTATTTCTAGGATCCTCAATCGGATTTGGTTCATTCTTCTCAGAAACAATACGAGATTTCAAGGTACCGAAAGCCAAACATAGCCAACTACAAGCTGAATGCAGTTAAGAACCGAACAAGGAGTTGAGAACATGATAACTTATCCAACGCCTCTGGTGAAGCTTGATGTGGTTAGCCAGATAGTTGGAATGGAGGTTTATGGCAAGCTTGAATGCACGAATCCTACTGGCTCTCACAAGGACAGGGAAAGCCTGAAAGTTCTGGAAGATGCGAAATTGAAAGGCTTCAGGGAGGTTGCGATAACAAGCACTGGAAATGCAGCGATATCGTTGGCTGCCTACTCCCTAGTTAATGGTGTGAGGTGCCATGTCTTTGTGCCCGAAAGTGTGTCGGAAGAGAAGGCAAGACTAATCGTCTCCTTTGGTGGAGAGCTGCACAAGGTAAGGGGAGGGCTGAAGGAAGTTTATGCCGAATGCGTGGAATTCGTGGAGAGAAATGGCGTTTATGACGCTAATCCAGGACGCAATTTAAAAAAGATAGAGGGAGACTCTGCCATAGGTGCTGAGATAGTCACTCAAATTGGAAATCCAAGCTACGTGTTCGTTCCAACCAACAATGGAACTCTACTTGCCGGAGTTTGGTCTGGATTTAAGAGGACAAAAGCAAGGCCAAGGATGATCGCAGCTACGGCTCCAGTTACGGAGGTGGCAGACAGCATAGCTGGTTACAGCAGGCTGGATGAAGAAGCCCTTGATGAGGCGCTCGAAGAGTCAGGTGGAATTGTCTTAAGTGCGAGCGACAAAGACATAGTCGAAGCTGCCATCTTGCTGTCGAAGGAGGGAATATTCTGCGAGCCAGCTTCAGCAACATCCCTTGCTGTCCTAAAACGCTTTCAGACTGAGGTTGGGAAACCACAAGGTCCCACCATAATCCTCATAACAGGAACGATAATGAAATATCCGACACGCATCATGAATATCTTCCATCGTTTTTCCCAAAACTATAGTAGTTAGCAAAAATAATCGATCGAATTCAGCTTCTTCGTACTTAAGATTCGTCCAGTCTTCTCCCATCTACTTTTTCATATTTTTCCTCCTTCTCTAGTTTGCAGACTATATTCCGCTGCTACAATGTAAGCATTGAAGACATTGAACTCTTTCTCTTACTGAACTGGGTAGAAATTTATTTTACTCATTACATATTGTAGAAACACAAAGAAATAAAATTAAAAATGTTTACTATTCCATTTGGTCAAATTTTAACCTATTTTTAGCATAGGATCTTAAATTCTCTAAAAGCGAACCAGGCCCCTTGCTGTTCAGTAATGTCATTTTCCAAGCCAACGCTTCATCCAAGGTATCGCCTTGGCGCCATGCCACATATGCTCACCTTCGAAGATATCGTGAGCCAATCTATCTTTTGCATTTAAAAGGGCGTAGGCTTTCTTTACGATCCTGTATTGGCTTTTCACATTTTTTAGTCCGCTTTCTCCATTGAGAGGATCTCTAGTGCCCGTTTCGATGAGAAGCGGCCTTGGCGCAATGAGCGCTGCTATGTCTCCCATATCTACGTACTCCCAGAGATGTGGAATGTAGTTGCATGAGCAGTTGTTCGAGAGCTTCAGGAGAGACTCTTTGTAGCCATAGAAGTATCCACTTATTACTGCGCAAGATATTCTACGGTCAAGAGCCGCAGCCCATAGAGTTTGTAGACCTCCCCCTGAGAGCCCTGCACAGCCTATCTTCTTGGGATTGCAATCTTTCCTGCTTTGGACATAATCTATGAGGCGGGATATGTCCCAAGCCCACATTCCAGCTACTGTCTGTCCAAGGGGATAAGCCATCTGATTAAGCTGTAAACACGTGGAAGAGAATAGTTTATCTTCGCCTTGTCCAGTCCACTCTCTCCGTTCTCCAAATCCTCTTGCATCTGGACAAAAAACCACAAAACCCTCTCTAACAAATTGTACCCCATAGTCGTAATTATAGTTTTTCACCCTCTCAGCGACGCCTTGGATTTCAACGCATCCTGCTACTGTGATTTTTCCACCACTATCGTGGCCATGTGGTGCTATGACAACCGGCATCTTTTCGCTCCTACGTTCTTTAGGAATTAGAACATAGATTGGCATAATTATGCCGGGTTCGGTCTGAATTTCAACCCTCTCTCTAATATATGTCCCCTTCTCAACCCTTTCTGTAACCCTTGGTAGGAGAGGGCAGGTCCTCATAGTATCGTAACCTGTTAAAGCTTTCAGCTTGTTTTCCAGTCTCCTATGCCACGATCGCCATTCTTCAACTGTCTTAGCTCTAAAGGCAAGTTTTCCTTTTTCTCTATCGAACCTTCTTTCGAGATACTCCTGAGCAGTGAAATATGAATGGTTTGATTGATTTTTATCCAAGGATATCGGCACAATACGATTAAGAATACATTATATACTTTTATACGGTTGACGTTCTTTTGAACATTTTTCTCGAATTATTTTGTATCCACAAAGTCATCACGTGTACTATTCGATGTAACCCTTCCCCAATTTAATTGCCAGATCACGGAGTTCTGGATGAACTGCTAAGCCCTCATTGAAGATTTGAATGTCGTCAAGATATATCGATGAATTCAAGCATATTCCATCTGTGTGTGATTTCGCTGGTCTTCCCTTGGGTGGTAGAAGCATCGGCCCAACGTTTCCAATTCCCCATACAGTGCAACCCCACACCCTTTCATCTTCTATTGTGATGCCTGACAACTTTGCACCTGGATGAACTCCATAACACACATGTGCTAGCAAAAACATATTTGGATCACCGAATCCATTAAGCCATTTTTTGAATTCTGCAGCCTCCCTTCCACCTTCAATATCAACAATTCTATCCTCCCTTATCGTTAGCTTGACGCTTTCTTTGAGCAAACCAAGTGGGGGCCACAATGATCCATCGAATACGATGGAGCCATTGATCGTTCCTAATTTAGGCAACCACGCAATTTGTCCTGCCATGAAATGGGGACCAGGCGTATCTGCATATCCCAATTCAAGCGTCAAGGGATGTGTGGGCTCATTCTCAAATGTAACATTGCAACCTGCTGCTGTTACTATCCTTACCTTCTTAGCTTTCTTTGTCATATCGAAGAGCTTCGTCTGGAATTCTCTAAGGGCTTGATAATCTGTTCTTCCTATGCACCTTACCATCATGTCTACATCCATACTGCAGAGCCCCAGATACCTCAATCTCTTGTTTTCTTCAAGCGCAACATCCCATGTTGTCGAATAGGTAAGAGCCTGGGAGTTGAATTCAACCCAAGCATCCGCTTCTTTCAAGGCAGATGTCAGAGATTTTTGAGGTAACTCGGGATCTGCTACCTTTCCAATTCCAGGAGGCGAGGCAAGCCATATTACCATCGGTTTTGCTCCTACCGAAAAAGCTGCCCTAGCCGCAGCTATTACAACTCTCATATCCGAATTAGTATCGGCAGTTATGACCAATATTTCACCTGTTCTAATTTTAAGAAGTTCTCTAACGAGAATATCAGCAGCCTTTCCTATTTCAAATTCATATTTTTCAATCATATTCTGTATGAATAACCATATGCATAGGATTTGCAAATAAAGTTATGGGTACAAGCAGTCTGGAATATAATAATGCCAATGTCCATTGATCGTAATAAAAGCCTAACTCCTTGGAATTTTAAAGTAGCGATTTATCTTGTTTCAGGTAAAAAAGAAGGGAGAGATTCTAGTGCCACATTGAAATGGCACGTTGAATCCCTATCGTTGTGAAGATCCAGCCACTCTCAAGCAGGAGCAGGCAGTTTGAACCAAATGAGAAGCCCACGAAGATCGGTATAAGGTATTTCTCTGTACGCGAGGGTCCAAGTGCATGAATGAGAATGTATTTCAGCGGCAGGGCGATGAGAGCGTTCAGCCACGGGAAGTATGGACTGCCTGTCAATTGTATTAGGAACGCCATAGGACTGATGAAAAACCAAGTGTATCTCGTCCTTAGAAAGCCCATTATGAACATGACGACTATGCCATAAAGAGTCCAAATCCACATTTCATTCATTATGCTATTGGTCTGCCAACTAACTGACGTTACGCCAGACCCAAATATGACCGCACCAAGGCAGCCAGTTGCCAACCAGGATGGGCTAAGGTTGCTACCTCCAAGGTGGTAGTAGAAGTAGATGTTAACTACAAGCGATAGTGGTACAGCTATCACGCCGAAGATGAGAATCCACTTGACAGCATCCTTCATGTTAGTATTTGTTCCACGAATTACCTTATAGGTAGTGCTCATGCCAGCAATTCCAACACCGCTGTTATCAATTCCACATCGTGAAAGGCCTGGGACTGTGGTAGATAGAAGAGTTTCAGCAACTTTTGGTCCTGTAACCGAAGGCGCTGGGCCGTATACCCCAATGGCTTGTCCAACTGGTTGAGTAAACTGCCACTGCCAGTAGTTGACTACA
>Ga0123519_10000353_pt1 | contig 79976 bp, 92 predicted proteins | sample YelNatPaOPRAMG02_FD_87396 | JGI IMG/M metagenome (GOLD analysis project Ga0123519, IMG submission 87396) | Hot spring microbial communities from Yellowstone National Park - Yellowstone National Park OP-RAMG-02 (version 2) | ecosystem: Environmental > Aquatic > Thermal springs > Hot (42-90C) ...
ACCTACCGATTGGTATAATCTTACTCCTCAACTTATTGGCTGAAGAGAGGATCATGTGGAAGAGTGTTGAATGTGGTAGAAGCGCTATTAGGATAAAGGCTACTAACGCGTGGCTCAGCCACAACGCTTGATACACCCCTTCGCCAGTAGAGGTGGAGATACCGGAGGCTCTAAATACTTCAGCCAAAAGGTTCCCGAAGATGGACCATACCGCCCAAGAGACTGGTTTCATAGCAAGCCTCAGTCCTTCGAGCACAAACCCCGTTAAACCTATGTAAAGCAATCCTGCAAGGATAGCGTAATCCCATCTTCGATTCTCTAAGTAGGTTGGTCTAATGACCGTCCTTCTCCAGATGGCTAGCACTAAGCCCACTATGAAGAAGGCACCAAATACATCGAGGATCGCTTCGAATGCAAGATAGGCACCGCCACGCAGAGCCTTTATCGAGAAGAAGCGTAGTATATCATAATCTATGAAGACGATGACTGTGCCTATGAAGAGCACAAGAATGCCGAAGAAGATGCCCCAGTGCATAACACCCGGATACCTTCTTAACATCAGCCTCCTTTGGAGAAGCCACTGCCGAAGGGTGAATGACACATTTTGAGCAAGGTTCTTCACATATACATCAACGAGGTTCTTTAAACCTATGGGCTTCGTCTTCAAATATATCCCATAGATTAACGCTACTACGCTTAGCGCCGCAGCGATGTAGAGCGCTACACCTAGCCACTCAGGTATGAAGATAAAATCCTCTCTGAATGAGACATCAGCTACGCTCAAGCCTCTCCCCTACATCCTTGAAACTCGGCTCTAATATGATTTGGGTAACCTAAGCACATTCGCCGCTACGAAGTTAAGGGTCATTTCCTCAGGAATAGGCCCTGATCTAAAGAGCCTAGCATCCCTCCAGTACCGCTCAACATCATTATCTCTCGCATAAGCCATACCACCAAAGGTCTGCATAGCTCTATCTACAGTAAAATTAGCAGCCCTACCAGCGAGGAAAGCTGCAGTATTAGCTTCAAACGCCGCTGGCTTATTCTTATCTAGGAGCCAAGCCGCCTTCTGTGTCAAGAGCCAACTGCTCTCCAGCAGCATCTTCGCTTCAGCAAGAGGGAACTGTATACCTTGGTTCTGACCAATCGGTCTGCCGAAGACAACCCGTTCACTAGCATATCGAACAGCCTTACTTAAAGCTAGTTCGCCTACACCTATGCTCATCGATGCTGTCAAGACTCTCTCAAGGTTGAATATTGATGTTAGGACCTCCCAGCCATTATCCTGCTGCCCAAGCAGATTCTCCGCAGGCACCTTCAAATCCTCGAAGAAGACTTCATTAGAGCTGTTCGTCCTCATAACAACATCCTCTATGCGCACAATCCTCGGGCGCTGCTTCTTCAACTCCACAATAAACACACTCAACCCCTGTGTTCTACGCTTCACCTTATCTATTGGCGTGGTTCTAACGAGTAGCAGCATCAAGTCAGCTAGGTGCGCAAGAGTTATCCAAACCTTCTGCCCGTTGACCACATACTCCCCGTTGCGCTTCTCCGCCGAAGTGGTTATGCTCAAAGTGTCTACACCCGCATTAGGCTCTGTAACAGCTATACAGCAGACCAACTTACCCTTGGCCAAATCAGGCAGAAACTTCTCCTTCGCCTCTTTCGAACCATAATATGTTAAAGCCTTAGCCGCCAAGTAGGGTGAAAGCACTATGTTCGCTGAAGACCCAGCACCGCTCCTAGCAGTCTCGTGCATAACTATAGAGCACTCAACATGACCCAAACCAGCGCCACCATAATCAGGTGGCACATTGACGCCGAACCAACCGTTTTCAGCAAGCCTATTCCACAGATCCTGAGGGAACTCGGCCTTCTGATCTATCTCTCTCCAATACGCCTCCGGTATCTGCTTCACCAGATCAGACACAGATTTACGAATAAGCTGATGCTCTTCAGATTCTTCGAAGTCCAAACTCCTTCGAACCGATTTATGCTAAAGCAGTATTTACCTTTATCGTTCCACCAAGATCTAAGGTGAATGTATTACCATCGGGGTTAAATCACCACTCCACTTAAGTACCCATATACCTTTAGCCTTAGCCTTCTCCAATGCTAATGGCACAGCATAATCCACGCAAACTACCTTTATCAACCTAGATCTAAGCAGATCAGGCCTCCTTCCTTTTAGGTAATCGATCTTCTCCTCTAGTTAGTCGAGCAGTTTAGCACCCATCCTAACCGTAGCCTCACCAACCACGCAAAGGTCACCAGAAGCGCCATAGCTGTTAACCTCTTTGCTGTCAACCCATATTCTGTCAAGAGGCACATCGCCATTCAACTCACTCTTCAACCTATGCCTAATAACATCCCTCCCCTCCTCCTTAACAGTCAATGTTAACCTTTCAACACCCACCCTGAGATCCCTCAACTCAACCAACATCTTCTCCTGGTTCTCCCTCAAGCTCTTACTTCGAGTCACAGCTTCTCCTGATTCGCCTCCAACCTATCTAATCTTTTGAGTATTTCAGAGACACCAATGAGCCCGGCTACCGCGTATCTGAATTCCTCATCTTCTTATAACGCTTTGAGGATCCGCTTCTTCTCCTCAGTTGATAAAGTGGCAGACATCCTCACTGACAGATAATCTGCCACTCTTTTATTAAACTTCCTAATATGTTGAGAATCATCTTAAAGACGGATTTGAACCGAGCTGCCTGTTTTCAGCGTCTAGATACTTTATTACACCTAAGCCAGCGCTTCTACCGCCGCCTACGTTTGTGTACTCGCCGAACTTAAGTAGGGCGTCAACTACCTTAGCGTACTTTTCGGAGTAGAGGTCTGTAGGTAGGCTGAAGTGCACATCACCGACGAAGCCGATGACCCACTTGTTTGTTGTGGGGTGCTCGTAGACCCTTATGGTTCTGATCGAGGTTGGGTAGCCGGATAGCGCTACACCCCCAATTTCAACCCACTCCTTGAACTCGTTTGCAGGTATCTTTGTGTACGCACCTGAGAAGGCTCGCCAGAGCCTTAAGAGGCTTCTGAAGAGGAGAACAGGATCAGGTAGCGGATGAGACCTATAGAGGTCTGGTGTTGGTGCTTTAATCTTCCTTACCGACGGGAATAGCCGCTCAACATCTACTGGCGTCCTTCTGAAGTAGGTGGGGCTTCTGAATCTTACAGTGAATTTCTCCACAGCCTTGGCCTCTTCAACAAGCTTACCGGCATCTAGCTGCGTATATTCTATTGAGGTGAGTTTGCATTCTTTACCTTTTAGAGTGAGGCTTGTTACACTACCCGTGAACAGAATGTCTTTTATGATGTTGGATAGATCGGTGTCAAGTAGGGTTATGGAGAACTTCACAGCCCCGCTTGGCATCCTCTTGTATACTACCTTCCACTCTGATCCTAAGACCTCTATGGGTGTAGTAGAATATGGTGCTAGCTTCTTCTTCAGATGGAGTTCCTCGGCTTTATCCTTCGAGACTCTTTTCACTAGGTCGAAGAATAATCCTCTAACGGCGAAGCCTGAGTAGCTCTGGAACTCGATGGGCTCATCTGAATATAAGGTGAAGGTGTAGCGCTCTACAGGCATACTCTCAGACTAAGCCTATAAGTGCAGCGTATATGATAAACTTTTCAAATTTCAAATTAATGGCTTTTGCGTTCAAGATGCAAATTTGCCATTTTTGAAATCAAAAGTCTTTTATATCAATATTCAGTACCATAAACCGTGAGTTGGCTTTAAATATCGACAGTATGTTTAGGGCTTTGTTAGATTTTGGTGAAAGGAACGGTTGGCACATTAAGTATGCTAAGTTTAACCGTTGGGTACATCAGTCCCTGTTAGGGCATTCTTTTAATGTGGCTTCATTGTCGCTTCAGATTTTGGATTTTTTTGTTGAAAAGAACTTAATCAAACCTTCTGACCAGCTTCGGATCCAGTTACTTTTGACTGGGTTTTTACACGATGCTGGTAAAGATAGAAATAGCTGGCAACAAGCCGTGCACGATTTCCTAGACGGTAGAGGTGTCGAACCCCCAGATTACGGTCATCAGAACCCGATCGAAATACAGCCCGTGGTTGAATCTTTGAAGCAGTTCCTAGTGGAAAAATTTCCAGATTTGTCTTTACCAATTGATTTCTGGGATGGGATTATTTGGAGCATAGTTAATCTAGGTAGCCGTGAGGATGCTGGTGGCATTTCACATAGCTTTCAGAGAGCACCTTCTCGCGATGCTTTATTGTTTAAGGAAATTGTTCATCTTGCAGACAGGATGATGTCGTGCGTGAACGTGGAAGATGCTGCTTCCGTGTGCCTCGATGGGTTTTTTCTTCCAAAAATAAGTTTAACATACTCTAAGGTGTCTTCTATCAGAGGTATACTTACTCATTTCTTACACGCTGCACTTGAAGACCAGTTTATCAAAGCTGATTATAAACCTATTATGTGGTTTCCGAACGGCACCGTCTACATCGGATTAGCAGACACAAAAACTCCATATATGGATCCTCAGAAGTTGGTTCAAGCTATTGTCGAGAAGATCCTCAAGGTCCTTAATGAAAGTAGCGCTAAAGACCTTGCTAAAGCAGCATACGGCAACTTAGTAGCAAGAGTAATTGCTGCACCAGAATTTCTATTTTTGAACAAAGATGTCATTCACGAATTCTGGCAGTATGTTTCAAATCAGAGATTTGCTAAACCAAATATAGCGAATATCGAAAGTCTTGCAGGAGCTAAAATAACTCTTTACAATCAGTTCCTTGATCATTTTAAAGATGAAGAAACAGCAAAAACATATTTTACGCGCTTTGTGGCGGATTTTAACTTACTTACTATACTCTATGCAGCGCTTAAAGAGCTGGTTGAGAAGGCTAGCATAAAAAGCATTGAAAGCGAATCTACAAGTAGGGTTCGAGAAATCCTTTCCAAAAAGCTTGAGATCCCGTTAAGTGAATTTTCTAAGTGGCCGGAAATAGCAAACAGCACCAAGGCTACCCTCCGTTTTTCAATAGCTCAAACACTCTGGTTGAGTCCATATTACAATAATCTAGCTCAGTGGCGTGATAAGTTTTTTGAAGCGCTTGAGATGGCTACTGTAGAGCTTGCTAATCTTTGGAAGAGTCTTCCGAACAGATATGCTGATATAGCTCGTCAACTAGTGTCGGATATCACTAATCCGCTGGATCCCGATGCTATTATGAATACTGTGAAGGATATGAATAAGGCCATTTTTGAAGGTAAGACGGGTAAGGGTACGACCATTTGTCAAAGATGTGGTGGTGTTGCTGATTATGAGGCTCAAGCTGAGCTCTTTGGAAAGTCTGAAATCTATCATGATCATTTAGTAGCTGGTTCAAGAGTAGGTGGCGGGAATAAGCTTAGGGTCTGTGAGCTTTGCGAATTCGAGGAGAAGCTCCGTTCAGCGTTTATAAGGAGAGGACAGGAGCCACTTGGCACTTTTTACGTAATCCCGCATCTTGCACTCTCCAGAGATATGCATAGAATATGGCAGGAGAAAGCTAATGATCTTGTATATAATACAGGCAAATTTCCATCACTACTGCGAGTTAACAGATGGGCTGAGAAAGTGATAGAAAACAAGCTGTCCACAGGTAAACCACTATTTTATTACTCTTCTGCAAACGAACTGACACGAGCTATCGAGCGAGTCGTTGACGAAGATGGAATTAAAGATTTGTCGTTAATCATAGATCCACCGCTACATGTGGAAGACACTAAAACCTTATCAACCTGCCTCAAAGAAGGAAAATGTAAACTACTTCCAAATTTTGCTAACAAAGTAAACGAAATTATTAATCAAGTGAAACCGATCTACATAACCCCAAACTATATCTTGCTTTTGACAAGCAGCTCTGTAAAAGAAGGAGACGAACCTGACACAGCGACTGAGGTTAGATGGCTATTCTTCAGATGCCTACTAGCTTACATATTCAAAGCTGCAGTGATCAGCGGTAAGGATCTCAGAGAAGAAGCAATTGTAGGGTATACACTGTTCCCATCAAACATAGCGCTAAGATCTTTAGGTCAAAAGCTAAATGTAAAAAACGGTTGGATTCCTATCTCTAGGCTTGAAGAATCTATGAAAAGGCTCGCTGCGCTCATCCTTGTTGCACGGGAACTTACAAACCTGCAAGCTGGTTATGGTAATGCAACTCTTCTAAGCGTATTAAATGAAGAGCCAGGTCGGATAGTGGCCCGTGCAATGGATAAAAACCAAGTTTTACCTAAAAGGCTTATCCGCCTTTTAGATACTTGGTATTATAGGGAATGAGAGTATGATAGGAGGTGTGAAGTATGCGTAAACCGATCCTGATGGAAAAAATAGTAACTGACGAAGTCTGGCCGACTTCGGAGATAGAGGCAGCTAAAGAAAGTCTCTACAAGTACCTCTCCGATTACAGACCTGAGAAATGGGCGTATACCAAACACGCAATAATGGGTCCCGCAGGTAAACTTCTTGGCATAATCGCTGCGTCTAAATTCGGCGATAACGTAGACTCTTATGTCGGCTACATCGCAAACATTCACAGTCAGCAAAGCAAAAAGCCTTTAACCCAACAAGGTATGCAGAGCCTTAAGGAAGCGGTCACAACCCTCATAAGCTTCAAACGAAATAGCTCTGAACGCTTCTTCCTAAAGATGTTGAACGCTGTCGACTACGGTGTCTTCTACCTCAAAGTCAAAGAGATCGGCGAAAAAGCTGAAGCTAAGAAGACAGGAGGTGAAACATAATGGACGTAGATAAGCTCGTCGAAGATGTCAAGAACAGACTTTGCACCGAAATACCAGTATTGCGTACACCCCGCTCTATTCAGATCTTGTTGCTACGCCAAACTCACGACTACACTGTTTTACGCACAGAGGAGACCAGAGAACTAAATGTCGCAGTAACCCCGACATCCATATCGAACCCTGCACAAAGAGCAAGAGTCGTCTTCTTAGCATCAAAACAAAAAGCTCCGGAAACAAGAGAATTTGCAGCAATGATCAGAGAATACTATAGCAGATACAGCTTAAGATTTGATGAGAAAACCGAAGAAGCGATCTTATCTTGCGAGCTCAAGGATAAACTCTGCCGCACCTGCCCAAGATGCGCATTATTCGGCGCAGTAGTTACAGAACAAAAGAGCCCTATATGGAAGAAGCGGTGGAATATCAAGCATCGCATAGAATATAGCAGTGCATACTCTATCGAACCCTATGAGATGATAAGTGAGAATATAACCTTCAACGCTGTAACTGAATCCACGCAACTTACGGAGCAAGCATTAGGTTCAACCGAAAACGTTGCACCCATGGTGAACTTCCCAAGCATAATCTCACTTAACTCACCAACTTGGGAGGAATTCATACTAGTAGTCAAAAACATCCTTAGATGTAAAAGCTATGGCGCAGAAGGAAGAACTAAAGGTGACGTCGTCAACTACGTTACAGGCTTGATATTCGCAGACGAGGAAGTTCTGACACCACTTGAATACGTTTTGGAATTATCTGACGCAAAGATCGATAAGAACTTCGATTTCGCGAATGAAACCTACTCTATCGCAACCAAGTACGGTAAGATGGCGGCATTCCCTGAAGCCCTAAAGATTCTAACACCGGCTGAAGTGGATGCACTTATTGATTACATCCAGCAGACTCCGATGGAAGAAATAATTACTAAGGCATTCCAAGACTCAATAAAGTTCGCTAAAGAAATCGAAGAAAGAGCCTCTGAGTAATCCAAGGATCAACCATGTGTTCAATAGACGCAAAGACTGGAATATACAGATGCAAAGTAGTAACCCACGACTACCTTTTCTTCACAACTTTAGGCTTTAGAGATACAACTTTAACGCGCTACATAGGAAATTATGCGCTAATCTACGCCATAAACCGCAACATACAGACGATACAAAGAAACGCTTCAGGAACTAAGCCTTTCTACCAAGAGGATCTATCCAAGGTTTTAATTTACGCTACACCAGCAGCTCTCTCCTCTGATAAATTAACGCCGCTAGCAGTGGATAAATCAATAGAGTGGACAAGTCATCCCAAAGCTTACGTTACATTCAACAGCGTAAACACTTTAACTCAAATGACAGAAACTGGAAGGGCTAATCTTCCTCAAATAGGTCGGAAGGCAAAGTACCCTCCACTAAACAGCTTCAACTTCTTTGCAATAGGGGGAAACCCAGCAGGGATTATTAGACTTGGGAAAAAGCAGATTCCTTGCAGAGTCTTCACAACACCTCTTAAGATCGAACAAGTTTCAGAAGATCTTTTCGAGCCTAGCCACCCCGTCAACCCATCCGACTTACCTGATTTTTCGCCCAAAGAGATCGACAGAGCTGAGATAGTATACCAAACACCCCCACTGTTAGTAAACGTTAGATTAAGAGCTGAACACTATATCTGCACAGACGGCAGAAACAAATTTTATATCGCAAAACCTGATCCGATAAAATATCTACATGTAAGTCTACCTTGATCGTACAGGTATCTCCACTGATACTTCCAGTCTCGAGTAACCCCGAAGATCAATTAGGTAGCATACGCCTTAGGCTCTACCAGTCACAGTTAAGGAGATGCAGCTGTCCAAGAATCCTCTTAACCGCACCGACTGCAAGCGGTAAAACTTTAGCGTACCTACTTAGAGCTATAGAAAAGCCCTTCGGAACAACTATTATCGTTTATCCCACAAACGCCTTGATGACTGATCAAGCGTTCTCATTATACAACCTGCTAACAGAGAAACTTGGTAAAAGAGTTAACTTAACCTTCGAAGTCGATGATGACAAACAGTGGCGAAGTGTGGAGGTTGATGCAGACGTAGACCTCTATGTTCTGAATGGTGAAACTTTAGCTGCGCTAGCTGAAGAAAGCAGGAGTAGCGAAGGCAAAGCACTTATTGAACACCTTAGAAGAAATCAGGCTGAATCTAGAATAATACTCACAAACCCAGAAATATTATATTATATGTACCTTTACAAATTCGCTAAAATGGAGGACTTAATAGATTTAGTTTTCAACAGGATGTTACCTAATCTCTTAGTCTTCGATGAATTCCACCTCTACCACGGTTATACTCTTGCCACCGTAACATACATGCTCGCATATATCAAGAAATTATTTGACCAAATAATATTTAGCAGCGCAACCCCAATCAATCTAACACCGATCATACAGGAAGAATTCTGTCAGATTTCAGCCGAACCATCAGATGTTGGAGATTTAGTCAGATATAGTCTAGATTTGAACGTAGAAGGAATAAGTGGTATCCTCGGCTCGAAAGAGCTACCTACCCTCCAAAAAACCGTAGACGAGTATTACGAAGAGAACAAACAAAGACCACAAAATGTTAAGGTTCTAATCATCCTTAATAGCCTTATGACTTGCCTGCAACTCCAGAAAAAACTTGAGGAAAAATACCCCAATCAAGTGACTCCACTCCATAGTCTTGTGCCACCTAGGTCAAGGCCAAAGAATAGATCAGAGTTCAAAGACATTGTGGTCGGTACGAGCGCTATAGAAGTCGGTGTTGATTTCGATACTCCCTCCCTTATAATTGAAGCTCACGATAGCAGCACCTTCATCCAAAGGCTAGGCAGAGGAGCTAGACACGCTGATTGCTATGCTACCGCTTTCGTACCCCAACTTTATCTAACTGAACTTAAGAAGTGCATTCCCAATGGAACCAAAATATCCCCGATGAATCTTAACGAAATAATTCGACAGAATCTACCAAATCTACCATCGTATTCTGAATTTGTGTTAAGCGAAGAAGCGGCACCGATCTTACTTGCAGTGTTCATAAACTGGGTAAAGGCACGCCCTGCAGGTAAGAAGAACCTGCCACTAGGCGAAATAAGGCAACAAATACAAAAACTGCTCGAAAACCACGAGATGTTTATTCCAGCAGAGATAAAGAAACTTGAGGGATTTATCTTGAAACTTTGCAAAGAAGGCTTCGGTGGGGAAGTGTTCACAATGGCAGATACAATGTCATGCCGCAGTACGTTAGACTCTATACCTGCCTTTATTTTATTTGGGCAACTACAGGTATTTGATCAAATATCAATACAAGAGCTCCTTAAAGTAAATTACCAAATAATAGATAAAGAGAATCTGATCAGAAGAGGAATCAGGATACCTTGGAGAATGCGTCTAGAAAACAGGTTCGCAGAAGTATACGAAGTAAAAGAGAAAGAAACTAGACTCAGGATAGATGTTCCACCACGCAGATACGATAAAAAACCCGCTGCATTAACAGTCTACAAGATCCAATGCGGTGAAAATGACGTAGAAGAGCAGCTCCATTTAATCCTCGATATTCAACCCGCATTTAAACTAACCAGCAAGAAAGACTGGCGCCTACAAGGATTCTACACACAGGACAAAGAGTTCCTAGCAGTTGGCGGAGATGCTTATCTAGCGTGGTATATCGCAAATAACTTAAGAATCCAATAAACTTATGATAGCAGTATGACCGCAAAAGCAATAGTCTTTACTTTAGGATTTGACGTGACATCGATCATTACAAGACTCTCAGAAATCGGATTAGAGGGGGATGAACACCTTATATTCATAGTTTCAGAAAGTTCATCTCAAAGAGCCCTCGCTACCCAGAAATCACTGGAAAACCACATAGCTATGCTGAACTCACGAGGATTTAAACTAACTTACGAATTCCTTAAACTGAATGAGGACACCCCAATCTTATCCATAGCTAATACCTATAGAGTCCTCTCAAAACATCAAAACATAATAGTAGAACTCTCAGGAGGCATGCGCTACCTTATATTAGTAACTTTCCTTGCGGCAATGATAGTAGGCAGGAACGTTTTAGAAGTTGCTACACGCCTCGAAAGCGATAGTAGACACATCACTATACCAATCTTCGAACCTAAACCACTTACACACCCAGAAGCGAGAGTCCTAAAAGAATTGAAAGAAACAGGTCCACAGAACCAGCGTCAACTTGCAGCAATTTTAGGGCGTAAGATCTCAAGCATCAGCAGGTCGTTGGCGAAACTTACAAAAGCAGGATTCACATCAATATCACCATCACATCCCCGCGTATACACAATCACACCCCTAGGAGAGATCTTCCTAGAATACTATAAAACAAAGAATCAGAAAACAGAACAAATCTAACAGATATCTAATTCTCCGATTTCTCCAACCACTCTTTAACTTCGTCCACGCATTCACTTTTGTAAGCGAGCTTCTTACCCATAGCCCCTTCCACGTAATCTTCAAGTAACCCACTATGCGCAAAGAAATTTCTCTTCACATCTGACCGTATAGCCCCACCGCTTCTATCCACATAGTCACTAAGATCCCTTTGCAAGAACCTCGCGTTTAACTGCAACCCGATCTTCTCGTACAGGTCAACGAATATGTCATGTAGATTGCTCGGTGTCGGTTCGCTTCCCTTCAGCCCCCTTCTGAATTCAGCTAGGGTTGTGTGTAGTGCTAGTGTAAGCATTAGATTTACGAGTGTCCGTCTGCTAATCCTAATACGTTTAGACAAGATCATATTCTTATCGACTTCAATACTTCTCTGTTCTTCTATGTAATTTGCTATGTCGAATAGGGTTTTGAGACACTCCTTTGAATCTTCTTCTTTGCCTATTATCTCATCATAGAAGAGTGTTAGCGGTGCGTTATACTTTATGGCGTTGTACGCTCGCCTAGCTTCCCCAACAGCCTTACTAATCTTGCTCCAGTTAAAACTCATACTTAACTTTCTTTTGAATTCATCTGAGGCGTCTATTACTAGATCAGCAACCTTAGGCGCCTCTCTACCTTTAATGGGGAATTCAAAGAAGGCTTTGGCATCAAAATCGTATAGGTCGACAGGGTATTCGCCTTGGCTTCTGACGGGAGAGATCGAAGATATCTTCACCTTTAAACCACCGCCGTCTTGCAGCAGACGCTTTAGTTTGTGGTACACAGTTAAGACTCTAACGGCCTCCTGCAGCGCTAAAACTTGGGTATTGTAGCCTGTTGAAACGTCAAGGACGAGTTCATCAGCATCCTCTATTAACGCTAGTTGGATAAGCTGGTCTGAAACTATATTATCTAGAGTGTTGTTAAACTTCAAAGCGTAGGCGCTGCTATGATTATAGAAGCCAGATGACTGCATATGCTTGACTTGGAAGGGTTTGTTCAGTAACTGATTATTCTCGACTCTTTGCTTGGTAAATTCTGTGAACCAGAGCTTATCTCTAAGAAGCCCTTTTGCTTCATCGATGTCGTTCGTTAAATGTGTGACCAGACTCTCAGGTGCGAGTAGGATTATCCTACAATCTCCTTTATAATATTCACTAAGCGCTTCGGAGCTTAATCGAGCTACATGGGAAAATCCATTTATGGTGTAGGTAACCTCCACATAACCCTTCAACTTTCCCAGGATCTGAATGATGTATCGCAATTGCAGCGCTTAAATAGGGTTTTATAATATTTTAAGATTCTGCCGGTGGAGGTGATGTTAATGCGCTCCTATAACTACACAGATCGTTGTGTGAAGTCTTGCGTGTTCAGAGGAGGGGTTGAACCCACCTTCTAGGTGTTACCTTGCCTGCTTTTAGCTCCACGAGCTGCCTCTCGACGAGTTCACTGATCAAGATTTCACTCCAACCGAAGGCATCCATAAGCAGATACTTCTGCTTCCCCTCGACACCAAGCTGCCTCAGCTTCTCCAGATAACTAGTTTTTATCTGTAGTGGTGGTGCCGGTAGTATTACTACATCTTGGAAGGATTCGTGTGTGTAGTAGACTCCTCTAACCCCATATAGCAGCGCAGCTATTACAGCGAACGTCGTCTCAGGTTTAAAGCCCCCTGTGGCATTCAAATACACCCTATACCCACCCTTACCTACGGTCTTGGCTATCGTATCCATCAGCGAAGCCAACGCCTCTTCGAAGAAGTCGTAGCCCAATCCAAAGCCCGTAACCACGATCGGCTCCCTCACCCTATACCCCCTAGACTCGAGGTGCGCCTCAATCACCCTCGCGCAGAACAGCCCAGTGCCAGTATCTGTAACAAGTAAAGCAACCTCCCTCTCAGCCTCCCCCCTAAGGCTCTCGAACCTGTAGAATGCGTTGAGTTCAGCGCTAGCCTTCCTAGGATCTTCGTCAACAAACTTCAGCACAGCGTCGAAGACCCTCTCACCCCTTCTAGCCCAAGATATAAACTTCTGCTGCTCGGGCGAATCCGGGGGAAGTCTATACCACTCAGCGGATCCCTTAGACTCCTTCCCAACATCACTCTTACCGAAATTCTGAAGAATAGAAACACCAACACTAAACAGATGGAGCTCGCTAACCACAGAAAACATACTTAATTTAAGGATAGATAAACGTTAATGAACACGATCAGGAAGCGGATAACCACTTTTGAACTTCCTTCACAGTAACACCCTTAGATAAGTGAAAGTATCGTGCTAATAACTTTGGACGTTTTATTTAATTCTGAAAAAGACAATATTCTGAGACCTGCAACATTGGAAGGTATAGATGAACGTAAACATTCCCTACCTATCACCAGCGTTTTACAAAGTCCCGTTTTCTTCAAAATTTTCTTTACTTCATCAATATTCTCTATCTTATCCTTATCCAGATTTTTAGATAAAGTACATTCGCATCGGATCACTGTATCTGTAGTTGTCGGAATAAGCGCATCTATCTCGTAGTCCTTGTCCTTAGTTTTAATTTTGAGGTTAGGGATAATGTTCAGATCCGCTTCAACAAGCTTTCTAAAACTATAAATTTCAGCAAACCTTCCTTCTCTAACCAACCAAGAAAAGAGAGAATCGAATTGCGCTTTATGATAATCATCTAAGTTGGTTAAACAAACCAGAAATTGTGATAAAGTCTCTTTAGCCCTCCTGCGTTCTTCTTCATTGCAATTTTCAGGCAATCTCTTGAGTAAATACTCTATTGTTTTTGTAAACTTTTCATCTTTGTCTTTCAAATCATTTATGAACAGAGGAGGAAGACCTTTAAGCTCTTTAAAATCAAGAAAATTAAGATGTAGGCTATAAAAATTTTCGAAAAAGGATTCAGCATCATAAACGGGAGAAAAGTCAACAAAATCTGTATAATAAAGGCCACAACTTGAATTTGCTACAACATTTTTCCAATCTTCACCTATACTAATTTTATTATTAGATGATTGCTCAAAAACATCAAAGAGAAGAGAATACTCTTCCTCTTTTAGGAGTTCTGAGTTAAAATTGAACAATTTCTGAAATCTTGAATCATAATCATACGTCTCTGTTAACCTCTCCTCCTAAAAACGTACACATCACTTCAAGCATCTTTGGATATAATTCGCTGGTTAAGGTGTAGTAAGTTGCTTCAGTCAATTCCTAGCCACGCTAGGAACTGTTCAAGACCCATTTTGTTTCCGAATTTGAATGGGTTTGCTAAACCGCTACCATCCTTGTCTTTGCTTAACTTTACCAGATAGAATTCGGCTTCTACCATCGTCAGATCGCCCATACCAGTGCTTTTTCTTGCACCTATTTGCAACCCGAGTTTTTCGATGTATTTTAGTATTGAACCAAGTAGAACGGAGTCAGGTTTGCGAGGCTCGATGTTGTCTGCGATGAATCTGAGTAGTATGTTGTTGTCTACTGAGGCTGCTTCTAAGAAGTAGAGTTGATCCCCCTTTGCCGTGCCGCTTCGTCTATCTATTCCAACACCTGGCTTCATATGTAGTATAGAGGGGGTTATCGTGTCTAGGAACCTCAATTTACCAGCGATCGTTGTGTTGCCGAAGAGTCTGACTATCGGGCAGTAGAGGGCTAATATCTTTCCTAAGGCTTCTTCAGCCTCCTTTTTCCTCTGCTCTTTATCATCTTCAGCTATTGTTTTGATCTCATCCTGCGTGTAGTCAAGCTGTCGAAGAAGTTTTGTAATCTCAACTTGTGTGAGACCAAAGAAGTTGTCTTCACCTTTCAGCGATTTGACAAATTTTTCAAGATTCTCGTCTTTTATCTCATATGTGATGCCTCTATCGTTTTCCACGTAGCTATCGACAGCGACCTTCTCTAACCCCTGAAGGGAGAGTGTTTTAGCTATCTTCTCGCCTATCTGCCTAAATACACCCTTCCAACTCGACCCAGGTATTATGATTCTCCCGTCGCTGGTTTTAAGAATCCCTCTTCTAACACCCCACCCTCCGACACCGATATGTAACGTTGCTTCCGGCTTAAACGCTATACATCCTACTAGTTTTGTTGTGAGGGAGTTAAGGTGCATCTTTAATGACCTCCAGCGCTGGTCTTAACATGTTTGCTCCGGTAATAATGTCGCCCTCGAGTTCTTCTATCGTACCGTAGAAAGCTAACGCTGCGAGTCCCATCGCCGCGTCTTTTCGATCTTTGGCATCGACTCTAGCCGATACTATGCTCCCCTGCACCTTCGCGTAATAATCTGGTCGAGGTACATCTTTAAGAATATTCCAACCACCCTTCATCCTAACCGTTTTACCGTATACTTTCTCTACATAGAGCACGCAATTAGTTATGTTCAAACCGAGTTGCTCAGCAACTTTTGACACAGCTATTGTCCTCCGATAGGGTTGTGGGTTGCTCCCGCCTTCTAAAGTAGGAGATGTCGCCACCGCTACTATTGTGTCCCCTTTGACGTAGCTATAATACTCCTCTGCTTTTTCCTCTAAGTTTATTTCGCTTTGAACCTCTATTTCAGCGACACCAAACCCTCTTGACGACCCTCTACCAACCCTAACCTCAAACCGACTATCTACACCATATTCATCTGGTATTAATAGGGTTGCCCAGTATGTTTGTGGTGGAAGTATGATGTCGTATGAGTAGAGCATTCCTTTAACTGCTACACCTCTCGACTTATTGATGCTAACCGACATATGCCTTGTAATAACTCTTTCAACCCTAGGTATGGGTGTTGGATGTAATGGTTTAAGCGCCCTGTGCCCCTTTTCACATTCAGATGGTATGTTAAGCGGCGCGGCATCATAAATCTTCTTGACGAAATCTTCTTCTCGATTGAGGATGTACTTGCCTTCTTTATCCACGTTTTTGCTTTGATCACTTTCCATCTTACATACTTTGCATTCCCAGATGAATGGTGTCGCTGGTCTACTCTTCTTGCCCTGCGGAACAATTGGATAAGCGGGTGAGGCGATTAATCGGGGTCTAGCATCTTCTTCTCTTAGCTTCTCTTCTCTTATTTTCCCCTGTGTATAGAGTGATGTGAGGACCGCGCCGCGTAGAGTGGTGGGTGGTATATAATCAAGTGTACCTAGGTAGCCAGATGCACTCCTCCTCTCAGATAATATTGTCGGGCTTTTAAGAGTAAGTTTAACTTCAACTATTCTAACCATAACCATCTCCCCAGCCCATCGAGAAGAGGAGCCCACCTAGAATTAACCTCACCCCTCAACTTATCCACCTCCTCCAGCTTTATATCGATCAGCGAGCCACGACCAAACCTCCCAAGCCTCAATTCAGCCAGAGCTAATAGGAGTAGAGGGTGCAGACCTTCCGGATCCAGATACTTTATTGAGCCTGTAAATTCTACCGAAGACTCGAGCGCTTCCCTCGTATATAAGCCCCTTTCCGCGACCGTCTGGCTCTTATAATCGATCCTTGTGTGTGTCAGAAGTAGTGATGAACCTTTAGGGTGCTGTGAAGGTAGAAGGTCCGTAAAATACAATTTTGGCGTTTTCTTATCGACGGTTCCGAAGAGATTGCAGACATCGCATAGATGATCTCCTCTCTCTAACCCCTCAGGTTTTATCTCGCCGCAAGCTGTGAAACCGTATGGAGCCGCAATTCGAGTAGAGGCTGAGCGTAAAGCACCCTTAAAGCTGCTAGCTGGAATATAGTAAGACCAATCTGAACCCTTTGGTGCGGTGATCGGCATCTTCACAAAAGGTATGTCTATGCCCATCCCTGAAGGGTGGCTCCAACCAACTGTTAGGAGACCAACTGGCTTTACTTTCACTATAGTCTCTTTCAGATCACGCCACCCCCCAAGATCTTTATAACTCTATCTACATCTGATGTGGGGAAACCTATCTTTGATTCCCGCACGTTAAACCAAATCTTGAATAACTGCATTAATGCGTTATAGGCTTCTTTTTCTTGCTCAGATCCTTCCTTAGACATGCGTTGTGTAAATACTAACATAACACTCATCTTACTGCTATTACTGAAGCCTTCGCTAACTTTAACTGAATTTCTAACAGCTTCTCTTATTCTCTTTAACTTTTTAATTTCTTCGTTATCTTTTTCGTTTAGTCTTGAAGCCCAGAAGGCTGTTCCATAAAGACTTCCTAATCCTCTGCTTACCCCCAATGATACTAAAACTTCGTCGATAGTGATTCTTTTTATCTGATCATCCTTTAAAATTGTAAATGGCTGCGCAGTCAAACCTAGATTCTTGAGGTCTTCATATCTTCCCTTTACGGTGGCACCGGATAGTATACCTCCTTCAACTATATCGAAGCATAAGGCGCCACCGGAGCTCTTTACTCTACCCACCCTCTTTGCTTCTTCTAAAAGTTTTGAGGAACCATCAATCAGGGCCCAAATATCGTGTTCTGGTGGCGCTGCAACTATCCCAACACTTAAACTACATTCGCCACCCATCTTCTTGTAAAAGTTTTCACTAATATCCACAGCTAATGGTAGGGCAATCCAGCTTGGGCATATTATAAGTGCATCATCTCCACCCATATAAAGAAGACCTAGCTTTAACGAAGCTACTGTTTGCTTTGCCGCTACTTCATCGAATCTACTAATGGTCTCGAAGATTCTGTAAGTTGCTTCTTCAAAAGCTCCCTTCAAAGCTAAGTCAACACGCGCGCTCTTTTCTATTGCATCTGCTATAGAAATCGATCTAGCAAAGAAAGCGCCCATAAGATTACCATCAACTTTTATTAAAGCTAGGTTCCTTTTTCGCCCCTCTATCTCGTCCTTATTATGCCCAGCGATAAAATACATAATATCGAAACTTTCGGTCAGCTTATCATAAGGTATATTGAAGCAATCCTCTGGTTTAATCCATAAATTACCAACCCTGAACCTACTCCCCCACCTCTTTGCAAAGTGCATACCGCTACCAAACTTATATAACTCGAAGCAGAGTTTACAGAATTTCTCATCGTATTCCGTTTGAGTAACGGGCGGCTCACTATAGCATTTTTGACATCGTTCCCTTAGCTGGGCTTTCGCCAAAAGGCGCTTGACCGAGTAGATGAGCGGTTGAGTGGTGATCTTTCTAAGAGCCATCTCCGAGGCAAGCCTACCAGAGGTTTGGTAGTAGCTTGTGTTTAGAGGTGTTCTAGCTAGGTAAAGGTCGAAGTATCCTTCTAAGCGTCTTCTAATAGCGTCCCAGTTTTGCTCAAGGTGAGATGCCAGTTCAGTAGGAGCGATAAATAATATGACTCCACCTAGGTTGTAGACAAAGGATTCGAACGGTAACCAGACCTTGTAACTTCTCTCTAATTCCATTTGAAGGAGAAGCGGTATATAAGCTACCGTAGAATCATCTACAAACATGCTGGACGCTGCGACGCAGCGGAGTTCTCTTGTCCGCATAATAAACTCTTGAACCCCACCTATATCAACGCAACAGAGGCTAAGATCGTCTTCAACTCCGCCCTGCCCCACTACCTCCCTCAATTTCTCATCTGATAGATCTTTCAGCTTAGTAACGAAGCTCTCACACAGTGCTTTGAATAGCTCAGGCTCTTCTCCTACTTTCCTCCAGAATTCCCAGCTAGGTACACCAGCGCCATAAGCATCTTTAGGGTCTAAACCGAGCTGAGTTGCAATTTGTTCAATTTGTTCTCCGATGAGCTTTTTGACAGCCTCTAGTACTCTATCTATTGCAGAAGCTGTTTGATCAGCTTTTGTTAGGGCATACATTGATGGCGCAGGTGATTCAATGTGATGCTTTTCAACCCATTCAACAATTTTATCCTGATAATCTTTTGGAATCGGTAGTTCACGTGTTAAGTACTTAGCGATCTCTCGAGAAACCTTGTAGTGCTCTTTATAGTCGAAAGGCTTCCCTATGTCATGTAGCAACGTTGCAAGCCTTAAAAGTGCACACTCCTCTCTACTCAAACTTCTATTAACTGCTTTACACCAGGCGATAGAAGAAGTTAAGAGTAGATGCGGTAGAAGACTTGAAATGTTCAGTCCGGGTCTTGTATCGCTTGGCAAAAATAACCAGCTCTCTTTAATCGCTTTATTCAAATCATCATCAAATATTTCGAACAACTTTTTGAAAGAATCGTTCTTTTCAAATTCCGCTATAGAAACGGTGGCATATTTGTGGAGATCATCAACCCACTCTTCACTCGAAATACCGGATGCAGTCATTAATCTACTAATTAGGTAAAGTTTTAGGGGGCTGTGGGATATAGTTGGGAGAGGCTCTTCGATTAATGGTAGTTTAAAGTACAATGTGATCATATCTGCCAAGAGCTCAAAAACTTTGACAGGATCAGTTGCGACCAATTTAATGTATTCAGATGCGGCTTCCAAGAACTTTTTTAGACCCTCAATCGCTTTACGCCAGTTCTCTATATCTACCGTTTTAACTTCATACAGGGTCGTAAACTTATTGTCTATGTGGAAGGGTACCGTAGATGCTTTATAGATTGGGTAACCTGGGCGAGTAAACGGTATGTTAAGCGAGGTTAACCACCTCATCCACTAATCTGAGTTCGGTCGCAAACTTTCGTAGAGCGGAAGCTGCTAAGCTTTGGATTAAATGGGTTAATACGCTTTCGCTTTCATAGCTTTTCGAGTTAAAATCGGCGATGTTCCTGGAATACTTGGATAGTTGTAGTGACTTAACAACATACATTACTCTGCCCACCAAGCGTGAGCCTACTTGCCCCCTATACTTCAGCCTACCTAGGAGGAGCGGTCTCCCTCTAACGCTGTCTTTTAACCCCATTCCTAAGAGGAGGAGCCCAAGTTCCTCCTCGACTAGGTTGTTAAAGTATATCTGCCCCTTAAACTCTGAGCCTGGAGGTGCGACCAGCATCCTGATACCGTCTACTTTAACCTCTTCTAATTTCACATCTTTTCCAACGAAGTCTTCAAAGCTTATGAGGCCGGATAGGCCTGCTGTGCCGAAGAGGTCGCATAGTAGACAAACTCTATTTATCTGAGTTAGATCGCAAGCGCTTCCTCTATCTTCTCTTAACACGTCGCCCCAGATCTTTTTATGACGCCAGTAGCTTAAAACCGAAGGATATCTAGATGCTCTGGTGAAACAGGCTCTAGCTCTTCCGTTAGATGCTTTAAAGCTTAGCTCAAGCCTAGCCCTAATATTGCCTTTAACTGATGAGGCGGGTATAACGGGCATACCTCCTACTCTGGCGAAGTCATTAGCTCCTAAGCTGAGCCTTTGTGCTAGACTATCTACTAATTTATTAAAATCATATTCATTTGGAAAGTCTTTTATTGGTTCTGAAAATTCTTGCCCTGAACCTATGTGTAGATACGATTGTATTGTGGAGGTTTTACAGGAAACTATCGAAACCGTCATGCTGCCTGAAATATTGGTAAGTTTGCTGCGGTCTCTTGGAGCTTCTCTTATTACTTCAACCCTATAATCTGGCAGCTTCCCACACCTCTTCCAGCTTCTTTAGCAGGTGTTGGCAATCGCTGCTTTCTGACACTACCCACCCGTCCTCTAATTTAGCTAAATTTCTAACCTCTATGCCTTCATCAACTCCTTCTTCGAGCGGGGGTAGCGTTAGCTCTTTGCTACCGACGTCTCTATTCATTATCTTCAGTTTTTCTATCCTAACTTTCCCGAAACCTCTAGATTTGAAGCCACCTATCTTTGCTTCGCCTTCATTTATTCTCCTTATTGTTAATGCAAGTAGCCCAAGTATGTAGTTCGGTAGGTTCTTTGCATGTATCTTGAAGCTGAACGCTGCGCCTGGTTCGATGTATTCTACCGTGTAGAGTGCGTGCCTGTAAACCGCGCCTGTCTTTCTGTCGATAGATATGCCTGTCCTTGTGCCAAGTGTGTATGGCTTAAGAGGGTAGGAGTCCAAGAAGCTTACCCTCCCCGCGTAGTGAGGGGCACCAAAAACCTTGCATAGCAAGCACGCTTCTTTGAAGAAGCCTTCCATGGCTTTTTCTGAGGTCCCTTCTCTTAGCATCCTTTCTATGTAGCTACCTAAGCGCATTTGCTCACCGTTGATAGTGATGTTTTTAGTATCTGGACAGGTTGATCTTGATAAACCTTCGCACGGACTAACTTTCGGATTCTTCGTAGAGAGAAGTAAGCCTGCGTTAGTTCTGAATACTCCTTTTAAGCTTGAGCCTGGTATGTAAGGCTTAATCTCGCCCTGGTGCCTTATTCTGATTACTGCCAAATCCACTATTGATTCTAATGGTGGTTCTCGGCCTACGCCGATTCGTAGTGGACCCTCGCTAACTAGCTCTCCTTCTATTATTGTATCGCGCAGCAAAACTCCGCCCGAGGTCCAAAATTTCGTCAAATGGTATCCGACTCCTCCTCGGTTAAAACGCCTTCTCTAAGCACATATCTTACCCAATTTGCTTCTGTAAGCTGGATTTGACCAAACCCTACACTCTTCCTAGCACCGAAGTTGAGTAAACCAAGCTTTAAGGCCCTTAATGTTTCCGTTAAAGATAGTGAGCGTTCATCACTCCCTTTTGGAAATACTATGTTGATGATATCCATTTTAAAAGACCATTCATAGCTTGGTTCAACGAATTCCTCAGTATAGAGTATACCCGGTCTTGCGCCTTGAAATTCTCGATCTATACCGACGCTGGTCTTGATATTGGTGGTAACTTTACTTGTTGGGTAAGCGTCGAATACTTTGATGTGGCTGGCTATGCTGGTGCTACCGAATGTGCCACAGATGACGCAAAAATCTGCTTCTTCTGCTTCTTTATCGATCTTTTCTCGGTTCCACGGGTCGTGTAGATCCGGATATTTTGATCTGGCAAGCTGTTCAAAGTAGTTTCTCAGTACACCTTTTAGTGTGGAGCCTGGTATGTAGGGTGTTTCTTCGCCATCTCTTCTTACTCTTAAGAATGTATTGTCTACCGTTGCGCCTAAGAGTGGCTCTCCGCCCATACCTACTCTGAGTGGTGTTAAATTAACCACTTTGCCACTTATCTTGACTAAGCTTTTGAGTTTGTCAAAGTCTCTGACATCGCCTACGTATCCGGGTTTCAATAAAGATCACCGTTTAGAGAGTAAGAGATTCATGTATTCCTCGAAATTCTTGACACCTTGATAGGGTACGCGTTGATCTTCTAAGCTTTCTTTTATCCATTTGGCTAACCCGAGGAGTTTTCTCGCTTCTTCTTTTCCTCCTTTTCCCGCTAGGATTTCTTTCATCGCTTCAACGATTGCTAAAGCCGTCTTGTTACCTCTTTCTAGTCTATTAGCTTGCCTCTTGGCGAATGCGGCGCATATGAGTACGCTGTTCTCTCTATCTTGTGAATTTTCAAGTGATGCGATTATTTGTTCCAATTGGTTTGGAGGGACGTTCTCAGCCTTTGCCAAAGAACCTATTCTTGCGGCGTGGTCAAGCAGTATCTTTTCAAAATCGCCGCTAAACACCATAGCTTTTAGAGAAGTACAGCCACCTATATTAATTTTTCTTTCCGAATTAAGGCGTACCAAGTAGAAATGTTAATACGCTCTTTCTGAATTTGAGTAGATCAATGGTTGATGTTGTTGTTTCTGTTTGGGGTGATCCTTCTCGCTGGAAGCCTGTGAAGGGTTACTATGTTGAGTTGCCTGGTGGCGGCTTCCTCACCGCTTCAAGGACTTATAGATCTAGTTTAGGTGCTTTGATGGAGGCTTTTGGTGGCTCTAGGGTTTTGTTGTTCGCTTCTTCTACGCTCGGCGACCCCTCGGTTGGGTGCTATGGTGGTTTGGTTGGTTCTGTTCGTGGTTCTGTTGAGTCTCTTCTGCGTGGTGGCGAGTATTGCTCTGATGCTTCTAGGGTTAGTGTGATTGTTCTGCCTGGTGTGGGTAGGTTTGAGCTTGGCGTGGTTAAGTCGTTCTTGGGTGGTTTAGGTCAGTTTAGGGTCGCTGCCTTCCTAAAGACACTTGATTTCCTTGTTGAGAGTAGGCCTGAGAGGGTAATCTTAGATTTGACGCACGGCTTGAACTACATGCCTACTTATGTAAGGCTTTCGGTCTTCGACGCTTTAACCTGCTACTCTGCTCTCGCTAAAGTCGGGGTCAAGCTGCTTGTCTACAACTCCGAGCCCTTCCCTGTGGGCGCTGAGGAAGCTAGCGGGCTTAACATTATGCTCGTCGAGGACTATAAGTTTGAGCCTAGGTGGGCTTTGGGTAGGCTTTACGATCTTCTAGCCTCTGCGTTTACTACTTGGGTTAAGCCTGCGCCGATAAGGTCCGTGTTCGGTAGGAGGTCACCTACCTACTATGAAGATGGTTGGCGTAGTCTCTACAGGTGTGTGGAGAAGCTCGTTAAAGCTGCTTCTTGGGGTCTCATCATACCTTTGGCTGAGTCGGTTGAGGATCTTTCATCTCTGGGTCTTTCAGCCCTTAAGTGTGAGCTTGAGCGCTTCTCTTATCTTCGTGGCTGTGAGGATTTGGTTGAGGTAAGTGGGGGCACGCTCCGCTACCTGTTCAGCCCAGTTTATGAAGCTGCTCTTCTGCTCGGTTTTGCTGAGGTTGTTAAGCCTCTCGATCTTAAGCTTAGACGTGTGGATGGTGGGTTTAGTGTTGCAGATTTGAGGACGGTGGCTGATGCGCTGCTTCAGAAGACACCTCTTGAGCTCTTTAAGCACGAGTGGAGCCAGATTGTGGATAGGATGAGACTGTTTAGGTGCTTGGGCTTTGATGTGGGTTGTTGGAAGCGTCTCAAGGCTTACACTGAGGTAGGCAACTTAAGATTTGGAGGTAGTTCTTTGCTTGAATGTGTGCGTGAAGCTGAGGAAGCTGGTGGAAGCTTAGATGCCAATAAGGTATTGTGTGAGTTGGGGGGTGAGGTTGATAGGGCTTTAGCTGAGGGTGAGAGGGTTGGGGAGATCGAGGGGAGGAACTTTATAGCGCACGCTGGGCTTGAGAGAAACATTACACTAGTCTCGGCTAGAGGTGATGACATCTTTGTTAAGTATGATGAGGGTCTGAGAGAGAGGGTTGACAAGATTATACAGGGTCTCAGCTAACCGAGTTTGCACAAATCCTTATGGCATTACTGGTTCGGCTCCTCTTGCACGAAGATTTTACCAGTTTACCACTGACGTCTGGCGCAGAGCTAAGGTCTTCCCAATTAATCGCACACCCACAAACCTGACCACCCTCAAAGTTAGAACTGAGAGTTTTATTGAGCGGTTCAATTTTGTTCATTCATGAGGACTTTCAACTCTCTATGTGAGATTCGGAACAGGGAAGACAATAGTAGCGATGGAGATTATGAGACTTTCAATTCTCTATGTGAGATTCAATCTGAAAAAAGGCGAGTTCGGGGCTTTGTATATAGGATGTGCTTTCAATTCTCTATGTGAGATTCTAACAGAAGCTTCAACCTTAAGGTGTTTGATGCGGTTGACTTTCAATTCTCTATGTGAGATTCATTAAACGCCTTATCAGAAAGAGCTGATGATATTTTATTCTTTCAATTCTCTATGTGAGATTCACGCAGCCCATCGTAGCGCCACGCATAAGAGGTGAGGACTTTCAATTCTCTATGTGAGATCCATCGAGGATGAAGAGGGAGGGGTTTGGAGAAAATGATCTTTCAATTCTCTATGTGAGATTCTGGGAGTGGAAAAGGTTATAAAGATGGACTCCGTATGATTTCTTTCAATTCTCTATGTGAGATTCTCAACGACCAGCTCTGGATATACGGTAAATGACGCAGAGACTTTCAATTCTCTATGTGAGATTCCACGGTTCAATGGGGCTACACTTCAAACGGGGAATACGCCTTTCAATTCTCTATGTGAGATTCCTACTATGGTGGATATAATCGGGGGGCATTTTATTGCTTTCAATTCTCTATGTGAGATTCCAGTAGCCATAGGTTTGGTACAGGGTTGTTCCATCGTTTCTTTCAATTCTCTATGTGAGATTCCCACCGTATCTATTTGCTGATAATAATACTCGTAATCACCAACTTTCAATTCTCTATGTGAGATTCGTAGCTATCGAGATCGTTAATCTGATTACAATCCATATCTTTCAATTCTCTATGTGAGATTCTAACGTCACGGATCAAGCTGACACAGGCATCACCACTACACTTTCAATTCTCTATGTGAGATTCAGATGAATGTTAAATATAGAGCCAATACTACCATCAAGTATGCTTTCAATTCTCTATGTGAGATTCGCCTAGACGTCAAAGGAGCTGAGCGAGTAGCAGTAGACTTTCAATTCTCTATGTGAGATTCCTATCTGTTAATAGGTCAGCACGGACTATTGGTGCCCAGTCTTTCAATTCTCTATGTGAGATTCGGATATTTATGAGTGGGTTGAGGATGTGTATAATCCTGACTTTCAATTCTCTATGTGAGATTCCATAACCTATCGAATCGACCTCGTGGATAGAATAGGATCTTTCAATTCTCTATGTGAGATTCCGGTGTGGAGAAATGAGGGGGAAACCACGGTTCGGTTTCTTTCAATTCTCTATGTGAGATTCTTGCTTAGGATAAGCGGCTCCCTAGTGGATTTATCACTTTCAATTCTCTATGTGAGATTCTGGTTTGGGTTCGGAGCTTTACTCTATTTATTTTATGCTTTCAATTCTCTATGTGAGATTCAAAGCCTATGATAGGCTTATGGCTGAAAACGTTGTTGCTCTTTCAATTCTCTATGTGAGATTCTGTAAGATGGCGAAAAGAGGGGTCAAGAAAGTCAAAATAACTTTCAATTCTCTATGTGAGATTCTAGATGGTATGGCTAGAAGAAGGCGATATGTTCCGAGAGCTTTCAATTCTCTATGTGAGATTCACAGGGAATCGCTACACTATCCAAATCTGGAAAAACACTTTCAATTCTCTATGTGAGATTCTTAACTTCAGAATGGGTTGAAAAGAAACTTTCATCAGTACTTTCAATTCTCTATGTGAGATTCAGGGAGTGGTGTAAATGTCTCTCTTGCCTAAAGATGCTTTCAATTCTCTATGTGAGATTCTTAACATAAAATTACTGCAAGGTGTTCGATTTGCTTATACTTTCAATTCTCTATGTGAGATTCAGTGTCTCGACAAGATCAAGCAAGGTCAGAAGATGTTTGTCTTTCAATTCTCTATGTGAGATTCCTCACCTACCGTTTGAGTTTTCTGTGTTCCCCAGAAGTTCTTTCAATTCTCTATGTGAGATTCCTCACCTACCGTTTGAGTTTTCTGTGTTCCCCAGAAGTTCTTTCAATTCTCTATGTGAGATTCCATATCCCGCTATTGCTGTGCCTTCGCCGACATTACTTACTTTCAATTCTCTATGTGAGATTCGAATAAACTTTACAAGTGCAAGTGTTAAGGTGAGGTAGCTTCTTTCAATTCTCTATGTGAGATTCTACCAGCACCACCAAAGTTTATTCTGTCAATTATACAGCTTTCAATTCTCTATGTGAGATTCATATACCATTCAACCGACAAAGCATCTATCTCCAGCTAGGCTTTCAATTCTCTATGTGAGATTCACATAGATGAAATGAGACCTTTCGCCCATCTGATGAAGGACTTTCAATTCTCTATGTGAGATTCTGGAATGAATATCTATGTGAAGAGCATAAGCAAAAATATGCTTTCAATTCTCTATGTGAGATTCCTTTTCAAAGAGAGAGTGATATACGGCGGCTCAGGAATCTTTCAATTCTCTATGTGAGATTCTCCATCCAACCACCATGCCCGTTAATACACTGAAATTCTTTCAATTCTCTATGTGAGATTCTGTTCAAGGAATGGGCTAGAGCGATAGGAGCACCCTTCCTTTCAATTCTCTATGTGAGATTCGCGAAGCTTTTGAACCAATTCATCATATCTGTAAGTAACTTTCAATTCTCTATGTGAGATTCAACACTACAATACAAGTGTATAAAATGCCACAAAACAGTACTTTCAATTCTCTATGTGAGATTCTCAAGATAGAGGTGGTGGAGTAATGAAAGTGCAAATATGCTTTCAATTCTCTATGTGAGATTCCCTAAGCCTATGTCTGCTTTTCCGCTTGCGATCCCTATACTTTCAATTCTCTATGTGAGATTCAGCGCCAGAATACATTATTGTGGATGTGTTGATATTTAATTTCTTTCAATTCTCTATGTGAGATTCAGTCAACAATATCTAGGGGTTGCTCTTGACCTTATGATTGCTTTCAATTCTCTATGTGAGATTCACACGGTATCGATAGAAGGAACAGCATTACGTTTCGACTTTCAATTCTCTATGTGAGATTCACATAGGGAGGCTGGTTGAGTCGGTGGGTTGATCGTAGGTCTTTCAATTCTCTATGTGAGATTCATAAATATGGTTTCGCACACCACTTCATCTTTTTTAACTTTCAATTCTCTATGTGAGATTCTATAATTATAACCGAGACCGCCAAAACCGTAAGTAAAATACTTTCAATTCTCTATGTGAGATTCAACTTTAAGGGGGAGAACGCTATTAAACCAATTACTATTACTTTCAATTCTCTATGTGAGATTCCTTCTTAGCTAGATCACAATAATTGGGGTTAATTTCCATGCTTTCAATTCTCTATGTGAGATTCTTTGAGTGTTCTGGTGCATCCTGTTTTAACGGTTGTACTTTCAATTCTCTATGTGAGATTCAAGAAGAGGACGAAGCCAGGCGCATCCACGGTATCACTTTCAATTCTCTATGTGAGATTCTGGAGAAGATCGTGGAAGAATACGCTGAAACGAAGGGCCTCTTTCAATTCTCTATGTGAGATTCTGATCTTAAGGTCCTCGTCCACCTCCACGTCAACTTCACTCTTTCAATTCTCTATGTGAGATTCAGTGGCTCAACCATTCATAGGCTACACAACCGCAGTGGTCTTTCAATTCTCTATGTGAGATTCGGAATACGGGAAGGTTAAACATATATTTCACGTAATCGACTTTCAATTCTCTATGTGAGATTCACAAGAAGGATGGAAAAGACCATCTGAACATAACAGTCGGCTTTCAATTCTCTATGTGAGATTCAGCGAAAAAGAAAATCTCGGGTACGTTATTAACCGCGCTTTCAATTCTCTATGTGAGATTCTTATCGGATTATTCAAACCAATGGTTGGAACCTGGTTTGCTTTCAATTCTCTATGTGAGATTCGCCTAAACCTCTTACCCTTCTCGTCGGCGAAGTATACTTTCAATTCTCTATGTGAGATTCCTCCCCGTCCCTAACCTCCCTAACGTGGCACAATTGAGCTTTCAATTCTCTATGTGAGATTCCGCTATATGTGAGAAATGCGGGCACGAAACCATAATCACTTTCAATTCTCTATGTGAGATTCGCTCCCGTTTCATCCTGCCACTGAAGGAAGCCGAATATGTCTTTCAATTCTCTATGTGAGATTCAGAAGGTGCCTGTTGTCCCCGCGGGAACAGAGAGTGTGGCTTTCAATTCTCTATGTGAGATTCTTCTTGTAATAGCCCACACCACATAAGTCCTTCACAGTCTCTTTCAATTCTCTATGTGAGATTCCAATAAATCGCCTTTCGCTATCGTTACTGAAGTTTCACTTTCAATTCTCTATGTGAGATTCCCGCAGGCGGAATCAATTGAATCTGCCCAGCGAAATTCCTTTCAATTCTCTATGTGAGATTCCGACCCTTATTCCCGCTCCTTATACTGCTTTGGGGCTTGATTTAAACCTTTCTTCGCCTCTATCCTCCGCTACCCCCCTACTTGCACCAAGGTATATAAAGGGTAGCGGTTTACATTGAGGTTAACTAAACACTCTTGCAGATTCGGTTGTAGCCGCAGCCTTTGCACTCCTTCACCCTCTTTGTCGCCGGTAGCTTCTCACTAGTAAGTATGCTTCTTATTCTATCAACTGTCCACTTAACATGCCCCCTCATCTCGTCAGTCACATTGACCTCGAATGTTCTACCGCCCTTCAAATGATGTATTATGACGCTTCTAACAGGCTGTCTAAACGCCTCCTCAGCCAACATAGCGTATGCCACTGTTTGGTAGAGGTACCCTGGCAACAGCCTTTTAGCATCAGTGTTCTTGATCTCCACAATCTTCAGCCCACTCTCCGTCTTTATGATTAAATCAACCACCCCAACTAACCCAAGCGTATTCGATCTGACCGCTAGGTTCTGCCACCTATCCAAAACCCTCTCCCTCCTCTTCGCTAGGAGCGTAGACCTCCTCTTCTCCCTCTCCTCCTCAGCCTCCTCAGCCTCCCTACCCTCACTCATCAAAGCCGTCTCCCTCTCCCTAAACCCCAAAACACCCATAAAGAAGATGATACGTGGGCAGTAATGGTACTCCTCAATCCACTTCACAGGTATAAGATCTGTCTCCTCATCCTCAGACAAGCATATCACTCTCCTCACCCTTAAACGCCTTACCTAACTCAATCCTCAACGACATATCAGGCTCACAGACAACATAAACCTGGATATTATCCTCGGTTCCCTCAACCATCTTACTTAACAAAGAAACAAGCTCCTTCCTAGAAGAGCTGGGTATTCTACCTGAGAAAGCGCTCTTCTGCACCCTAACCAACCCAAACCTCTTACACACCTGAGCAACCCTAGCCCTCAAATCATCATCACTTATGTCGTAAATGACGAGCGTGAACATACCCAACCTATAGAACAAAAGGAGTATAGTCACATCTACCCATAATATGCTCAGCAACTCTCCTAGCCTGAAGAAGCATATGCTCAGATATCGGCAAGCTCCTACTTTGAAACGTGATGCTAGTGTTGAGCCTCTCAGCAAAAGCCTTGTAGAGCATCATCCTCGCCTCCCTCTTTAACCAATTTCCTTCAACTATACCATCTAGCCTCTTCTCAAAAGCAAGCCTAAAGACAACCCTATCCACAACCTGCTGCCTAAACTCCTCCATAACATCCATAACCAACGCGGGCCGCCTAGGGCTATCAACATGTAGAAAGCCAGCATACGGATCTAGGCCACAAGCCTCCACGTGAAGAAGACATTCACCAGCAAGCACCCTATAAAGGTAGTTAAGAGATATGTTCACCGGGTCAAAAGGATTTTCGAACCTTTTCCTTCTGCCTGGAAAATCTATAACCTTCGACAGAGCTTGCTTCACACCCTCCCAGTAGACCTTAGCAGCCTCAGCCTCTAGCTTTACGATCTCCTTCCTAACACCGTCAGAACCCATGTCCAAGCCTAAGCCCTCCAGCATCCGAGCAGTATCTTTAACCGCTCTAGTAGCCTCATGGAGAAGCCTCGCAAGAGGCGGATCGCTCACCTCCCTATTTCTAGCCATAGAGTAAAGCAGGCTAGATTGATTCAACACCTTACCTAATGCAAAAAGCTTAGCCAGACCAAACCCAACTTCACCACTCTGAGCCTCATACTGCTTTTTCCTGAGAGAAATGCTACCTGCAGTAAAGCCTTTACAGATAGCAAGAGGTACACCAAGATGCGAATAAAACACCATAGGGATGCTGTGTTTCGACAGAAGCCTCATTAGAGCTGAGGAGAATGAAGCGCCTCTGGTTAAAACAATCACAGTATCCACTTTAGCAACAGGAACCTCAAGCCTCTTCTCCCCCCTCTTGCTAACAGTTATCATACCACCTCTAGTGCCCACAAATATGCCTGGCTCATTCACTATAAGCCTCAAACCTTACCTCCCTCGCAAACAGAATAATACGGACAGAAGCTTGGGCATCTGCTCGGCTTACCAGGGTCCTTGCCTGAGCTAACAACCTGACTTGCTTCATCCCTCACCTCCAAGAATTCCCTCCTAACCTCCTCACCAACTATCAAGGGCTTGATTGTGAATGAGGGCACTCTTTTCTCGAGCTTAACATAGATTATGAAGCCGAAGTCTATTGGTATACCTTCATCGCTCTCAAGAGCCAGAGCATAGCCAGCCAGAGTAAGAGGATGAAAGCTCCTCACCTCACCAGTCTTCACATCCGCAATAGCATTGTAAGGTGTGTAAATGTCTACACTCAGCTCACCAGATAAACCAGCAAGAGAACCATCCACCTTCCTCTCACTAACAGGAGGTATAGCAACGTTTACAACCGAATCAGGCTCAGCGTGAGGATACTTCGATAACGTGCGATCTAACGCCGCAGCACCTTGAATTACTAGAAACTCGTAGAGGTTTGAGCAGCTCGACGCAAGAAGCTTCTTATCTCCCTCACTAAGCCTGCTACCTAACGCCGTCTCAACTCTGTCCACAGCATCGAAGCCGACACCCTCAGATCTAGGCAGCAGAGAAGTCAACAGACCCTTGCCGCTACCAGAAAGGTCTTCATAAATAAACTTCTTCAAGTCAAATAACGCCACCTTCATAACTTCGTGAAACGCTATGCCCCTAGCCATCTTAAAGTTAGGCGGAGGTCTAACCCCCAAGACCCTCCTCAAGTAGATGTCCCGTAGCGTTCCACAGTATCTACTTGCGAGCTCACCAACACCAAACCTCATAGAGATAGAAAGGGGCTTAACAGGCGGAGACTCGTAGCTCCACCCCCTAAGATCACTAGAAATAGGTCTTTCACCGAGCTCCTGCCTTAAAACCCTGAACCTCTTATCCATATCCGCCTTATCTAAGAAGAGCATCAAGCAAACAACCACACAACAGAATAAATATCTTCCCCTAGAGTTTTTGGCCTGCTGATAATTTTCTACTCCTTCTCTTGTTTAGGAAATACTTAAATATTATTTAAATACTACTTCTAGCGTTGGGTACATTAACGATTTCCATAGACGATGAGGTCGAGAAAAAGCTAAGAGAAGTTGCTACACGCCTATACGGTTCGAGAAGAGGTGGTCTATCGAACGTTATAGAGAGCGCACTAAAGAACTATTACACATTGTTAGATAAAGCGGCTAGCAGTGAAGCCTCATTCAAAGCGTTAAAGGGTGATACCGTAGTCGCAGAAGCCAATACGTTAGATGAGCTCGCAGAGATCCTCAAGAAGAAGAGGATTGAGCCGAGAGGGCTAAGAATCGTCTCCTCAAAACCTATTAGTTCGACTGCCTACACTGGATATAGAATTATCAAAGCCTAGCCTCTTACTAGGAAGGTTGCCCATATGACTTCATATTTTCTAAACTTGACTCCTCTTTTGGAGATTGTGGTAAGAAATCCGATTATGGATAAGACCTTTCCAGCGGATGGCAGAGTTGCCGCCGTAATCGACACAGGGTTTGAAGGCTTCTTACTTGTACCAGAGGATGTCTTCGAGAAGCTCTCTTTGAATCAACTAGCAGTAGATAAGAGGGAGCTGACTCTTCCTAACGGTCGGCGTGTTTACTCAACTGGAACATATTGTGAAGTAGTTATCCCAGATCTTGATGTAAGGTTGGATGGGTTCGTCGAGACCCTAGAACGTGTAAGAGAAGTAGTGGCAGGGGCAGACCTATTGCAAAACCTAAAGCTGACACTGAACTATTGCCTAAGAATAGTAGAAGTAGAAGCCTGCCGATGAAGATAACCTCTATTTGCTTTAAGAGTTCACCCACAAGGGGGTAAAAAGCATATAGTTGGTTAGTGGCATGGTTATTGAGGTTGTCGCTAGATTATATTACTATCCGTGTTAACGGTGTCCGTATAGGTTTTGCGTACCTTGAAGACTTCTTCCATAAGTATGGGAACTGCGATGGAGAGAATCTCGTTGGATTAGTTGCTGAAGCCTATTTCGTCAGAAGGCTTCGTAGCTTGGGCTACGAGGTAAGATTCGTTATCAGCCATAATATTGAGGTTAGATGGATTAAGAGAGGTGACTTCGCCTACGAGTGTGTGGATGAGTATGGCAAGGTATTGGAGAAGATGCCAAGTGAGCTGAAGGCGATAGTCCAGGAGCTCTGTGAGAAGGGCATAGATATCTTGATAGAGGACGATGGGAATGTTCCAGTATACTTTAAGGAAAAGCTGTTGTTCAAAAAGGACGTTAAGAGATTACTAAACGAAATAATTTCAAAGCATCGCGACGCATACATCACTACTGAAATAATCTTCGACGAAGAATTTGAGCCATTCCTAGCAGCCTTAGGTATGGAACTTATCTACAGGTTAGATTACCGGCTCAAAACATATCTACATAAACTACCTCCTGACAGGTTTGAAGAAGTCCTCGAATATGTTGAGAAGGTCCTCGCAGAGAAGGGTGTAAGACTCGATGAAGAATTCTGCACCAGCCTTAAAATATCTAATGAAGAAGAGCTAGCAAAAGAGCTGCTTAGGCTCGCTCCACTGGGTAGATCCCCAGGGCAGTATGGGGTTTATTGATAGCTTATGTGCGACTACACCCCTTTCGCCTTGGTTTACTTAAATAGAGGTTCTATCTACGAGCTGCTCTTCTTCTCCAAGAGTTCTCTTATTCGGCGTAGCTCTGTGAGCACATCACTAGTGACGCCGCTGACTCCGAAGAGTGGTCTCCCCCTCACTAGGCTCAACACCTTTTCTCTAACTTCTATGTAGTTTGGAATATGTATAAACGATGCTTCTGCTCTCCTACTCTTTGGTCCTGCGGTGCCGCCTGAAACACCTGTGTAACCTGCTGTGTAGATGTCGACTGTTGCTATGCCTAGCCTCCTTGAGATAGGACCCTGCACAACCTCTACCGACATTACCCTAGCGTAAGGTACTGTGCTCTTCACCCTCCACCATACACCACGCTCAACCACTACTTCGTCTCCGGTTAGATGAAATGTTACAGATTTGTAGTAGCGTGAAGACCAATATAGGACAAAGCAGACCGCAGCTACAATCGGGGCGAAGAAGACTATGACCGGCACTAAAACATATGTTGGTTCAAATATGTAAACCAGCCAGCTTACCACGATTCCGCAGAGCATTAAAGGTATGGCGAAGAATGCTAGATATATCCGGTACAGGACAACCATGTGAGGGTGAGGTTTGAACGTTTCCTCCAAACAGATCAGTTGCATACTTATTGGAAGTTATTATTATAGCTGTTGTTTGGTCTTTTCGGTGTGATTTTACGTTAATCAAATAAAGTAGATCTGCGGAGGGTCTTAGGTAGGAATTGGATATAGTAGTCTGCTTTAAACAGGTTGTGGAGGAGACCGAGATAAAGGTCGATAGAGAGGGCGGCAGGCTCATATTCGAGGGTGTGCCGACCAAGATCAGCGACGACGATAAGAATGCGATAGAGGAGGCCGTGCGTATCAAACAGAAGCACGGAGGTACTGTAACAGGCTTAACCCTTGGTTCAGTTGAGTCGAGAAAGCAGGTTAGAGAAGCGTTGGCTATGGGGTGTGATAGAGCCTACCTCATCTTAGATAGTGAAGCTAGGGGTCAAGATACCTATAGGACCGCTAAGATTCTTGCCGAGGCGATCAAGAAGATCGGGAAGGTCGATCTTATCCTATGCGGCTCGGCCTCTACAGATAATTTAGCGGGGCAGGTGGGTCCTATGCTTGGTGAAATCTTGGGTCTGCCTCAGTTGACATATGTGAAGAAGATTGAGGTGGATGGAGGTAAGATAAAATGTGAGCGTTCTTTGGACGAGGAGACAGAGGTGTGTGAAGCATCCTGCCCTGCTCTGGTGACTGTTACTAGGGAGATTAATGAGCCGAAGGTTCCTACTTTGATGCAGGTGATGGCTGCGGGTAAGAAGCCTCTTGTTGAGTGGATGGTAAAGGATGTTCTAGCGGATTCCCCTAAGACCGTAGACGTTGTTAAGATGGAGATTCCAAGGATCACTAGAAAGAGAATCATATTCAAGGAGAAGCCTACTGAGGCTGTGCAGAAGCTGGCTGAGGCGATCAAGAAAGAGGGGGTAATATAGGAGGGTGCGTTGATTGAGTGAAAGTAAGGTTATACTTGCATACTCTGATGAGCCTAATTTAGCGCTTGAGGCAATCTCAGCGGCACACACAATAGCATCTAAAACATCAGCTAAAGTCGGTGCGGTTGCTCTTAAGCCAAGCCAAGATTGGGTTAAAGAATTGGCTGCATATGGAGCGAACATGATCTATGCGGTTGAGGACTCGATGCCTGACGTGAAGAGTATTGATGTACAGCTGGATGCTTTGATGGCTGTGGCTGAGCAGGTTAAAGCTGGGGTGGTCTTGATAGGCGGATCTAAGCGTGGAAGGGAGCTCGCTCCAAGGTTAGCTGCAAGATTCGGCTCAGCCTGCGCCGCTGACTGTATATCGTTTGAGGTCGATGGTTCAGGCAGAATACTCCCCACGAGAATGGTTTACGGTGGAGCATCGAACATAGTCTTGGCGGCTAAAGCGGAGCCTCTTATCTGCAGTATTAGGCCGAAGACATTTGAGAAGCTTCAGCGAGATGAGTCAAGGCAAGCCGATATTGTGCCAATCAAAGCGAAGATAAGTGATCCAAAAGTCAAGATAGTTAACGTAGTTGGTGCTGAGAAGGGTGCAGTTAATCTAAGAAGCAGCGCGATCATTGTGACGGCAGGTAGAGGTGTAAAGAAGAAGGAGGATCTGGCTATAGTAGAGGAGCTTGCAAAGACTTTAGGTGGTGTGCTAGGCGGGACCCGACCTTTAGTTGAGGATCTGAAGTGGCTACCGAAAGAGAGGCAGGTTGGGCTGTCAGGTGAAACAGTGAAACCGAACCTATACGTAGCGGTTGGTGTCTCTGGGCAGATACACCACATCGTGGGGATGAAGGATTCGAGGGTGATTGTAGCTATCAACACAGATGATAAAGCGCCTATCTTCCAAGTCTGTGACTATGGTCTTGTAGGTGATCTCTATCAGGTAGTGCCGGAGCTGACTAAGGTCTTAAAGGCACTCTTAAACAAACCCTAAATACTACACTTCAAATACCGTCCGCAGAGGAATGTTCCTACCGACTACGATCTTCTTGACCAAGGGTGTAGGTAGACATAAGGAGCGGCTGGCCAGCTTCGAGCTTGCCCTAAGGGATGCTGGAATCGCCTTCTGCAACATAGTGCACGTGTCAAGCATCTTTCCGCCTTCTTGCAAGTTAGTTTCTAGGGAAGTTGGGCTTAGGAAGCTGAAGCCTGGTCAGATAACCTTCTGTGTAATGAGTAGAATAGATACTAACGAGCCGAATAGGCTTATTGCAGCAGCGATAGGTCTTGCAATTCCACAAGATAAGAAGCTCTACGGCTACCTCTCAGAACATACTGCGTATGGTCAGACTCAAGAGAAAGCTGGGGATTACGCTGAGGATCTAGCTGCCTCTATGCTTGCTTCAACGATGGGTGCTGACTTCGATATAGAGCGCAGCTATGATGCTCGCAGAGAGATCTGGAGGATATCTGGTAAAGTTGTTAAGACTAGGCACATCGTTCAGTCTGCTGAAGGTGACAAGAACGGTCTTTGGACTACAGCTATCGCAGCTGCGATTATGCTCTGACCTCCGCTCCATCCCTTCATTTTTTGATTAAGGAGAAAACCGCTGAAATCATAATCACACTTAATACGATTGATAAGGAGATTATTGTAGGTATAGTTAGGTCAAATGCGCTTAAGATAAATTTCGCCCCTAGGAAAGCGAGCACAACCGCTAAACCTTTGCTCAGATAGGCGAGTTTACGTAAGGCTCTTGCTAAGACAAAGTAGAGGGCTCTTAAACCAAGTACAGCCATTATATTTGAGGTATATGCTGTGAAGAACTCTTCCGTAACAGCAAGAACAGCAGGCACTGAGTCGAAAGCGAAGACTATATCTGTCGTCTCTATGGCGAGAAGCACCAGAATTAGAGGTGTGAATGTTACCTTATTACTTTGTCTTACAAAGAACTTGCCTCCTACATAGTTTTGAGATAAAGGAAGGACTCTCCTAGCCAACCTGACTACGCTGTTCTTTTCGGGATCTACTTCTTCTAAGCCGCTTCTAAGCAGCTTATACCCTGAGTAGAATAGAATAGCCCCGAATACGTAAACTATCCAGTGGAAGCGTTCCAGAAGCGCTATGCCCGCAACTATGAAGATGCCCCTGAAGACTATGGCGCATAAGATGCCTAGGAATAGGGTTTTATGCTGGTGGATAAATGGTACCGCGAAGTAGCTGAATATTACTAAGAAGACGAAGAGATTGTCTACGCTCAGAGATTTCTCAACAACATACGCCGTTATGTACTTGAGTCCTTCCTCGCTGCCGTATTGCCAAATGATGTATGCGCCGAACGCTAAACCAACACCTATCCAGACGATACTCCATAAGACATCCTTTCCAAAGGTTATTTCACCGGCTCTTCCACGTGACATCAAATCTATTATCAGAAAGATTGCAACAACTAAATGGAAAGCAACCCAGAATGTCACGTTTATTTCTGTCATCTTTGTCACTCTATTATCCGCAAGCCTCTTTATTGTTGGTTTTGACAGGCATATAAAAAGTAGTATCCTTCTAATTTGGTTCACCATTTTCAGAAAAATTTTTAGCAAGTCATCGGCTCATCGGAGTGGAGGGTAAGGTAAGTGGCTAGGCGAATTCGGTGGAGTACGCTTGTGCATAACGGTGTAGCCTTTCCACCTGAGTACGAGCCGAAGGGCATAAAGGTTGGTCTGAGGGGAGAATGGGTTGTGCCAAGCCCTACTGTTGAGGAGATGCTTTATGCTTGGGCGAAGAAGAAAGATACCCCTTATGTTAAGGATGAGGTTTTTCAAAAGAACTTTCTTGAATCTCTGAGGCCGCATCTACCCCCCTCTTACCACGACATAACCTTAAGCGAAGTAGATCTATCTGAATACTATAATGAGATAGAGAAAGAGAAGAAAGCCAAAGAGTCGATGAGTAAAGAGGAGAAGAAGAGGCTCGCTCAGGAAAGGAAGAAGCGACGTGAAGAGCTTAAAGCAAAATACGTCTACGCTATAGTAGACGGCATAACTGTCGAGGTTTCAAACTGGATGGTTGAGCCTCCCGGCATATTTATGGGCAGAGGTAATCATCCTCTACGTGGTAGATGGAAGGAGAGGGTTAAGCCTGAAGATGTTACATTGAATCTTGGTGAAGACGCGCCTAAGCCAGAGGGTTCTTGGGGTGGTATAGTGCACGATCACACCAGCATGTGGCTTGCTAAGTGGGCTGATAAGATTGATCCCACTAAGAATAAGTATGTGTGGTTATCTGAAGCCTCGTTTTTAAGGCAGCAGCAAGACTACCTAAAGTACGATACAGCAGCCAAGCTTGAGCGGAAGATCGATAGAATCAGAAGAACCATAAAAAAGATGCTTTCATCAAAGAAGAGAAATATTAGAAAGATAGCTACCGTGTGCTACCTTATAGACGCTCTCGCTATGAGGGTAGGTGATGAAAAAGACGAGGACGAAGCAGATACCGTGGGGGCCACTACGCTTAGAGTTGAGCACGTTAAGCTAAATCAAGATCGCATAGAATTTGACTTCCTAGGGAAGGATAGTGTGAGGTGGCAGAAGACCCTTGATAACCCAGACCCCCAGCTCATAAAGAACTTTGAGGAGTTTATGAAAGGTAAGAAACCCGAGGATCAGATATTCGAAGGCGTATCATCTGAGAAGGTTAACAGTTTCCTAAAAATATTCGATAAGGGGCTTACAGCAAAGGTCTTCCGCACGTATATTGCGACTAAGACCGTAAAAGACTTTCTTGAGCAGCGTAACGGTACACTTAAAGGTGAAGAAGACTTCGTGAAGATCTATTACGCAAGGTTAGCTAACCTAGAGGCTGCTATAAGATGTAACCATAAACGGACACCCCCGAAGAACTGGGAAGAAAGTATAAGGAAAAAGGAAGAGCGCTTAGCGAAACTCCTAGCCACAAAGCCTAAGACAGAGAAAGGCAGACTAAGGCTAGAGCAGAGGATTAGAAAAGCAAAGATGCAGTTGGAGCTGGCTAAGGCAGTTAAAGAGTATAATCTCAACACATCACTCAAGAACTACATCGACCCAAGAGTCTACTATCGGTGGGCTAAGGAAGTAGGGCTAGATTGGAAGCTCATCTACCCCAAATCGCTGCAGCGCAAATTCCTCTGGGTTGAAAGTAAACCCCCTCCTACCCAAGTGAAGGGAAATATATAGGTCAAAGCCTAGACTTAACGCTCTTGCAGCTAGGCACAGAAGACCTTGCCAAATACCCCTTCTTGGAGGAAGCGAGGCAACGCTTAAGCAGACTAGAGGTCAGCCTAGAGGAGATAGGCGAATATGGTGAAGCACTCAAAAGAGCAAAGGAGCGGTTGATCGAAGCCCATAAACAAGGTTCAGTAGATACAAATTTCACTGACAGTGATAAAGAGCTGCTCTCCTTCCACCTAGCACTACTACTTGTTAAACTTTTAGGTGTTGAGCATCTTACAGCAAGGTTTTCGTTGGCTGAAGCGAAGAGAGTTGAATCCTTCCTTGAGCAGGAGAATAAGAAGGATCTCATAACCCACATCTTCAAGGTTGTTTCAGGTGTAGATGCAGAAGAAGTATCGGTTACCTATGGTGATGTTCGATATGATTACCGGATCCCAGTTGTCGAGTATCTTAAGAGGGCTGTTCATCTCCACAGCCCAGAGTGGAAGCTAGTGAATCGAGTTGTGCTAAATGGCTTTGTTTACTTAACAACACACCATTTGAGCAGGCTGCTAAGAGAGGAGATAAGATCGATGATACATAGTCGCATCAATTCACTTCCCCAACCAAAATTAACTTCAACTCTGCAAGAGGTGGTTGATGAATTAAGGAAGTTGATAAAAGCCTATACCCCAATCACACCCACCACAGTAAGACCGACAGAATACCCGCCCTGCGTTCAGCACGCGCTTGAGCTACTGCAGAAGGGGCAGAATATACCTCACTACGGGCGCTTCCTTATGACCACATATCTGCTAAACGTGGGGAAGAGTGTTGATGAGGTTATTTCGTTATTCGCCAAAGCGCCTGATTTCAACGAGCGGATCACACGCTACCAAGTTGAGCATATAGCTGGGCTAAGAGGAGGAGGGACAAAGTATAAGCCTCCCAGCTGCCTAACTCTCCAAACCCACACCTTCTGCTTCAAAACCGAGACCTGTGATGACATAAAGAATCCTCTGCAATACGGAAGATTTAAGGCGAAAAGGGGGTCGAAAAAACGGAGCGAGTAGAAGTCTTCCTCAGACAGGTCTACAAACGCTACTACTTCAGTAGAATAGATGAGGTTGAAGCGCCTAGTAGAATCGAGGAGAGAGAGTTCGGCTACCTACCCTTCGGCGGAAGTATGGTTAGGCACCTCACATTCAAGAGCGAAGGAGAGTTAAAAGCTCAGCTAGTAAAAGAAGCACCGAGGTCAGTCTACTATTCTATAGCCTACTACCACGAACCAACCCTACCCATGCAGGAGAAGGGCTGGAAGGGCGCGGACATAGCATTCGATATTGATTGCGATGATCTAGAACTAGAGTGCAAAGAAGAACACGACAGATGGATCTGCAGCAGCTGCGGCAACCAAGGAAAAGGAAGTAAACCAAAGAGATGTAAATGCGGAAGCACCTCTTTTAAGCAGTTGAGCTGGGTCTGCCCAAGATGCTTAGATGGTGCCAAAGAAGAAGTCAGAAAGCTGATAGAGATTCTTATCAGTGATCTAGGCTTCACAAAGAAGCAGATAAAAGTCTACTTCTCAGGGAGCAAAGGTTACCACCTAACCGTGGATGGCACAGCTTTTGAAAGCTTAGATCAGATGGGTAGGATGGAGTTGGCTGATTATGTGTGTGGAAGAGGGCTTTTGCCTGAGTTCATAGGTGTAAGCAAGACCTCCTTCGCAGATGATCTTGGGAGAACGCTGCCCAAGTTAGGCGAACCAGGTTGGAGGGGTAGGGTTGCAGAGTGCTTTGCGTCTAAGAATACAGTCGATCCTAGGTTGAAGATGATAGAAGCCTATGCCAAGTCTCGCTATAGGGGGTTCAAGAAGATGCTCGAAGAGTGTGTGAAGAAGCTGGGTGCAACCATAGACACCAACGTGACCACAGACATCCATAGAATACTACGCCTACCAGGGACCTTACACAATTCAACAGGTTTGATCAAAAAGCAGGTCTCTTCCCTAGACTCCTTTAACCCTCTTGTAGATGCTGTTGCATTCGGCGATGAATCTGTTGAAGTCCAAGTGATTCAAGCCCCGCCCTTCACACTTCTTGACCAGCGTTATGAGTTGCAGCCTATGCAGAAAGTTAAACTACCACTTGCAGCAGCTGTTTACCTACTTGCGCAGGGTTTAGCTAAGATGGTGTAGAGGTTGGCTGAAGTGAGCTTAAGTCTACTAGGTCGGCTGATAGAAGAAGAGATGGCAGATAATGATCTCAGAAGCATACCCGCAGACATCTACAGAACTGTAGCACTCCATCTAAAGAATGCAAGGAACTCCAACCAACTCGACGAAAGCCTTGTCACGCATCTAAGGCTGAGGGAAAAAGAACTTATACTAAACCTCACACTCAACCTTCTAAAGCTCAGATTAACCAAAGCGAAGAATAGCAAAGGGCTTAGAGAGGCAAATCTGCTGCCTGAGGAAAGGTATATCCTTGAAGCTGAGGATCTAGTTGAGCGGCGCCTTAGTAAAATCGAAAATGCACTCAAAAGCGGCCAGACCTCTTTACTCGCAAACATAGAGGAAAAGCACATTAAGAAGCTCGTCACCTTACGCTTCCTAAAGTCCTTCGATGCTTTAGTAGGTGTTGACCTAAAGAGATACGGCCCCTTTAAACCAGAGGATGTAGCAACCGTTCCTCTTGAGAACGCTAAACCTCTTATAGAGCAGGGTGTTGCTGTGGAAATCTGGTTGGATGACTAGCTGCTTAAACATCTGACTTTTATAGTAGAGTCAACATAACAGTAGAGGTTGATCTTCGTTGTCAGAGGAGGAGTTTGAGTTCAGAGTAAGGTTCAAGCCGAAGTTCTCTTGGGTCGATAAGGTGTATCTAGGCAACTTGTTAATAGAAGCCCTAGGTCTATTAGCTAGGCAGAGCGGCGCATTTGAATTCGACGTGCAAGCACTGGAGAAGCCTGAGAAAAAGTAGATCTAGATCGATTAGACTCTATTCTCCACTCTTCGCTTCGGCTGTCTGAGGTGCAGTATTCTCTGGCTCAGGCACACCTTCAGGAACTTCTATCTTAGGCTTAACCTCCTCAAGCCTTATTGTAAGCATATACACCTTGTTGTTATGGCGTATGATCCTCTTGCTAACCTTAGGGCTCCTGAAGGCTAGCTTCGCTAAGAGATACTCTCTTATCCTCTTAAGCTGCGCGTAGGTCACTAACTCCTGGCCTACAAGGCTCTCAAAATCAGGGTCACTCTCTATATCAGACAAGACCTATGATCCAAATGGCTGATCAACCTATTAACTCTTTCTACTATGCCACTTTCCAAATAAATAAACATCGGAGTAATACTTAAGTATTATGTCTTTGGTATTACCGCACTGGTAATAGAATTGACCTCTGTAACGGTATCTGCTAAGATAGATAAGGCTTTACAAGAGAAGCTAAAAAGATACGGCATATCCGTGAGCAAAGTAATTAGAATGGCTCTTGAAGAGGAGGTTAAGAAGGCTGAGGAGGAAGAGATTAGAAGAATACTTGGAAGGATAGGAAGGATTCTAGAGAAGATACCTGAGGAAGAAGTTGTTAAGTCGATCAGGGAGAGCCGCGAAAAGGGATGAAGCTACTATTTGATGCTTCTGCTCTTCTAAATATTATTAGGCGTTGTAAAGAGGATGCACACAATATACTCAAAGGCAACCTAACCCTATCTCTAGCAAGATATGAAGTTGGGAATGCGTTATGGAAAGAGGTGTTGTTATTAAAAAGGTTAAGTGTTGACGAAGCGGTAGAAGTAACATCTTTACTAGACAAGGTCCTAAATATAATGATAACGGTAGAGCCTTTAACTACGGCCCTTACACTCAAACTTGCCTACGAACTGCAAGTGACATACTATGATGCCTCATACGTAGTAGCATCCGTAGAAAATCAGGCGATGCTCATAACGGACGACGAACAGTTAATCAGAAGAGTTAAGGAGTGCATAGAAGTTGCCAGCAAAACACTAGGAAGAGGACCGGAGATATCATCAAGTGATAAAATCTTATCCTCACATATAAGGTGATTTCGCTCATCGTATTACACGAAAGATGTTTTCTCCAAACTACCCACCATAATCCTACCTAACCCCCTAAGGTGGGAACGCTTCTGCAAAACTGGTTATCCGTTAAACTCCTATTATACAAACCAAATGAGTTCCAGAGAGCGATGAAGAGAAGTACGATCATAAATGACGCGATGAAGCATTGGGTTAAGCTGGATTAGAAGTATGGTCAAGTGTTTCTAAAGTCGACATACTCATCAAGATTCTAAGATAAATAAATAGCGGAGGGTGGGTTAAATATGCTGCAGTAGCTTTTCTCTTTCTATTCCTTCTGTAAGATCTCTACTCTGCCCCTAACTCCCTTCTTAAAGCGCTGCGCATCCGATTCGCTACCTATCCCAGCTCCGATATGCATAGGTATAACGACCTTAGGTTTCATAGTGTTAGCCAACTCAATAGCCTCTTCAGCGGTCATAACGTAGATTCCGCTTACAGGTAGAAGCGCAATGTCCACGCTTAGCCCCTTCACTTCTGGTATAGCGTCGGTGTCGCCAGCGTGATATATGCTGACCCCCTTAACCTTCAACACATAACCAACCCTACCATCCTCCTTGGGGTGAAAGACTCGACCAGGTGCCCTAAACTTGTTTATGTTATATGCTGGCACCGCTTGAACCTCCACGCCCCTCACGTTCTTGCTTTCGCCAGGCCTTATGGTAACCACCTCTTTGCAAGGTATGCCTTTAAACCCAGACTCGGCGATCTTCGGTGCTATGATGGTCGTATCCTTCGTAACGACCTTCATTATGTCTTCTGGGCTAAGGTGGTCAAAGTGCTCATGTGTAACAAGGAGGATATCCGCCTTCTCCCCGCCAGAGATCAGGTAGGGGTCAATGTATATCGTGCAATCGTCCTTGATTCTAAACCCGTCGTGCCCAAGCCAAGATATCTTAACACCACTATATTCAAACATACGCGCTCAAAGGTAATCAGTTAACCACCCACTATTAAGTTTAATGTGATGATCAAAGTGATATTATTTCAACATCAATCTTTTCGCTTAAAGTAATCTCTGCGCAAGTCTTCCTAAACGCAGGGAAAGCGCCCGTTAAACTACCTGGATTCACGTAAAGAATACCATCCACCTCATCCTTCCTAGCTTGATGAGTATGACCATACACCACCAGATCCACATCCTTAAAACGCTTACTAACTCTATCCAGAAGACCAAATGGGCTACCTCCTTCGCTCGGATGGATCAATCCTATTCTGAAACCCTTCAACTCGAAAACCTCTAACGGTTTTAACTCAGCCCTAACACTTTGAGGGTCCATATTACCGTAGACTCCTTTAAATTCAGCTAATTCTCTAAGCTCCCTAACAAACTGTATCCCAGTATAGTCTCCGGCGTGGAGGATGATGTCCGCTCCAGAGATTCTATCTACCGCCTTCTGCTCAAGATCGTTAAGGCTGCGTATATGCGTGTCCGAGATCGCGATGGCCTTCAATCAATGCACCATCCATCAGCATCATTTTTAAAGCAGTTACCACTAAATATGCTTGCTGTGAGGTCTCTTATAGCCTTCTTCTCATATACGGGCAACACACGTGCAGTTGCAAGATCTCTATCTGCCATCTTAAAAGAAAAGATGGAGGTTGATTTAGAAGAGATACAGTCAGCAAAGCCTTACCCCTATCTCTGCTGGCTCCTCCTATCCTTTATCCCAAATCTAGGAACCCCCATTAAGCGGCCTAGGGTAGACCCAAGCCAATATGATTTAATCTGCTTAGGCCTACCAAAGTGGACACTCGCCTGCCCACCTGTAAACCAGTATTTGAAAGAAGCCAACTTAAGGCGAAAAACTGTAGCTCTATTCGTGACCTACGGCGGGTTTGATGAAAGACGCTACTTGAAGCAGATGATCAGGCAACTCGCCAAGAAAGGGGTTAAGCTTAAGGCTGCGCTTCTGTTAAAGAGAAGTTTGATTAAAGAAAATAAGATAGGCGTACCTCTACGAAGATTCTGTGAAGTGCTGATGGATCTTTAAGCTTTCTTCCATAGCACACTGTATTCGCAGTAGTCGTCGCCGTGACCCATACATCTCGTCCTAACTATCTTCACATTGCCAAGCGCTCCGCCGATACCTTGGTGCACAGCCGCGTCGAGAACGTCGCAGATCAATTCTGGATACCTTGTGGCTACTTCCAAAAACTGGCAGCTGTGCTCCCTAAAGACAACTCTATCGCTGCTTACCCTCAGCACCTCTGGTTGAACACCAATTTGAGTCAGATAGCCCTCAACATACTTAGCCTTGAATATTTGTGGAGTCCATCCGGTTAGGTTGTATTTAGACGCTAACTCTTCTATAATCTGCTTTCCTTTCTTTATTCCAGCCATCTGTATAATCTTCTTAGCGCCTTCTGCACCTATATTCTCCTTCATCGCCTCCAGAAGCAGTGTCGCTAACAGTATGTAGTTCCTGGCTGGGAACCCTACTGAGATCTGCTTCTTAGCGAGCTTATAGTAGGTTCTAGGTCTGCCGATGTTTCCCCTCTCCTCGAAGGTTTCAACTAGGCCTAACCTATGTAGAGATTGTATATGATATCTTACAGCTGTGGGCTGTATACCAGTTTCTTTAACAATCCCTTTAATATCCTTAGGTCCTTTCGCAAGTAACTCAAGTATCTTCCATCGTGAGCTGCTCGCCAAAACCTTGGATACTTCTGCACTAACCCCCATACTATCACACTCCAATATCATCAGAGCATCTGTTTAAGCATTTCTTACCTTTAATATATAGAATATGAAAAGAAGGCAGACCACTTCAGCCTATCTCTTACGATATGTGCGGATTAGAAGGGGTAGAACGATCACTAGGTAAATTAGGTGCACGAGCAGCCTAAACCACTTCGCTTTAACTGCATAACAGATATGAAATAATTAGTGCTGCCCCAATCCCTACAGTTGCACCGATCAAAGTGTCTAATAGATCCATTAACATAAATGGTGTGAGGAATAGAACGGTTTTAGCCCCTCTTTGAAAACTACTGTGAAGCTGAAGGTTGTGAGTAGCCCTCAGATAAGGCTAAAAAGGATACATCTACTCTAGGGTTTTGATCTTGCATCGTAAGCCCAGCTTGTCTGATCTGTGCCATGTGTATGGTGTGCAAGAATACTATCGCGATGTGTTTGGTAAGATCAGAAGATCCCCTACAGCATCACTCATTAAGGTCCTTAAATCACTCAGTGCACGATTCGAGGAGTTATCTGACGTCACAGTAGCATATCAAGATAGGCTTGACAAACTTAATTCTAGAGTAATCGAACCGGTCACAGCCCTATTTGATGGTGATTCTTTGCTTCCCCTCAATTTGAAAAAATATTCTGGATGCAAGGTGGTCTGTAGGCTAAGCCTAGAGGGTGAAAAAAAGCTCAGGGAGTGGGTCATTAGATCAAGGGGTCAATATGTCGATGCTACTGATCTTAGAGTTCCCTTCCGCATGCCTTACGGATACCATAAGCTTGAGGTTGAAGCCGAGGATTCAACTTTCAGCTCCTTAATTATCTCAGCCCCTTCTAAAGCCTACCAGCCGAGGAATAAGGTGTGGGGGCTATTTATCCCGCTTTATGCTCTCCACACAAAAAGGAGTTGGGGTGCAGGCACTTACGCTGACCTTATGAAGCTAGTCAACTGGGCATCCAAAGTAGGCGCAGCGTTTGTCGGTACAACTCCGCTACTGCCTTTCGCCCCCTCTTTTCCTTTTGATCCAAGCCCGTATTCGCCATCTACCAGACTCTTCTGGAGCGACTTCTACGTAGATCTAAGCAATATCTCCAACCCAAATGCGTTAGACGATGTGTTAAAAGATAAGTTAAGAAAAGTGGCTACTTCCAAGCAGGTTGAATACGAAGATATAATCGAGCTTAAGACACGATTAGTAGCAGATGCGGCCGAAAAAGTTCTAGAGAGTAGAAAAGGAAGGATAGCAAAGTACCTTAGGGAACACCCAGAGTTAAGAGAATATGCTGAATTCAGAGCGGCTAGACAAGCAAGCAATGAGGAGGAATATAAGGAGAAAACTAAGGCGTACCTCTATCTGCAGGCTCTAGCCCACCAACAATTTGAAGACCTTCTAAATTACGCCAAAAAGAAAGGAGTTAAGTTATACTTAGATATGCCGCTGGGCTGCAACCCAGATGGGTACGATGCCACACGCTTTGGCAGTTTGTTCGTTAAAGATGTTTTTGTAGGAGCACCACCAGACTTCTTCTTTCCTAGGGGGCAGAACTGGGGGATAAACCCGATGCACCCCGAGAAGATTAGAGAAGACGGATACCGCTACTTTATTGAATGTATAAGACACCATATGCGCTACGCAAGCTACCTTAGGCTAGATCACATAATGGGTCTGCATAGGCTCTACTGGATACCTAAAGGGGCAGGAAGCGATGAAGGCGTGTATGTGAAGTATAGGGCTGAGGAGTTCTACGCTATACTCAGCCTAGAATCCCATAGACATAGATGTGTAGTTGTAGGTGAAAACCTTGGTACGGTTCCTAGTTATGTGGATAGCGCGATTAAGAGGCATGGGCTAGTAAGCTACTACATTCTTCAACTTAAACATCCTTCAACCCTCCAGCGGATAGCGTCAAACACGTTAGTCTCCCTTAATACGCACGATATGCCATCGTTCAAAGCCTATCTGATGGGAGTTGATATAAAATCAAGGCTTAAAATGGGGTTGATCGATCTTGAGCAAGCGGCTGAAGAGATTAGGCAGCGAAGGCAGCGGATAAAGGAGCTGAGGCGGTGCCTAAGGGATTCTGGCTTACTTAGAGAAGAACATTCAAAGGTGGATCTATTAGCGGGTAGCCTAAGACTGCTAGCCCTCAGCAGAGCTAAAATCCTCTTAATCAGCCTAGAAGATCTTTGGTTAGAAGAAGCAATACACAACATCCCTGGAACAGGTGCCGAGGCTAAGAATTGGAGGCATAGATCAAAACTCAGCTTAGAAAGGCTTATGAAAGATAAAAGAGTTAGGACGCTCCTCAAGATGATAACTGAAGCCAGAAGAGCCACATCCAGTAACCTCAGTTGCCAATAATATGCAAAAAGCCACGCATAATGATTCCTTCGACCCCTTACGGGGTTTACACAGAATAGCCAACAGACAACGATCTACGTAGATGCCTGCGGATCACTAAATACCACTTTTGCAGCTGTTTTGTAGAGCGGAAGCTAAAATTGGATTCTTACCGATATAGCTTTACCGCTGGAATGCTTTTCAAAAGAAGAGAAGGTTAGAGGATATTCTCCATCCTCTCTTTATGTGTAACTTCCTCCCGCATTATATGCTCTATGATATGAAAGGTGACCGAATCCCTCCACTTCTTCCTCAGCTTCTCAAGCAGATTGTTATAGACATCTATCGCCCCCCTCTCTGCTTCGATCACAGCCTTGACGATACCGTCAAGGTCCTTGGGGTCTTTAGGTAGCTTAACTTCAGGATAGTTAGCCACTTTAGTTAGCTGCGCAAAGTCTCTGGTAGGTTCTGAGCCAAGTTCAATTATTCTCTCAGCGAGCTCGCCTGTGTGCTCAAGCTCGTCTTTAGCGAGCTCCTTCAGCGTACCTATGATCACAGGTGAGGTTCCGCCTTCGGCTATCTCTGAAGCTAGGGTGTAGTAGTAGAAGGCTATCCACTCGTCTGCGTGAGCCTTCTGCAGCTCGAGGATAAGCTGGTCAACATCGCCTTCAACGCCTTCTTTTCCCTTCTTACCCAATATCCATCACATTTTAATTACCGCAAAAGATGCTATAAAAGATTTCCATATACATGGAGAGTTTACGTAGGTGGATGTCAGTGACCTCTCCTATATCTCCAATGCAGCTCCTCTACTCTCTTTTGATTCACACCTCTACCGTGAGGTATAAACCCGCCTCCAAAAGACCTAGGTATGTGAAGCAGCTCGTGTATGATAACCTTCTCCTTCTCTTGCTGACTCAACCTATCATATCTCTCAGATAAGACCTCTATCAAATACCTTGGCTTGATATCAAAACCAGCCTCCCAAACCCTACCCAATGCATGAATCCTCGCAGCAACACGTCTGGATCTTGAACCGAAACTTCTAACAAACCCAAGCCTGGAGCGGTCAATATAACTTAAACCAAGCACATCAATTATAGATTCGGCAAGCAGCCTAACATCCTCAGCGTAGAAATACTTCAAATCAAGCTAGGTTAGGAAACAGTCCTCATAAAGTTTAAGCCTAGAATCTCAAGGTGTGATACGTAGCAGTTCTAGATAAAAAACTGTTCAGGTTATCCTTTTCTCCGCAGCTAAGCCTGTTAGATGTGAGTATATGGAAAGAGAAGGCATCAATGTCCTACTCATCGATCACGGCGACGATAAAGCTAAGGTAAGGTGTCCTCAGATGTATTTCCAAGGCTCACATATTTGCAGTACGGTGGGGAGATGCCACTAGGGGAAATCCACTACTCATAACCTAAGAAAGAAGTAAGACATATTAGTCTTTAACCTAGTTCCAGATGTTTGGAATGGTTGATTTTTCATCTTGTGATTTTGAGTGTTCCTCCTGCAGAATAGGTTCACGCGGCGGTAAGTTCCATCAAGAAGTTGTAAGAAAAATTTGTCTAATTGGTAAAAAAGTGGGCTACACACGGTAGATGAATGGGCGCCGCCTTCATTCTCTGGAGGGGTAAAGCCTGAAAAGATCAGTATACACTCTTGATTGACATAGTGTGGTTTATTGATCTTGCCAAGATGTTAGGCGAGGACGCTTTTAGTAGACTCTCTTTAGTTATATCCAAGTGGACTACTCAGCAAATCTCATACGACACTTTACGCTTTATACCTTATGCTGCATTTGAAGTTGAGGTAAGCGATCCGACAAGTAAGACAATCTACTCGGATCTCCATAATTTAGCTGCGACGCGATGCCAAATAAAAATTGAGGTCATCAGAGAGATAGGTGACATGAATGTGGAACGTGCTAATCGAATAAAAGAGTCTGCTGTTCGATTCTGTGGAGCTACAGATCTGTATATTTTAACGCCTGATATATTTGATGATCTACTAACAACACAAAGGCACTCATCTACTACCTGCTTGATAAAAAGTCTAAAAGTTTGTAAGCTCAACGATTTACAAAATCAGTTATTATTATTAGCAGATGATTTGAATCTAGAGGGAGAAGTTGAGTTTATACCACCTGAATGTTTAAGCCTCAAAAATGTGTATATTCCTCGGCTTGATGCTGCTTGGTTGATTAAAGTTCCCAACGTTGTGTCTGATCTAATGTCCGCACTCTTAGCAAAATATTCGATGAATGCAACGAAGGATCTTTGCCACATAACATTATTCGGCTTTGAATATGAAAAAGTAACAAGCCATAAACACATCGCTGGGAGCGTAGCTAATCTTTCCCGTCATTCTTGTATAGGTTTTCTCGTAACTCCAGCTAAGAAAGTAGTGTCTGTGAAGAGAATTGTAAATAGATATTCCTTGGCATTTGGCTTCAACAATGTTTTCCTGCTTGACGCAAGCGATATTCTTCGTCTTCGCGGCATAGCCTTATAAAGATGCTATTACGGAGCCAATATGCGGTAAGTAGGAAAGAGGGCAGATGTCTGCAAAAGATTCAGATAAAGAAGATGAAGACGTGGAGCAGGTTGGTAAACCAGAAACTGTGATATCGGAGAAGATGCTCTTCTCCACAGGCATAAGAGTTGGAACACTGGTCAAGACTAAAGCCATGGCGCAGTTCGTCAGCAGAACCACACCAGACGGTCTTCACTACATCGATATAAGCAAGACCTTAGCGAGGATAGAAACTGCGGCTCGCTTCATATCCAGAGCCGACATAAGCAAGGTGGTCGTATACTCAGCCAGAGAATACGGTAAAACCCCTGTGGAAAAGTTCTGTGAATTGACTGGTGCGATACCGATAACAGGCCGCTTTATGCCAGGCACCTTTACAAACCCCCTCTACCCTCACCACATCGACCCAGAGATCGTCGTAGTAACCGATCCAGCCCTAGATACCCAAGCGGTTGAGGAGGCATCTAAGATGGGCATACCTGTAGTAGCGATCTGCGACACAGACAACGTTACATCAAAGGTTGATCTCGTCATCCCTGCAAACAACCGCGGAAGGAAGGCGCTTGCAGCTGTCTTCTGGCTACTGGCAAGAGCACTACTTATACGCACAGGTAGATTAACAGCAGATCAGCCAATGAAGTATACGATTGAAGACTTTGAGAGCAAGCTCGTCGAGGAGGCTGCATCCGAGAAATCTTAGCCCTAATGTTTTAAAGCCACCACCTACCTACTCTTCTGCTGATACACTTGCAGATTAGAAGACCAGCGGTTGCTGGGCAGTTTTATGAAGCAGACCCTACTAGACTCAGAGAAAGCATAGAGAGTTGCTTTTTACATTCTCTTGGTCCTCAGAAGGTGCCTCCAGCGCCAAGATCTGATGATGAAATCGTTGGACTAATCTCTCCGCACGCAGGCTATGTATACTCTGGGCCAGTTGCAGCGCACGGCTATTACTACGCTTCATCTATGCCGACACCAGAATTAGTCATCATCCTAGGGCCGAATCATTGGGGGATTGGCAGCGGGGTTGCCACTGTCTCAGGAGGGGTATGGCGCACACCCCTAGGTGAACTTGAAGTTAGTGCAGATGACGCTAAAGCCTTGGTTAAGGTTTCTGGCATAGTTGACTTCAATGAAGATGCGCATAGGAGAGAGCACTCAATAGAGGTTCAACTACCCTTTCTTCAATACATCTTCAACTCAACATTTAAGATACTACCTATCACGATGCTCTTCCAAGATAAGGAAACAGCTATGGATGTTGGGCACGCTCTTGCCAAGATCCTTAAAGGGCGGCGATGCCTAATCATCGCATCCTCAGATCTAACCCACTACGAGACCCAGAGAGAAGCCGCGCGTAAAGACGCTGAATTAATCAATGCAGCTCTATCCCTAGATGTTGCAAAACTCTATGGTGTAATCCAGCGTCTAGATATCTCAGCCTGCGGATACGGGCCTATAGCCGCGCTTGTGACTGCTGCAAACGATCTATCACTTAAGAAGGCTGATCTCCTAAAATATGCGACCAGCGGAGATGTTACTGGAGACCGAGATGCAGTGGTAGGGTATGCTTCTGTAAGATTTTGCAAAGGATAGGCTTTGAAAGCATACGCATACGCGCCGGGTAAGATAATAATCTGCGGTGAACACTTTGTGGTTTACGGAGCAACAGCCCTAGCAGCCGCTATAAATAGGGGCACCACAGCAGAAGCCGAGCCTTCGCCAGCAACCACCATATATTCAAAAGATTTTGGCATACAAGCGGACTTATCCACCAGCGTCATACCAGAGAAGCTTAGACCTATTGCAGCAGCTATCGATTCAGTTAAAGAGCATCTGGGGGAGAAGAGAGGTGTCAAACTTACGATTAAAAGCGATATACCTCCTAGATCAGGCTTAGGATCATCAAGCTCCTCTGCGGTCGCTGCGGTTGCTGCCTCAGCTTTAGCGCTCGGCCATAAACTTCCGCTCAATGAAGTTGTGGAGTTAGCTATGTCTGCTGAGCGCTTGGTGCATAAGAATCCTTCTGGTATAGATGTTCAAGTCTCAACCAGAGGCGGCTTACTCTTATACAGTAAAGGTTCGCAACCAGAACCTATACAGCTTAATAAGAAGGTGAACTTCATCGTAGCATCTACAGGAGTGGAGCGAGGAACAAGCGATTTGATAGAGCGAGTTAGAGTGTGGAGAGAACACAACCCCTCGTTGTTCAAATCCTTGGTTGATTCCACTACTATCCTATCAAGATGCTGTGCAGAGGCGCTAGTTTCAAGCGATATAAAACGGGCTGGTGCGATACTTAACTTCTTCCATACCACCTTAAGTTGGCTTGGGATCTCGATAAAGGAGATCGAGATGATCGTTGAAGCTGCTCTATCATCTCCGTCAGCCTTAGGTGCAAAGCTGACTGGAGCGGGAGGAGGTGGCAGCGTCATCATACTTTGCTCAGAAGAGGGTGTTGATGACGTTGTTAAAGCACTTTCAAGAGCAGCCTCCGAAACCTTCATCACAGCTTTACCTAACAGCGGGGTGAAGACTTGGACTCAGAAGAGTTAGCGTTGGTTAAGATCGGAGGATCAGTAATCACAAATAAAAGCAAACCTTTTTCTCTCAACCATAATCATTTAGATAACCTTTCTTCGGCGCTAGGATCATTCCAAGGTAGACTGATCATAATTCACGGCGGAGGCTCATATGCACACCCTGTTGCGAAAAGATACAACATGACGCCTGAGCCTGCTAAGATCGAATCAAAAGGAGTCACCCTTACACGCTTAGCCGTTCTAACACTGCATAGTGATGTGGTGTTAAGTTTACTGAAGGCTGGTATACCTGCATATAGCATCCAACCCCTCTGCATTCTACGAGAGAACGCAGCTGAGGTTCTTAATGAAATCATCTCCTGCAGCCTAACACCAGTAACATATGGGGACGTGGTGCCAACTACGAAGGGATGTTATGTCATCTCAGGAGATACGCTTATGCGAATCATCGCAACCAGCCTTAGGCCGAAGAGAGTTGTGTTTATAGTAGATGTTGACGGGCTCTATGATACCAACCCTAAGAGTGGGAGACTGCTTAAAGAAGTTTCTCCAGCATGGATGCCTGAGCAAAGTGTCGAGTCTGGTTATGATGTTACAGGAGGGATCTTAGGTAAGGTTAGAGAGGCTCAGAAGATCGCCTCCACGGGCTTAGATGTATATTTTGTAAACGGGCTGCATCCTGAAAGAGTTTTAAAGGTATTGCGCGGAGAGGAGACCATAAGCACTGTGGTGTCTGGAAGGGTAAGATCTTGAGAGAAGAAGAGAAAGAAGTAGTTGCAAAAAGGAAGCTCGATGGATTAAAGATACCTCTGGAGAAGGATGTGCAGGCTCGTTCAACGTCAACCTTGCTTGAATGTGTGCATCTCATCCACAACGCGCTGCCTGAAATAGACTTCAACCAGATAGACACATCAACGACCTTCTTGAATCATAGATTCGGAGCCCCCATCTTAATAGACGCGATGACAGGAGGGACACCTGAAGCAGCAAAAGTCAACGCTAACCTTGGGGCAGCCGCTGAGAAACTTAACCTAGGCATGGTGCTAGGAAGCCAAAGAGCAGCTTTACTAGGCGAAGACCTAGCGGAGACCTATAGGGTTGCGAGGAAAGAAGGCCCCAACATCTTCCTTGCTGCCAACATCGGAGGAGCACAGCTGGCAAGAGGGTTAAGTGTTGATGATGCGAAGAAGTTAATCGACATAGTGAAAGCAGATGCGCTCGTAGTTCATCTTAACCCCCTGCAGGAACTCATTCAACCAGAAGGTGAGCCTACCTACAAAGGGGTTTTAGCAAGAATCAGCGAATTAACCAAACAGCTGAACCTGCCTGTAATAGTCAAGGAGGTCGGTTGCGGGATCTCTAGAGAAGTAGCCTTAAAGCTTGAGTTAGCCAATGTTGCTGCGGTCAATGTAGCGGGGGCTGGAGGAACCAGCTGGGCTGGTATAGAGCAGCACCGCGCTGCTGAAGCGGATGTTCAAGAGAAGGCTGAATTGGGCGACGCATTCTGGGATTGGGGTATTCCTACTGCTGCAGCTCTTATAGAGGTTGTTAGGGCGGTTAAGATTCCGGTTATCGCTTCTGGTGGGATTAGGACCGGGCTGGAGGCTGCTAAGTGCATCGCTTTAGGTGCAGCGTTGAGCGGTATGGCTTACCCTCTTCTAAAAGCAGGTGTTGTTTCAAAAGAAGAGGCAGAAAAAACACTTGACAGGATAATCCTCAATTTTAAGGCAACCATGTTCCTAGTAGGCGCGCAGAAGGTTAGTGAGCTGAGGAACACTCGAAAGGTTTTCACACCGCCTTTAACACACTGGTTAAGCTGAATAGAGCGGTAAAAAGGTTATCAATAACAAACACATATCCTTGGTGACCCAACTTGGAGTGGGGTATGAGAAATAGGTTAGCGCAACTTATACAAAGAGATGGACGCGCACTCTTTCTACCAATAGACCACGGCTACTTCCAAGGCCCTACTACCCGCTTAGAAGAGCCTGGGAAGACCGTAGCGCCGCTTATGCCTTACACCGACGCTATCATGCTTACACGTGGTGTACTACGCTCATGCATAGATCCTCTGAACACTAAACCCATCATACTAAGGGTCTCTGGTGCTGTCAGTGTAATAGGCGAAGATCTATCTAATGAGAGCATAATAACCTCTGTCAAAGAGGCGATAAGGCTCAACGCTTCTGCGGTCTCGCTATCCATATTTGTGGGGCATAAGTACGAGCATCAATCACTAAAGAATCTAGCTACACTCGTAGATGAATGCGAAGACTACGGCATACCAGTCATGGCTGTCACAGCGGTGGGTAAAGAGCTGGAGAAGCGTGAAGCAAGATATCTGGCGTTAAGCTCAAGGATAGCTGCCGAACTAGGTGCAAGAATAGTGAAGACATACTACTGTCAAGATGGCTTCGAGAAGGTTGTAAGAGGATGCCCTGTACCAGTAGTTATAGCAGGCGGCCCTAAAGTCGACTCGGAACTTGAGGTGTTTAAGTGGATCTACGATGCTCTCCAGAAGGGTGCTATCGGTGTGAATCTAGGTAGGAACATCTGGCAGCACGATCACCCAGTAGCCATGATAAGGGCTATTAGAGGTTTAATACACGAAAATTTCACACCTAAGGAAGCACAAGAAGAGTTTGAAAGAGTTAAGCGAGGAAGCTAAAAAGGTCTAGAGCGGTTGCGTGTAGCAGTCTACTACAGTAATCAGGATATTCGTATAGAGGAAGTGGAAGTCCCTAAAGTGGGCGCAGGAGAGCTCCTTATCAGAACCGAAGCCTGTGGAATTTGCGGTACAGATGTCTTGGAGTGGTATCGTAAGAAGAGAGCGCCTATAGTGCTAGGTCACGAAGCTACAGGTGTTGTAGCAGAGGTGGGCGAAGGTGTAACCAAGTTTAGGTGCGGCGATCGGGTCTTCGTTTCACATCATGTGCCTTGCGGAGTATGCAGATACTGCTTAGCCGGCAAAGAGACAGCCTGCGAAACACTGCGCACAACCAACTACTATCCAGGAGGTTTTTCACAATATATTAGAGTGCCCAAGATAAATGTAGATAGGGGGACTTATCTGCTACCTGATTCAGTCTCCTTTGAGGAAGGCGTCTTCATAGAGCCTCTAGGATGCGTTATACGGGGGCAAAGGGTAGCCAAAGTGAAGAAGGATGACACCTTACTTATACTTGGTAGTGGTATAGCTGGTCTTCTGCACATACAGCTAGCCCGACTTATGGGTGTCTCTAGGCTCATAGCGACAGATATAAGCGATAAAAGGCTGGATTACGCTAAGCGCTTTGGAGCAGACTTGACAATAAACGCCGGTAGAGAGGATGTTATGCAAGCTCTTCTCCACTTTAACGGAAGGAGGGCTGATAGGGTTGTCCTCTGCACAGGTGCATCTTCAGCCTACGAAGACGCCTTGAGATGCGTGGACCGCGGAGGTGTAATTCTATTTTTTGCTGTTCCAGATCCTTCTTATAGGGCGTACATTCCTGTGACTGATTATTGGAGAAATGAGGTGACTCTAACCACCTCTTATGGCGCAGCTCCAAAAGACCTTGAAGAAGCCCTTAAGATTATATCTAGCAGATCTTTGGAGTTGAGTGGTTTGATTACTCACCGTCTGCCTCTCTCTGATATCGCTTTGGGCTTTAGGCTTGTAGTCGAAGGTGAGTCGCTTAAGGTTGTAATCAACCCTAATCGATAGATGCTCTGTCTGCGCTACCTTTAATAGTGCTCTGTTGGTGGTAAGAAGAGAGTAGGTTGGTTAAGACAGTAGCGGATGTTATGCAGAGGAGTGTTGAATGTATCAATCCTACGGAGAATCTGAGGGTAGCATCTACAATACTTGGTGAGAAGCACATAGGTAGTTTAGTTGTATTGGGTGGTGTAGGGCCGATAGGTCTGCTTACTGAGACAGATATAATATGGAAGGTCATCGCATCAAATAGAGATCTAGCAACAACTCTAACTTTAGAGGTTATGTCTATCTCTTTTGGTCGAATTGATCCTAGTGCTACTTTAAGGGATGCTGCGAAGACGATGCTTGAGAAAAAGAAGAGGCTTCTGGTCTTTGAGGGTGATAAGTTAATAGGTATAGTTACTGCTTCAGATCTGATCAAGGGTATAGCTGAATCTAATTTGGATGTTGGTATAGAAGGCGTGATATCTAAGAAGATATTCTATTTAGATGAGTCTGCAACTGCTTTAGAGGCTGCTAAGATGATGGCTGCTAAGAGGATAGGTAGTGTGATCGTCACAAGAGGTGAGGAGCCATATGGTATCTTTGCTGAGCGTGACCTCATAACCAAAGTTGCAGCTCGTAACCTTGCTTTTACAGCTGAGCTTAGGTTTCTGGTTTCCTCGCCTCTGATTACGGCTCCAGCTAATGTTACTTTAGGTGAGGCTGCTAAGATTATGGAGGAGAAGCGGATCAAGCGGCTTCCCCTCGTTCAAGGCGATGACTTTGTGGGTATAGTTACGGCACGAGACCTAGTAGAGGCGTATGCAAAGGCGCCTTGATCCATAAATTAGGAAAGTTTTTATCTCCCTCGATAAACGTCATTCACGAGCTAAAGAAGTGAAAACCTTTGTCGTATGTAGGGAAGAAACCTCTGCAATGTCTTCAGAAGGCGATTAACAAGCATATCTCTGTAAAGCTGAAGAGTGACTTGGAGTATAAGGGGAGGATGGCTAATGTCGATAACTATATGAACGTTATACTCGTGGACGCGCAGGAGTATTCGAAAGGTGTGCTTTCAGCCCAATTCGGTAAAGTAGTGATACGAGGCAATAATGTGCTGTTCATTAAATTCGAAGACGATATATAAGGGCTCGCAAGAGGGGTTAGTGTTGTCCTTCCTACACACCGAAGAACTGAAGACTTCCCCTGTGTCTGAGCTTGAAGTGGAGATTGTTGAGAGGAAGGGTATAGGTCACCCAGACAGCCTTATAGATGGTGCCTGCGAAGCGGTTTCCTTGAGCCTCTGTGATTATTATCTTAAGGAATTCGGCACGATACTACACCACAACGTGGATAAGGGGCTGCTTGTAGGAGGTAGGTCTCAGCCAAGATTCGGAGGTGGTGAGGTGATAGAGCCTATCTACATACTTATCGCCGGTAGATCGACCTCCTTCATAACCAAAGGATCTGAAACCATCTCAATTCCAATAGGTGGGATAGCAATCTCATCGGTTAAGCAATATCTTAAACAGACCGTAAGGCACTTGGATGTGGAGAAACACGTGGTAGTGGATTATAGAATAAAGCAGGGTTCACAAGATTTAATGTCGGTCTTCAGCGGATCTAAGAAGTTGCCGCTAGCAAACGATACCTCTATAGGTGTAGCTTATGCCCCATTTACAACAACTGAGGAACTTGTTCTACAGACCGAGAAGCTTTTGAATTCTGAGCGGGTGAAGAAGATGCTTCCTGAGACTGGCGAAGACATAAAGGTTATGGGGTTTAGGAGAGATAAGACTCTGAACCTCACGATAGCTGTTGCTACTGTGAGCGGGTTGATACCTGATGCGTCACACTACCAGAGTGTTGTGGAGGAAGCGGGTAATTTGGTTAAGGATCTTGCTGCTAAACAGAGCAACTTGGATGTAGTAGTGCGTGTGAATACGGGTGACATAAAGTCTACTGGTAGTTACTATTTGACTGTGACAGGAACCTCGGCTGAATCTGGGGATGATGGTAACACAGGGAGGGGTAACCGCGCTAATGGTCTTATAGCGCCTATGCGTCAGTATTCGATGGAGGCTACTGCTGGGAAGAACCCTGTTAACCATACGGGTAAGATCTATCATGTTATTGCGCAGAGGGCTGCGAATAGAATCTTGAGTGATGTTGGTGGGATCAGGGAGGTTTATGTGCGTTTATTGAGCCGGATAGGTTCACCTATATCAGAGCCGCAGGTTGCTAGTGCTGCTTTGGTGCTTGAAAAAAATAAGAGCCTAAACGCTGTTAGAGGTGATGTTGAGGGTATTATGCTGGATGAGCTTAATAAGATCTCTCAGGTTACTGAGATGATAAGGCGTAAAGAGGTTACTCTTTTCTAGCCGTATATCCCAATCTTATCTCTCCAGCCTCTAACGTAGAAGGATGCTTCTTCCAGTGGGCAGTCTAGTTTAAATCTTCGTCTGAAAAACTTCAGAATGTTTGACACATCTCTGTCCAAGAGGATTTCTGAGTTAGGATGCCCCTTTTCTACCGCTTGGGGCCAATCTATGATCCATATCTTTGAGTCGGCGCACAGGATGTTGAATTCGCTTAAATCTGCGTTAACTATGCCGACTTCAGTGTATGCTTCGCGGATATTCTTTAGAATCTCTTTTAGTGTCTTCTTTGGTTCCTTGAGATCCTTGCATTCTGCGAGCAGTCTGCCATAGATTCTGTTCATGAGCAGCGCGTGTCTTTCTCGGGCTATAATCTCTGGTACTGATACTCCGGCTCCGATCAGTTTGCTGACAGTTTCTGCCTCCTTTTTGGCTGCGCTGATATTTACCTTCAACCAGTGGTGGTGGGTAGTTGGTTCGATGTATCTTCGTTTGACCTTTATCGCTCTGAAGCTTGTTCGCCCGATTCTGTAGAACTTGATGGCGTATAGTCGGCCTGCGTCGTCTGTTGCTTCGTAGACATCAGCCTCTTTGCCTACGCCTATGATTGAGCCTACTCCGCTTACTAGGTTTCGCTTGACGAAGCCTCTGAGTGCTAGTGCATCCAGCCCAGCTAAGACTAGTGTTGCTCCTTTTGTGCTTGAGTGTATGAGTTTGAGTTGATCAAGGTTCTTGGCTCTGAACTTTACTTCATCAATGTGGAGATAAGTGAGTTTAGAGATGTATTCGAAGGGTACAACTTTATAGGCATCTAAAGCTCTTTCGAGTGTTGATAGTACGCTCCATTCTTCTGGGCTCAGGATTTTGAGTGTCTGGGCCGCTATATGGGTCGTTGACATACCACTACCTCTTGGCACTTGTCTCCTTCAAATTCTCATCATCCAGGGGTTTGACCGAGTAGGTTATTAGTGTGATGCATAGGTGTATAAATGGGTTTAGAGGGTAGTGAATAGGATATGGCTCTACCTCTAGGGAAGATACCGCCAAACGTATTAGAATCAATAGTCCTTAGAAGAAGCGGCGCTCCTTCCCCCCTCGTTAAAGTAAAGCCCAAGATAGGACTAGATGTTGCCGTAATATCACTTAAGAACGGCTACCTAATCCTATCTTCTGACCCGATAACTGGTGTTGCTGAAGAGATAGGTTGGTATGCTGTAAACGTCGCTGCAAATGATGTTGCAACGTCAGGAGCTAAACCGATGTTCCTGCAAGCGGTCATACTACTACCGGAAGGCTCAAACACCTCAACACTTGAGCAGATCGCCAAAGACATGCACAGAGCATCTAAGCAGATCGGTCTCACGATAACAGGCGGGCACACCGAAACCGTCAAAGGACTTAAAAGGCCCATTGTAATCTCCACCTGCCTCAGTCTAACCGAAAGCTACATAACATCAGCTGATGCGAAGCTAGATGACACCATACTTTTAACGAAAGCCGCCGCACTAGAAGGCACATCGATCCTAGCAAGATTCGACAAATCCATAGAAGCCTTACCACCCTCATTGAGAAGAGAAGCGATAAGACTGGCGAAGAAGATCAGCATAGTAGAAGAAGCAGTAGAAGCGTACTCCACAGGCTACGTGCACGCTATGCACGATCCAACCGAGGGAGGAATAATAGGTGGGCTATGTGAAATGGCAGAAGCATCGAAACTTGGCTTCATAATATACAGATCTAAAGTCCCTGTGCTTGATGTGACAAAAAAGATCTGCGAACTAAAAGGCATTGACCCCCTCCTCTTGATCAGCTCAGGCTCACTACTGTTAGCTGTGGACCCTAAGGGTGTCGAGCAAGTGAAGAATAGGCTTGCATTAAAAGGCATACCCGCAACAGAAATAGGTAAATTCACACGCTCTAAACGTATAGTTATCGACGAAAACGGCAAGAAACACAGCTACCCTAAGGCAGTCGTCGATGAACTCTGGAAAATCGAAGAAGTTGGAGGATTAGAGACTTGACCAACCCCATCCTCAGGAACATCCTGTTAAAATTCGTAGAGGAAGACGCTCCCTGGGGAGACATAACCACCGACCTAACAGTTGACCCAGCTGCTGAAGCCAGAGGCAAGATCGTATCAAAAGCAGATGGAGTATTCGCAGGGTTGGAAGAAGTCGAAACCTTATCTTCGATCTTTAACCTCAAAGTTGAAATGAAGGTTAGGGATGGAGAAAGATTCTCAGCAAACAAAGTCTTAGGCGAAATCTCAGGTAAAGCCAAGAACATACTACTTATCGAACGCACGCTCCTAAACCTTCTATCACATATGTGCGGCGTAGCAAGAGCTACCAGAAACGCTGTAGACCTACTTGAATCCAAGAACCTACCTACACGCATCGCAGCAACACGGAAAACTCTACCAGGACTAAGACACTTTGAAAAGAAGGCTGTGATCATAGGAGGAGGCGACCCCCATAGGATGGACCTCTCATCCATGGTGTTGATTAAAGACAACCACATCGCTTTGTGTGGCAGTGTTAGGGAAGCGGTTAAAAGGGCAAGGTCACGCTCCAGCTTCTCCATCAAGATCGAAGTTGAAGTAAGATCTCTCGTTGAAGCGTTAGAAGCGATAGATGCTGGTGTTGACATAATTATGTTCGACAACCTTTCCGCAAAAGAAGTCAAAGATACAGTAGAAGAATTAAAGCGGAGAGGACTGCGTAATAAAGTTCTGCTGGAAGCCTCTGGTGGTATAAACCAAGCAAACCTAGTCGATTACGCTCTAGCTGGTGTGGACATAATCTCAATGGGCAGCCTAACATCCTCGGCACAACCAACTGACATAAGCCTAGAGGTAGAACCCATCTAAAGGTGAATCTCAAGATGCCTAGAAAAGTAAGCATAGGTCTTATCGGATGCGGAGCCATAGGAAGCGAAATCGCAAAAGCAATAGATCAAGGACTTATACCAAACGCAGAACTCAAAGCAGCATTAGACAAGAACCCTCAAGCAGCACACACACTAAACATACAGCTCAGAAGAAGCTTCAAACCAGTCAAAACACTCACACAGATGCTAAGAGCGAACATCGACCTAGTCGTTGAAGCAGCTTCCCAGCAGGCAGTAAGAGAGTACGCCGAAAGAATCCTAAAGAGCAGAAAAGATATGCTGGTGTTGAGTGTAGGCGCCCTACTAGATAGCACCCTCTTGAACCGCTTACTGCAGACCTGCCAAAGATATCGCCAAAGGATCTACGTGGTCTCAGGGGCTCTAGGAGGGATCGACGCTATAAAAGCAGCAAGTATAATAGGCTTCCACGATCTAACATTAACAACACGTAAACACCCATCTGCACTAGCATCCTCACCCTTCTTTGCCGAAAGAAGGTTGGATCCGAATACAATAAAAGTGCCGACGATACTATATGAAGGCAATCCTGTTGAAGCTGTGAGGCTCTTCCCGACTAACGTGAACGTAGCAGCAACCCTAACCCTCGCAGCGTCACCAAAATCTCCCTTGATTCGCGTTGTAGCAGACCCCTCCCTAGATGTAAACATACACGAAGTAGTTGCAAGGGGTGAATTCGGCGAAATAACCATAGTTATGAAAAATACTCCTTCACCAAAGAACCCCAGGACGAGCTACATAGCAGCACTATCAGCAATATCTGCTCTGAAAAGCATATGCACCTATGGACTTGAAGTAGGCTCATAAGAGGCAATTTAGAGCGTGGTTATCGAGCTCAAAGGTGCATGTTGCCTAAAACCACCACCTTTTATTTAACGACTGCCATGTAAACCTTCGTGCAGACCACACAGATCACACAAGACATCGTAGCCGAGATAAAGTACTGGAAGTCTGTTAGAGAAGCAACTATCTTAGCACATAACTACCAGCTCCCAGAAGTTCAAGATGTAGCAGACTACATCGGCGACTCACTAGAACTAGCAAGATATGCAACTAAAACAAACGCAAAGACTATCCTACTATGCGGCGTAAGGTTTATGGCTGAGACAGCAGCCATACTAAACCCAGACAAAATCGTACTCATACCAGATCTGAACGCAGGCTGCTCACTGTGTGACACGATAAACGTAGAGCAGCTACGAGCTTGGAAGAAGAAGCATCCGAATGCTGTCGTTGTAGCATACGTGAACACATCAGCGGAAGTAAAGGCTGAAAGCGACTACTGCTGCACCTCCAGCAACTTTCTAAGAATAATAGAAGCAATACCAAAGGAGAAAGAGATCCTCTTCTTACCAGACATGTTCCTCGGCGCGTACGCTGAAGCTAAGCTCGGGCGAAGACTTCACATATGGATGGGCGAATGCCACGTACACGCAGGCATCAGATCTGAGGAGATCGACGCTGTGAAAAGAAAGTATCCGGGCGCTAAACTCTTGATACACCCTGAATGCGGATGTGTAAGCCAATGCCTATACCTCTGCTCATCTAACAGGTCTAACGGTGCATCAATATTATCAACCAGCGGCATGCTGAGAGAGGCTAAGGTCTCCCAAGCTAAAGAGTTCATAATAGCGACAGAAGTCGGCTTTTTACATAGACTTAAGAAAGAAAACCCCGACAAAATCTTTATCCCAGTTAAGGAGGATGCGGTCTGCAAATACATGAAGATGACAACTTTAGATAAAATCCCCAAGTCCCTGAAGGAAATGGTCTACCCAGTCAAGGTTGATGAGGCAATCGCCAAAAAGGCTAGAGTAGCCGTAGAACGCATGCTGCAGATCACTTAAGAGGAATATTCCCAGGAATTAGGATAGGTTTTCTACACAAAGATAAGGTAAAGTATTTATTTAGTGGTGTGACGGGTCAAGTGTAGATTGGGGTTCCATATTGCCAGAGTTCGGTTACAGCCTCAAAGAATACGACCCGCTCATACACGTGCGCGCAAGTAGGCGCGAAGTAGATGTTAGCCCAAAGGCTGCAACCGAGGTCTGCGCCTTTGTAAAGGGTAAGACTCTTCCTGAAGCTAAGCGTCTTCTTGAGGAAGTTATAGCGAAGAAGCGTGTTGTGCCTTTTAGGAAGTATAAGAAGGATTTAGGCCATAAATCTGGTTTAGAAAAGTTTTACGCAGGCAGATATCCTGTTAAGGCTGCGAAGGAAGTTCTGGTTGCTCTTGAAAATTTAGAGGCAAACGCAGAATTTAAGGGGTTTGATACGGATAACCTCGTTATAGTGCACGCTGCTGCACACCGAGGTAGGGTGGTAAGGAGTCATGTGCCTAGAGCATTCGGGCGTTCAAGCCCTAGTTTCAATACGCTAACCCATATCGAGGTCGTAGGTAAGGTGGTCTAGATATGTCTGCTATTAAGAATGTTATGAAGAGCTATGTAAGAAACGCTGAGATAGATGAATTTCTGCAACAAGAGCTTCGAGACGCCGGATATGGCACATCAGACATACTTAAAACACCCATAGGCACAAGGATAACAGTCTATGTCACACGCCCAGGTTTAGTGATAGGGAGGAGAGGTTTAGGCATCAAGGAGTTAACAGAAAAAATAGAAAAGAAGTTCAACCTACCTAACCCGCAGATCTCAGTTACCGAGGTTGAGATACCTGAGCTGGAACCCCGTATAATGTGTAACCGTATAGCGCAGATGGTTACAAAAGGCACTGCTTTCCGTAGGGCTGCGCTTTGGGCACTGAATTCTATTATGGCTGCTGGAGCAAGCGGTGCTGAGATTAAAATCGCTGGTAAGCTTAGAAGTGAGCGCGCTAACTACGAGAAGTATCGTGCAGGATTTCTACCGAAGAGTGGTGACCCGGCTGAGAAGATGGTTAGGGAAGCCACTACGCACGTATTGTTGAAGATGGGGCTCTACGGCATCAAAGTGAAGATCGCCATTAAGGATCTTGTGCCTCCTGAATTTGAGTTGAAAGAAGAGGTTGGTGGGGAAGTTGGTCAAGCTCAAGCCAGCTGAGCTGAGAAAGATGGACTACAAGGAGTTGATGTCAAAGGTGAAGGAATTAAGGAGCGAGCTGCTTCGCCTACGCACAGCCGCGGCAAGAGGCACACTTAGGAAGGAATCCGGTAAGATTCGAGGCATTAGGCGGGGTCTTGCCAGAGTTCTGACTGTAGCAAGAGAGAAGGAGTTGGCTGCGAAGAGAGGTGTCGGTGAATGAAGATCGCCCCCTCAAATATCTTAGCACATGAGTTGATCGGACTTAACCTTAGGGTGGTAAGCAGTAGAGACCCTACTCTTAATAATGTTGAAGGTAAGGTTGTTTACGAAACCAGGAAGATCTTACAAATCTACTGGAATGGGAGAGTTAAATCCATTCCGAAGGATATTTGCAGATTTGCTCTTCATCTGCCACAAGGAGTTGTGGAGGTAGATGGAGCTAAACTAGTAGCAAAGCCTGAAGATAGGGTTAAGAAGCTGAGGTTGAGGGCTAAATGAGGCGCATAGGTATAGATGTAGAACCACCGAAGAAGAGTTGCACAGACAAGCTATGCCCGTTTCATGGTGTACTTAGCATAAGAGGTAAGATAATAAAGGGTAAAGCAGTCAGCGTTAAAGCTAAGAATACTGCGGTTGTGGAGAAGGAGTATCTTCATTATCTTCCAAAGTTCATGAGGTATGAACGTAGGAGAAGTAGAATCCACGCTCACCTACCTCCCTGCCTAGATGTGAAGGAGGGTGATGTTGTGCAGATAGCTGAATGCAGACCTCTGGCTAAATCAGTCGCCTTCGTGGTCATAAGTAAGGAGAGTGAATAGAGTTGTCCAAGTCTCGCGCTGTATCGGCTAAGGGCGTTGCTGAATTCAAGCTTTACATAACTAAAGCCATACCTGCGAACGCTATACTTAACTGTGCAGATAATACTGGTGCAAAGACGCTTAAGCTCGTTCAAGCCACTAGATTTAAGGGTAGGCTTAAGAGGATACCTGCTGCTTCAGTAGGAGATCACGTGACCGTTGTTGTTAAGAAAGGTAATCCGGAGCTGAGAAAACAGATCTTCGGAGCTGTAATAGTTAGGCAGAGATATCCTATTAGGAGAGCTAGCGGTCTCAGAGTAAGTTTTGAGGATAATGCTGCGGTCATCATTACACCAGAAGGAGATCTAAAAGGCACCGACATAAAGGGTCCAGTTGCCGCTGAAGCTGCAGAAAGATGGCCTAGGATAGCTAACCTAGCGCCTATGATCGTTTGAGGATGAGTTATATGGCGAGTAGAACTATTCTTAAGACTGTTCCCCATCATAAGCGTGGTAAGATGCTTTCAGCTCACCTTTCAGATGATCTTAGATCAAAATATGGGAGAAGGTCCTTTCCAATAAGAAAGGGTGATACGGTTAAGATCATGCGTGGTGAATACGCTGGTATAGAGGGTAAGGTTACTGCAGTATATCGGACGATGGGTAGGGTCGCAGTGGAGGGTGTGACACGGGAAAAGATCGCAGGTGGCACAGCGCCAGTAAGGATCCACGCCTCAAAGGTTATGATCACCTCACTTAACCTTGATGACAAGTGGAGGCAGAAGGCACTTGAGAGAAAAGAGGGGGCTAAGTAAAGTTGGGTAAGATGGGAGGTACAACCAAAGCGAAGAGATCTACTGCGCCGCCTTTCTGGCCTATAGCGAGGAAGGTAAAAGTCTTCACAATCAAAACCAGTCCAGGTCCTCACAGCAAGGAAAGGAGCTACTCTCTTGGGGTCATCGTTAGGGATGTGCTTCATTTAGTTAATACTTACCGTGAAGCAAGGTTCGTTGTATCCTCTGGTAAAGTGCGTGTAGATGGTGTAGTTAGACGTGACATAGGCTTTCCCTCAGGTCTAATGGATGTTTTAGAATTTGATGGTTTAGGTAAAGTATATCGACTTGTCCCTTATAAAGGAAGCCCTCTGGAACCAGTAGAGATACCAGCTGATGAAAAGAACCTCAAGCTATGCAAGATAGTCAATAAGACTACCGTGCGTGGTGGTGTAACGCAATACACCTTACACGACGGGCGTTGTGTATTAGATGAAGAAGATCGAGCACTCAAGGTTGGTGACACCTGCCTAATCGAAGTTCCCCAACAAAGGATCATAAACACCATAGCTATGAAGAAAGGTGCACTAGTGCTGGTTCTCGGCGGAGAACGCGCCGGGCTCCAAGGTTACATAGAAGATCTGAAACCAGGAACATTTACCAGAAGGCCTATGGCTACTGTATCTTTAGGTACGACGAGCGTAGATCTGCCTACTAGCCTACTTATACCCGTTGGTATAGATAAGCCGCTTATATACATAGGAGGTTAATGATCTATGTCCACTATCCAAATATCTGAAAACCCTATGCTCAAGATGCGAATAGAAAAGGTTGTAGTGAACATAGGTGTAGGAAAGTCAGGCGAGCCGCTGCAAAGAGCTTCAGCAGTGCTGGAAGAGCTCTTCGCGCAGAAACCGTGCGTGAGAAAGGCAAGAAAGACGATAAGAGACTTTGGAGTCAGGAAAGGAGAGCCGATAGCGGTAGTCGTAACCCTTAGAAGAAAGAAAGCTATCGAGTTCTTAAAGAATCTCCTTCAAGCTAAAGGTAACAGACTTCCTATATCTAGCTTTGATGATAATGGTAGTGTATCCTTCGGGATCAAGGAGCATATTGATATACCTGGTGTAAAATATAAGCCTGAGCTAGGCATCTTCGGCATGAATGTCTCCGTGTTTATTACAAGAGCAGGATATAGGGTTATGTATCGTAGGCGCGTTCCTTCTAAAGTAGGTGGAGTGCACAGAGTGAATAGAGAAGACGCGATCGAATTTTTAAAGTCAAACTTTGGGGTAGAGGTAGTTTAGATTGAAGGAGCGACACGGTAAGCCTAGGAAGTTCGGAAAGGGTGCTCGCTGGTGTAAAAGGTGCGGTCAGTATGCTGCTCTTGTGAGGATGTATGATCTTCAGCTATGTAGGCAGTGCTTCAGGGAGGTTGCTGAGAAGCTCGGATTTAAGAAATACGAATAGGTGTCATATATGCCAGCTCAAAACTTGCTTGCAAGTCTCTTTTCAACCATATATAACAACGAGATGAGGAATAAGAAGGAGTGCATAGTCATACCGGCTTCCAAGCTGGCTAGTGAGGTACTTCGCACTATGCAGCGCTACAAGTACATAGGTGAATTTGAGTTCATAGACGATAGGTTAGCGGGTAAGCTGAGAATCCAGCTCTTGGGGCGGATAAATAAATGTGGGGTTATAACCCCTCGATTCAGCGTGGCGAAAGATGAGTTTAGCAGATGGGAGCAGATATTCTTACCAGCCGTAGGTGTGGGAATATTGATCGTCACAACACCGAAAGGTGTTATGTCACATTACGAGGCTATTGAGCGAGGAGTAGGAGGGAGGCTTCTTGGTTACGTCTACTAACCCCTTAACTGAGGAATTCCAACTACCAGACGGCATAACTGTTAATCTTGAAGGCTTCAACCTACATATCAAAGGGCCCTTAGGTGCAGTAGCTAAAGACTTCTCGAAGATACCAGTTAATCTCAAGGTTGAGAGTAATAAAGTGGTTATCTCCACACCATCTAGTAGGAGGCGTGATAAAGCGGTCTTAGGCACAGCCCGATCTATAATTTCAAATATGGTGATAGGTGTCACAAAAGGTTTCACCTATAAGCTCAAGATAGTCTACGCCCATTTCCCCATAACGGTTAGGGTTAAGGATAAGACTGTTTATATTGAAAACTTCTATGGTGAGCGTAGTCCAAGAACCGCAGAGATCGTCGGCGACTGTAAAGTTCAGGTACAGGGAGAAGATGTGATAGTCACTGGCATCAACAAAGAGCACGTAGGTGCAACAGCAGCTAACATAGAGCAGGCTACAAGAATCAAGAGAAAGGATCAACGTGTGTTCCTCGACGGCATCTACATGTATGAGAAGGTGGTGAATCCTTGAGCGGCAGAAACGAAATGCTTAAGCTCCGAAGAGAAATCGCATCTAGGAGACCTAGGTTTGTTAGGCAGGAGAGTTGGAGGTACAAGAGGGTTAAGCCCTCGTGGCGGAAACCTAAGGGTATAGATAGTAAGATGAGGCTGCGTGTTAAGGGTTGGCCTAAGATCGTGAAGGTTGGTTACAGAGGTCCGGCGGCCGTCAGGGGTCTTCATCCAAGCGGCTTTAGAGATATACTCGTGCATAACACCACAGATCTTGAGTGCCTTAACCCGAAGACCGATGCTGCTAGAATAGCCTCTACAGTGGGTGAGAGGAAGAGAAAGGAGATTTTGGCAAAAGCCAAGGAGTTGGGCATAAAGGTTCTTAACCCAACTGGTTTAAGAAGGGGAGGCTAGGTCTATGGATCTTAGGGCGAAGAAGAGACTAGCTGCAGATATCTTGAAGGTTGGGGTAAGTCGAGTTAGGTTGGATCCTGATGAAGCTGAGACGATAGCGGATGCCATAACCCGAGCTTCTATAAGAGATCTAATCAAAAGGGGTGTGATCTGGGCTGAGCCTAAGAAAGGTGTGTCCAGAGGGAGACACAGACTAAGTATAAAGAAGACAGCTAAACGTGGACCTGGAAGCAAGAAAGGGGCTAAATCTAGCCGAACTGGTGAGAAGGAGCGTTGGGTTGCTCATGTTAGGGCGTTGAGGCGGCGACTTAAGCTATTTAGAGATAGGGGTGTCATAACGGGAAAGGTCTTTGATCAGCTTTACCGTCAGATCAAAGGTGGGCAGGTGAGAAGTGTACGCCACTTAAACGAGTTGGTTAAAGAGGTGAGCAAAGTATGAGATCTAAGAGAACCTATATTCCGATGCTCAGAAGAAGTAGGGAGGGAAAGACCGATTATAAGAAGAGAAGGCTTCTGTTGTACGGTAGGAAATTGTTTGTTACTGTTCACATAAGCAATTACGCTGTATATGGTCAGATACATGAGGCGAAGCTTAACGGTGACGTAGTTTTGGCTTCAGCCGACTCTAAGGAGTTATCAAATTACGGCTGGAAGGGTTCCCGAAAGAGCATTCCGGCATCTTACCTCACAGGCCTACTATTAGGTACTAAAGCTCTAGCTAAAGGCATCAAGTCCGCAATCCTTTACCTCGGTCCCAGACCTTATGTCCGTGGTTCAAGAGTTGCTGCTTTTGTCAAAGGGGTTATCGATGCTGGTTTGGATGTCCCCGTAGATCCAGAGACGCTCCCGAAAGAAGATCATGTAGCTGGTAAGCATATTGCTGACTACGCCAATATGCTCTTAGCCTCTTCACCAGAAGCATACAAGAAGAGGTTCTCTTACTTACTAACCCACCGCTTTAAGCCTGAAGAATATGCTAAGCACGTATCTACTGTTAAAACGAAGGTTTTGAGGGTGAAGGCGAAGTGAGTGTAGCAGTAGGAGAGAAGCAGACCTGGACCCCTAGAACAAAATTAGGTGCTCTAGTGCAGAGCGGTAAGATAGCCTCTTTAAGCAGCATCTTCGAGCTAGGTTATCGTATAAGGGAACCCGAAATAGTTCGAACACTTCTTCCAGATCTCAAATCAGAAGTGATTAGCGCTGGTATAGTGCAGAAGCAGACAGACGCAGGTGAAGTTACAAGATTCGTCGCTATAGTTGCAGTAGGTTCAATAGGCTGGTTTGGTGTAGGTAGAGGCAAAGCTATGCAGATGAGAAGCGCAATCGATAAAGCTACCAACGCTGCGCTCCTAAACATCATACCAGTTAAACTCGGTTGCGGGAGCTGGGAGTGCAGATGCTCACGACCGCACAGCGTACCATATAAAATAAGGGGGAAAGCGGGTAGTGTAACAGTCGAGATCATACCTGCACCACGAGGTCTAGGTCTAGTAGCAGGTGAAACGGTCAGAAAGCTACTTTCGTTAGCCGGTATAGTGGATGCTTGGACTAAAACCTTCGGTTCAACGAACACACCATCTTCGATAGCCAATGCTGTCTATAATACGTTCAACAATATGCATAAGTTGAGTTTGATGAGCAGATAAATGGTGGTACGATGTCCTCAACCTGTCTATTAGTTGTAAGGTTAAGGGGGACGATCAATGTCCCACACTGGGCCGAGATGACACTCCGCCTTCTTAACCTTGATAAGCGTTTCACCGTAACCTTAGTCGTCGATTCGCCTTCGGTAAGAGGTATGCTTAAGAAAGTTAAAGAATACGTTGCTTGGTCTATGATAGATGCTGAATTGATTAAGGAACTATTAGAGAAACGCGGTAGAATTTCTCGAACCAAGCGCCTTACGCTCGAAGAGGTTAAGAAGCTGGGTTTCGAAGACTTCACCACACTTGCTGCATCTTTAGCTGAAGGTAAGGTATCTTTAAACGATCTTAAACCGATCAAACCCTTCTTCGCTCTAAATCCACCTAAAGGGGGTTTTCCTTCTTCAAGCAGAAGGCTTTATGCTGAAGGTATTTTAGGTGAAAATCCTGAGTTACCTAAGCTTGTGTCAAAGATGCTGTGATCCACAATGATCCCGCTAAACAGATTTATGCCAGAACAAACGCTACGCTTATGGTCAAAGAGGGTTAGGGAATATGCCAACATCCCGGCGTAAAGTGAGGAAGCTACGTGGCTCCAGAACGCACGGCTGGGGTCAGATAGGGCAGCATCGTAAGAGCGGTCAGAAGGGTGGTACAGGCAAAGCTGGTCTGCATAAGCATAAGTGGAGCTGGACCGTAAAATATGCGCCTGACCACTTCAGCAGAGACTCTCTCGGACCTAAACGCGGATCTAAGCCCCATAGATGGATCAATGTCGGTGAATTAGAAGCATTAATAAGCTCAAAAGATGCTTCTGAAATTAATTTGACTGAGCTTGGGTATGAAAAGTTACTAGGGGGAGGAAAGCTCAAGACCCCAATAAAGGTTGTAGTCAAGTCCTATACTGAGCAAGCTAAATCCAAGATAGAAGCAGCAGGGGGTCAATTGATAAAAGGTTAAGGCGGGTATGAGCGCTCTTCGAAACTTTGTCTCATCTGTGGCAACAATCCTACCAGAGGTCCCTAAACCTTCGAGGAAACCTGGGCTTACTGAGCGCTTCATCTGGACAGCAATCGCCTTAGTCATCTACCTTGTTATGGCTCAGGTTCCACTATATGGAGTTGCAGTAGGCGGTCAGGATCAGCTCGCATTTACAAGGATAATCTTCGCATCGTCGCAGGGTACACTCATGGAGCTAGGGATTGGACCGATCGTTACAGCAGGCCTTATTCTACAGCTGCTTAAGGGCGCTGAGCTCTTTAAGGTTGATTTTAAGAAGCCTGAGGACAGAGCTCTATTCACATCAGCCACCAAGATACTTACCTTTATAGTCATCTTAGTAGAAGCCTCAGCTTACATCGCTGGTGGAGCGTTCGGTAGGAACCTGAGTTCAACCACCATAATTATCCTACTAGCCCAACTCCTTTTTGCGGGAGTAGTTGTTATGCTTCTAGACGAGCTCGTTCAGAAGGGTTGGGGTATTGGAAGCGGCATATCGCTTTTCATTATGGCTGGCGTAGCACAGCGCATAGTGTGGGACATGTTCAGCATACTGCCAACGGGCGCAGGTTACTTCGGCGCAATCCCGCATGCGGTCAATGCTACGCTAGCAGGTGTGCCCCACGAGGCTTGGTTCAGGCATGGTGCCTTACCAAGCATCTCAACACTCCTTATTACACTATTAGTCATCCTCGCGATAATCTACATAGAAGGGATCAGAATCGAGATCCCTATAACCTCAACTAGATATCGTGGCTTCTCAGGAGTATATCCAATTAAGCTGCTCTATGTCTCAAACATACCCGTCATCTTAACTTCAGCTCTGATGGCAAATATAACCTTCTTCTCCCAGATTATTTGGGGAAACTTTAATCCGAATAATGATAACCCAATCCTAAACGCAATAGTGACCTTTAACCAAAAAAACCCAGGTGCAGGACCTACAGGTGGGCTTCTTTACTATATGTCAATCCCTACTTCACTTGATGTTGCTATGGCTGAGCCTATCCGTACCCTAACATCAATTCTAATTATGGTGGGCTTCGCTGTGCTCTTCGCTAGGATATGGGTTGAGATAGGTGGTCTATCACCAAAAGCTGTAGCTAAGAGTCTGCTAGATGCTAATGTCCAGGTTCCTGGTTTCAGGAGGAGCAGTATGTCTGTTGAAGGTATCTTGAATAAGTATATTCCAGCCTTAACGATAGTAAGCGGTGTCATCATAGGTCTCATAGCTGGGGGTTCGCAGGTTTTAGGTGTCTTCGGTTCAGGGATAGGTATACTTCTTATGGTTGATATTATTCTTAACTACTATCAGATGCTTATGAGAGAGCAGCTAGAGACCATGATGCCGAGATTAGCTGGTCTCTTAGGTAAAGGTTAAGGGTCAAGCGGGTTCAGGAGCAGTTCAGCGTAATCTTCTACCATCTTACCAATATTCCATTTCAACCGAGGCTTCAACTTCACCCTCACGACGTCTTCAGCACCTACTCTTATGAAGCCATCAACTAAACTCTGCTTATCAAGCCTCAAATAGAGCTTTCCATGCTCGTCAAGATGCTTATCAACCTCAGCCGCGATCCTCCTTCTATCCAACTCATCTATCTTGAGTAAGAGCTTCTTCCCCCACCTGTCTGCTGTCTCCCCTGTTAAATGAGCCACATACCTCTTAACTTCGTTACCATAATGCCCCTCTAAGACACTTTTGGTTAAGTCTCTTGGATCGATCTCAAGAATGTTTGAGAAGATTTGTATGCAGCGCTCATCATCCTCAGTTGCGTGCAGATGGAACGAAACTTCAGCAGACATAAATGATATCTTAGGCAAGCTCACCACCTAGACCCGATGTATAAACCTATATCTTTATTCATAACAGTTACGCATAAGCCTGTGGTCGAAGGGAAAAGATTTGAGCACACACAAGAAGCTTGACAAGAGCATAAAGATAGAAGATCTTCTAGAGGAGCAGCTCAGGCGTGAGATGTTCCTGCAATCTGGTAAGAAGTTTAGGTATATAGATGACTGGGATACAGTTATGCACTCTGTCTATGAGATACCGATAGAGTATGGGGGCTACACAAAGAGGGTTCCTGAACTAAAGTTTCTAAAAGAGATGGTTGATATGTTAACTGGCGGCAGCTTCGAAGAGGTTAAGCGCTCTGAAAGCAGAAGAAAGCAGATGCAGAGATTCACAAAGACGATGAGTATGTATTATAACCTAATCTTTAAGATGAGGGATCATAAAGTTGGTTACGGCGCCTTGATCTACTTTCCTGAACTTAACCAGCAGCCTGAAAGAAGCAAGGGTATTGTGCTTATAGCTAAGTGTGTCGCAAGAGATAGTGAAATCAATTTTGAATATGAGAAGGCTAGGTTTGATGACTTTCTCATAGAAGTGAAGCCTTACATCGAGCTCTTGGGCGACCTCTACCGAGCGCATAAACCCGCCTAGATGAATGTTGGATCGTTTATGCTTCCTCATTCTGAGAAGATTACATATGGTCTAGGGATAGAGTCAACCGCCCACACCTTCGGAGCATCCATAGTCGCGTCAACAGGTACGATCTTATCGGATGTTAAATCAGTCTACACCCCTCTAGAAGGTTCGGGTATACATCCACGTGAGGCATCGAGGCACCACACTGAGAAAGCAGCAGGTGTGATAAAAGAGGCTCTAAAATCGGCTGGCATAGAAGCTAAAGATCTACTGTTTATAGCCTATTCAGCAGGCCCAGGTTTGGGTCCTTGTCTAAGAGTTGGTGCTACTGTAGCTAGGGCGCTTGCTTCTTATCTTAACCTACCACTAGTGCCAGTGAACCATGCGGTTGGTCATATTGAGGTCGCTGCCTTCGAGTGCGGCTTCTCAGATCCACTTGTCCTACTCGTCTCAGGCGGACACACCCTTATATCCGCTCACTCGAAAAGCAGATGGAGAATCTTCGGGGAGACACTCGACATAACTATTGGTCAGCTCCTTGATCAATTCGGCAGAGCAGCAGGCTTCGGCTCACCAGCAGGTAAAAAGCTCGAAGACCTAGCTAAATCAGCTCAAAGATACATAAGCCTACCCTATACAGTCAAAGGTAACGATGTCTCGTTTTCAGGTCTGCTGACCGCAGCAAAGGCTCTACTATCTTCAGGTGAATCACTTAAGGATCTAGCATACTCTATCCAAGAAACTGGGTTCGCTATGCTCTGTGAGGTAACTGAACGGGCTCTAGCCTTCACTGAAAAGAAAGAGCTGCTTGTCACAGGAGGGGTTGCTGCGAACAGAAGGTTCTGTGAAATGCTTAATGCGGTTGCATCTCGGCATAACGCAAGGTTCGGCGCTGTCTCGGCAAAGTATGCTGGAGACTGCGGCGCTCAGATCGCTTGGACAGGGCTTTTAGCGCATCATGCAGGCGTATCTATCCCAGTGGAGAAGAGCATCATAAGGCAGTCTTGGAGGCTTGATTCGGTCGATATACCTTGGAGAAGCTCATAAAAAGGGGTGCTGAAGCCGATCTCTATCTGATCGAGTGGCTTAACCTACCAGCGGTGAGGAAAGTTAGGGTGCCAAAGCCCTACTTCCAACCACAGCTCGATCAAGCAATTAGATCGCATAGGACTTTGCAGGAAGCCCTCTTCCTGAGGAAGGCACGTGAATGCGGAGTTTCAACACCTTTAGTCTACTTTGTAGACATTAAGGGGGCTGAGCTTATAATGCAGTATGTTGAGGGTGAACGATTAAAGGAGGCTCTATCGACAAGAGGTGGTGATGAATGCTTAGCCCTGTGCAAAGAGATGGGTCGAACGATAGCGCTTCTGCATAGCCACGACATTATGCACAGTGACCTAACCCCATCTAACTTCATCCTGTATAGGGGTAGACTTGTAACCATCGACTTCGGTCTATCATTCATCTCCAGGAAGCTGGAAGATAGGGCGGTCGATCTGCACCTACTTAAAGGTGTGCTGAACAGCACCTATACCGAGAAGGCTGACCTCTACTTTACCAGCGTATTAGAAGGGTACGGCTCAATTTTTGGGGAAGGGAGTGTTAATGCTCTTAAAGAGAAGATCCGCGAAATAGAGCGTAGAGGGAGGTATGCTAGGGTCGTCTAAGCGAAGCATACTATTCGTAACCAGCAACCTAAACAAAGTGAAAGAGATCGAAAGTATATTATCCAGCTACTACATAACAGTTGAGACAGCGAAGATAAAGAAGTATGAGATCCAGAGTGAAGAACTGGAGGAGGTCGCTAAAGAAAGCGCATTAAAGGCTTACCATCTCCTACAAAGACCACTCTTCGTAGAAGATTCGGGGTTGTTCATAAAAGCGTTAAACGGTTTTCCAGGTCCTTATTCATCATACACCTACAAAAAGATAGGTTTAGATGGTATCCTTAAGCTTATGTCTGGTGAAAAGAATAGGGACGCAGAATTTGTTTCGCAGATAGCCTACATCAATCAAAGCGGCGTGATCAAACTATGCCGAGGCGTCTGTGAGGGGATTATAGCTGAGGAGGCAAAGGGAAGCGAAGGATTCGGCTTCGACCCGATCTTCATACCAAAAGGGCATACAAAGACCTTCGCTGAAATGAGTGTTGATGAAAAGAATCGATTTTCACACCGCGCCAAAGCCGCTCATCTGCTAGCTGAGCTGCTTAAAGATCACAGTTGATATCCGTAAGGTTTATGTGAGGGTGTTGTTGGCGCTGTTACTGAGACTTTGGCGAGGATTCATTCCCATAGGAAAGGAAAGTCGCACTCAACTAGGCCGACTTCAAAGAGGGCTCCCAGCTGGGTTACGCATAGCCCAGAGGAGGTTGAGGCTTTGATTGTAAAGCTGGCTAAAAGCGGTTTGAAGCCCTCTGAGATCGGTATTAGGCTTAGGGATGAGTATAGTATACCCCTTGTTAAACCCATTTTAGGGAAATCGTTATCTGATGTGCTGAAGGAGAATAAGTTGTTAGGCGATCTGCCTGAGGATCTAGAGCGGTTGTTGGCGAGGGCTCGGCGGCTTCAGGAGCATCTAGCTGTTCATAAAAGTGATAGAAAGAATGTGCGTTCACTAGAGCTGCTTGAAGCTAAGATACATAGGCTAGCAAAGTACTACAAGAGGATAGGGCGTCTCAACCCAGATTGGAAGTATTCTACAGTCGTAGCGCAGTTAGCCTGATTGATAAGTGAGACTTGAGTAACTTAGAAGATCTGAAAGCACAGGCTTCCCATATAGCTGAGAAGATCGTGGAGGCAGCGGAGGTTAGGAAGCGGATAATCGTTCTTGGTCACATAGACGCTGATGGCATATCTTCCGCAAGCCTTATAGCTCAGGCAATAAGGTGCCTAGAGGCGGGTTATAGTATACGCATATGCAACGAACTTACTCCCTCACTATTAGAAACGTTAAGGGATGAAGATTACGATCTTTATGTTCTCTGCGAGTTGGGAGGTGGTATGGTCAAAATGTTAGAGAGCTATCTGGGTTCTAAGTGGGTTCTCATAGACCACCACCAAGTTCCAGCAGAAGAACTCGCACACACTTCTATCTTGAACGCTTGGTGCTACGGGTTCGACGGTGGTGTAGAGGCTTGTGCCTCAACTTTAGCCTACTTTGTAGCATCGGTAATTGATCATAGTCTTAGGCGTTTTAGCTGGCTTCCAGTTGTTGCTGCTTTAGCGGATAAGCAGGATCAAGGTGATCGGAGGTCTATGATCGGTCTTAACGAAGTTGTCTTACAAGCGGCTAAGGATGCTGGTGCAGTTAGTGATAGTATAGATCTGCTTTTCTATGGTCGTGAGACTAGAGCTGTGCATGAAGCGCTTGCAGCTACTACAACCCCTTACATTCAGGGCTTGAGCGGTAATCGTGAAGCCTGCTTTAAGGCATTAAGCTCTGCAGGCATCAGTCTGAGGAAAGATGATCATTGGCGTACCTTATCTGAACTAACAAAGGAAGAGAAGCAGAAGATCGTTGACACGCTCCTTCCATATGTTGGGGGTAGAGGTGTTGACGAGCTGATCGGTTATGTTTACACCTTAGTTAAGGAGGATGAGTTTTCGCCACTAAGAGATGCTCGGGAATTCGGTACGGTATTGAATGCTTGTGGTAGGATGGGTAAGGGTGGTCTGGGTGTAGGTCTGTGCTTAGGCGACCGAGGCTACTCGCTGATTGAGGCTGAGAAGGTTCTTGCTGAATATAGGCAGACTCTAAATAGATCGGTGAGGCTGCTTACCGAGGATGAAGCTAGGTTGATTAAGCATAAGCTCTTTAACCTCATCGTTGCAGAAGACATAGTTAGTGCGGAGATGCTTGGATCAATATCTTCCATACTTTCTGGCATACCCAGGTTCTCAGATAAACCCCTGTTCCTAACAACAAAGACGAAAGAGGGTAACTTGAGGATCTCAGCTAGAGTAGGAGCATCATACAGCGGAGAAGTAAACATCGGGCTTACACTCAGGAAACTTGCTGAGAAGGTTAATGGGCAAGGTGGCGGGCACAAGGCTGCTGGCGGAGCCAACTTAACCTACATGGAACCGGCGAAGTTAGTGGATTTGATCCAAGAAGTGTTAATTGATTGAGATCTAAGGTAACTGTAGAGTTGATTAGCGGTGATCGGAAGCTGATTAGAGCCCTCTATGATGCACTCTATCCTGATAACACGAATCTACCTAAGGGGCTTCATATTAAGATGGAGTATGTTAGTTGTGGATTAAGATTAGAGGTTGAATCAGAATTTAAGATTGAAACCTTAATATCGACGGTTGAAGAGATGCTTGAGGATATGCATTCAGCGTTGGCTTCGATGGATGTGGTGAAGGCTGATGCTTGACCTTAAGCTGGTGAGAGAGCACCCAGAAATAGTAAGAGATATGCTAGCGAAGAGAGCCGTATCTTTCCCCTTAGATGAACTGCTGACAAAGGATGCTGAAAGAAGACGCTTGCTAACCGAGGTTCAGAAGCTAAAACATCAAAGAAATGTGATCTCTTTGGAGATAGCGCAAGCAAAGAAGGAAGGTAAAGATGTTTCTGAAAAGATGCGTGCTGTCAAGGAGCTGTCTGATAGGATAGATCAACTAGACTCCGAGGCAGAGGTGCTTGATCAAGAGGTGAGTAACCTGCTAAAGGCGTTGCCTAATCTTGTACACGAGTCTGTCCCAGTTGGGGTTGATGAGTCTGGTAATGTTGTTGTTAGACGATGGGGTGAACCTAAACCGTTACAAATCCCTCCTAGAGATCACGTAACTCTAGGTGCGTGGTTGGACATTATAGACACAGATAGAGCTGCTAAGGTCTCGGGTTCAAGGTTCTATTATTTGAAAGATAACCTAGTCCGATTAAATTATGTTCTGATATCTTATGCGCTTGACTTCTTAAAGCAGAGGGGGTTTACTCTGATTCAGCCCCCATATATGCTGAAAAGAGAAGCTATTGAAGGTTCAGTTATAATATCAGACTTCGAGGATGTGATCTACAAGATTGAAGACGAGGATCTATACCTTATAGGTACAGCTGAGCACGCTATAGCAGCGATGCATATGGATGAGATATTAGATGGATTTCTGCTGCCTCTGAGATACGGTGGAATAAGCCCTTGCTTTAGAA